>Ga0256839_1005520_pt1 | contig 11646 bp, 10 predicted proteins | sample 354166metaG_FD_185968 | JGI IMG/M metagenome (GOLD analysis project Ga0256839, IMG submission 185968) | Hydrothermal vent microbial communities from Mid Atlantic Ridge, Atlantic Ocean - 354-166 | ecosystem: Environmental > Aquatic > Marine > Hydrothermal vents | place: Atlantic Ocean: Mid...
GACCGTCCGGGAGATACTTCTCGATATGGGCAAAATCTTGATCCTTACAGCCCGCATTGACCACAATATAAATCCAGTGCTGATGCGTATCCAAACCAAGACGGCTGACCATTAGGTCGTCGAGAATGCCGCCGTCTGCGTTGAGAAACTGCGTATAGCGTTGCTGGCCGGGTTCTAAAGATTGCACATCACACGGCACCAAAGTTTCCAAAAACTTCGCTGCCGTCTCGAACGCGCCATCATCGGCAATTATAAATGCCTGCCCCATATGGGAAACATCAAACAGTCCAGCATTCTTGCGCGTCCATAAATGCTCCTTCATCACGCCCAGCGGATATTGCACAGGCATAGCATAGCCCGCGAACGGCACCATTTTTGCACCGTGCCCTACATGAAAATCGTAAAGTTTTGTTCGCTTAATTTCATTACCGCTCATCTGACACACTTTCCTCAACACACAATCGACCACTCGGCCTCGATACTTTGTGTCCCCGCTGTCGTCAGATAATCAACCTGAGAGATTCACGACCATAAAGCCCGCTTACTCCTTCGGTGCAGGCATGTGGCCTGCTTTCCAGCGTGTAGAATTTCCCGACGGTCCTTGGTGCCTGAGAGTTTCCGGGACGGTTGCTCCTTCGGCGGCGTAAGAATACGCGCTCTCCCACTGGGAAATATTTAAATATTTGTAAATAGGATTCGCTGGGAGTCAAATAAAATTGTCGGCAAACACCTACATTCGTTCAGGCGTTTCTATGCCTAATAAACCAAGACCGAGTTCCAGTTGTTTCAGGGTCAGCGCGGCTAGGGCTAGTCTTGAAGCTTTAATTTCGTCCGGTACATTATCTGCCAAAACCGGGCAGTCTGCGTAAAACTTCGAGAAGGCTTGCGCCAAACTATATACATGGTCGCACAAAATATGCGGCATACGCTTAGCTTCGGCGGCTGCTAAGGCCCGGTTGAAACTGTCGAGCATCAGCACAAGGTTTTGCTCCGCCTTTTGCGTGGGTAAAATTTCGCCAGGTTCAACGCCTCTCTTTTTAGCCTTACGCAATAGGGATTTTATCCGCACAGCCGCATAGAGAAGATACGGCCCGGTTTTCCCCTCGAAGGACACGAAACGGTCTATATCAAAAATATAATTGGTCGTGCGCTGGTTTTGCAAATCTGCAAATTTCAGAGCCGCCATGCCGACTTTATTGGCAATATCCGCTTGCTCCGCCGCTTCGAAATCTTGGCCTATTCCCGATTTTTCCAGCCGCTTCGCCGCCGCCTCGCGCATCATATTGGTGAGGTCGGATAATTTCAAGACACCGCCAGACCGGGTCGTAAATGGCTTACCGTCTTTGCCGTTCACGGTGCCAAAACCAAGATGTTCTAATTGATCGCGCTGATACCAGCCGGCTTTGACCGCCGCGCGGAACACCTGCTCGAAATGGGTGGCTTGACGCTGATCCACCACATATAAAACACTGTCAGGGTCAATTTCTCGTTTACGGTCAAGCAAAGTCGCCAGATCCGTGGTATGATAAAGCACAGCCCCCGTTCGCGCCCGTAACATAACGGGAGGGATGCCTTTGCGTTTTTCCCCGTCGTAATTATCGTCTACAGGAATGATCAAAGCCCCGTCGCTTTCTTCGGTTATGCCTTGGGCTTTCATGGCGTCAATCATGCCCGGTATCAGCGGATCAACACTGGCCTCCCCCTTCCATAAATCAAATTCCACGCCGAGATCGCCATATCCTTGCTTGAGATATGCAATGGAAATACGGATAAAATGTTCGAGTAGCGCACGGTATCCTGGCCGTCCGGCTTGCAGTTCAGCAGTCGCCAATTGGGATTTTTTGAGGCGCTGCGGGTCGGACTTGGACTTGGCACTGGCTTGCGGATAGAGCCGTGCCATATCGTCCATAGTCACCGGGCTTTGATCGGGATAACCATCCACAATATCCGCATCAAAATAAACCAGGTCGGGCTGCTCTTCCTCCAGTTCGGAAATCAGGTGCCCCATTTGTAGCCCCCAATCGCCCAAATGCACATCACCAATAACCTTATGCCCGCGTGCGCGTAAAATACGCTTAAGGGATTCGCCGATAACCGCCGAGCGCAAATGCCCCACATGCATGGGTTTGGCCACATTAGCACCGCCGTAATCAATGACAATGGTCGCAAGCTTATCCGCATCTCGGATACCGGTGCGTGGGTCGGCGGCCAAGTCCTTGACCCGGCGCTTGACCAGCGCATCGCTAGGGGTCAGGTTGATAAAGCCGGGGCCGGCAATTTCGGCCAAAGCAATATCCGGATTGCCGTCTAATGTCTCGACCACAAAGGCGGCAATATCGCGGGGTGATTTCTTGGCCAATTTGGCGGCAGCCAATGCGCCATTACACTGAAAAGGTGCGGATTTATCTGATTCGGTGACACGCCCATACGCCGTAGGCAAATCCATGGCCGCAAATGCCGCCCCAAGATGCGCGGATAAGGTCTGCAATACAGATTGGGACATAACGGCTAGTTTTTACCTGCCGACACGCGGAACCGCTTGCCATCTGCATTAAAGGCGATTTGTTCAGGTGTCAGTTCAAAGCCAACGATGATTTCAAAATTGGCACCGGATGTGTTCTCATTCGCCCTTGGAATAACAATATCTCCAATTTCTTCGGTCAGTTCCACCACGTCTACACCTTCGGGAAATGTGACCACAATCGGGAAGACTTGCTTCTCAATGACTTCAATGTCTTTGCGGGTTACGGCAACAAAATACTCATAGGTGGCCGTGCGCCCCGTTGCTGCAGGGCCGCGCCCAAAGGCAATATCCAGCGATAAATCAGAATGGATTGGCTGGCTACCCACATAGCGGCACAAACTGCGTACTTTGTTAATCTCAGCAGTGTAGCCAACATTCGCAAAGGATTCAGAGCCTTTGAACTCTACGAGGCGCGAGGCTTCATAAAGCGCAAATGCCACAGGACACGGGCCGGGGTTCTTCTCGGCTTCTTCACCAACTTCCAGAATTTTTTTGGCGGTTGAACACCCGGACAGGCCGATACTTGCCACCGCTATTGCAGCGAGTGCGAGCTTGGAAAAATTTTTCAAAAAGCGCATAAAAATTCCTGTTTAAACCAGTTTGGCCTATTTGTTATTGCCACCCGTATAAGCTATAGCGGGCGCGTTTCAAGTCTGCTATAGATTTTATCTGTAATTTCGTCCAACTGCAATGGGGCTAAACCAATCTAATGGGAATTTAATGTCCAAACCAACTCTCACACTTCTGCTGGCCAGCCCGCGCGGGTTTTGCGCTGGTGTTGACCGCGCCATCCAAATCGTCGAGCAAGCTATAGCAAAGCACGGCGCCCCGGTCTATGTGCGCCACGAAATCGTCCATAATCGCCATGTTGTCGAGCGGTTGGAGAAAATGGGCGCCGTTTTTGTTGACGAGTTAGACGCCTGTCCGGATGACCGCCCCGTCGTGTTTTCTGCCCATGGTGTGCCCAAACGTGTCCCCGCAGCTGCCCGCGCCCGCAATATGATTTATTTTGACGCCACTTGCCCGCTCGTGTCCAAAGTCCATATCGAAGCCGAGCGTCACTTTGCCATGGGGCGCGAAATCTTGCTGATTGGACACAAAGGCCACCCAGAGGTTATTGGTACTATGGGGCAACTTGCAAGCGGGGCTATCACATTGATTGAAACCGAAGAAGACGCCCACACCTATGAGGCCGAAAATCCAGACAATATCGCTATCGTTACCCAAACAACCTTGTCAATAGACGACACGGCAGGGATTATTGCCGTGCTTAAGAACCGCTTTCCGACTATGGCCATGCCCCATAAGGAAGACATTTGTTACGCCACCACCAACCGCCAAGCCGCCATTAAAGCCATTGCCGCGCGCTGTGATCTCTTACTGGTCATTGGTGGTCATAATTCGTCTAACTCTTTACGTTTGGTTGAAGTTGGGCGCAAGGCGGGGGCGGACAAAGCCATTCTCATTGCGGATGCACGGGCTATTGATTGGAATATGTTGGAGGACATAAAAACCCTTGGCCTATCGGCAGGTGCCAGCGCACCTGAAAACTTGACGGACGGGGTGATTGCTGCACTACGGAGCCGATTTGATGTTCAGATGGAACCGGTTGAAGTGACCAAAGAATCCGTTGTGTTTCGCCTGCCCCGCAGTTTGCGAGATGATCAGCCTGGATTGGTAAAAACATGAGCCACAAATCGCGCCGAAAATTGGTCATTTATACGGATGGTGCTTGTTCTGGCAATCCCGGCCCCGGCGGCTGGGGGGCTTTGCTTAAATACGGTAATCACGAAAAAGAAATGTATGGCGGCGAGCAAGACACGACCAATAACCGTATGGAAATGATGGCGGCCATTCAAGCTCTCGAAAGCTTAAAGCCAGATTATAATGGCAAGATTGAGCTGTGGACAGACAGCAAATATCTAAAAGACGGCATCACTAAATGGATAGTGGGATGGAAAAAACGCGGCTGGAAGAAAGCCGACAAAAAACCCGTTCTCAATATGGATTTGTGGAAACGCCTAGATGCCGTTGCCGAGGGTAAGTCCATAGACTGGAAATGGGTAAAAGGTCACAACGGCGACCCAGGAAATGAACGCGCAGATGAGCTCGCCACAAAAGGCGTAAACAGGCGCGGCGCTCTTTAAAAGCGGAAAATGCAGACAAATTAGCTAGGGACGCCCCCTAGAGTATCCCATACATAGTGTGGGCAATATTGCTTGTGCGAAATTATTGTAATGCTATTCAATGTCTATGAAAAAAATAAAGCTTCGTATCAGAGACATGACTATGCTGACATTGCTGATATTGGCTATGGCCTTGCCGGGACTGGCTGGCCTGCCCGTGATTGACCGGGACGAAGCACGTTATGCCCAAGCCAGTGTACAAATGCTGGAAAGCGGGGATTATATCAATATCCACTTCCAAGACCGGGCGCGCAACAAAAAACCAGCCGGCGCCTATTGGGCACAAGTGGCCAGTGTGAAAGCTTTTTCCGACGTCACAGACCGGACAATATGGGCGCACCGGATACCGTCTGTACTGGCAGCAATTCTGGCAATTCTGGCGACGTATTGGGGCGGCGTGCGCATGTTAGGTCGCGACAGTGCGCTTTACGGATCGGCATTATTGGCCGTTAGCTTTATCTTTGTTTTCGAAGCCCATATTGCCAAAACCGATGCGCTATTGCTCGGATTTTCTACACTGGTTCTGGCTAGCTTTGGGCATTTACGCAATGGTGGTGGGCGGCGCTCTGGCCTTTTATTTTGGTTTGCCCTTGGTATGGCCGTTATGATTAAAGGCCCCATATTACCCACTTTATTAGTGCTGTGTTTGGCGTCTCTGCTTTTATGGGAACGCAAAGCACATTGGTTAAAACCCCTCACCTATTGGCCAGGACCGCTTTTATTTTTGCTCATCATCTTACCGTGGTCCGTCTTGATTTGGCGCGAAACTGGTGGCGCGTTTTTCACAGATGCCATAGGCGGCGACCTCACCCCAAAACTACAAGGTGCCCATGAAAACCACCCCGGCCCGCCCGGATATTATGTAGGCACAATCTGGCTTGCCTTCTGGCCTGCATGTTTGTTTTTGTTGTCAGGGCTCGTTTTTGCCATTCGCGCGGCAAGGCGCAAAACGGCTGAAAATGTCAATTTTGATACACCTGTCGCCCGTGCGGCGCGGCTTTTATTGTGTTGGGGCATTCCGTTTTTCCTCTTACTGGAAATCGTGCCGACCAAATTACCCCACTATACCCTAATCACATTCCCCGCCTTTGCCCTAATGGCGGGAGCAGCCATTACCACCCTAACTAAGGTCAATGAGTTCACCCTGACCCGGCGCATTGGCGCGGCCTTATTTGCCCTCGTCAGTATTATATTGGCCGCCGGGCTATTGTTCGGTCAGTCTTACTATGGAGACTATCCGACATGGGAATTTGCCGTAATGGGACTTGCGATACTTATAAGCCTAATGGCAGCTTTGTCTTTGTGGAACGGCAAAGCAAAGCGGGCATTTTTTGGGGCACTCTTGACCTCTGCCCTCATCACGATACCAACCTACCAATTCACCTTACCATCCCTAAAACAACTTAATATCAGCGCCATGGTGGAAACCGCGTTTCGCGAAAACGGTATCCAAACCCCTGTGACGGATATGACTGTTTTATCTACGCAGTTCACTGAACCCAGCTTGGTATTCCGCTTGGGCACAGGCATATTACTCGGCAATCCGGACGAGCGGCTCGCGGCACTGGATTTACAAGAAGGCGATATTGTTATTTTAGATCGAGTAAAACCAGAAACGAATGAATATGAAACCAAGTTAGTTGAAAAACTGGCGGGGCAGAGCCAGTGCCTAACCAGCTTGCAAATTGTCAATGGCTTTAACTATGCCAAAGGCGACCCTGTCAAACTGGATATTCTCAGAGTAGATAACTGCGCCGTCCCAGGTTTTATTCCGCCCACTATTCCAACCCCCACTATTCCAACCAAGGCTTCCGAGCCGACAACCACCAAGCCCGACCCATAATCGCCATATACATAAAGGGTATGGATAGCACCAATAAAGTTTTGCTCCACCAATGGGAGGTATAGTCCCAAAAATAGCGCACAAATCCGCGAAATTTATTGCGCTCCACCCGGACAATTCTAGCCTTGGATGTCGAGCCATAATGCATGACTTTGGCTTCAGGCACGAAATATACTTCACCGCCTGCAAGTTTTGCCCGCCTGCAAATATCTATGTCTTCCACATGGAGAAAATAACGCTCATCAAAACCACCGAGCATCTCAAAACTTTCCCGATCCATCATGAGGCAGGCACCGCTAACAATGGGCATTTCAACGGGTTCGTCCGGCACTGGTAAATGCTCTAAATGGATAGATTTGAACCAAGGTAATTTATGCAAAGGCGTGAAACTGACCACAGCAGATAAAGGCGTTAATTCACTACGGCGGGCACCCCTTTGCTCGACCCCGTTGACGGTTTGTAAATTACCGCCAGCTATCCACGGGCGGGTTAACCCATCGCCGCATTCTGCCAATTCCATGGCGGTGCCTTTTTCGATTACTGCATCCGGGTTAAGGAACAAGATATAATCACCCTTACTCAATTGGGCACCATAATTACAGGCACGCCCAAAACCAACATTGCCGTGGCCTTGTACAATCCGTATCCGGCGTTCGCTCTTAGCCAAGGCCCAGAGCCTTTGGCGGGCAGAAACCGTATTGCCATTATCGACGATAATGAGTTCTAGGATATCAGGATCCGCCAATACAGCGGGCACAGCTTCCATCAGGGACGGCCCCGTAAAATAGGATACCATCACCACACTAATGCGTTTTTTAAGGTAGCTAACGGGTAGCGGAACCACATTCGTTGTCATATCGACCTATATCTTTCCGACCCCCAGCGGACTCAATTAAGCAAAATAACCAAAAAGAGTAAAGAGTTATTTACCGTAACGTGTATTAAATGAGAAAATTATGTCGGTTCTTTGATAAAACTAATCGTTGCACCTGCGAATATGATGGCGGCCCACCACCAATCTTGCCAAACCCCATATGACAGGCTTGCCATAACCGCCGTGGCAGCGACAAGCCCGCTTGCTGCAACCATAGCCGGTTTGGGCAGGCCTGAACTGCCCGTTAATCTACGCCCGCCCAAATAAAGGGCAATACAGGCCAGCAGCACACCAACCAGCCCAACTTCAACCCACAAATGCAAACCAGCATTATGGGGATGTAAGGACACCAGCGCCCTGCCCTCAAACCCTCGAATAGTATGCGTTTCCGTAAAAGTACGCACTGCATCAAAACCGTGACCGATGAAAGGGTGTTCAAGTATTTTAGCATATAAAGTCTGCCAATTAGCCACACGTTCTTCCCAAGAAAACGGCAATTTTGCGCGTATATTGGGACTGAGCTGCGTAGCGGTATATGCAAGAAGAGGCGCAAATAACAAAGCGGCTCCGGCCATAATGAACCCACTGCGCAAAGCCAGTTTCGGCTTCACCGTCGCAACACCTATAAACCCTAACCCAAGCACGAGACCAAGTTGCGCTGCACTCGCATTCGCCTTATGACTAGCAAAGCCAATGAGCAACACCATGAACATAGCGGCTATTTTCCCTGCGCCGCCCTTTTGCCACAAATACACCCCGGTCGGCGCAGCCAGCAAAACCAATACGGAAACTGCATGGCCGACATTTTGTATCATATCCGCACTTCGCGTGACCATGGTTTCCCCTTTTGCCAAAGGGTCAACCAACAAGGTTAAACTATAATCCGTCAATAAATCCGTTAAAATTGTGCCAATGAGCATGGCGGTTATACCGACCAAAAGCCACGGAAATATATTGCGCTCATATTTGTGCTGCGCATATATCCCCGCCGCACAGCCCAGATATAAGGGCACCCCCACAACCAATTTTTGGGCATTGTTCAGTGTATTTGTAGATTGATAAGGTGACCATAATGTACTGATAAGTCCCCAGAGTAATAACGCCATAATCGCCCATATGGCTGCGGGGATAAGGGACGGTATATTGCGCGGATGGGGCGGCCTAAAACCCAGCAGAGCAATAAGGCTATATACTGCAAGGATAGCAGCAATCCCCAGCCCGCCCGCATGTGCCATAAGCGGAAACGCCAAAAAGACCAGAAACAACACAAATGTATTTTTTCTGGCAATTATGCCGCGTTTTTGTGCCCCTGGCTTCATTATCTATTCCCGCAAATCTGGCGGCATTGCCTCTTTGGTTAAGCTAGCGACCGCCTCTTCCAACGTCAAAATTTCCTGCCCGCGCTCACCCAGAAAACGCAAAGCTAACTTGTTTTCTTCGGCCTCTTTGCGGCCAACCACGGCGATAACATTGACCTTGGCCAAAGAATGCTCGCGGATTTTATAGTTGATTTTTTCGTTACGCAAATCGGTTTCGACCCGCAAGCCTGCCTTACGCAATGTCTCCGCAGCTTGTTTTGCATATGCGTCTGCATCTGATGTAATGGTCGCCACAACCACTTGCACAGGCGCCAGCCATAACGGAAATCGCCCGGCATAATGTTCAATTAACACACCAAGAAAGCGCTCGAACGATCCGAGAATAGCCCGGTGCAACATGACGGGTCGGTGCTTGGCATCATCAGCACCAATATAGCTGGCGTCGAGCCTGTCGGGCAGATTGAAATCGGCCTGTATCGTCCCGACCTGCCATTCGCGACCAATAGCATCTTTGAGAACAAAGTCTAATTTAGGGCCATAAAACGCGCCGTCGCCCGGATTATATTCAACATCCAAGCCCGTAGCATCCGCCGCAGCCCGAAGGGCCGTCTCGGCCTTGTCCCAAACCTCGTCGGATCCAACCCGCACTTCGGGACGATCCGAGAACCGCACCATAACATCATCAAAACCCAAGTCTTTGTAAACCGATTGTAATAACGCACAGAACGCTTTCACTTCGCCGATGACTTGGTCTTCACGGCAGAAAATATGGCCGTCGTCCTGGGTAAAGGCGCGCACCCGCATCAAACCGTGCAGCGCACCGGACGGCTCATAGCGGTGGCAAGAGCCAAATTCAGCAAGGCGCAAAGGCAGATCGCGGTAAGAGCGCTGGCCGTGGTTAAATACCTGTACATGGCACGGGCAATTCATAGGCTTGAGAGCAAACATTTTATCTTCATCATCCACCTGGGTGATGAACATGTTTTCGCGGTATTTGTCCCAATGCCCCGACGCTTTCCAGAACTTTTGGTCCATCAATTCCGGTGTGCGGATTTCCCTATAGCCTGCCTGGGTTTGGCGGCGGCGCATATAGTCTTGGAGTGTCCGATATAATATCCAGCCCTTTTCGTGCCAAAATGCCTGCCCTTGAGCTTCTTCTTGGAAATGAAACAACGCCATTTCGCGGCCAAGACGGCGGTGATCGCGCTTTTCCGCTTCTTCCAAGCGGTGCAGATAAGCATCGAGGTCTTCTTTGCTCGCCCATGCCGTGCCGTAAATCCGTTGCAATTGCGCGTTTTTGCTATCGCCGCGCCAATAGGCGCCAGCGACTTTCATCAGTTTGAAAGCCTGTCCTATTTTTATCGTGCTGGGCAAATGCGGCCCTCGGCATAAATCCAACCATTCACCTTGGCGGTAAATAGTAATGGTTTCGTCTTCGGGCAGGTCGGATATCAATTCCGCTTTATAGGTTTCGCCTTTGTCGGTGAAATATTTAATGGCGTCATTGCGATTCCAAACTTCCCGCTCGAACGGTTTGTTTTGCTGGATGATGAATTTCATCTTTTTTTCTATGGCGGCAAAGTCGTCCTCAGAGAACGGCTTGTCGCTGGCAAAATCATAGTAGAAGCCGTCTTCGATATTCGGGCCAATGGTCACTTGGGTGCCAGGGAATAATTCCTGCACGGCTTCGGCCATCACATGGGCGCAATCGTGGCGAATAAGCTCTAAGCCTTCAGGGTCCTTGGCCGTCACCAGTTCCAGCACCGTATCGCCTTCAAGCGGGCGGGTCGCATCCCATAATTCGCCGTTGACCTTGGCCGCTAACACTTTTTTAGCCAATGACTTAGACAAAGCCTTAGCCACACCCATTGCGGATATACCGTCGTCAAATTCGCGCGTCGCCCCGTCCGGAAATGTTACAGTTAACATAGTTATTCTCAGTCTTTTTTTGTGTCTTTTATATGGTCGCAATCCTGCGCGCCACACCGTTCAGTCCAAGCCCAATCACCATATCGCCAAGGTGCCCAGAACGCCTGTTTATGTACAGACTTGGGAACAGGGTCAAGCCCCGATGACCCCCAAGGATGACAGCGCAAAAGCCGCGATAAAGTCAACCAAAAGCCGCGCCAGACCCCATGGGTGCGAAACGCTTCAATAGAATAATTCGCACAGCCCGGCTGATGCCGACACCGCACCCCCAGCGCAAACAGGATAGGCGAGAGCGTAAACTTGTAAATTTTTAGCAAGCCAATCGCGAGATATATGAACGGGTTTTTCATCTCGCATCCATAATCGCGGCCAATACGGCTTCGAATGGGAGCAGTGTCGATGTGTGCCGCGCCGGGTAATTGGCTACATCTGCGAGTAAGGAGAGTTTAGCAAACCGTCCGCCCGGTGCTTCCGCACTGTCTTTCAACATGGCTCGCAAACCATCTCGCGCTTCTTGCAATTCAACGGTACTTGCGCCGATAACCACCTCCGCCATAATCGCCGCAGACGCCTGCCCCAGCGCACAGGCCTGCAAACGGACGGCAAAATCTGTGACCACATCATCCTCAAGGCAAATATCCACCTCAACCCAAGACCCACAAAGTTTGGAAACTTTACGCGCAGTGCCGTAAGGCGCGTCCAACTTCCCCACACGGGAGATATTAGCCGCCAAAGAAAGCACATCCGTATTATATAAACCGTCAATCATAATGGGTGTTTACGCGCGAGACGTAAAGAGTGCAAATGGTGTTTACGGTGCCACCTTCCTTTATCCACCTTATATAATAGATATCAACTGGCGTTTGGAAACCAATGGCAATATCCCCAAAATCCGCTCACCCCTGTGCATACAGGGGTCTATCTATGAACTATCGAGCTAAACCGCATACCCTGCGATAGATACCGGCATG
>Ga0256839_1005521_pt1 | contig 11644 bp, 11 predicted proteins | sample 354166metaG_FD_185968 | JGI IMG/M metagenome (GOLD analysis project Ga0256839, IMG submission 185968) | Hydrothermal vent microbial communities from Mid Atlantic Ridge, Atlantic Ocean - 354-166 | ecosystem: Environmental > Aquatic > Marine > Hydrothermal vents | place: Atlantic Ocean: Mid...
TATTTGGCGCAGACATATTGGGGATACCCCCATCCTCCAGTTTTTTCAAAGCCTCATCCGGTGTTGGTAAATCAGCCGCATGGGTTAACCGCACCAGCACCATATCGGCTGCCGCCAATGGACGGTTAGACGTTTGAACTTCGCCAATGCCCTTGAGCAATATTTGCCACGCCCGGCCCAATACTCGCGGAGAGAGTTTTTCGGCAAATTCCTTGCCGCGCTTGCGCTCTTGTTCCGACAGGGTTTTATCATCGGCGGCCTCCGGTACAAAACGCACCTTGGTAACATAATGAACAAAGCCCGCAAGATCGCTCAAAACCATTGCCGGATCAGCGCCGGAATCGTATTGATACTTCAATTCGCCAAGTGCAGCTTGTACATCGCCCTTCATCACATATTCAAACAGGTCGATAATACGCGCCCGGTCGGCCAAACCCAGCATATTGCGCACATCCTCGGCCTCAACCTTGCCATCCGCATGGGCGATAGCCTGATCAAACAGCGATAGTGCATCGCGTGCAGAACCTTCGCCGGCCCGCGCAATCATTGCCAATGCATCACCTTCCGCATCAACATTTTCCAGCCCGGCAATTTTTTCCAAAAGGCCAACCATTTCGCTGGCTTCAATCCGGCGCAAATCAAATCGCTGGCAGCGTGAAAGAACCGTAATCGGGACTTTGCGAATTTCAGTGGTGGCGAATATAAACTTCACATGTGCCGGCGGTTCTTCAAGGGTTTTCAGCAAACCGTTAAAGGCGTTCTTCGACAACATATGCACTTCATCAATGATATAAACTTTGTAGCGCGCCGAGATCGGCCGGTATTGGGTGGAGGCGATGATATCGCGAATATCATCAATGCCGGTATGGGATGCGGCATCCATCTCTAAAACATCGACGTGGCGACCGGCCATAATCTCTTCGCAATGCTCGCCCATTTCGCCAAGCTCAATATCGGGAGCGTCCTTGTCAGCGGTCTTGTAGTTCAAGGCGCGCGCCAGAATGCGCGCTGTGGTGGTTTTGCCAACACCACGAACCCCGGTTAACATATAGGCTTGGGCAATACGACCACTGGAGAATGCATGGGAAAGTGTTTGCACCATTGGCTGTTGGCCAATGAGATCAGCAAATGAGCTTGGGCGATATTTTCGCGCCAGCACCCGATAGCCGGATGCCGCATCTTCGCTTGGTTTTTTTTCATCACTCATATGATCTGCCGTGGATTTGAACTGTTGGTTCAGGAAGTGAGCCTAGATCAATTGTCGTGATGATGAAAGAAAATGTTGAAACGCAATCGTGGATAAGTGGGAGGCTGGCAAGATGACCCGCGCCGAAACTCGTTGGGGCTGCTTCCTTCCGGATCTGACCCGGTTGGCGAGTGGTACGTCCATCACCAACCTCCCGAAATAATCATATCATGCGCCAGCGTTCGAAAAGCAAGCGGTGATTTAAAAAAAGATAGATTGTATTATTGCTTCCAATGACTAGATTTGCCCAATGAGCTTTCATCTGGATGCACGACTGGGACAAGATACATTGCCCGTAGGTAGGCTTGAACTGTGCGATATTCGTCTGTTAAATGACGCGCGCTGGCCGTGGCTGGTGCTTGTACCACAGCGCTCTGATTGCAGCGAAATTTTTGATTTAAGCAACGATGAGCAATTGCAATTGGCCCGCGAGACCGCATTGATCTCCAAAATGCTGCAAAAAAATTCGTCAGCTGATAAAATAAACACCGGTGCCCTTGGCAATATTGTGCGTCAATTGCATGTGCATGTGATTGCAAGATTTGAAGGTGATGCAAATTGGCCTGGCCCCGTTTGGGGATTTGGCACAGCAGAACGATATTCTGAGGCGGCCGCACGCCTGTTGATTTCTCAATTGCAAAGCGAGATAAAACCCCATGTTTTTTGAACAAACCCAGTTTCCTGAACCTTCGGCCGAACTTATTTTTGCCAATGGCAAAGTAAACAGACAATCAGAATCCCGAACACCGGACTGCCTTGAAAAAGCAATGGCCAATCCGTCTGCGCGCGCTATTGTCTTCGCTAAAGGTCGAGTAATGGTTCAATTCGGAGGTCGGGAACCAGACCCGCTATTTGCGCTTGGTGCGATTGAAAGATTCAACCCAAGGCGAGGCATGGAAGTGTTGCTGGGCTATGAGGACGGCGTTCCCATATTGGCCATTTCGGCAAAATTCGACCCGGAAACTGATACGGAAAAATTGCCCGAAAACATTAAAGCAATTGATTATCGCTCGCTTGCAATTCAGGAGTTATTGCATCCCTCCCGCATGGGAGAAGTGGCGCAGGGCGCGTCACTGTTGGCCTGGCATGCATCGCATCGGTTTTGCTCTCGTTGTGGCCACGAAAGTGCGCAGGCAGATGGCGGTTATAAGCGCATTTGCACCAATTGCGGCACCGAACATTTTCCGCGAACCGACCCGGTGGTTATTATGCTGGCTTTGGATGGGGACAAGTGCCTGATGGGGCGCTCTCATCATTGGGCCGAGGGTATGTACTCGGCTTTGGCCGGTTTTGTAGAGCCAGGCGAAAGTTTTGAAGGCGCAGTTCGTCGGGAAATTGGTGAGGAGGCTGGTATTCAGATAGGCAAGGTGCAATATCGGGCAAATCAGCCCTGGCCATTTCCGTTTTCGCTAATGATCGGCTGTTTCGCTGAAGCCAAATCAACCAGGATCATCATGGACGAAAAAGAGCTTTCCGACTGTCGCTGGTTCAGTCGTGCGGAAATTCTAACCGCGCTTGATCATCCTGAAGATGTCGATTTTTATGTACCGCCCAAAATGGCCATCGCCCATCATTTGATTGATTATTGGGCGAGGTTTTAGTTCAAATCGCACGTTGAACGGAGTGAAGCGCAAGATTTGAACCACCAAAAGAGTGAACGCACGTTGACCCCGGACTTGATCCGGAGGAAGCGCAAGCGAATGGCAAAAAAAAGCGACCGGAAAACTCAAAAACCAATCAATCGTCTTCCCAGCCCTCTTCGATGATCTTGTTAATCGCCGGAATATCCTTGATCACCAGGGCGCGCGGGGTTTTCTCCACGATTCCCAGTTTTCGAAGCGCCGAGATTTGTCGCGAGACAACCTCGCGCCTGGTTCCTACCCGTTCGGCAATTTCTCTCTGCAGCGGTGGCGGGGATATAACCCGCTGCCCCTCATGCCCAAGCCGTGGGCGCGATTTGCGCATGATTTCAACGCAAATTCTGTGTTTGGCCTGCAAGAAGCAATGCTCGGTCAAGCGCATGTTCAGTTTTCTGATACGGGAGGTTAATACCCGCATTATATTCAGGCTGACTTCTGGCGATTCTGCCAAAATATCCAGAAACACCGATTGCGGCATCACGCACATGCGCGAGGTGTTCAGCACCGTCACATTGGCAGCCCGACCCTGATTATCAATTGCGGCAATTTCACCAACAAAGTCATTTGGCCCCATATCGCCAAGAATTATTTCTTTCCCGGTGGCAATGCGCAGGATTACCCGCGCTCTCCCGGTAAGCAAAAACCGCACATCCCTGGATTCGTCTTCGAAATCTATGACGAGTTCGTTTTCACCATATTCACGCCAAAAACACCGCGATGAATAACGCATGACTTCCCGCTCGCTCAGGCATTTGAACAGGTCAATCTGGCTCAAAAGATTCATGATGCTCCCACAATCATATTTGTTTATTGTTATTTTTTTTGCAGGCTAGGCGTGAGCCAGCCAATTGGCAAGTCCACAAAATTGACATCAAAACTTTGATGCACTGGTTTCTGCCAATAATCACTCGGATCTCCTTTGTGCAAACAACTGAATGAGTGCTTTCAGTTTCTTCGTCATGTGCGCGGAAAGCGCTTTGCCTATTCGTTTTGAAGGCCCGTTGGCAACAGCTTCCTTTTCCCAAAGCACAAGCTTTCCAGACCTGGGGTGGTTGGTTGTGCTATTATCGGATTTCTCAATCGCCTGTTGATAGTAGGTATAGGCAGTGATCCTGATTGAAGCGCCAGCCGAATTCCCCGCCGTCCCACGGATGTTAAAATCGACATATAGTGGATTGGATTGAAGGTCGCTTGCTGGAACCAGCTGCTCTTTTCCCTCGACCTCTGCGCCTGAAAAGCTGTATTCAATACCATTGACGGATGCGAGGTTTTTGGCATTTTCAGCCAGGGTTTTACAAATATCAGCCGCGAATTTGCGACTTGTGGAAATGATGCAACGTGCCGCGATCGAATCAAGGCCAGTAAAGTTTTTGATAATTGCCTCATTTGCACTGGCGGCATGAAAGTTGATGAGCAAAATTAGTCCTGCGACGGATGCAGGTTTTAAAATTAAACAATCGAATTTATTCATTTGCTTCTCACCACTCGATGCCCGCATAATTGCAACATAGGATGCCCGGAATTTGTTGCATGCGTATTTTTGCACACTTCATTTCAAATAAATCAAGCCAATCGGAACATATTTTTGAATAATTACGCTGAACAAAATCAAAGCGTTCAATCGAATGCGTTGCACAAACATGTACTGGCAACCGGACGAGAAAAACTGCTGGGGCATATGGCAATGATGCTTTTTGCCGTTTTGATATCCGGGTCATTTACCCTTGGCTCAATGGCGATACCATTCATTGAGCCGGGTGCAATCAATACGGTGAGGTTCTTGTTTGCCTGTGTGGTAATGGGTCTGCTTGTGTATTTTGCCAAGGGTAAATTGGTAATTCCCAAGGCGCCCTGGCGCTTTATCCTGCTTGGGGCGTTGATGGGCGCCTATTTTGTTTTGATGTTTATGGCCTTGCAAACCGCAAGTCCGGTATCAACCGCCGCGGTCTTTACGCTAATTCCGCTGATGAGCACCGGATTTGGTTATTTCATTCTGTCCCAAACCACCAGGCCAGTGGTTGTTATCTCTCTGGTAATTGCAGCAATTGGCGCAGTATGGGTGATTTTTCGCGGCGACATCACGGCTTTGATTAGTTTTGATATTGGCTATGGAGAGTCGATTTTCTTTGTGGGCTGTATGATGCATGCCGCCTATAGTCCGCTGGTAAAACGGCTAAACCGTGGTGAGAGCGTCATGGTTTTCACCTTCTGGACACTGGTTGCGAGTAGCTTTTGGATTGCGCTTTACGGCATGGGCGAGGTAGTTTCCACCAATTGGAGTGAATTGCCTGTAATCGTCTGGGTAACGGTTGCCTATCTGGCAATTTTTACCACTGCCGGCACCTTCTTTTTGTTGCAATTTGCATCCCTGCGCCTGCCATCATCAAAAGTTCTTGCCTATGGCTATCTAACTCCCAGTATTATTATTGTGTTGGAGGGTTTAATTGGTCATGGGTGGGTAGGCCTACCAGTGGCATTTGGAGCTATGATAACCATTATCGGGCTGATCGTGATGAACTTTGCACCAGATAGTTAGGGTCAGGGCCCATTAATTTCATCCATTCTGCGCTCGGTAATTTGATTGCTGAATAGAAGAAATATCGCAGACAATATCAATATTTTCAAGATATTACAACGTATTCAGCGATCAAATTAACTGCGCCCATGGGTTTGAAAGGAAGCACACGCCTGAAAGTAATAAATACTCGAAAAGGTACCAACCTGTCCTTGCGCTTTATTTCATTCATTCGAATACTTCTTTTCAAACAGAATTGTATTAAATTAATGGGCCCTGACCCTAACTACCCAACTCACTAAACCCGGAGACCGTTGGCAAATAGTTTCCCAAGAAACTCAGAGGCCGTATCAAACCTGTTGGAGGCTTTTTTTCTACCCAGTACGGCGCAAATCTGCACATCAAAATCGGCATAATGTTGGGTTGTTGCCCAAATAGAAAATATCAGATGGTGAGGATCACAATCGGCAATTTTTCCTTCATCAATCCAGCCTTGAATGATTGCAGCCTTTTCATCTACCAGATCTTTAAGCGTCCCTTTAATCACATCCTCAATGCGTGGTGCGCCTTGTAAAACCTCATTGGCAAACAGGCGGCTTTCACGCGGGTGTTTACGGGAGATTTCCAGTTTGCGCTGCACATACTGAAGGATTTCATTCAATGGGTCGCCGCTGGCATTAATATTGCGCAATGGGTCCAGCCAGGTATCCAGCAATTGATCCAGCAGAACCCGATGCATCTCTTCCTTGTTGCGAAAATAATAAAGAATATTGGGTTTTGACATACCGGCCGCATCGGCAATCTGGTCAATTGTTGTGCCTCTAAAGCCATTGGCCGAAAAGGTTTCAAGCGCCGCTTCCAATATGCGGCTTTCATTTTCCTGCTGAATTCGGGTGCGGCGTTTCGAATTGGATGCGCGTGATTTTTCCGGTTGGCTCATTTGGCCACTCTTTTTGTGGCACCAATGCCATTTAGAATAATCGTTTTAACGTCCTCACGGGCATTGTCCCACTGGGTGTCTGATAGTTTTTTGCCGCCATTCAGAGTTTTAATCTGATGAACAAAATCAGCATAATGCTGGGTTGAAGCCCAAATCATATATAGCAGATGGCGCGGATCAATCGGGTCAATCAACCCGTCATCAATCCAACGTTGAATGATGACCATCCGGCTGTCAGTCCATTCCCGCAAGGTGGTTTCCAGATAATCCTGGATGATCGGTGCGCCGTGCATAACCTCGTTAGCCCAAATTTTGGACCCGAATGGGTGACTGCGCGATATTTCCATTTTCTTATCGATATAGCGTGACAGCGCCTCAACTGGATCGCTATTTTCATCAAAGGATTGCGCCGCCTCCAGCCAGATAGAAAAAATTTCTTCGATGATTTTCCGGTAGAGTACAAGTTTGGTTGGAAAATAATAATGTAAATTGGCCTTTGGAATGCCCGCCCGGTCAGCAATCATTTGAGTGGTCGCGCCGCGAAATCCGAATTCTGAAAACACCTTTTCTGCCGCCTTGAGAATAAGTCGCTGTTTTTTCTGTCTGATACCCGCTTTCGGCGCAGATTTATTGCGGCGGCTTTTTTTAGCTCTTATGGGCTTCTTCAAAATCTGGTCCATCAAATTCCTGAATAGTTCTAGGCATTACATCATAAAAGAAAAATCTTGACCAGTTGGTCAACACTGATATTCTGATCCAACCAGCGAATTTGTTTTGTAACATATAATAAAAATTAAATTCAATTTAGCTGATAATAAAGGTATTCATCCATGCGGTGGATTTTAGGTTTTCAAGATAGTCATAGCTTGCTCAAAAGGAAACTTAAAATAAATAAACCGCCTGAATGAAAAATTAAAACTGGCGTCTTTTCGGGCCGTAAGTTCGAACAAGGCGCTGGATAAACCCTCGAATTCATTATTCGAGGCATCTGGGAGGAACGAGCATGTCAAGCAGCAAAGCTGCCAAGTCAAATTCTCTTGACAGTTTCTGGATGCCATTTTCGGCAAACCGCCAGTTCAAGCAAACGCCACGCATGTTCGTGGCGGCAGATCGTATGCATTACACTACCTCTGAGGGCAATCAGGTACTGGATGCAACATCAGGCCTTTGGTGTGTCAATGCCGGTCACCGTCGTCCAAAAATCGTTGAGGCTGTGGCCAAACAGGTGGATGAGCTGGATTATGCGCCAGCTTTTCAGATGGGCCATCCCAAGGCGTTTGAATTGGCCGCTCGACTTGTGCAGCTTGCGCCCGATGGCATCAATCATGCTTTTTTTACCAATTCCGGTTCTGAATCTGTGGAAACAGCACTAAAAATGGCGCTTGCCTATCATCGGGTAAAAGGCAATGGCGAACGCTTTCGGCTGATCGGTCGCGAGCGCGGCTATCACGGAGTGAACTTCGGCGGCATTTCAGTTGGGGGCATTGTTTCCAACCGCAAAATGTTTGGCACACTGCTTACAGGCGTTGACCACATGCGCCATACTCACAATCTTGAATTAAACGCCTATTCACGCAATGAGCCGGAACATGGGGCAGAACTTGCCGATGATCTAGAGCGTATTGCCGCCTTGCATGATCCTTCCACTATTGCCGCCATTATCGTTGAGCCGGTGGCCGGTTCTACCGGCGTATTGCCTCCGCCAAAGGGCTATTTGAAACGGTTGCGCAAGATTTGCGATAAGCACGGTATATTACTGATCTTTGATGAGGTTATTACCGGCTTTGGACGCCTCGGCACGCCATTTGCCGCAGACTATTTTGGCGTGACACCCGATATTATGGTCACCGCAAAGGGCCTCACCAACGGTATTATTCCGATGGGTGCAGTGCTGGTGAAATCAGAAATCTATGATGCCTTTATGACCGGGCCGGAACATTTGATCGAGTTTATGCACGGTTATACCTATTCTGGCAATCCGGTGGCATCGGCCGCTGGCCTTGCAACGCTCGATACCTATGAGGAAGATGGGCTTTTAACCCGTGGGAGCGAATTGGCTGATTATTGGGCCGATGCGGTATTCTCACTTAAAGGCCTGCCGCATGTGATCGATCTGCGCACTATGGGACTGATCGGGGCAATTGAGCTTGAGCCGATTGCGGGCGAGCCGACTAAACGCGCCTTTACCGCATTCTTGAATGCCTACGACAAAGGGCTGCTCATTCGTACGACAGGCGATATTATTGCCCTGTCGCCACCGCTGATTATCGAAAAAACTGAGATTGATTTCATTTTTGACACGCTGCGAGACATATTGAAAAACCTGGATTAGGAGACCACACCATGACGCTTAAAAGCAATCATAGAATAAATGGCGACCGGCTCTGGGACATGCTGATGGAGATGGCCAAGATCGGCCCGGGTGTGGCCGGTGGTAACAATCGCCAAACCTTGACCGATGAAGACGGCGAAGGCCGTCATTTGTTTCAAAAGTGGTGCGAGGCAGAAGGCCTGACCATGGGTGTTGACCAGATGGGCAACATGTTTGCAAGGCGCGAAGGCACAGACCCGAACGCGCTTCCGGTCTATGTCGGTTCCCACCTTGATACCCAGCCAACCGGTGGTAAATATGATGGTGTTTTGGGCGTCCTTGGGGGCTTGGAAATCATCCGTACCCTGAATGATCTTGAAATCAAAACCAAACATCCGATTGTGGTGACCAACTGGACCAATGAAGAGGGCACTCGATTTGCCCCGGCCATGCTTGCATCCGGAGTTTTTGCCGGTGTGCTGGAGCAGGACTGGGCCTATGATATTAAAGATGCTGGCGGGAAAAAGTTTGGTGATGAGTTGGAGCGCATTGGCTGGCGCGGCGAGGAAGAAGTTGGTGCCCGTAAAATGCATGCATTCTTTGAATTGCATATCGAGCAGGGGCCAATTCTTGAGATTGAAAATAAAGAAATCGGTGTTGTAACTCATGGGCAGGGGCTTTCGTGGACGCAATTCACCATTACCGGCAAAGACAGCCACACGGGCTCCACCCCAATGCCGATGCGCAAAAATGCCGGCCTCGGCATGGCTAAAATTTTGCAGAAGGTTGATGAAATTGCATGGTCCCACAAGCCCAATGCGGTGGGTGCTGCCGGTCATATCGATGTCTTTCCAAATTCACGCAATGTGATCCCCGGCAAAGTGGTGTTTACGGTTGATTTCAGATCACCTGAGCTTGCGGTGATCGAGGATATGGAGCAACGGCTTGCGGTTGCGGCCAAGGAGATTTGCGATGAAATGGGTCTTGGTCTCGAGATTGAAAAAGTCGGTGGCTTTGATCCGGTTGAATTTGATGAGAGCTGCGTATCAGCTGTGCGTAATGCGGCCGAACGGTTGGGTTATTCGCACATGAACATCATTTCCGGTGCCGGCCATGATGCTTGCTGGGTCAACAAGGTCGCGCCAACCTCGATGGTCATGTGCCCTTGCGTTGATGGTCTTTCGCACAATGAGGCGGAAAATATTTCCAAGGAATGGGCCACCGCCGGTGCCGATGTGTTGTTTCATGCGGTGGTCGAGACCGCGGAGATTGTCGGGTGAAGAGTTTGATGAATATCGGTAATATTAAAATTCCAGTTCAAATTGAACTAGATAGGGCAACGATCGTCGTTCTTGGTGATGTTCTAACCAAGCTGACAGACAAGCTACTGGAAAATAAACAGATTGATCAGCCTCAAGCAATGGCGCTCTGGCATTTAGAAAACGCAATTGAATTGGTTTGTACGGATTCATTTCGGCCTGATTATTCAGATATTCTGGCTGAAACGAAGAAATCAATGGGAGAATTTGAATGACCACAGTAATCAAAAACGGCACAGTTGTTACCGCCGACCGCACCTATAAGGCCGATGTGAAAATTGAAGGTGGGATTATCACCGAGATTGGCGATAATCTTCCCACTAGTGGTTCGGGCGATAAAATACTGGATGCGACGGGCTGCTATGTCATGCCCGGCGGTATCGACCCGCACACCCATCTCGAAATGCCCTTCATGGGCACCTATTCCAGCGATGATTTTGAATCAGGCACACGTGCGGCGCTTTCCGGTGGCACCACAATGGTAGTGGATTTTTGCCTGCCGTCGCCCGGCCAATCATTGCTTGAAGCCATACAGATGTGGGACAACAAGTCGACCCGCGCCAACTGTGATTACTCTTTCCACATGGCGATTACCTGGTGGGGCGAACAGGTTTTCAACGAAATGGAAACTGTGGTTAAGGAAAAGGGCATCAACACATTCAAGCATTTCATGGCCTATAAGGGCGCGCTGATGGTGGATGACGATGAAATGTATTCGTCCTTCAAGCGTTGCGCCGAATTGGGTGCCCTGCCGCTGGTGCATGCGGAGAATGGCGATGTGGTAGCCCAACTTCAGGCCTCACTGTTGGCTGAAGGCAATAATGGACCCGAAGCACACGCGTTTTCACGCCCATCGCAGGTGGAAGGCGAAGCCACCAATCGGGCCATCATGATTGCTGATATGGCCGGAGTACCGCTTTATGTGGTGCATACAAGTTGCGAAGAGGCGCACGAGGCGATCAGACGTGCCCGGCAGAACGGTAAGCGGGTCTATGGCGAGCCATTGATCCAGCATTTAACTCTGGATGAAAGCGAATATGCCAATCCCGATTGGGATCATGCCGCGCGCCGCGTGATGTCGCCGCCATTTAGAAATAAGCAACATCAGGATTCACTCTGGGCTGGTTTGGCGGCGGGATCGTTGCAAGTGGTCGCGACCGACCATTGTGCCTTTACCACCGAACAAAAACGCAATGGCGTGGGTGACTTTACCCAGATACCAAACGGCACCGGCGGGCTTGAAGATCGCATGCCTATGTTATGGACCAACGGCGTCGCCACAGGTCGTTTAACCATGAACGAATTTGTTGCGGTCACCTCGACCAACATCGCCAAAATCCTCAATTGCTATCCGAAAAAGGGTGCCATTCTAGTGGGATCCGATGCCGATATCGTGGTATGGGACCCGGCGCTTGAAAAAACCATAACCGCCGACCAGCAACAATCAGCCATCGACTACAATGTATTCGAAGGCAAGCGCGTCAAGGGCCTGCCGCGCTATACCTTGTCGCGTGGTTATGTCTCAGTGGTCGATGGCGAGATCAAAACCCGCGAAGGCCACGGAGATTTCGTTGCGCGCCAGCCATTTCAGGCGGTTAACAAGGCGCTTTCCAAGTGGAAAGAGGTGACCGCACCACGCAAGGTCGAACGCACAGGCATACCGGCAAGCGGGG
>Ga0256839_1005522_pt1 | contig 11644 bp, 8 predicted proteins | sample 354166metaG_FD_185968 | JGI IMG/M metagenome (GOLD analysis project Ga0256839, IMG submission 185968) | Hydrothermal vent microbial communities from Mid Atlantic Ridge, Atlantic Ocean - 354-166 | ecosystem: Environmental > Aquatic > Marine > Hydrothermal vents | place: Atlantic Ocean: Mid...
CACTTGGTACGCCCCGCTTGCATCCGTCGTTGCCGTTCCGATCACGTTACCGCTTGTATCTTTCACGGTGACGGCAACACCTTGGATAGCGCTTTCACCCGCATCTTGGATACCGTTTTGATTGGTATCTTCCCAGACGTAATCACCCAAGCACAAGGTTGCCCTCTCAACAAAATCATTGCCGCTATCGTTTTCGCCGGCATCGACCTTCCCTGAAATCGTGTTGACCGGAGTGGTACCCTGGAAGTCTCCGTCATCGCCCCCCTCTTTTTCCGTTACGTCTACATAACCGTTCGGTTGGGTTTCGACGGCAACGTAACAACCCGGCGCAAGATTGCTAAAGCTGTAGTTTCCGTTACTATCGGTCGTGTTGGTATCGACGGATACGCCGTCCGCATTGCTTCCGTCGCAGTTGGGATCGGTAAAGAGTTCGATGGTTACGCCTTGCATATTGACGTCACCGACATTGTCGTTGTTCGTATCTTCGCTGACGTTACCGCTCCAACTACCCGGAACATAACAGTAGTTGATCGCCGCCATACTTTCATCGACCGCATCACGCAAGCCGTCAAATTCGATCGTTACTTTATTAATGTCGCTCAAGTCGAGCGATCCGATGCCCGTAAAATCGTTAAGTTCTAGTGCCACATCAACATTGGTTAACGCCGCCTCAAAACCAAAAGAGCGTGTGATAGTCGCTTGGTTCCCACCGCTATCTTCAAGCGTAACACGCACGACACCTAACGTATCGGCAGTAAACTGCTTGAATACCAACGCGCTACTGGTCGAAAGATCGAGACCCAATCCCGCACCGTTGGCATCGTAGGTAATGCGTCCGTTTTGATACGATCCGGCATTGGCATTCAAACTGGCCAACTGTGGCGAGGAGATAATAAACAAACTTCCGTCTCCATAGGCTCCCGGAAGCGGGTTGATCTCAAGGAATCGCGATCCACCTTGCACGCCGCTTAGTCCGGTCTGAAGCAAACTGTCATACGCACCGTTCGTTCCATAAAGTACGGAAGAAATTCCCGATGCATTCCCATCGTCGCTAAAGTCGTCAAAGCTTTGGCATACCAGCGGTTGGGTTACGTAAATCGTCTCGATATCGTGGTCGTCTTCGTCGTTGTTTTCGTTATTGATCGTATCGTTCCCGCCAATGACATCATTGTTTGCATTATTGTCGGGTGTCGAATCGCCATCGGTGACGGTATTGCCTCCCGTGTCGGTAAAGGAAGCGATCTCCGCCGTATTGGTCAATGTGAGTCCGGTAAAATTACTATCGACCATTAAGGTGATCGAAACGAAGGTTGACGCACCTGCGGCTATATTGCCGACACTGTAAGTCGCTTGGGTACCGCTCACGCTCCATCCCGGTGATGCGGCGGCATCAAGCGTCATACCCGCGGGGATATAGTCCGCGATTTGTACATTGCTAACATCTTGCGTGCCTTGGTTATAGACGTAAATAACATATTTCACCGTATCGCCGGGGTTGACGGTCGCCGATTGGCTATTGAGTAGATCGATTGTTTTTTTCAAAGCAAGGTCGTACGGTGGCACCGTGTAAAAGCCAAAGTCATAGGTATAATTGTTTTCGCCGTAATTCCCCGTCACCAGTGCAATCGTCGAATAGCCGTTGTTGCTATTGCCGTTGTCTCCGTCGCTATCGATCGTATCTTTGGTGTTACCACTTACATTTCTTTGTGTCGGTACGCGTCCGCCTAGTGCACTATCATTGAGCGCGATACGAAGTTGATAGCTCGTATTGGGTTTAAGGACGTTCCCGACGGACATATTGGCATTGTTAATACCGCCGAAGGTATAATACCCGTTGCTATCGGTCGTCGCCGTTCCGACAAGTGTGTTGCCCTCATACAATTCGACTGTCACATTCGGCAACGGTGATTCAGAGGGATCTTGGATACCATCTTTGTCGGCATCGTCCCACACATAGTTCCCGATCTCAAGCGGGGCGGGATCACATAGCGCTTCGATATCACCGATACCGGCACCTTTACCGTAAAAAGCGTTTTGATTTACCGGGGCTACCAAAAGTTTTTTCGGATCGCCGTTGCCGTCAAACGTGACTTCACCGGTTTGCGTATTGAACCATGCGATACCGTTATCAAGGAAATCGTGAATATCCATCATACCGGTCACTACTTCATTTGTCCCCGGTACGACAAGCAATCCGCCCATAGCCGTATCGGCGTGACCATTCGTACCAGTAACACCGACATTGCTGTGATTCGTACCGCCCGGTCCGTTGTCGTTCCAAAAGAACTCGCCGCCGCCTGGACCTTCGTTATTACCGGCACCGGCAGTCGTTATTCCGCCACAATTCCCGTTGTTTTCAAGTACCCAACTCGACAAGCCCGTATCGTAACACGCTTTGAGCAAATCCCCTTCGGTATTGATGTTTTGTTGCGTCGTATCGGAAGGATTGGGTGAATAATCTTGATATCCACCTCGATCACCGTTAACATCACGTATCTGAATCAACATACTCCCGTCGGATGCAAACTCGATATCAGAGAGCAACGGCTGCATATATTCGATCCAATCGTTTTGGTTGCCCACATTTCCAGGCGCCTTATCGTTAAAAACGATATCATAGTCCATCTGCCACGGGTTCCAATTAGCAACAAAGGGACGTGGAATACCATCGTGATCGGCTAATTGAGCACAATCACCGGGAGGTGTCGCATTACTGATATCACCGTGGTACACACACCCGCGCTGATAGGTCAAATTAATATCGAGAATGGATGAGGCGCTAAACACATTTAATTGCGGTGAAAACGTATAAATATGAGCCGAAAGCTGACTTCGATCACCTTTTCTCGGACCAAAGTAACTGGCATCGGCATTATTGGGATCGACAGTCGACTCCGCCGTACAAGTTACACCGACATAAAGTAGACCGTCTTTAAAGCCAAGACCCATCGGACGGAAATCGATCGTCGTCGGACACGGATTGGGGATGGCATAACTGTTCGTTGCCGTCGCATCACCGTTGGTATCGAGATCGAAAACATAAAGCTTCCGATCAAAGAGGTTGACGGCAAATAGCTTGCTCTCATCATCGGAGATATCAATATCCCCTACCCCGACTTTTCCCACGTTTTGGTACGCTACCGTATCGTGGTTCCAGTCGTATCCACCTCCCGCATTACGCGGATCACTTCCGGGAAGCGTAGCAAAGGTACTAAACGTTCCTGCCGTGTTATCATATTTGTAAATGGCCCCCACACCGCTGGGACCAAGATCGGCATGACGTTTAAAATAAGTACCCAAATAGGTGACTTTGTTACTCTTACGATACGCGATACCGTAAATCGAACCGATTTGGCTATAAATCAGAAGGTTTGTCGGTGCATCGTTGACATTATCGGTATATTTGTGCTGCAAAATGACCGCTTCGTTGGCATTGGCACCGGTACGTGCGTACTTGCTAAAACGGGACAAGATAATATCGGGATCGGCTTGGCAATACTCCCCTTCGTTGATCAACCCAATATTGTGCGTTGAACCGTCGGCTACCCCATCGACCGGCGGCTTTGTCGTACCGTTGGATGCCGTCCCCGGATGCAGATAGTCCGGGATCCCCGATACTTCGACACGATAATTCCCCGACGCGCTTAACGTCAAAGTATAATCCCCGTTCGCATCGGTCGTTGCCGTGGCGACAACGCCGTTGTCGTCATACGCTTTAACCGTCACACCGGCAACACCCGGCTCGTTAGTATCTTTCGTTCCGTTTAAGTTATAGTCCCTAAACACATTACCCGCAATATCGGCCAAAAGGCAACCTGTGAACACAATCCCCAAAATACCAGATCGTAACATACCCATTTTAGTCTCCTTGAAGAACAGATGCATGATATATATCGGTTGTGATTCTTAATAAGAGAAGAAAACAACCGATCACAAACACAAAGCTCACTCACCTTGTATGTGCAACTCGGCTGTCTTTCCTAAATAGAAGAGAGGAGAAGACCCGTAGTTTTCCGTCCCTACCTTTCGATAGGTTTGGCTTTGGACATAAGCGGCTAACATATATTAATACGGATAGTATAAAATATAAAAAATATTTGATTTTTTATTGAGATATCTGTAAACTAAATGAAGATATGTTAATAATTGTAACAATATATTAATATTTTTTTATAATTACCTATCATTGGTATACTCTTTTCCCCGGTTTGTCGGTAAGAGAGATATTGATCAAAAGATAGAGATAATGGTATGGAGATTGAAAAGAGAATACCAAACAGAGTGTTTGGCATTAGCACTATCTAATAGGAGAATTTGTACCCGCGTCTTCTGACCGTATGGATCACTTGGAAGCCAAGGATGCTCTTGAGGCGTTTTCGGATCTGATTGATCGCCACTTCTACGGTGTTGTCCGAGACATACTCGGGCTCTTCCCAAAGTGCATTGATGATCTCGTCTTTACTGAAAACGCGCTGTTTACGCAGTGCCAGATAAGCAAGGATATCGAAGGTCTTGCCGTTGAGGGAGACGATCTTCTCATCGAACTCGATCTTCTTGTTGGCGATATCGATGACCAGTTTGTCGATGTTGACCTGCGTGCCGAAAAGATGACGCATATTGGCAAGTACGCGTGCGGCGATCAGATCGGGATGCTCGGTATGCTCGATGACCACATCGTCGATACCTAGGTTGAAGAAGGCTCTTTGGTTGCGTGCGTTCTTTGTTAAGATGATGATCTTCGTTTCGCTCTTCTTCTTTTTGACCTCGTTGACATAGCGCTCTAAGGTGAACTTGACCCCCTCATCGACAATGATCACCAACTCATAGTGCCTAAAATCGGTAAAGTTGGTTGCATCGTACATATCTTTGGCATTATCTACGATACAGATAAAATACTTTTCAAGCTCTTTTTCAAGATCTTTGACATATTCGTCATCAAAACCTACAGTTAATATTCTCATTGTTGCCGCTATCCCAATTTATATTATGTAAAAAACCTAAAAACTTAAAGTTTTTCCGGTTTTTCCCTTTTAGTAGCGTATTTATAGCTAAATCTTCCTTATTTAAAAATAAAAGTAACTTTATGCTTTGAACACTTTGATATAGACACGCTTGGGTGCGGGATAGCCCTCTACTGTCTTCTCCGGATCGTTGGGATTGAGAAAATCCTCCAGACTCTGTGTTGCTATCCAATCGGTTTTGCGCTGTTCGTTCAGATCGGTCTTTTTGATCTCCAATACTTCTACGCGTGCAAAGCCCGCACGGTGACACCAGTTTTTCAACGCATTGACTGTCGGGATAAAATAGATGTTGGGGATCTTGGAGTAACGCTCCTTGGGAGTAAGACAAACCTCCTCCTCTCCGTCGATCATAAAGGTATCCAGTATCAGCTCTCCGCCTTTGTTGAGTCCTCTAAAAAGCGACTTTAGCATCCCTACAGGATCGGAACGGTGATAGAGTACCCCCAGACAGAAGAGCAGATCAAATTTGTGCTCATAGCACTCCACGTGTTCCACCCCAAGCATCTCATAGACGATTCCCGAACCAACAAAATGGTCGATGAACTGAAACTGCGAATAGTAAATCGCCGAAGGATCGAACCCGATGAGCTTTTCGGGCTTATGTGTCAACATCCTAAAAAGATAGTATCCGTTGTTACATCCGATATCGCCTACGACTTTATCACGCAGATCGAAGTACGGTTCGAGCAGATTGTACTTGATCTGACTCTGCCACTCCGAATCGATGAAGAGATCATTGATCCGGAACGGTCCTTTGCGCCAAGGCATCATTAGCCGTGCCGTCTCTTCGATCAACGCCGCATCCTCTTGCGTGAGATTCTCTATATCGACGGTAACGATGTCCCCAAAAGAAACCGAAACCTCTTCATATGCAGGCAGTGCGGCAATAGCATCCTGAAGCGGCTTGATGTTCTTCCATGTCAGCCACTTACGACGCTCCGCCCTTAATAGATCCAGATCCAAGACGCTCTACTTTTTCAGATAGGCTTTTTTGATCTTCATATCAAAGAGTGGACGATCCATCGCTCCGGTCGTAACATTTTCGATCTTTCTGACCGTATCCTGACCTTTGATCACTTCGCCAAAGATCGTATAGCCGCCATTAAGGTGTGGCGTAGGGACTGTCGTGATGAAGAACTGGCTACCGTTTGTGTTGGGACCGTGGTTTGCCATTGCAAGCAGGAAAGGACGATCGAAAGTCAGATTGGGTGCGTACTCGTTCTTGAACTCTTTGTGCCAGATCGACTCTCCACCCCTGCCCGTACCGGTCGGATCTCCACCCTGGATCATAAACCCTTTGATAACACGGTGAAAAATCAGCCCATTGTAATAGCCGTTCTTGACATGCGTAGTAAAGTTCTCTACCGCCAGCGGTGCGGCTTTTGGGAACATCTTGAGCTCTATTTTGCCCACATTGGTCTCAAGCACCACGATAGGGGCCTTGTCTACTGCATAGAGCCCGATTGTTATCAACAACACAGTCAATATTTTCTTTAATATCATCATTATCCTTTTTTTGTACGCATTATACGCTCTTCTTGATTAGAGTGCTTTTATTTTGCGACACTCACCGCTCTGGTCTCACGGATCACATTGACTTTGATCTCTCCGGGGAACTGCACCTTGTCCGCGATCTCTTTGGCGATCTCTTTGCTGAGCAGTACCGCTTCATTGTCATCGAGTTTGCGTGCATTGACAAAGACACGCACTTCACGCCCCGCATTGATCGCGTAGGCTTTCTCCACATAGGGTTTGGAGGTTGCGATCTCTTCGATCTCTCTGACACGCTTGGTAAAACTCTCCAGCACTTCCCGTCTGGCTCCGGGCCTGGCAGCCGAGAGCGTATCGGCCGCACAGACAGCCGCACTCTCTACCGAGTCGGGCTCCTCATGCCCATGATGTGCATAAATCGCATTGATCACAGTGGGGTGTTCGTTGTAACGACGACAGAGCTCCGCACCGATCTCCACATGGGAGCCTCCCAGATCCTGGGTAAGCGCCTTTCCGATGTCATGCAGCAGCCCTGCGCGCATGGCAAGCTTCTCATCTCCACCCATCTCGGCAGCCATCACCCGTGCAAGTTTGGCGACCTCCAGCGTATGCGCCAGTGCATTCTGCCCGTAGCTCGCTCGGTATTTGAGCCGTCCAAGCAGTTTGACCAGCTCCTCATGCATCGGGAAGAGTCCCAGATCGATCAAAATATTCTCCCCCTCTTCAAAGGTACGCTGTTCAAACTCTTTCTCCACCTTCTCATGCACCTCTTCGATACGTCCGGGGTGGATACGCCCGTCCTCCACCAATATCTCGATCACACGGGTGGCAATGGCACGGCGGTAGAGGTTGAACGAACTTACCAGAATGACCCCCGGTGTCTCATCAATAATGACATCGACCCCAAGGATCATCTCCAGGGCCTTGATATTGCGCCCCTCTTTACCGATGATACGTCCCTTGTGCTCATCGCTGGGCAGATTGACCAGATTGATCAACCGCTCACCTGCAAACTCTCCGGCATAGCGTGTCGTCGCCTGTGCGAGGATATAGTTGGCACGTTTTTGCGCCTCCTCTTTGGCGGTCTTCTCATAGCGCCGTACGATCGCGGCGATCTCGTTGCGACTTTGTACTTCGACCTTCTCGAGAATAAACGCTTTCGCCTCCTCTTTCGTCAACGCCGCTACATGCTGTAGTTTGTCGATCGCCTCTTGTATCTGTGCCTCTTTTTTACGTTCAAGCTTTTGAAGCTGTCTCTCTTTGCGTTGCAGATCGCTCTGGTAGGCATGTACCTTCTCTTGCTCTCTTTCCAGTTCTTTGCGCTGCAGGATCACCGCACGGTTTCGCTCTTCCACCTCACTGAGTCGTTTCTGATACTCAGCTTCTATCTCCAGTGCTTTTGCCTTTGCCTTGACTTCGGCTTCTTGCAGGAGCAGTTCGGCTTCGTTGCCGATCGCTTTGGCTCTGGCCTTGGCTTCCAGTTCCAAGTGTGCAAAACGCTTCTTTGCGGTACTTAACAGCCAGAGGTAGACGATCCCTGCCCCTGTCACTGCTCCGGCTATGCCGGAGAGTACGATCACTCCTGTCATTATCTATCCTTTTCTTCAATTGCAAAAAGGATCAAAAATATAATCTCTACGTTCTTACGGCACGATCACCATATCCGCCTTTACATCATATCTGTCTGTTACGATCTCTTTGCTGTAACACAGTGCACGTGCCACAAATATCACTCTGTTTATATTTTTAATCTCTTTTTCAAAAAACCGGTCGTACATCCCTTTGCCAAATCCCACACGTCTATAGGTGGCATCCATTCCTACTATCGGTACGACCGCTATATCTATCTGTCTGTTTCTATACTGTTTTGAATCGTTCGGCTCTTTGATACCGAAACGCTTGACCCTTAAAGGGTATCTATATTTTACCAACCTGAAACTTGCACCTTCCATAAACGGCACATAAACCGTAATCCCGTGACGGCGCAGATAGCGTATCAGCGGGGAGATATCCACCTCCGTCCCCAAGGGAAGATAGAGCATCACCGATCGTGCCCCCTCCTCTTCTATGACCTGTTGAAGTCTTTTGAGTACTGCTCTGTCTTTCTGAAAGGTACTTTGTCTTCCAATACGCTTCAGGCGTTCCATACACTTACGTCGGAACCGTTCTTTGGGGCTTTTGGTATCTCTATCCATTCTTTTTAGTGCTCTTTGGCTATAATTTTCTCTCTTCTACGTACCAATGACGTACGACAGAGGTGTATTATACCAAAAGGCACTCAGTGAAACACTATCGGGCACTTTTTTTCTTATCGTTGCTTCTTCTCCTGCTCTTGGGATGTGACAAAAAAAAGAGGCAAGAGCAGAACCCTTTTGAAGGCAATCCGGCCACTTCGGAACAGAGCAGTGTCATACTCGAGGATCTCGCAAAAGCCAAAGAAAAAGCCGAACGGAACACCACCACACTCTATCCAAGCAAAAGGGCTACCTTTACCCTGCAAGATCAAAACGGTACCACGCATAGCATTTCCGTAGACAATGGACAGCTCTTTTTCAGAGATATCTCCCAGCCTGTGGTGATCATGTACTTCTTCAGTACTTGGTCGCAGCCGTGCAAAGGGAAAGCACCCTATCTTGCCGATCTGCAACAGCACTTTCCCAAAGAGCTCTTTGTCACCGGTATCCTGCTTCATCCTCACGATCATCTCGCAGAGCTTGAAACGTTCAGAGCAAAGAACCGTGCCGACTTCTTTATCTCAAGCAGCAGTGAGAATGACCGTTTTGCAACCGCTGTGCTTGAGCATCTCCATCTGAGCGATAGGCTGACTGTCCCACTCACCGTGATCTATCACGGCGGACACTACGTTCGTCACTATGAGGGTGCCGTGCCTATCGAGATGATCGAACACGATATTAAAAGACTACTAGACTAAGGAGAGACGATGTTTGGCATACTCAAAAAAGTATTTGGAAAGACCGGTGAAGCGATCAAAGAGGTCGCCCCCGAAAAGAAAAAAGAGATCACCAAAGAGGTGTTCGAAGAGATCCTACTTGAGGCGGATGTCAACTACGAACTAGTTGAAAGACTGCTTGAAGGGCTCCCAAAGAAGATCAATCGTATTCAAGCGTTCAACTCGCTGATCTCTATTTTTCAGTATGATGTGGACTGGAAAGAGAATAGTATTGTACCCTATGTTGAGATGATCATCGGGGTCAACGGTGCGGGCAAGACCACCACCATCTCCAAACTCGCCTACCGTTACAAACAGGAGGGCAAAGGAGTGATCCTAGGAGCCGGAGACACCTTCCGTGCCGCTGCGATCGAGCAGTTGACACGCTGGGCGGACAAACTTGACATTCCCATTGTCGCTACCAGACAGGGTCACGACCCCTCAGCAGTGGTCTACGATACGATCGAAGCCGCCAAAGCACGCGGGCTGGATCATGTCATCATCGATACTGCGGGGAGACTGCACACGCAGACCAACCTCAGTGAAGAGCTCAAGAAGATGATCCGTGTTGCCGGCAAGGCGATGGAGGGAGCACCCCACCGCAAGATGCTCATCCTTGACGGTACACAGGGAAGCTCTTCTATCAACCAAGCCAAAGCCTTCAATGAGATGATCGGCATCGACGGGATCATCATCACCAAACTCGACGGCACGGCAAAGGGTGGATCCGTGCTCAGCATCGCCGATGAGATGAAAATGCCTATCTTCTACATCGGTACGGGAGAGAAACCTGAAGACCTCGTCCGATTCAAAGCCAACGACTATGTCAATACCATTCTTGACGAGATCTTCGTCTGATCTCACTCTATAAAAGATGTCATTTTGACATTTTTTTAGACCCCTCTCCCACTTTTTGATTATACTTCGTAAAATCACACAAAAGAGTACCTATGGCAAAGAAAAAGACCCTGTTTGAATGTCAAGCTTGCGGCTTCCAATCCCCCAGATGGATGGGAAAATGTACCTCCTGTGGTGGATGGGAGAGTATGATTGAACTCTCCGCCGAGCAGATCAAGTTTCTCAAAGAGACGGCTTCATCCTCTTCCCAAGGCGGTGAGCCTAAAGCGCTCCCCATCACCGAGGTAAGCGAGGACAACATCACACGATTCCCCTCGGGAAGCAGGGAACTCGATCTCGTCCTTGGCGGAGGGATCGTACCCGGATCGCTGACACTGATCGGAGGAAGTCCCGGTATCGGCAAATCCACCCTCCTTCTCAAGATCGCCGGCAATCTCGCACAGCAGCATAAGCATATCCTCTACGTCTCCGGAGAGGAGTCCGCAGGGCAGATCAAACTGCGTGCCAACCGTCTGAATGCCAACCACGACAAACTTTATCTGCTCTCCGAGATCAACCTGAGCGCGGTCATCGCAGAGATCAACAACCGCAGATACGACTTTATCGTCATCGACTCCATCCAGACCCTCTACTCCGACGAGACCCCTTCGGCTCCGGGTTCTGTCACGCAGGTACGCACGATCACCTTCGAGCTGATGCGTATCGCCAAGAGTCTACAGATCCCCATCTTCATCATCGGGCATATCACCAAAGACGGCTCGATCGCAGGACCAAGAGTGCTTGAACATATGGTCGATACGGTACTCTACTTCGAGGGAGATACCAACTCCGAGCTGAGACTGCTCCGCGGATTTAAGAACCGTTTCGGTTCTACCAATGAGGTCGGTATCTTCGAGATGAACGCCAACGGGCTCAATGATGCCAAGACAATGGCAGGACGCTTTTTCAACAAAGAGAGCCTGCAGTCAGGTTCCGCACTTACGGTCATTATGGAAGGAAGCCGTCCTATCGTCATAGAGATACAAGCCCTTGTAAGCGAAGCCTACGGACACCCTAAACGCAGCTCTACGGGCTTTGATAACAACCGACTGGGAATGCTGCTTGCCCTGCTGGAGAAGAAGCTCGACCTGCCTCTGGCTACATACGATGTTTTCGTCAACATCTCCGGAGGGATCAAGATCAACGAACCCTCTGCCGACCTTGCCGTCATCGCCGCAATACTCAGCTCCTACCGCGACAGAGAGCTGAGTGCGCAAACACTCTTTTTGGGCGAAGTCTCCCTCACCGGGGAGATACGAGAGGTCTCCGGACTCTCCCAGCGCCT
>Ga0256839_1005523_pt1 | contig 11641 bp, 7 predicted proteins | sample 354166metaG_FD_185968 | JGI IMG/M metagenome (GOLD analysis project Ga0256839, IMG submission 185968) | Hydrothermal vent microbial communities from Mid Atlantic Ridge, Atlantic Ocean - 354-166 | ecosystem: Environmental > Aquatic > Marine > Hydrothermal vents | place: Atlantic Ocean: Mid...
AGCCTCCGAATACCCCGAGGAGTTCGCCCTGCTGGCCCCGCCGCAGCAGCCGGGGGAGGTGGGCCGGCTGGGGCACTACCGCGTGCTGGGGGTGATCGGCTCGGGGGGGATGGGCGTGGTGTTCCTGGCCGAAGACCCCCAGCTGGAACGCTCCGTGGCGCTGAAGGTGATGAAACCTGCCCTGGCTCGCAACGCCCAGGCCAAGGAGCGTTTTTTGCGTGAGGCGCGGGCCATGGCCGCCGTGGAGCACGAGTGCATCGTGCCTATCTATCAAGTGGGCGAGGATGGCGGGGTGCCGTTTATTGCCATGCCGCTTTTGCGGGGGCAGACGCTCCAGGAGCGGCTGCGCAAAGGGCCCCTGCCCCCCCAGGAAGCTCTTCGCGTGGCCCGACAGGTGGCCGCCGCGCTGGCCGCGGCCCACCGCCGCGGGCTGATCCACCGGGACATCAAGCCGGGCAACATCTGGCTGGAGAAAAACGGCCGGGTCCGCTTGCTGGATTTCGGCCTGGCCCGACCCCAGACCCAGGATACCGAATTGACCCACTCCGGGGCCGTAATCGGCACGCCCAACTACATGGCCCCCGAGCAGGCCCGCGGAGAAAAACTCGACCCCCGCTGCGACCTGTTCAGCCTGGGGGCGGTGCTTTACCACATGCTCTCGGGTCGCCAGCCTTTCGGGGGCAAAACGCTGGCTATGGTGCTAGCGGCGGTGATGCAGCAGGAGCCGCCGCCGCTGGATTCGATCGTCAAGGGGCTGCCCCGGGAACTGGTGCTGCTGGTGCACCAGTTGCTGGCCAAGGACCCCCAGCGGCGCCCCCCAAGTGCCGCGGAGGTCTTCAAGCAACTGACCAGACTGGAAAAGCAGCTCCAGCACACCCAGGTGGAAGTCCAAAAGCCGCCTCCGGTCCAGCACGAGCCCGAACACACCTGGCCCACGGCTCTGGTGCCCTGGGAGCGGGGCGGGCCGCGCCTGGTCCCTGCTTGGCCCCCGCAACGCCCCGGCACCCACTCCCAGGCCCCCGCCCCGGCCCGCAAAAGCGGCTCCTGGGGGATTTCGCACATCCCTTTGTGGATGCTGGGCTTGGCTGCCGGCGGGGCCGCCGTGCTTGCAGGCTTGCTGCTGGGGGTGATCTTCCTGCGGAGCGGCAAGGGGCTGATCCGCCTGGAGATCAACGATCCCCAGGTGGAAGTGCAGATCAAAGGCACGCAGATCACGCTGCGGGGCTTGCAGGGGGCCAAAGAACTGCACGTCTCCCCCGGCGAGCATGCGCTGGTGATCCGCCGGGGAGACTTCGAGTTTGAAACCACGCGGCTGGTGGTGCGTCGGGGACAAAAGGTCACGGTACGGGTGGAGTACGTGCAAGGAGATTTGGTGGTGCGCCAGGGCAACCGCCAACTGGCCCGTGCCCGGCTCCCCCAACCCACTCCGGCCAAGGATCCGCCGCCGGAGTCCCGGCCGCCGAAGCCGGAGACCGGCTCCGATTCTGCGGACGCCAAACCGCTGCCGGCGCAAGCCGAACCGAAAACGACGTCTCCGCCGCCGGAGGAAACAAAGCCCCCTTCTGCCTCGCAAAGCGGAGAATCAAGCCGGCCCGTGCCCGGAGCCCAAGGCCCTCAGCCCCCGCTGGCCGTGGCTCCCTTTGGGCCCAAGGCGGCCCGGGCTTACCAGGAAGCCTGGGCCAAGTATCTGGGCGTGCCGGTGGAAAAGGAAGTCGATCTGGGCGGCGGGGTTAAAATGACCTTCGTGCTCATCCCCCCGGGAAAGTTCGAAATGGGGGCTGCCAAGGCGTTCGTGGAGTATGTCCAATCTGCAATCCCAAGGCCACCAGCACTGGACGAAGTCCCCCTGCACGTGGTGACCGTTTCGCGGCCCTTTTACCTGGCCAAGACCGAAACCACCGTGGAGCAGTTCCGGCGGTTTGTCCAGGCCACCGGCTACCAGACCGCAGCCGAGCAGAACAAGAAGGCCCGAGTGTGGGGAAAGTCCCCCAACGGGCAGCTTGTCCTCAAAGAGCAGCCGGGCGCCCACTGGCAGAACCCCGGCTTTTCGCAAACGTCCCAGCACCCGGTTACATGCGTCACGTGGGACGACGCCCAGGCGTTTTGCCGCTGGCTGGGCGGGCAGCTTGCCGCCCCGGTGCGCCTGCCCACCGAAGCGGAGTGGGAACACGCCTGCCGGGCCGGAACGAACGGGCCATACTACCTAGATCGGAGTCCCTGGGGTCGAGGAGGTTTCATGAATTCTTACAACTACAACTACTCCCAGCCCTCCTCAACACCGGTAGGGAAATTCCCGCCGAACCCCTTTGGACTCTACGACATGCTGGGCAACGTGTGGGAGCTGTGCGAGGACACCTACCAGAAGGACTTTTACAAACGCTCCCCTGAAGTAGACCCTGTGTGTCGTGACCCTGGACCTGCGAAAACCCTTCGCGGGAGTTCCTGGATGCGGTGGGTTGCTGCAAGTCACGTTTACATCCGGATTAGCACTGACCGGACAGGATACAATGAGTTAGGCTTCCGCGTGGTGCTGCCGCTCAAAGGCGAGTTTTCGCCCCGGGAAGAGGCTCCAAAGGGGTTTGCCCAAGTGGAGGTGGTGCAGCGGACCGGGCCGAGCACGGCCGTTTCTTTTCCGGGCCAGGCAATCCGCCTGTTCCCGGAGCACAAGCTGCGCAAGCTCACCCTGGCCCCCGGCAAGGTGGAGGTGCTGGTGGAGGCCGAACCGCGGAAGTTCCCCTTCACGCTCACCCTGCAAGCCGGCCAGCAGGTGCGCCTGGTGGTGGAAGAAGACAAGCAGCAGGTGGTGATTCGGGTGGATGGCCACGAGGTGTGGAACTTCCAGGAGCCGGCCCCATATCCGGTGGCAGGCATCGGGGCCCACCCGCCGGTGGCCGTGGCCCCGTTTGGGCCCAAGGCGGCCCGGGCCTACCAGCAGGCCTGGGCCCAGTACCTGGACATCCCCCTGGAAAGGGAGCTGGACCTGGGCGGTGGGGTGAAGATGCACTTTGTGCTCATCCCCCCCGGCGAGTACGAAATGGGCACGGCCAGGCTGCACGCCAAGCAGCTCGGCAAGCTCCCAGTGTGGCTAAAGTGGCTCAAAAGGGAACAGCCCCTGCACCGCGTGCGGATCACGCGCCCCTTTTACCTGGGCAAGAGCGAAGTCACCGTGGGGCAGTTTGCCCGCTTTGTGAAAGAGACGGGCTATCGCACCGTGGCCAAGCGTTGGGGCCTCAGCAAGACATGGCGTTCTCCCGGGTTTGAGCAAACCGAGCGCCACCCAGTGGTGCTGGTTCACTGGGAGGACATCGGGGCCTTTGCCACCTGGCTGAGCCACCGGAGCCAAATGCCGGTGCAGTTGCCAAGCGAGGCGCAGTGGGAATACGCCTGCCGGGCCGGAAGCACTGCGCCGGTGTACGCCTTGCCCCAGGGCGAGGTTCCCCTTTTCAAGCTGGCCAACACCCGCGACCAGCGCGACGGCTACCCCAACACCGCCCCGGCCGAGGCGCTGCCGCCCAACCCGTTTGGGCTTCATCACATGCTGGGCAACGTATTCGAGAGGTGCGTGGACGGGTATCAGGCGGACTTTTACGCCAAGGGGCCCCTGGAAGATCCGGTGGCCCCGCCTTCTCCAGCGCGGCCCCTTCGCTCGGGATCATGGCGTTCGGAGAGCATCGTGGTTCGCTCCGCTTGGCGAGAACCTTGGCATCACAATTATACTCTCCCCTCAGGCCACATCGGCATGCGTTTGATGATGCCGCTGCAAAGCCCGCGTTATCGCCAGGGGGTGCTGGCCCAGCTTCCGCCGGGGTGTGGGGCAGTGGAGGTGCAGTGGGAAACCAAGGATGAGGAGCTGGAAGTGGTGTTCACGGCCCGGGGAATTTCCCTGACTGCCGAGCACAAGCTGCGGCAGGTGAAGCTGGCCTCGGGCACTTGCCAGGTGCAACTGCGGCGGGGGGACAAGGAGGTGGCCCAGGTGGAGCTTTCCCTCCGGGCCGGAGAGCGCAAGAGGCTGCATGTGCGCAAGCGGGGTTCTCGCTTTTTGCTTCATGTGGCGCAGTAGCCGGGAAAGCGGTTAATGCAGCAGGCCCCCGGGGCCAAAGCCCCCGGTTCTCTTTCCCCCCAGGCACCCCTTGCCCCGGGCGAAGCTCCCGGCGCAGCGGTCCTGCTGGCCCTGCGCTGAGCGGCCCGGCACGATTTGCCGTTGGAAAAATTTCGGTCTCTTCTTACAATAAAAGCACCAAATGGGGGGTGCCGACGGCTCAGAGGGGGACCCAAGCAATTCCAATGTCGTTCTTTTTCACGGATTGGAGCCCACCTCTGCCAGGAGGCGTCGTTCGCGGGCCAGGCAGGGGGCCATTAAGCGGGGAGTTGCCATGACCATCCGATTGCTGATTGCCGACGATCACGAGGTGGTCCGCACGGGGCTGCGAACCTTGCTGGCCGGCACCGACATCCAGATCGTGGCCGAAGCCACCAACGGCGAGGAGACGGTCCAGCAGGCCCTGGAGCACAACCCGGACGTGGTGCTGATCGACATCCGCATGACCGAAGGGGACGGCCTGACGGCCCTGGGGCGGATCAAGCTGGAACGCCCCAAAATGCCCGTGCTCATCCTTTCCACGTTCGACAATCCGACCTACGTGGCCCGGGCCGTGGCCCTGGGAGCCGCCGGCTACCTGCTCAAGGGGGCCAGCCGCAACCAGATCGTGGCGGCCATCCGCAAGGCCGCCGCCGGAGAAAGCGCCTGGACCCGCGAGCAACTGCGGCGCGTGACCGGGGCGCTGTCCACGCCGCGGGTGGCCGGGGACGTGGAAGTGACGCTCACGCAGCGGGAAGCCGAAGTGCTGCGGCAGGTGGCCTTCGGGCTGACCAACAAGGAGATCGCCAAGAGCCTGTCGATCAGCTACGAGACGGTCAAAGAGCACGTGCAGCACATCTTGCGCAAAATCGGCGTCTCGGATCGCACGCAGGCGGCCGTTTGGGCGGTGCGCAAAGGGCTGGTGTGAGCCAGCCCGTGGCCCAGGGGGGGAGATTTCCCCCGCCCGCTCCCGGAAATGCTGTCCCCGGGCTGCTGGAGCGGTTAGAATGGGCAGGAGAAACGGCGATGCGGGCCGCCTGAGCCGGGCCATGTGTTTTGCGGGGGCACCGGTTTCCAGCGAGGTGTCTTGGCTATGAAAACCCTTCGTGAGGCGTTCACCCTGGTCGAAATCCTGGTGGTGATTATCATCATTGGGCTGCTGGTGGGCATCTCCATTCCGGCGGTCAACTCCGTGCGGCGCTCGGCTCGGCAGACCGAATGCCTGGACCGGATGCGGCAGTTGGGCCGGGCCATCCAAAGCTACGAGGGGAGCAAGAACCACTATCCCGGCTGGCGCGATACGCTTCGCGTCGGTTCGGCAAGACCCACGGTCAGCTGGTGCATTCTGCTGTTGCCGGAGCTGGATCGGCGGGACGTTTACGACACGTTCGTCAAGCCCCCCTTTTCTCCCCAGGCGCCAAAAATCGACGTGCTGGTCTGCCCGGCCGACCCGGATAAACGCGACGCCTCCGCCCAGCCGGTGCTCAGCTACGTGGTCAACGCGGGCATGCCCGATCAACCCAACACCGGCCGGGACTACAAGGCCAACGGCATCTTTCACGACCTGGTTCGCCAGCCGGCCCTGAAGATGACTTCCCGCTACATTGCCCAGGGGGACGGCCTGGCCCTGACGCTGCTGCTTTCGGAGAACCTGGCCGCCGGTCCTTATTCGCAAGGGCAGGCCGAGTTTTTCACCACGATGGTGTTTCTGCTCAACCCCTCGGCCGAGTCGTGGATCAACGGCTCGGAGAACCGCTCGCCGGCCTACCCGCGCGCCCGGCCCAGCAGCTTCCATGTGGAAGGGGTAAACGTGGTGTTTGCCAACGGCAACGGGAGGTTCCTTTCCGAGAAGATCGACTACCGGGTCTATCGCGAGCTGATGACCCCGCGCAAGGACCAGGCCCGCGACCCTATCTCCAACAACCCCGTGCCCCCCTTCCCGCAGAAACTCACCCCGGCTGACCTGGACCTGTAGGGCCGCTGCCGTGTGTTGAGGGTGCGGGTGGGAGCATTCGTGCCGGTTGTGCGGCTTGTTTCCCAGGCGGCTTGCCCCCTGACCGGCTCGCTTCCTCCCCTTTTCGGTCCGGCGGTAAGCTATCTTGCAACAGAAGCGCTCGCCTCCCGCAGCCGGGAGGCCAGGCCGTTTTTCCCCGCCGGAAGGAAACACCCCATGAGCAGCTCCACCGTGGAACAGGGCATCCTGCAACAGATCGCCGATCCGACGCTGGTTCAGGCCATCCAGCGTTCGGTGGCCCGGGCACTGGATATGTGCGATCTGAAAGTGCGCTGCGTGGGCGTCTCCTCCGTGCCGCTTTCGGACCAGGGACGGGTGACGGCCATGGTGGGCATCTATGGCAAGATTTCGGGGTTCATCACGGTCAACTTTTCCGAGCAGCTGGCCGTCAAGGCCGTCGAGGGGCTGCTGCAGGATTCCTTCCCCCAGTTCACTTCCCAGGTGATCGACGGGGTGGGCGAGCTGACCAACATCATCGCCGGGGGGATCAAGTCGGCTCTTTCGACCACCCGCTGGGCCTTTTCCAATATCACCGTGCCTTCGGTGATCGTGGGCACCGGCTACCAGATCGCCTACGCCCGCGGGCTGGACTTCGTGGCCACGCAGTTCGAGTACACTGGGGAGGAGATCATCCTGCTCCATGAGCGGTTTGTGAATGTGAGTCTCTCCATGCTGCCGCTGTAGTCTTCCGCAGCGCCGTCGTGTCCCCCCTCCTGGCCCGGGTGCTTGCTTGCGCCAGCATCCTGGCATAAACTGCCAGCATGTTGTCCCGAGGCAAAGGCCCTGTGCCCAACCGGCTCCCGCACTGGCGCCGCCTGCGCGGCTGGACCCAGCAGCACCTGGCCCAACTGGCCGGCGTGCCCCGAAGCGAAATCAGCGCCATTGAGCGGCAGCAGCTCACTCCCTCGGTGCAGGTGGCGTTGCTGCTGGCCCAGGTGTTGGGCTGCTCGGTAGAGGAGTTGTTCCCGCTGGAGGGGCCTCAGGCGGCCTGGGCCTGGCCCCCGCCGCGGCTCCCCTGGCGCTACTGGCAGGCGCAGGTGGGCACGCGGCTGTGGCTTTATCCGGCCGGAGGGCTGCTGGCCCCCTGGCTTGCCCCGGACGGGGCGACCGCCGCGCCGGAAGAGGTGGAGATGCTGCCTGCCGCCTCGCAAACGCTGGTGGTGGCTGCGTGCGATCCGCTGCTGGGCATGTGGTCGGCCCCGCTTGCCGCCCGCGGGGTGCGCCTGCTGCCGCTGGAGCGGCCCAGCCGCAAGGCCCTGCAATTGCTGGCCGCCGGGCAGGTACACGTGGCCGGGGTGCACTTTGCCACGGCCGAGGAGAACCGCCGCGCGGCGGCCGCGGTGCTGCCAGAACCGTTCCTGCTGGTGGATGTGGCCCGATGGCACGAAACCGTGGCCCTGGCCCCCGGGGTGCAAGCGCGCTCGCCCCAGGCGCTGCTGCGCCGCGGGGTGCGATGGCTGGCCCCGCCGCCGGAAGCGGCCGCCGCCGAAGCAGCCGGCGAGCTGCTCTCCGGGCGCCGCCCCCGCCGCGTGGCCGCCGGGCACCGGCAGATGGCTTGGGCCTTGCAACGCGGCTGGGCCCAGGCGGGCGTGTGCCTCCAGTTGGCCGCCGAGGAGGCCTCGCTGGAGTACCTGCCCCTGCGCTGGGAACACTACCAACTGTGCGTGCCCGAAAGCCAGCAGGACGATCCCCGTGTCCGGGAACTGCTGGCCTACCTGGCCTCCGGCGACTTCGCCCGGCAGTGGGAACATCTGCCCGGGGTGAAGCTGGACCACCCGGGCCGCTGCCACCGGTTCCCGCACTGAGGTACCCCTTGGAGAAACCGGATCGATACCCATGTGTGCCGTAAAATTGCAGGTCTCGACGACGCAGACCGGCTTTCCCTGGACGGAAGTTCGGGGCTCGCCGGGCAAGAACCGGCGCAGCGGCACCCCCCGGCGAGCCGGGGGCTTCAGCCCTCGGAGGAGAACTGGCAAAACCACGCTAATATGCGACTTTGCTCCGCGAGTTGACACTCGCGGCTCGCTGGTGCAAGAACAAACGCCGGTTTTTGTTTACCCCCGGCGAGCCGGGAGCGTAAGCTCCCGGAGTAAAACACGAAGCAACGATTCATGGGCACAACGCTCCGCAACCTCCCGCATGCGGCTCGCCGAATCGAGAACTCATGCCGACTCGGGCATCACGCGACGCTCCCCCTTGGTTGCCCTGGCCCTGCTGCTTGGGCTCTGCCTGGGCACCGCCGGCGGTTGCGCCCCGAGTGGGGGAAGCCACGCGGGAACAAGCGCCGCGGGGGAGAAACAACCTGGGGCCAAGATCACCATCGCCGCGGCAGCCAGCCTGGCCGGGGTGCTGCCGGAGATCAAGGAGCGCTTCCTGGCCCAAAACCCCGGCGTGCAGGTGGAGATCGTCTTCGGCTCCTCGGGGGCGTTCTTTGCCCAGTTGCAAAACCAGGCCCCGTTCGACCTGTTCCTCTCGGCCGACACCCTGTACCCGCAAAAACTGGTCGAAAAGGGCGTGGCCCTGCCGGAAGACTACCGCGAGTACGCCCGGGGGCAGGTGGTGCTGTGGGTGATCAAGGACTCGCCGCTGGAAGTAGAGAAGGGCCTGCAAGTGCTGGCCCAAGCGAGCGTGCGCCGCATCTCGCTTGCCAACCCGGCCACCGCCCCTTACGGCAAAGCGGCCATAGAGGCGCTGAAGCACTACCAGTTGTACCAGCAAGTCGAAGGCAAGCTGGCCCGAGGCGAAAACGTGGCCCACGCCGCCCAGATGGTCCAGTCCGGCGCGGCCGATTGCGGCATGATCGCCCTTTCGCTGGCCGTCTCCCCGCGGCTGCGGGACCAGGGCCGGTGGTATGTGGTGCCGCCGGACTCCTACCGGCCCATTCGCCAGGGGTTGGTGGTGCTTCGGCACAGCAAGCAGCGGGAGCTGGCCCGGAGGTTCGTGCAGTTCCTCTTTACCCCCCAGGCCCGCGAGCTTTTTGCCAAATACGGGTTTTCCGATCCGGAGCCGGCGCGATGAGCTACGCCTGGGAACAACTGGCCTGGCTGGACTGGCCTACCGTGCAGGTCACCGCCCTGCTGGCCTTCTGGACCACGGCGGTGCTGCTGGTGCTGGGGCTTCCGGCGGCGTGGTTTCTGGCCACCCGCCGTTTTCCCGGCAAGAGCCTGCTGGAGGCCGGCATCGCGTTGCCGCTGGTGCTGCCGCCCACGGTGCTGGGCTTCTACCTGCTGATGGCCCTGGGACCGCAAAGTCCCCTGGGCCGCTGGTGGGAGGGGCTCACAGGCTCCCGGCTGCCGTTTACCTTCCCTGGCATCGTGGTAGCCTCGGTACTGGCCAACGTGCCGTTTGCCATGCGGCCGTTCATGGACGCTTTCGGCGGGGTGAACCGCCGCCTGGTGGAAGCCGCCCGCACGCTGGGTGCCTCCCCCTGGCAGGTGTTCTGGCGCGTGGTGCTGCCGCTGTGCCTGCCGGGCATCCTCACCGGCGTGGTGCTCACCTTTGCCCATACCGTGGGCGAGTTCGGCGTGGTGCTCATGGTGGGGGGGAACCTGCCCGGGGTAACGCGCACCATGGCCATCGCCATCTACGACGACGTGCAGGTGCTCAACTACACGCGGGCCGGCTGGACCGCGGGCGTGCTGCTGGTGTTCGCCTTTGGCAGTTTGTGTCTGACTTACATGCTGGGAAAGAGCCGCTGGCGCGTATGACCACCCTGGCCATCGACATCCACAAAAGCTTCGGTCCCCAGGTGCACATCCGCGGCAAGCTGGACGTGCCGGCCGACGGCTACCAGGTGACCGCCCTGCTGGGTGCCTCCGGCAGCGGCAAGACCACCATTCTCCGCTGCGTGGCCGGGCTGGAAGTGCCCCAGCAGGGGACCATCCGCTTCGGCCCCGAGTTGTGGTTCGACGCGGCCCGGGGCAAGTGCGTCCCGCCGCAGCGGCGGCGCGTGGGGCTGGTGTTCCAGGACTACGCCCTTTTCCCCCACCTGAACGTCCAGCGGAACATCGCCTTTGGGCTACGGGGGCTTTCCCGGCAGCAGCGGCGCAAGCGCGTCGAGGCGATGCTGGAGCTGTTCGACCTCGGCGGGTTGGAACACCGCTACCCGCACCAGCTCTCCGGCGGGCAGCAGCAACGGGTGGCCCTGGCCCGGGCCTTGGCCCCCAACCCCCGGCTGCTGTTGCTGGATGAGCCGCTTTCGTCGCTGGACGCCCCGCTGCGGGCTCGCCTGCGACGGGAGATGACCGCGCGGCTGGCCCAGTTGAACATCCCCGTGCTCTGGGTCACCCACGACCGCCAGGAGGTGCTGGAGGTGGCCCAGCACGTGGCCGTGATGGACCAGGGCCAGGTGCAGCAATGGGGGAGCAAGGACGAGGTGTTTCTGCGTCCAGCGAACTTGCGCGTGGCTCGCATCGTGGGCATGGAAAACCTGCCCTCGGCCACGATCCGGGGCGTGCACAACGGCCGCGTGCAAGTGCAACTAGGGCAACTGTCTCTGGAAGTTCCTGCCCCGCCGCAACAGCAGCTTACCCCCGGACAACAGGTCCACCTGTGCGTGCCCACCGGGGCCATCGAGCTTCTGCCCCCCGAGGCGGCTCCGGCCACCGCCCAGGTGCTGGAAGTGCAAAGCCGCGGCCCTTGGCTTTGGCTGCGGGTGGCCTTGGGCGTGGAGCTGGAGTGCTGGCTGCCGCGTCATCGGGCCGCGGAGCTGGTGCCCGAGCCGGGCAAGCGGCTGGGCATTGCTCTTGCTGCCGAGCAGTTGCACCTGGTGGCCCGCCAGTGAGGGCCTGGAGGCTTGGGGGCTTGGAGGGATAGCGAGCCGCCGGCGTAAGCCGGCGGTTGAACGGCGAGCCGCGCACCGTCAGCCCGCGGAGAACCGGCGAGCCGGCGGCGTCAGCCGGCGGAGGGCTTGGAGGCATGGGGGCTTGGAGGGATCCGGAGCCCCGCACGTTAGTGCGGGGAGAATCGGCTTGCGGCGTGCGTCTTGCGCCGTACGGCGGGAGCTTCCGCTCCGATGCCGGAACAAGCATTAATTCTCGAAACGGCGAGCCCCGAGCTTCAGCTCGGGGAAGGCGAGCCGCCAGCTTCAGCTGGGGTACGTGTTTAGCGTGCTAGCATAAAACGGAGCGTTTCCAGAGCAAAAACGAGTCGATGCTTCTCCGGCGAGCCGCGTGCGTGAGCACGCGGTTTTTCAGAAAACGGCAGCGAATGTCGCTTTGTCTTCGCAACCGGGAGCTACCGCTCCCGGCTCGCTGGTTATGAGAACAAACGCTTCTTCTCGCCAGGTACGGCAACGCCAAGCCAAAGCCCTGTGCTAGCTGGCTAAACACGTACGCCTGATGGCCTGGATGCCCGGGGAGCAAGTGCAAAAGTTTTTACTGGAGGACTTCGGCGTGCGGTTGAGCAAGGAGCGGTGGCTTTGGGGTGCGGCTGAGATTTTGTGGCGGTTTTCAGGCGGCCTGGCGGATGCAGGTGGTCCAAAGGTGGTCAAAAGTTCCATCCAGCAATGCCGCCCGCAGGCTCAACACCGCCTCGGCCCGGCGTTTGCG
>Ga0256839_1005524_pt1 | contig 11638 bp, 15 predicted proteins | sample 354166metaG_FD_185968 | JGI IMG/M metagenome (GOLD analysis project Ga0256839, IMG submission 185968) | Hydrothermal vent microbial communities from Mid Atlantic Ridge, Atlantic Ocean - 354-166 | ecosystem: Environmental > Aquatic > Marine > Hydrothermal vents | place: Atlantic Ocean: Mid...
AACAGTCTCCATCACTATCTCAAGGGCGAGGTGATAAGGAAAGCCCTCCCTGACTCCTGCGAGAGCCATTGCGTCAATGAAGCTCAGCACAAAGGCAGGACCGCTCCCGGCGATTGCAGTGAAGCTGTCAAACATTCCTTCGGGAATTTCATAGAGCCTGCCGAGTGCCGAAAAGACTTCCTTAATTTTTTCTCTTTCATCATCACCCACGCCTTCGGCGTAAGAAACTGCAATCACTCCCTTTCCCACCTCGACGCCGAGGTTTGGCATCATCCTTATGACCCTCTGGTGTCCACCCGCCATTTCTTTAATGCTTGCAATCTCAACGCCGGCGGCGATGCTTATGATTATCTTTTCTCCCATGTTTTCCCTTATCTCTGCAAGAACGCCGGGAATGTCCTTTGGTTTTACCGCAATCATCAGGTGGTCGGACTCTTTAAGGAGAAAGTAAAGGTCCGAAGCACAGGCAACACCGTCTTCTTTCGCCGCTTTCAGGCGGTCTGGATTAATGTCGTAAACCATCAGCTCACACTGATCCCTGAGAGCTCTTGCAAAGGCACTTCCCATGTTGCCGTATCCGATAATTCCGAGCTTCATTTCTCTAACTATGGATTTTACTATTTTTACGGAGGGTTTATTTTAGAATAGTGGGTATGGTAAACAGAATCCCTTACCTTCTTGCCCTGTGCCTTGTGATGCTTTCGGGGGTTTCTTTTTCCGTTCAGTTCGGGAGAGAAGATAGGGACAGGCTCATAAGGGTTGAGACAACGCTGAGGGTGTTTATGGATCAAATAGACAAGAGGTTTGAGCAGGTAGATAAGCGATTTGAATCGCTGGACAAAAGGTTTGAACAAATAGACAAGAGGTTTGAGCAAATTGATAAGAGGTTTGAACAATTAGACAAGAGGTTTGAGCAAATAGACAAGAGGTTTGAGCAAATAAATAACGAACTTGACAGGCTTGTCACCATCATAGCTGCCGTATTCGGAGGTCAGCTTGCCCTCGTTGCCGCGGTTTTCGGATTTGCATACTGGGATAGGAGGACAATAGTTCACAAGGCAAGGGATGATACGGTTAAGTATCTTGAGGAGGAGGGTAAAGTGAGGACCATTATACAGGTTCTCAGGGATAAAGCAAAAACCGACAAAGAACTTGCGGAGATTCTCCGCTCCCACGGAATGTTATAATGTAAGGACTAAAACGCACCTTTCCCTCTTGGGTTGGACCCTTAAGGGTCTCAGGGGAAAGGGTGGCTAAACCCAAGGAGGTTGAAGATGGCTGTAATCTCAATGAAGGAGCTCCTTGAAGCGGGGGTTCACTTCGGTCACTCAAAGGCAAGGTGGAATCCCAAGATGGCACCGTACCTCTATGGTGTCAGAAACGGCATCCACATCATTGACCTCAACAAAACCCTTGTGCTCCTTGAAGAGGCTTACAACTATGTATCAGACATGGTGGCACAGGGAGCGGATGTCCTCTTTGTGGGCACTAAAAAGCAGGCGAGGGAAATAGTAAAGGAGGAAGCTGAGAGGTGCGGTGCTTACTATGTGAATGAGAGGTGGGTGGGGGGACTTCTGACCAACTTTCAGACGGTCAAGGCGAGCCTTCAGAAGCTGGAAACCCTTGAGCAAAAAGAGGCTGACGGCGTCTTTGAGCTTCTGCCCAAAAAAGAGGTCAGGCGCCTCAGGCGTCAGATGGAACAGCTCCGTAAACTCTACGGCGGGATAAGGGGAATAACAAAGCCGCCCGACCTGATCTGGGTTGTTGATACCGTAAGGGAATCAATAGCGGTCAGGGAAGCGAAGAAGCTGGGTATTCCGGTCGTTGCAATAGCGGATTCCAACTGTGATCCGGACTTGATAGACTTTCCGGTTCCGGGAAACGACGATGCCATTAAATCAATAAAGCTCCTGACCTCCAAGATCGCTGATGCGGTCAGTGAGGGAATAACAAGGCGTGAGAGTGCAGAGGAGGCAGTTCCCAAGCGCGAGCGCAAGGTGATAACCGTTGAGGAGCACGAGAAGGAGCTCTTTGAGAAGGCTATGGAGATGTCGGAAAAGTATGAGGAAATAGATAAGGATACGGTGGATTACGAATGACTTTGATGGCGTGGCTTTCCCTTGTATGTCTGGGTGTGTGTGCTGTGGGAGGCAGCTATGTGCTTATGAAAATGAAGAAGGCGGAGGTAGGAAATGTCGGTAAGTATGGCTGATGTAAAGAAGCTCAGGGAAATGACCGGTGCGGGAATGCTTGATTGCAAGAACGCCCTCGTTGAGGCTGGCGGAGACATGGAGAAGGCTAAAGAGATTCTCCGCGTCAAGGGTCTTGCAAAGGCGGAGAAAAAGGCGGGAAGGGAAACTAAAGAGGGTCTGATCAGGTCCCTTGTAAGCGAGGACAGGAAGAAGGGTGTGATGATAGAGATAAACTGTGAAACGGACTTTGTGGCAAGAAACGAGGAGTTTCAGAAGCTCGCCGATTCCATTCTCTCTTCATTACTTGAGAATCCTCAAAACGCTAACAGAGCGGGAGAGGGAGAGGAAATTTATTCTCAGACCATAGATAGTAAGAGTGTTGAGGAGGTCATAAAGGAAGCAATAGCAAGGATAGGCGAAAACATACGGCTCAGCCGTTTTGTCAGGTACGACGCACAGGGATACATCCACTCATACATTCACGGAGGAGGCAGGATAGGAGTTCTCCTTGAGTTCAAAGCTCCTTCCACAGACGAAAAGGTTTTGAGGGTGGTTCAGGATGTTGCCATGCAGATCGCTGCGATGAGACCCGAGTATGTAAGCGTTGACACCATTCCCGAGGAGGACCTTGAGAGGGAAAAGAGGATCCTGATGGAGCAGGCAAAGCAGGAAGGAAAACCTGAGCACATCCTTGAAAAGATAGTTCAGGGCAAGCTCAGGAAGTTTTATCAGGAGAAAGTCCTGCTTGAGCAGGCATTTATCAGGGACGACAAAAAGACGGTGGGCAAGATGATAGATGAATCGGGAACGGGAGTTGAGATAGTCAGATTTGAGCGGTATGAACTCGGTGGTCTGTGATGGAGGGAAGGGATCCAGCCTACAGAAGAATCCTATTGAAGCTTTCGGGTGAGGCTTTCGCCGGCGGTCAGGGGTACGGGATAGACCCTTCTTTTCTTGAGTACATATCCCTTGAAATCAAAGAGGTTCACCAGCTCGGGGTTGAGGTTGCAATAGTCATAGGAGGGGGAAACATATTCAGGGGGTTTGAGGGTGAGAACATAGGTATAGACAGAACCACCTCCGATTACATGGGAATGCTTGCCACCGTTATAAACGCCCTTGCCCTTCAGTCCGCCCTTGAAAGGATAGCAAAGATTCCCACGAGGGTTTTATCAGCCATTGAAATGAGGCAGGTTGCGGAGCCCTACATCAGGAGGAGGGCAGTCAGACACCTTGAGAAGGGGAGGATAGTGATTTTCGCTGGAGGAACGGGAAATCCTTACTTCTCAACCGATACCGCTGCATCCCTGAGAGCCGCTGAGATTTCCGCCGATGTTTTGCTGAAAGCCACCAAGGTTGGAGGAGTGTACGATAGGGACCCGGAGAAGCACTCGGATGCTGTCCTTATCAAAGAGATCAGCTACCTTGAGGTTATAAACAGGGGAATAAGGGTAATGGACCACACCGCCCTGACCATGTGCAGGGAGAACGAGATCCCGATAATAGTTTTTAATATTAAAGAGAAGGGAAACTTAAAGTCTGTGGTGACGGGTCAGGAGATAGGGTCTCTTGTAAGGGGGTAGCCCGAAATGGTTCAGGAGATTGAGGAGATAATAAAGGAAACGGAAAAGGATATGAAAAAGGCGGTTAATCACTTTAAGGGTGAAATTGCAGGAATAAGAACGGGCAGGGCATCAAGCGCCCTCGTTGAGGACCTGAAGGTTGAGTATTACGGTTCAAAGGTTCCTTTAAAACAGCTCGGGACGATCTCCGTTCCCGAACACAACCAGATCTCCATTCAGGTATGGGATCAGAATGCCATTCCCTCAATTGAAAAGGCTATTCAGGAAGAGCTTGGGCTCAATCCCAACACGCAGGGAAATGTTATAAGGCTTACCCTCCCTCCGCTTACGGAAGAAAGGAGAAGAGAACTTGCCAGAATGCTTCACAAGCTTGCGGAGGAGGCGCGGGTTGCGGTAAGGAACATAAGGAGAGACGCAAAGGAAATGATTGAGGAGCTGGAGGGAATCTCCGAGGATGAAAAAAAGCGCGGTCTTGACTCCCTTCAGAAGGTCACCGACAGGTATATCTCGGAGATCAACTCCCTCCTTGAAAACAAGGAAAAGGAGATCATGACGGTATGATCTGGAGTAGGCACATTCTCACCGCTGTCTTGATAGCCCTTGCAATTTCCGGGCTCGTGGGAGGTTTTACCTACTACGGGAATTATAAGGAGGAAAAGCTTGACGAGCTTGCAGGCTTGGTTTACCTCTACGAGAAGGGTAAGGTAAAAAAGGAAGAGGTTCTTCAAAAGGTCAGGGGAACTCCTCTTGAGGCTTATGTGATTCTATCAGGGGGAGAATTCCATCCGAAGGTCATTGACCTCGTTGAGGATGAGGATTTCAGAAAACTCTTAATAGAGAGGTGGGCATTTGAGCTTTTCAGGGAAGGTAAAAAGGAAGAAGCACTCAGGGAGCTTTCCAAGATAACCAAGGACGATTTTAACTACCCTTCAGCCCTCCTTTTGAAAGGTTTTATTTATCAATCAATGGGTCAAACGGAGAAGGCTCTGGGTATTTTCGGTGAAATTACGGCAAAGTTTTCGGGAACATACTTTGCAAATGTAGCTCAGGCAATGATCTATCAGCTCAAAAAGTAATGGCAACAATCCTTATCACAAACGACGACGGATACTTTTCAGAGGGCATCAGGGTCCTGAGAGAAGTGCTGAAGCCTCTGGGGAGGGTTGTCGCGGTTGCACCCGACAGGAATTTGAGCGGTGTGGGACACTCCCTCACCTTCACTGACCCTCTCCGCATGAGAAAGGTGGAGGATGATTTTTACACGGTAATCGGCGGTACGCCGGCTGACTGCATACATCTGGGATGCTTTGTTGTCCTTGAAGGAAACATGCCGGATCTGGTATGTGCGGGAATTAACGAAGGACCCAACCTCGGGGAGGACATAACTTACTCGGGAACGGTTTCGGGTGCTATGGAGGGTAGAATATTGGGGATTCCATCCATAGCCTTTTCCGTATTTGGAAGGGAGGAAATTCTCTTCAGGGAGATAGCTCCATTCTGCAGGGAAATAGCACAAAAGGTTCTTGAAAAGGGTATGCCACAGGATACCTACCTCAATGTTAACATTCCGAACCTCACATCAAATGAGATAAGGGGAGTTAAGATCACGAGTCAGGGAAAGAGGGAATACAGGGAAAAGGTCTTCAGGTATGTTTCTCCCACCGGTGAACAGCTTTACTGGATTTCCGCTGAGGAGTTCGGATGGAGCCCGAGGGAGGGAACAGATTATTGGGCTGTGATGAACGGATACATTTCCGTCACTCCCCTCCATCTGGACCTTACCAACTACAGAGCGGTACGGGAAATGGGATACCTTGAAAGATGAAAGCATCCCGAATTGCCGAGGTTGTGGGAGGAGTTTTTAAAGGGAATCCTGATGCGGTTCCCGAACGGGTGGTCACCGACAGCAGGAAAGTCAGCGCCGGCGACCTCTTCGTTGCTATAAAAGGGAAAAGATTTGATGGAAACGACTTTGTTGGGGATGCTTTCAAAAGGGGAGCCATCGGTGTTTTAACCCAGAGGAACCTTGAACCACCGCCGGGTAAGTTCCTCGTGGTTGTTGAGGATACTGTCAAGTCGCTGGGCAAAGCGGCGGAGTATAAGAGGAAACTTCACAGGTCAACCTTCACTGGAGTTGCGGGTTCAGCAGGGAAAACCACCACCAAGGAACTGGTCTATCACCTCCTCTCCTATGTAGGAACTGCTTACAAGAGTGAGGGAAACCTCAACACAGAGATCGGTTTGCCCGTTTCCCTCCTGAACATGAAGGGCGACCCTGACTACGGAGTCTTTGAGATAGGGGCTACGCGTCTGGGAGATGTTTCATACCTTACTTCAATACTGAAACCGCAGATAAGGGTTATAACAGCTCTCGGGGAGGAGCACCTTGAGAGTTTCGGCACCTTTGAAAATGTGGTAAAGGGAAACGGTGAGATCCTCGAAAACATGGAAGACCATCATGTTGCGGTGATTCCCAGAAATGCTGAGAGGTTTTACTCCGTTAAAAAGGGTAAGGTCATCACCTTCGGGGAGGGAACGGATATTTTCGCCGAAAGGATACACCTCGGGCTTGGGGGAACATCCTTTGTTTTTAAGGGTGAGAAATTTAGTGTTCCCGTCCTCGGAAGAGGCATTGTTGAGTCCTGCCTTTGCGCCTTCGGCGTCCTTAAAGCTCTCGGATACGACCCTCGGGAGTTTAAAGAATGGCTTGAAAAGTTTGAAGGTGTTGATGGTAGAATGAGATTAATAGATTTTGAATATTTTTATGTTATTGATGACACTTACAACGCAAATCCCCTATCAATCAGAAATGCTGTTGAAACCCTTTCTGCTCTACCATCGCAGGGTAAAAAGGTTGCAGTTCTCGGAGATATGCTTGAGCTGGGTGAAAACAGCCCATCTCTTCATTCAGAAATTGGGAAATTTACCACTCAATTTAACATTGACTATGTTTTATTCTATGGTAGAGAGATGAAGCACGCCTACAAAGAACGCCTTAAACTCGGTGGAAAATCTTTTTACAGCAGCGAAAGGGAAGAGGTGGGAGCGGAAATGTTGAAATGGGCAAAGGATAAAAATATAATTCTCATTAAGGGCTCAAGGGGGATGCAGATGGAATACTTCCTCTCCCTTCTTAAGGAGAAAAAAGCGGATGGATAAGGAAAGAACTGCGGAGGTATTTATTTTTGAAGACACCTTCTTTTTCACCACCAAAACTAGGCTCAAGAGGGTTGAGGGCGAAAAGATAGCCCTTTCCATAACTCCTCTCTTAAAAAGGTTTGCCGTCATAGGAAAAAGAGTTCACCTCAAGTATGAAACCTTTGCCCTTCCCGCAAAGGTGATAGGAAAGGGTGAGGAGGAGCTGATCCTTTCCCTTCCTATCCTGAATCCCGAGAGACCCGTAGGTGACAGGAAGAGTGCACGGGTAAGGCCATCGGAAATTCATCCCATAAAGCTGTTTCTCGTTATAGACGGTGATAAGAAAGAGTACAGGGCTGACGATATTTCTGAGGGCGGATTTTCCGTTGTGGTTGAAGACCCGGAGGAGATGGAGAGGCTCCTTGACAGGGAGATTACCGCGCACATAGTTTTTCCCGTTGAGGTGGAGGAAATAAAGTGCCCCGCCAGAATGGTAAATGTTCAGGAGCTTCAGGACGGAAGGATAAAGTTGGGTTTTGAGATGTTCATAGACGATGCGGACATGGTAAAGGTAAGGTTTTATGTCTATTCAAGGATCAGGGAGATACTCCGGGAGTGAGGACGTCATCTTAGAAATAAAAAGGCAGTTATTTCACCTGTTTGCAATACTTCTGTGGCTGATTCCAATTCTCTACTTTCCCACCTGGCTGACGCTTATCCTTTTTCTGGCTGTTATTTCTGTCAACCTTGCAGTGGTTCTCAGGATTGAGCCTTTTTTTGGGTTTTTTGGATTTTTCATTGATCACCTTGAAAGGGAAAAGAACAGGAACAATCCAAGCCTTCAGGCATTCTACGCCAACATCGGCATATTGGTGAGTTTCCTGATCTTTGGTAAGCTTGCTGTCGTCGGAGTGATAGTCCTCGCCGTTGGTGACAGCTTTTCAACCTTTGTGGGTAAAATCTGGGGAAAAAACAATCTTTTTTACTCGGAAAAAAAGACGGTGGAGGGTAGCCTTGCTTTTTTTATTTCTGTTTACCTCGTAATGCTTCTTGTTTTCAAAGAAAGCCGCGAAGCGGTTTTTGTTACTTCTGTCTCTGCTCTCCTTGAGTCCTTTGAACTGAATATTGACGATAATCTTTTAATTCCTTTGGTTTCAACTGCCGTTGCCTACCTCATGTGATAAGAGATGATGGAATCAAGGAGGTGCTCCGCCTCCCTGACCGTTTTGCCGTTGACCCGTAGGTTTTTTCCCAATTTCTCTTCGCTCAGGCGTTTTAAAAGCCTCAGCGTGCCAGAGCTGATTTCAACTTCTCCCTCATCCGAGAGGCTCCCGTCCGAGAGCCTGACCCTTACCTTTCCGCGGGGTATTTTTTGACCGAGAAAGATAGGAGAGATGCCCGCTGATTTAATAAATTCCAGCCTTAGCTTTATCCGGAGGACTTCTAACCTGCCGGAAGGGTCGGTGAGTAAAAAATCAATTACCTTTTTAAAAAAAAGGGGCTCGTAAAAGGGAACATTGTAGATGACGAATCTGCAAACATGGCTCATCCAGATAAATCTTTCGTAATCGGCGGAGAGGAGTGAGTATCTCCTCAATTCCTTGAAGTCCCGGGGAATTACCACTTCTCCCCTTTGAAAGAAGTCAAGGGTCATCATGTTGAAGGGTTCAAAGACTCCGTGAAACCTCCCTGAGGGTTCAAGACCGTCCCTTACGAGGAGCCTCAGCACTCCAAACCTGCTGTAAATTCTTGCGATGAGGTCACTATCGCCCGACCTGTGCCTTGACAGGACGAGGATAAGGCTTCTGGCGCCCATCCATACCTTATAATACTTTCACTGAATCCTTTTCGGAGGTGAACCTTTGCCGCTCCTTTTTGAAAGGATAAAAGACATCAGAAACCATCTTGGAAGGCTCAGGTGCGATGAGAAGGCGAGTATAGGCTTTGTGCCGACTATGGGTTATCTTCACGAGGGACACAAGGCGCTGATAAAAAACAGCGTACTTCAGAACGATGTTACCGTGGTTAGCATATACGTTAATCCTGCCCAGTTCGGTCCCGACGAGGACTACCACAGGTATCCCAGGGACATTGATAGGGATACGGCAATCTGTGAGGAGCTGGGAGTGGATGTGTTATTTGCGCCCACCGACCGGGAAATGTATCCCGAGGGATTCGGAACCTATGTTAGTGTTTCGGGGATTACCGAAGTTCTTGAGGGTGAATTCAGACCCGGACATTTCCGCGGTGTTGCAACGGTTGTTCTAAAACTCTTTAACATTGTCCAGCCCGACAGGGCGTACTTCGGTGAAAAGGACTACCAGCAGCTTAAGGTGGTTGAGAAACTCGTGAAGGACCTGAACCTTCCCGTTCAAATCGTTCCCGTTGAGACGGTTCGGGATAAAGATGGTCTTGCCCTGAGCTCAAGAAATGTGTACCTGAGCGATAAGGAGAGGGTAAGCGCCCTCTCTATATATAGAGCCTTTCAACATGCCCAGAGGAGGACCTCGGAGGGGGAAAGGAGAGCTGATGTTCTCATAAGGGAGATGGAAGAGCTCATAAGGTCGTATCCTCTGGTGAGAAAGATTGACTATCTGACCATTACCGACCCTGACCTTCAACCCGTTGAGGAGGTTAGGGACGGGGATAGGATCCTCGTTGCACTGTGGGTCGGGGATACGAGGCTTATTGACAATTGGCGGATCAAACTATGAAGATCCTCTTTCTGGGCACTCCCGCCTTTGCGGTTCCATCCCTTGAGGCGCTCAGTAAGGAGTTTGAAGTTACTGGAGTTATAACACAGCCCGACAGACCTGCTGGTAGAGGAATGAAGGTTAAACCGCCTACCGTGAAGGAACAAGCCCTTGCCATGGGAATTGAGGTTTATCAGTGCAGGACCAGAGAGGAAGTGGTTGAGGTGGCGCGTTCCATGAAAGCAGAATGCGCTGTTGTTGTCGCCTTCGGAATGATACTTCCGCGGGAATTTATTGATCTATTTCCCTTGGGAGCCCTGAACCTGCACGCCTCTTTACTCCCAAAGTACAGGGGACCTGATCCTGTCAGGAGAGCACTTCTCTCTGGCGAGAAGAAGACGGGATTGACGGTGATGCTGATTAACGATCGTATGGATGCGGGGGACATCCTCTCAAAGAAAGAGGTTGAGATAGAGGAAAAGGATAACGCCCTGACTTTAACGGAAAAACTTGCCCTTGAGGGTTCCCGCCTTCTCGTTAAAACCCTGAAAAGCTGGTCTAAAGGTGAGCTAAAACCCTGCCCTCAGGATGAAGCCTCCGCCACATACGCACCTCCTCTCACTAAGGAGGAGAAGAGGTTATGCTGGAGGGCTGAAGCTGATGCTGTGGTCAGCAGAGTGAGAGCCTGTTATCCCGAGGCTTTTTTCTTATTTAGAGAAAAGACCATCAAGGTTCTTGAGGCTCAGGCGGTTAAAGGGAGCGGGGAACCGGGCGAGGTAATTGATGAGAAGGAGCTCGTTGTTGCCTGCGGTCATGGAGCGGTCAGGGTTCTTGAGGTAATCACTCCCAAAGGCAGGAAGACTACAGGAGAAGGCTTCGTCAGAGGCTACGGACCTAAGAAGGGTGAGCTGTTAAAATAAACACATGGAAAATAAGTTCCTCAGGTTCACCGCTCTTGTGGAGCGGTATCTTAAGTCCATATTCGGTTCAATCAGGGTTTACAGGGAAAACAGCGACTTCCTGGTTCCTTGGGGTGCGACGGTTATAAATGTTGATGTTAGATGCGATGAGGATGAGGTTTATGTTCACATATATTCGCCCGTTGCCCTCAGAGTCAAGCCAGATAAAGACCTTTTGAGGTTTCTTCTGGTAGAGAACGCGGACCTGAAGATGGCGTCATTTTCCGTTGAGTTTGAAAAGGGTTTTCTTGATATTATTCTCGGTATTAAAGTTCCTTCGGAATTTATAAACAAGGACATCCTCGGTGAAACCGCCATAAACATCGGAAACCTTGCTAATGAATACGGGAAGGAGATTATTGCGGTTTTCGGGGGTATTTCCTTTAAGGAATACATTGAAAGAGAGAGGAAGGAGAGAAAACCCTTTCAGGGTGAGAAGATACTCCACGACATCTTTAATGCGGGTGATGTTAAGGTGAGCCTTGAGCTTTACAGGCTCGGTGAGGAAGAATTATACGCAATCGTGGGAAAGGTTGAGGAAACGGGACAGGTTTTTCTCAAGGCTGAGCGCAAAAAAGACCTTAAAGAGGTCTTTGACCTCCTTGAAGGCATAAAGAAGATGATAGTTGAAGGAGACATCGGTTCTCTTAAGAGAACTCTAAAGCACTACGAGGTTGAGGATTATGTTCTTTACAACATCCTTGCCGGCAAGGAAGCGGAGAAAATCAAGAAACTTAAGGAGCTTGAAAGGGAGGTTCAGTTTTTGACGGATCTTTTAATGAGGGGCGAGATTTCTCAGGAGGAGTACAGAAAAAGGATATCCGACATAGAAAAGCTTTACGGATTATAGGATAACATCTGCCAGAACCACGAGTAAAAACGCCACGCTTATGTATCCGTTCACGGTGAAGAAGGCTTTGTTTAACCTGCTGAGGTCGTCCTCTTTCACGATAGAGTGCTCGTACATCAGAAAAGTAGAGATGGGAACAAGCCCGATAAAGTAAATATAAGAAAGCCTGTCGCTCTGGATTCCCAGTAATATCAGGGAGGTTAAAGTAATTAAATGCAAAATT
>Ga0256839_1005525_pt1 | contig 11636 bp, 6 predicted proteins | sample 354166metaG_FD_185968 | JGI IMG/M metagenome (GOLD analysis project Ga0256839, IMG submission 185968) | Hydrothermal vent microbial communities from Mid Atlantic Ridge, Atlantic Ocean - 354-166 | ecosystem: Environmental > Aquatic > Marine > Hydrothermal vents | place: Atlantic Ocean: Mid...
GGTTGCCACGAAAGTAATGCTGCTCTTGCTGATACTCGATTGTTGGCAAAATTTCAGTTGTGTCAAACTGCTCATCCTCGAATTCAAAACAATAGGAATAATCCTGCCATTCATTCAAGTTATAATAGGATGCAAAATCAGCTCCCAGATTAACCCCGGCGGTAAACGGAATAAGTGAAATGGTGGTCGTCGCAACCGTATCTTCGGTTAACATAAAATCAACAAAATCATTCGCGGCGGCGATAAGGCTTCTCATCTTGGCGCCACGCATGGAACCGGAATTATCCAGAACTAGCGAAATTTCAACCCTACTGCGGGAAACCTGGGCAGAGGCCGCGCCTGAAACTGTCAGGGAATTGATTCCGGCCAATTTCAAAAAGAACGTGTCAACCTCATAGGTTCCGGTAACCGAAATTCGACGCGAAAGCTCAGAAACCTCCGACACAACGTTAATATCGGGACTCCTGTGGGCGAGCAATGCGTTTGAACGTAGATAAGATTTGACCCGATCCTCTAGGAAAGCCTCTCGTTCAGCTTGGGTGCCACCCTCGTAATCGGAAACATAAAACGATGCCGAAGCAAGAACGCCCCTATCCAATGCATCTTGCAGTTCGGCGCGTTCGGATTCATGGTACATAAAATCAATGCCCATCCCCCCGCCAACAATCATGGTTAGAAACATAACCAAAACAAATGCGGAAATTGCGCCGCCTTCGTCGTCTAGATACCGTTTTGTCCTGAAAAATCGCATGTCGATCCCACAATGTTAAATTGGTTAATGCCAAATATGGCGATTGTGATTAATATTAATATTGGTCAAAAAACAATTTACCTTACACCGGTTAAATAAACTTTTCAATCGGCAACAAATATTTAATCAGAAACCACAATCAACAGGCCAAACTGCTCGCAAATCCAAGACCCAAGGCGTAAAAGGCAATAAAACCTGACAAATGGCAAGACTGGCACCAGTATTCAGCCTTGCTAAACTTAACGATCACGGTTCAGTGATCAACCAAGCCACACATAACTAGGCAAAAATCCGAATATACGATCCAGTTATGTTGCTAGAAACACACACAAACCCAACCGATTCGTTCTTGGTAAAAATAGCATTTATACTGTTAGTGGTTAACTGCGGCCAAATAACCGCTCGATATCGCTTAACGCCAGCTCAACATAGGTGGGGCGGCCGTGGTTGCACTGGCCGGAATGGGGGGTTGCCTCCATTTCGCGCAGCAATGCGTTCATTTCGGGTGCGCTCATGCGGCGCCCCGAACGGATAGAACCGTGGCAGGCCATACGGCTTAAAATCGCGTCGATCTTTTCTTTGACAAGCGCGCTGGTGCCGCTATCGGAAAGCTGGTCACAAATATCGGATATCAGGTTTTTACTGTTGATCTCGCCTAAAATCGCTGGCGTTTCGCGCACACAAATCGCTTGTTCGCCAAACCGGCCGATCACCAATCCCAGATTTGCCAGATCGGCAGAAATCTCCATCAGGCGGGTGTGGTCATGTTCGGACAGTTCGACAATTTCAGGAATCAACAATACCTGCGATGCCACGCCTTTGTCTTGCATCTGTTTTTTCAGCCGCTCGTATACCAGCCGTTCATGGGCAGCATGTTGATCAATAATAACCATGCCCGAACCGGTTTGCGCGATGATATAATTTTCATGCAATTGCGCCCGTGCCGCACCCAATGGCAGGTTGGTCGGGTCGTTTTGATCGGGGTCGGGCATGGGTTCCACCCGCCCTGATTGCCAGGTATCCGCCTCGGCAAACCCGCCGCTTGCAACCGGCGGCGGCACATAATGCCGGTTTTGACCGGTGTTTTGATATTGATAAACCGGTGCTTCGGGGCGCATCGCATTCAGGGTTTCCTGCCCGACCGTGCCCGATGCACGATGCCCCGAACCGGCCAGTGCCTGGCGCAACCCCGAAACAATCAGCCCCCGCGCCAAAGCCGGTTCGCGAAACCGCACCTCGGCCTTGGCGGGGTGAACATTGACATCAACCTGTTCGGGATCACAGGACAAAAACAAGGCCGCCGCCGGATGGCGATCACGGCTTAAAAAATCCGAATAGGCGGCACGCAGCGCCCCGTAAAACTGTTTGTCGCGCACCGGACGGCCATTAACAAAAAAGAATTGTGACACGGCAGCACCGCGCGAATAAGTCGGCAAAGCCGCAAAGCCCGACAATAATATACCGCCGCGTTCAGCGTTGATTTCAATGGCATTATCGGTGAAATCAGCCCCCAGAATGCCGCGCAACCGCGCGCGCAAGGCTGTCAGGAAATCGCCTGTTTCAGGGTCGGCACGAAACACCACCCGCCCTGCCCCGCCTTTGGTCAGGTCTCGCAGCACAAACCCGACATCCGGTGCGGCCATGGCCAACCGTTTTACCACATCGTTAATGGCTGATGCCTCGGCGCGTTCGGTTCGCAGAAATTTCAACCGTGCGGGGGTGGCATGAAACAGATCACGCAGCTCAACCACCGTGCCCTTCGCCAACGCCGCCGGTTGCACCGGATCGATCTTGCCACCATTAACAAAAATTGCCGCTGCCGAATCAGCACCCGCAAACCGCGAGGTTATCCGCAACCGCCCCACCGCACCCAAGGAGGGCAACGCCTCGCCGCGAAATCCAAAGGAATGGATGTTAAGCAAATCGGAACCGTCAATTTTAGAGGTCGCGTGGCGGGTCAAAGCCAGCGGCAATTCTTCGGCTGGAATGCCGGTGCCATCATCAATGACACGGATCAGGGTTTTGCCGCCGTCACTGTAACAAATCTCGATCCGCAAAGCCCCCGCATCCAGCGCGTTTTCCACCAGTTCCTTGATGGCCGATGCGGGGCGCTCCACGACTTCGCCGGCCGCAATTCGATTGGCGGCGGCATCGTCCAATTGCCGAATAGGCTGGCGATCTGTCATCATATTGGGGTTTTGGGTGTTCATACCGCTAAACCTAGCAGGCCCAACCCGATTCTAAAACCCTTCGGGTTGGCCAACAATCACAAATACCAGCTCTTCAGGCAGGAATATTTTTGCGGCCACACGGTTCATTTCTTCCAGCGATACCGCGCGGACCTGATCATTGCGGGTTTGCGGGTAATCAATTGGCAGATTGGCGACCTGTAATCCGGTGATAATACCGGCAATTGCGCTATTGCCTTCAAATCGCAGCGGATAAGCGCCGGTTAAATACCGCACCGCTACATCCAGTTCTTCCCGGGTGATGCCGAATTCAGCCATTTTGGCCCATTCGGCCTTGACCAGATCAACCGCCTCGCCCATGCTTTCATTGCTGCTGGAGAACTGCCCCAGATAGGTTGCAGCATGGCGGTAGGGCAGCAAAAATGATGAAATACCATAGGTCAGCCCGCGTTTTTCACGCAGCTCCACGTTCAGACGCGCGGTCGATACCCGCCCGCCCATAATGTGATTAAGCACAAAAGCTGTCAGAAAATCGGGGTCATCCCGTGCCAGGCCCCGATGGCCGAATATGGCCACCGATTGCGGGGTATCCAGATCAATCACGGTCACCCCCGCAGAGGTCAGAACCTCAAAGTCCGCTACGTTTCCATCGCTGGATTGTGGCAGATCTGACAGTAGATTATCCAGTAAAACACCCAGTTCATCAGGGGTAATCGCCCCGACCACACCAACTACCAGCCGGTCTTTGGTCATGCTGCGTTGATGGGCAACACGCATATCGTCGGGTGTTAGGGCCGCCACGGTTTCAAGCGTGCCGTCACGGTCGCGCCCATAAGGGTGATCACCGTAAATCAGCTGGTTAAACGCCATACCCGCCAGCGAATTCGGGTCATTTGCGCTGGACCGGATGTTGGAGTTGACCTGCCCGCGCACCCGCTCAAGGGCTATTTCATCAAAATTGGGTGATACCAGTGCCAGACGCAGCAAATCCACGCTTTTATCCAGATCGCTTTTCAGCATCGAGGCCGTAACCGTCACGCTGTCGCGCCCCGCCTGAAAGCTGAACCGCGCGCCCAGATCATCCGTAGCCTCCAGAAACCCCGAGGCATCCAGCCCGCCGGCGCCTTCTTCCAGCAGGCCCATCATCAAATTTGTCGCCCCCTGTTTTTCAGCCGGGTCCAGCGATGCGCCACCCTGAAAGCTTAAGGATATAGACACAATCGGAATGCTTTGTTCCTCTACAAACCAGGCGGTGATGCCCCCGGGCGAGGTGACCTCGATGATTTTGGTTTCAGCCGCCAGCCCGCCAGAAAAAACCGCCCAGAAGGCAAGGATAAAAAACTGTTTCATTGCGTGGCCTCCGGTCCGGTCAGATACCCTGTGACCGATGCATTGATATCAAACAATTCCTGTGCGGCTGCCAGAATATCCGCAGCCGTGACTGCTTGCAGCGCTTGGGGCCACGCCTCAACATCCGCAAGGGTCAACCCCGAGGTCAGGGCCGCGCCATACCGTCTTGCCAGCCCGCTCTGGCTGTCCATTGCGTAAATCTGGCTGGCCAGTATCTGGCGTTTGCTGCGCGCCAGCCTTTCCGGTTCAACCCCGTTTTCCAGCAGGTATTCAAGGGTTGCATCCATGCGGGCCTCGGCCTGTTCCAGCGTAATATCGGGTTTCGGCACCACATAAATGCCAAAGCTGTCAGGATCATAAGACCGGCTGTTGTAAAATGCGCCGGTGGCCAGCGCGATGCCTTCATCCAATTGTAATCGCCGCCCCATCAAGGACGAAATACCGCTGCCCCCCAAAAGATCCGCCAGCAAAGCCAGCGCCGCCGCCTGTTGCTGGTTGCCGCTTTGACGGTTCGGGGCCAGATAAGTGCGGATCACATAAGGGGTGGCGACCCGGTCATCCCGATACACCAACCGGCGCGGCGCGGTTTGCGGGGGTTCCTGTGGGCGGACCCGCACCGTGATGCCGTCGGATGCTGCAATCGGCCCGTAATATTGTTTGGCCAGCTCATATACCCGGGCCGGATCAACATCGCCGGCCACCACCAATATGGCGTTATTGGGCGCATAATACAGCGCATAAAAATCCAGCGCGTCTTGCAAGGTCAGGGCGCTTACCTCGTGTTTCCAGCCAATTACCGGCGTGCCGTAGGGATGATTTAGAAACAATGCCGCATTGCGCTGTTCGGTAAATAACGATCCGGGATCGCTTTCGGTGCGTAATGCCCGTTCTTCCAGCACGACATCCCGTTCGGTCAGCATGGCCCCATCATCAAGGATCAGACCACGCATCCGGTCGGATTCCATTTCCATCATCAGCGGCAACCGGTCAACCGCGATATGCTGGAAATAGGCAGTATAATCCTGTGAGGTAAAGGCATTGTCATTGCCGCCATTGGCCTCGATAATTTGCTGGAAGGTGCCATCGGGAAAGGCCTCGGTGCCCTTGAACATCAAATGCTCCAGAAAATGGGCAATGCCGGATTTACCCGCCGGTTCATCCGCAGCCCCGACCCGATACCAGACCATATGGGTTACAGTCGGGGCGCGGTGATCTTCGATCACCACGATTTCCATGCCGTTATCCAGCGTATAGGTTGTGATCGGAACTTCTTGGGCGGCCAGCGGGTTGGCGACAAAAATCAGCGCAGCAACGGTAAATTTCAACAAACGGTCCAACGGGGTTCTCCGGCGTTAGTTAATAGGTTTGGTATGCAAGAATAGATTCAATTTGCCAACAGACAAGCGATGATACGCTATTGTGAACAAGGATCAGGGTTTCTTTTTATCGTCCAGAAACAAAATCAACCCGAAAAGCCCCAGAAAAATAGTAGCATCCGCGACATTAAAGGAAAACGGATTTCTAAAACCACAACAGGACATATTCAGAAAATCGGCAACCGCACCGTAAATAAAGCGGTCAAAAACATTGCCCAGCGCGCCGCCGACAACCAGACCGGCCGAAACCGGGACTTTCCAGCCTTTGGCATTGCGCGCCCAATATACCACTACCAGCGAAATCCCCAGCGCAATGGTGATCAATATCCAGCGCGTGGCCTCTCCTCCTGATCCGAAAAGGCCGAAATTTATCCCGTCATTCCACGCCATACGCAGATTTAGAAAGGGCGGAAAAACATCGATCGCATAAACATCCCGCAGGTTCATCCATTCCACCACCCAGAATTTGGTAATCCGGTCCAGGATAAAGACAATGGCGGCGGTTGAAAAAATTTTAATGAACGGCAAAATGATACTCCGGTATCTGGGTTTAGCCTGTTTTAGATTATCGACCTTTATTGAGCAAGCGCAGCGTCTTTGGGCTAGGCCTGTTTTTGCCCGCCGCCCAGAATTGTTTGTTGGTAACTTTGTGAAAAACATGCCACAAATAAGGTTTAGTTAATTGATTCCCCGATCCGGAGTAATTCCCCATGCCAAGACCGTTTTCAGGTGCCATGATTTTAATGCTGACACTGACTGGGGGGCTGCACGCACAGGTTATGGAATCGCCTGATACAATGGTGATTGTCGATGTATCCAATTCAATGTGGGGGCAAATCGACGGCGTTTCAAAAATGGAGATCGCACGGGCGGGAATCAACGGCCTGATCGGTGATCTGAACACCGATTCCAATTTTGGCCTGATTGCTTATGGCCATCGCCGCACCAGCGATTGTGGTGATATCGAGGTGCTTTTGCCCGTGGCTCCGCTGGACAGCGCAGCATTTTCTACGGCTATAAACCGCTTGCAACCCCGTGGCCGCACCCCGCTGACCGCAGCGGTTGAACTGGCGGCAGAAACACTGGATTCACCCAACCGCTCGGCGCGCATCATTGTGTTGACTGACGGTTTGGAAAGCTGCAATGCAGACCCTTGTGCGCTGGCCACCGCATTAGAAGCATCGGGGCTTGATTTTACCACCCATGTAATCGGATTTGGCGTTTCGGGAATTGATGACCAAAGCCAGATAAGCTGTCTGGCTGAAAATACCGGCGGCGTTTATCTGACCGCCGATACCGCGGACGAGCTTAGCTCGGCGCTTGCATTCATGGCCATGCCTATGGCTGCGGCCCAACTGACATTGCGCGCGATTGACGGGAAAGGCAATGTCATTGAAAACACCGCCATCGAATGGTCGATTTTCAACCTGTCCGATCAGGAAATGTGGCTAAGGGACGAAATCGCCAGTTCAGTCAGCAAGGAATATCAGGCAGGCAGCTATCGTGCCACCGCGCGGCTGGGCAACCAGACCATCACGCTGGATTTTGAATTTGACGGCGCAGAAGATGCGGTTTTCGATCTGGTATTTACAAGCGCGGATTCCCTGGCCGAAACGATCGAATCCCCTGAACCTCCGGTTTCACAAACCACCCCTGCCAGCTTTGACAACGGGGTTCTGGTTGATGCCCCCAACAACAGACAACCGGGTGAATCCGTCGAGGTTATTTGGGATGGTCCCAGCAATTCCGGCGATTATATCGCTATTGCCGCGCCCGGTGACGCAATCACACAGTTTTCCGCTTATACCCGCACCAACGCCGGAAACCCTGCTGTTTTAACCGCGCCGGATAGTCAGGGCATTTACGAAATCCGCTATATTTCGCCCACCACGGGCGAGGTTCTGGCAACCGATATTATCGTTATTGGTGACATCGAAATCACCTTTGCAATTCCCGATGACATCAGAACCGAAAGCGGTTTTTCGGTGACATGGGAAGGGCCGGTTTTTGCAGGTGACCAGTTGGTTTTCCAGACCACAGACGGGGATATAATCGCCACAACTGATGCCACAGACACAAAAACCGCCATATTTTCTGCCCCCGAAACCGCTGGAAATTTTGAAATTCTGTATCAAAACAGCGCAGGAGAAACGCTGCAAACCGCTGAAATCCCGATTGCCTTTGCTGCGTCTATTGTCGCCCAAACCGAAGCCGTCGCCGGATCTGACATTCTGATCGGCTGGACCGGACCCAACAAAAACGGCGATACGGTCACCATCGTGCCTGAAAATGCCGATAGCAATATTATCAATAATTCTGGCCTGACCCGTGATGGTAGCCAGCTGAAGATCACCACGCCCGATATTCCCGGAACCTTTGAAATCAGATACCTGCTGGGTGAAAACCTGACGGTGATTGCCCGCCAAACGCTGACCCTGACCGCGCCGGAAGTTACGATCGAAGCTGCGCCGGAATCAACCCCCGGGGCTTTGGTTGCCGTGCATTGGCAAGGGCCGAACAACCAGAATGACTATTTGACCATTGTGCCGCAAAACGCCGCCGAGGGCGCCAGCGACAGCTTTTATTTTGCCCGTCAAGGCAGCCCGATTACGGTTGAACTGCCCGATACCACCGGCGAATTCGAAATCCGGTATATGACCGGACAATCGGGGCTGATCCTTGCCCGCGCGCCCATCAGCATTAACCACGAACCCACGATTATGACCGCTGACGAAACCGCCATTGCGGGCAGCGTTATTATGGTTGGCTGGCTGGGACCACATACCCCGGATGACATCATCACCATTGTGCCGGTTGGTACTGCCGACGATGTTTTGGGCAATTTTTCCTATACCCGAGAAGGTTCCGAAGTCGGGGTGATTTCCAAAAGCTTTATTGGTGACTACGAGCTGCGCTATATTTCCGGTGCCACTGCCGAAGTTCTGGCCACCCTGCCTCTCACCCTTATAGCACCCCCTGTTGCCCTGCTGGCCAATGACACGGCCGTGGCAGGCGGAGTTATAAGTGTTGAATGGGACGGCCCCGATTTTGAGGATGATTATATTACCATTGTGCCCGTTGATGCCGATGAGGGCGAATTTGGTAATTATACCTATACCCGCAACGGCTCTCCGCTTGATCTGATCACCAAAGATCTGGCCGGTGATTATGAAATCCGCTATGTCTCGGGGGTATCCCGCGAAACACTGGCGCGGGTTGCCATGATATTGACCGAACCGGAATCAAGCCTTGAAACTGTGGCAAACGCCGTTGCCGGATCGGAAATTACCGTTGAGTGGACCGGGCCGGATCATCAGAATGATCTGATTACCGTTGTCACAGCAGATACACCCGCTGGCGAATTTGGCAATTTTGTCTTTACCACTCGCGGGGCGGATCTGTCGGTTTTAACGCCGGATATTCCGGGGGAATACGAGGTCCGGTATCTTTCGGGGCAATCTTATAAAACCCTTGCCAGCCATCCGCTAACCCTGACAGCGCCAGACATCACCATCGATGCATGGCCGGTCGGGTCTGTTGGCACCAACCTGGAGGTCATCTGGACCGGCCCTTCAAACAAAAACGATTTTCTAACAGTTGTGCCGGTTGGTGCGCCCGAAACCGCGCTTGGGGCCTATCAATATACCCGCAAAGGCAACCCGCTGGAATTGATGTTGCCTGACAGCGCCGGTGCTTATGAAATCCGCTATGTGTCGGGGCAGTCAATGCGCGCCTTACAATCATTGCCACTGACGATAATCGAGCAATAGATCAAAACGGGCAATCCACGCTAAAGCGCACCCGCCGCCCATCACTTGGGTGGTGGAATTCCAGCATCTCTGCGTGCAGGCACAATCGGTCGCGCGCTGCCAGTGCTGCGCCTTTGGCATAGAACCTGTCGCCCAGAATGGGGTGGCCAATGGCCAGCATATGCACCCTTAACTGATGGCTGCGCCCCGTGGTCGGGGTTAGGCGAACCCGCGCAAAATCTGCCTCGCGGTCTATAACCTGCCAATCGGTATGGGCCGATTTACCCCGTTCATGGTCCACCATCTGCAAGGGCCGGTTGGGCCAATCCACAATCAACGGCAGATCAACCGAGCCAGTATCCGCAGGCTGCCCCCAGACCAGCGCCTGATAAGATTTATCGACTTTGCGGCGTTCAAACTGCAAGCCAATATGGCGTTGCGCGGCGGGGTTCATGGCAAAAATCATCAGGCCCGAGGTTGCCATATCCAGCCGGTGCACCTGAAGCGATGTTGGAAACGCGGCCCGGGCGCGATGGGACAAGCAATCTTTGTGTTCAACGGGCCGCCCCGGCACCGACAGTAAATCATGGGGTTTGTTGAGGAGCAAAATATCATCGTCAACATGGATAACATCCAGCGGCACATCGGGCGGCGCATAGACAAAATTACCGATCATCGCAGGGCTTTCAGCAGGCCCTTGGTGGACCCGTCTTTGCCTGATGCATCTGCGCCCTTAACCAGCGGCAACAGGTCTGTGGCCATTTCCTTGCCCAGTTCCACCCCCCATTGATCAAAACTGTTAAGGCCCCAGATCACGCCCTCGACAAACACCCGATGTTCATAAAGCGCGATGATCTTCCCCAAAACAAACGGGGTCAGCTTGGGGTAGGCAATGGTGATAGATGGCCGATTTCCCGGAAATTGGCGGTGTGGGTCTTTGTGTTCGCGGCCCAGCATCAAGGCCTCGGATTGGGCCAGACAATTGGCTTTTAGCAGGTCATGCTGGTGTTTCAGATGCGGTTCATGGCCTTTGGCGGCAATCAGGAACTCACACGGCGTGATATTGGTGCCTTGATGCAAAAGCTGATAAAACGCGTGTTGACCATTGGTGCCTGCTTCGCCCCAGACAATCGGGCCGGATGGCATGCCAAGCGGTTTGCCATATCTATCAACCCGTTTGCCGTTGCTCTCCATATCCAATTGCTGCAAATAAGCCGGCAGGCGGTTCAGGCGCTGGTCATAGGGCAGCACTGCACGGGTGGCGTAATCACATATATTGCGATGCCAGATGCCAGTCAGGGCCAGCATTACCGGCATGTTTTGCGCCAATGGTTTGTTGCGAAAATGCTGGTCCATGGCATAGCCACCATCCAGAAATTCACCAAATTTCTGCGCCCCGATTGCCAGCATAATCGACAGGCCTATTGGTCCCCATAAGGAATACCGCCCGCCAACCCAGTCAGCAAACCCGAACACCCGTTCCGCTGGAATGCCGAATGCGGCGGTTTTTTCCAGCGCACTTGAAACCGCCACCATATTGCGGTTGGCATGGTTGCCCAGCCAGCCCCGCGCGGTGGCAGCATTGGTTATGGTTTCAATGGTGGTAAAGGTTTTTGATGCCACAATCACCAGCGTTGTAGCAGGGTTAAGCCCCTTTAGCGTATCGGCAATATGCGCGCCATCTATGTTGGAAACAAAATGCACGCGTGGGCCGGTATGATAGGGTGCCAGCGCCAGCACCGCCATATGCGGGCCAAGGTCAGACCCGCCAATGCCGATATTGATTACATCGGTGATTTGGCCTGCACGGATTTTATCGGTAAATACCGCCATACGGGCAAGGGTTTCTTGCACCCCGGGCTGGGTCGGATTATCGGAGCGATCCCGCAAGGCAGTGTGCAGCACGGCGCGGTTTTCGGTTGTGTTGATATGTTCGCCGTTAAACATGGCCTCGCGCATGGTTTCCACACCTGCCTCGTCGGCCAGTTGCAGCAGCAATTTACGCGCACCCGTATCAATATTGGTTTTGGAATAATCCAGCAGCATATCGCCTTGATGGATGCCAAAATCATCAAACCGATCCCCATCAAACAAATCCACAATCCGGCGTTCCGAACTGGTTGCGCGGTTTGACATCAGCATGCGCCAGATCATATCCATATTATTGCCCCAACCGGCTGGCCTCGGCCGCCAATGTTTCAATGCCTGCCCAGTCGCCAGC
>Ga0256839_1005526_pt1 | contig 11631 bp, 10 predicted proteins | sample 354166metaG_FD_185968 | JGI IMG/M metagenome (GOLD analysis project Ga0256839, IMG submission 185968) | Hydrothermal vent microbial communities from Mid Atlantic Ridge, Atlantic Ocean - 354-166 | ecosystem: Environmental > Aquatic > Marine > Hydrothermal vents | place: Atlantic Ocean: Mid...
TCGAGGGGATTCACATACGCAACGCCCGTAGCGGGTTTTCCTATGTCCGCACGGATGGCCGCGAGCAGGAATATGAAACCGGTGCCGCCTGTATCCGGGTGCAGGCAGGCGACAATATCGTCATACGCGACAATGAACTGGAAACCTGCGGAAGCGGGATATTCACCATGTCCCAAGAGTACAACGAGGCGAGCCTGACCCGTAATATACTGATCGAAGGCAACTACCTGCACAACAACGGCGAACCGGGAACAGGTCGTTCGCATGGTGTCTATATCCAGGCAATCGGCGCGACCTACCAGTTCAACCGTTTCGGGCCAAACAACCCCGAATCGCACGGCATGTCCCTGAAAGAACGGGTTGCCGGCTCCATAATCCGCTACAACTGGTTCGATAGCGGTTCTTCCCGCGTGCTGGATCTTGTCGAGGTCGAAGATGCCGCCGCCTGGTATATCGAACAGGCATATCTGGACAGATTCGACGGTGAGGAGCCTGACCCGGAACGGCTGGAAAAAGTGCGGCAAGCTGAGGCCGCATACCGGAACACCTATGTTTACGGGAATTTTTTCCGGCATATCGGCAGCGCCACCGATGCCGGCAACCTGATCCATTACGGCTATGACAACGACCCGCAACTCGCACGTCGCGGCGTCCTGTATTTTTTCAACAACACCCTGATGATGCTCAACGACCGCGAGGACAGCTGGCGCATACGGCTTTCCGATGTCTACCTGTATGACGAAAGCACCGGAACTCCGGCGCAGGAAACGGTCGAAGCATTCAACAATATTTTCTATCTCGCACCCGAAACACCGGGGCAAGAACCGAGCTACCTGTGTATCGGGCGGGAAAGCGGCCTGATAAGGCTGGGCACAAACTGGATTTCCGACGGGTGGCAAACCGAACTGGCGCAATCCGAGTGCTACCCGTATGAAACCAGACCCCGGATAGAAGGCACCGAAAACCTGCGTAGCCAGCCTGCACTGCCCGCACCCGTCGATCCAGTAACGCTCGACCCCCTTCCCGCAACCGGCACACTCGGCTCACCCCAAAAGCTGCCGGAGGCGTTGGCCGCCCATATCCCTGATCTGCAATATGTGCCGCACCTGACAGCCAGACCGCGCGGGCCGGTTGCCATACTGGGCGCACGACAATTCCCGTAGACCTCTCTATTTTCCCGTTTCGTTCGCATTTTAACCATTAAAACCTTGCGGGAATCAGCCCGACCGCGCCATACAGAAGGGGCGGAACGGTCGGACAGCATGTCTGACAAGGAAGAACTCCACCGCCTTTCAGACATCGCTACATATACCGTCGCTATTGGGAGCGAGCACGCAGGGACGCCTGTGTGCGGGGTGCGGGAGGGCTTCTGTGGGGGAGGCCCTCCCGATCGTTAAAACATCACGCGGACCAAAAACAGCGTGATTGACGGGAACCCCAGCAGGATACCAACGCGGATCAGGTCGGAAATCACGAACGGCGCGACGCCCTTGTAGGTGTCGGTGATCGGCACCTCGCGGGCGATGGAGTGGATGATAAACAGGTTCATGCCCACGGGCGGCGTGATCAGCCCGACCTCGACCACGATCAGAGCGATGATACCGAACCAGATCGCGACTTCCTCTTGTGACATACCAAAATCCAGCGCCTGGATGATCGGGAAGAAAATCGGAATGGTCAGCAGGATCATCGACAGCGAATCCATGACGCAACCGAAGATCAGATAGGCGATCAGCATGACGATCATCACCGTCATCGGCGCATAGCCCTGCTCGCCCACCCAGGCCACCAGCGCCTGCGGCGTCTGGGTAAAGGCAAGGAAGGAATTGAACAGTTGCGCGCCGAAAATGATGAAAAAGATCATGCCTGTGGATTTGGCCGTCGAAAGGATCGATTCCAGAAATCCGCGCTTGTCCAGCCCGCCGCTGACAAAACCATACAGACCGGTGCCGACCGCACCCACCGCCGCGCCCTCGGTCGGTGTGAAAATACCGACGTAGATGCCGCCGATCACGGCGATAAAAATGACCACCACCGGCCAGATACGCAGCAGATTGCGGAAGCGCTCGCCATAAGGCACCCGCGCCGCCGTTGTGGCACTGTCGGGCCGCAGCCGCACATAAATCGCCACGGTCACCATATAGCCCAGCGCCGCCAGCACACCCGGGATCATTGCCGCCATGAACATCTTGACGATATTCTGCTCGGTAATAATCGCGTAGATCACCAAAATGACCGAGGGCGGAATCAGGATGCCCAGCGTCCCGCCCGCCGCCAACACGCCGGTGGACAGCGCATCGGAATAGCCGTAGCGCTTCATCTCCGGCAGCGCCACCTTGCCCATGGTGGAGGCCGTCGCCAACGACGATCCGCACACCGCCCCGAACCCCGCACAGGCCCCAACCGCCGCAATCGCCATGCCTCCCTTGCGATGGCCGAGCCAGTCGGCCGCCGCACGGAACAGGTCGCGCGACATGCCCGATTTGGTGGCAAACTCCCCCATCAGCAGAAACATCGGCACGATGGACAGGGAATAGCTGGAAAAGGTCTCGTAAGTCAGGGATTTCATCTGGCTCAACACCGCATTGGGTGAGCCGAGCACAATCCATGTGCCGACAAATCCGGTGATTGCCATGGAAACCCCGATCGGCATGCGCAGGAAAATCGCCCCCAGCATGATGACGAAGGCCAGCATCGACAGGTCGAAACCGCTCATGGCAGCACCTCTTCACGCCCGCGCAGCGTCCAGTTCAGGGCGCGCCAGACTGTATAGGCGCAGACCACCGCGAAAAACGCCGCCCCGACCATGGCGAGCGCATAGCCCCACCAGACCGGCATCCGCAAAATAAACGTGGTTTCGGGGTAGTAGGGCTTGTCGCCCAGCGCCAGCAGGTCGCGCAATGTGTCGGAGCCGAAGGGCATCCGCTCCCCCATCCCCAGCCACAGCCGCCAGGCAATCACGCCCGAGACGACCGCCATCGCCAGATCGCCGAGCATCCCGAGGAAAATCCTGGGGCGCGCCGGAAAGGTGTCGACCAGAATATCCACCGTCACCTGCCCGCGGTTGATCTGGCTCCACGGCAGGAAGCTGAACACGGCCACGGCGGTTGCCAGCTCCACCAGTTCGAAATCGCCGGGGATGGGGCCGAGACCGGCCCAGATCATCGCCCGCCCCGTAATGGAAACCACCGTCATCACCGCTGCCGCGCTCAGCGCTACGCCACCAGCATAGGCCAGCCATTTCGACAGCATTTTCAGCACCCGCCCTACGCGGGCCTCGGCCACTGGTGCAATTCCGTTCATCGCCTGTTCCTAGAGTATCGAGGGCCGGTTATTCAGCCCTTCCACATCCATTCCTGCCAGCTTTTTATAGGCTGCTGCCGTGGCCTCAAGCTCTTTTGCGTCCAGAACCTGCGATATATCGTCAAAACCGTCGGGCGCGCGTTCGGCCACAAGGTCCAGCACCTTGTCTGGCCCGTCACCGCGATTGGCCAGCACCACCGCCGCCGTCACGGGGCGCCGCTCGGCATCGTAGCTTTCCAGCGCCGCCGCCGTCGCCCCCTGTGCCCGCACCTCGCGCGCCAGCACGCGGGCATCCAGTATCGCCTGCGAGGCCCCGTTGGAGCCGATCGGATACATCGGATGCGCCGCATCGCCCAGCAGCGTCATGCGCCCGTGCGTCCAGCGCGGCAGCGGATCACGGTCGATCATCGGGAATTCAAAGATATGTTTCGCCGACTTGATGATCTGCGGCACGTCGAGCCAGTCGAATTCCATACCCTCGAACTGCGGCAGGATATCCCCGATCTTTCCGGGGCGATTCCAGTCCTCGCGCGACCACATATAGTCGGGCGGGAACTGCAAATCGCAGATCCAGTTGATCAGCGAACCGTTTTCGGTATCCGCAATCGGGTAGCAGACGAATTTGCGTTTCTTCTCGCCGATCATCGCCATGGACCGGCCAGTCAGGAACCGCGGCCCTTCGGAAACGCCCCGCCACATGACGATCCCGCCCCAGACCGGCGGCCCCTCGTCGGGGTAAAGGCGCGCGCGGGCGTTGGAATGCAACCCATCGGCGGCAACAAACAACGCCCCGCTTTCAATGGTTTCGATTCCGGTTTCGCGGTCGCGCAGGGTGATGTCGATCCCGCCGGAAGTCCCGGCCCAGCCCGTGACCTCCTGTCCGGTCACAATGGCATCCGGTCCCAACCGCTCCTGCACCTTGCGATACAGCAGCATCTGCAAATGCCCGCGATGGATGGAGAACTGCGGCCAGCGGTAGCCCGCCTTGATCCCGCGCGGCTCGGCCCAGATTTTGCCGCCCTGCGCCGAGGCATAGACCACCTCCTCCGTGCGCAACGCGATTTTGTCGAGGTCGTCTAGCAGCCCGAGTTCGGCCAGCTCGCGCACTGCGTGCGGTTGCAGGTTGATGCCGACGCCGAGGGGTTTTATCTCGGCCACCGATTCAAAAATCCGGCAAGGCACACCGATCTGGTGCAGGCTCAACGCCAGTGACAGCCCGCCAATCCCCGCGCCGGCAATCAGGACAGTCATGTCTTGTAGCCGCCAAGTTCGCAAACAATCCGCCATTCTTCGGACGTCACCGGCTGCACCGACAGGCGCGAGTTGTTGACCAGCACCATATCGGCAAGGCGCGGATCATCCTTGCACTGCTGCAACGTGACGGGACGCGGGAACGGACCGACCGCCTTGATGTCCACACATTCCCAGCGCGGATCGTCGGTGGTGGAGTCGGGATGCGCTTCGGCAATTACCTCTACCACGCCAACGATTTTTTTCTCGTTGACCGAGTGATAGAAAAACCCGAGGTCGCCAACCTTCATCTGCCGCATATTGTTGCGGGCCTGATAGTTGCGCACGCCGTCCCATTCCTCGCCCGCGTCACCCTTGGCGACCTGATCATCCCAGCTCCAGGTGTTCGGTTCGGTTTTGAATAGCCAGTAATTCATGCGTTACTCCTGTTTCAAAGGCCGCGACAGCAGGGCATCCATGGCCTCCGGGACCGAGGTTTTGCCTGCCAGAACAGCGGCAATAACGCGGGTCAACGGCATGTCTATACCGTGTTGCTCCGCCAGATCGCAGGCCGCTTCTGCCGTGGCAATTCCCTCGACCGTCTTGCCGCTTGCCGGCCCCCTGCCAGATCCCAGCGCCAGCCCTCGCGCAAAATTGCGCGACATGGGCGAGGCGCAGGTCAGCGCCAGATCACCAAGACCGGACAGGCCCGAGAACGTCTCGTCCCGCCCGCCCATCGCCACGCCAAGGCGGCGCATCTCGGCAAAGCCGCGGGTCATCAGGGCGGCGCGGGCGCTCTCGCCCAGACCAGCCCCAATGGCGATGCCCGCGCCGATGGCGACAACGTTTTTCAAGGCACCGCCAAGCTGCGCGCCGGTCACGTCAGAGGTCAGATAGAGCCGCATCCGGTCGGTCGAAAGCTGCCGTTGCAACCCCCTACCCAGTATTTCGTCCGCGCAAGCCAGTGTCAGGGCCGTCGGCAGACCCTTGGCAATTTCACTGGCAAAACCGGGACCGGTAAGAACGGCGGTTTGCATGTCGGGCGCATGACGTGCGGCGATGGCGGTTTGCAACTCTCCGCTGTTGCGATCAATGCCCTTGGCGCACAGGACCAGCGGCGCATCGGGCAGGGCTGCGCGATGTTCAGCCAGAAAGGCCGCTGTTTGCTGTGCTGGCACCACCAGCAATGTCACGGCGGCCTGTGCGGGCATTTCCTGCGTCGGCGTGACGCCCTCCGGCAGCGGAAAAACAGGGGATTTCGGGCTGCGCGACCACAGCGCCACATCCTGCCCGCCGCGTGCCAGAACACAGGCGAGCGCGGTGCCGAATGCGCCAGCGCCCAGAATCGCGATCATGCTTTTGCTCCCTTTTTCCCCGACCCTAACATGGGCGCGGCGGATTTATCGAGCGGCCAGCGCGGGCGCGCCACGATTTCCGCCTGCGGATCGAAATCCGGCAGCGCCATTTGTTCCAACCCCGCCCAGGCGATCATCGCCGCGTTGTCAGTGCAAAGAGCCAGCGGCGGGGCCAGAAACCGGAAACCCTGTTCACCGGCCACGGCCTCCAGTTTTTCGCGGATCAGGGTATTCGCCGCCACCCCGCCCGCCACGGCAATCACCGGCGCGGGGGCATTGAAACGTTCCTGAAAGGCCCCGCAGGCGCGGCGGGATTTTTCGGCCAGCACATCCGCCACCGCCAGTTGGAACCCCGCGCACAGGTCGGCGCGGTCCTGCACGGTCAGGCCGGATTTTTCCGCCACGATGCGATCCCGCTCGCGGCGCAGGGCGGTTTTCAGGCCGGAAAACGACATGTCACAACCGGGCCGGTCCAGCAACGGACGCGGGAATTTGAACCGCTGCGGGTCGCCATCCAGCGCCGCGCGCTCCACCTCCGGCCCTCCAGGGTAGCCCAGCGCCAGCAGCTTGGCGGTTTTGTCGAACGCCTCGCCCGGTGCATCGTCGATGGTGCCGCCAAGACGGTGAAACCGGTCCGCCCCCTCGACCGCGATGAACTGGCAATGCCCGCCGGATACCAGCAACATCAGATAGGGGAAATCCAGCCCGTCGGTCAGGCGCGGCGTCAACGCATGCCCCGCCAGATGGTTGACCCCGATCAGCGGCTTGCCCGACCCCGCCGCCAGCCCCTTGGCCGCCATAACGCCGGACATGACCCCGCCAATCAGCCCGGGGCCGGAGGTCACGGCAATGGCATCCACTTCGCCCAATCGCATCCCCGCAACATCAAGCGCCTGTTCGACGCAAACATCCACCCGCTCCGCATGGGCACGCGCCGCGATTTCCGGCACCACCCCGCCAAAGGCCGCGTGCAATTCGTTCTGCCCCGCCACAACCGAGGACAGGATCTCGCCACCACCCGCGCCCGGCACACCGCGCACCACGGCGGCGGCAGTATCGTCGCAGCTGCTCTCGATGCCTAATATTGTCACGGTTTGTTGCATGGATCTTTCTTTGGATTGCACAGGGCCTCGCTTGCAGGTAACACCGTGGCCATGAGCACGCAATACACCTCCGCCAACACCCTGAAAATCGGCACCCGCGGGTCGCCGCTGGCCCTTGCACAGGCACGCGAGACCCGCGCCCGCCTGATGGCCGCGCATGACATGCCCGAAGATGCCTTTGAAATCGTCGTCATCCAGACCACCGGAGATGCGGTGCAATACCGTCCGCTGTCGGAAATCGGCGGCAAGGGGCTATTCACCAAGGAGATCGAGGAAGACCTGCTTTCCGGCGCCATCGACATTGCCGTGCATTCGATGAAGGACATGCCGACAGTGCTGCCGGACGGGCTGGTCCTGTCCACCTATCTGCCGCGCGAGGATGTGCGCGATGCCTTCATCAGCCTGAAATACACATCCATCGACGAGCTGCCGCAAGGCGCCGTGGTCGGTTCAAGCAGCCTGCGCCGCCGCGCGCAACTGGCCGCCGTGCGCCCCGACCTGCAACTGGTGGAATTCCGCGGCAACGTCCAGACCCGCCTGCGCAAGCTGGAGGAAGGCGTGGCCGAAGCGACATTTCTTGCCTGCGCCGGATTGCAGCGTTTGGGAAAATCCGAGATCGCCAACCCGATTCCGGTAGAACAGATGCTGCCCGCCGTCGCACAAGGCGCCATCGGTATCGAACAACGCGAAGGCGATAAGGCCGTTTCCGCCCTGCTCGCCCCGATCAATGACCGCGACACCGAAATCCGCCTGACCGCCGAGCGCGCCTTTCTGAAGGTTCTCGACGGTTCCTGCCGCACGCCGATTGGCGGGCTGGCAACACTGGACGGCGACCGGCTGGAATTCCGCGGCGAGGTTCTGCGCCCCGACGGCAGCGAAATCCACCGCGACGTCTGGATCGGAACCGTGGCCGAGGCTGAATCCATCGGCATGAAGGCCGGCGAGGTGTTGAAAGCAAAAATGGGAGAGGGCTTCTTTGGCTAAGGGCAAAACCCTGCTTCTGACCCGCCCCGCCGCGCAATCGCGCGCCTTTGCCAAGGATATTGCCGCGCGTTTCCCCGACACCCGCACTATTATTTCGCCGCTGATCGGCATCACCTTTGACGGCACGCTCCCCGACCTGTCCGGCTTCGACGCGCTGGTGTTCACCTCGGCCAACGGCGTGCGCGCGTTTCGGGCCGCTGGTGGCGAAACAACCCTGCCCGCCTTTTGCGTCGGCCCGCACACCACGGCCGAGGCCCGCGCCGCCGGGCTGGAGGCCCGCTCGGCCGACGGCGACGTGATCGCAACCTCCCGCCTGTTGTATGACAGCCTGCCCGAAGGCGCGCGCGTTCTGCATATCTGCGGGGAGCATGTCGCCGGAACCCTGGCGCCCGAAGGGATCACCGTGCAACGCGCCCCGCTCTACCGCCAACCCGCCCTGCCTTTGACCGTCGGGGCGCAGGCGGCGCTTTCCGAAGGGGCGGTGGATGCCGTGCTGTTGTTCTCTCCCCGCAGCGCCGAAATTCTGGGCACGGCTTTGCAGCAAAACCCGCACTGGCCGCGCGAGTCGTTGCGGCCGCTTTGCCTCAGCCCCAATGTGGCGGGAAAACTGCAAAACACCGGCCTGCCCGCCGCCATGATTGCCAAAGCGCCGAACCGCGACGAAATGCTTGCCCTGATTGGCGAATTTCTTGGCTGAACTTTGCGCATCTGTCACCGGCGTTGCTTGTGGCGGCGCGGCGATCCCTCTAGACTTCGCAGCGCAGCATACCCAAGTGGCGCAGTAGCGACACCAGATACCGGAGGCATTGATGGCGGATAAAGACACATCGGAAAACGAAACGCCGCAGGATGAAGCCCTGCACAGCGATGTGACCGACACTGTGGAGCCGCACGAGGATATCGAGGATCACGAGGACGAACACGCCGAGGGCCTGGCCTCCAAAACGCTGAAAGGCCTCGCCCTGCTGGCGGTCGGCGGCGCAGCCGCGCTCTGGGCCGGTCCGAAAATCGCGCCGGTGCTGCCCTCGGGCATGGCGCCGGTGGCCGAATGGCTGACCCCCGGGCTGACACAGGCGGAACAGAAAATTGCAGCGCTCGAAACCGAGGTGGCCGAGCGGCTCGACGCTATCCCGCAGGGAATCACGCAGGCCGAGGTCAAAGCCATGATCGCGCAGGCACTGGACGGCGCGACGGCGGACATCGACACAAAAATTACCGCGCTTTCCGACCAGTTGAGCGCCACTGACAGCAGCGACATCGAATCGCGGCTCGCGGCGCTAGAATCGGAAGTCGGCGGATTACAGGCGGAACTGTCCTCGCTCACACAACAGATTTCCGAGGCAACCCTGACCGGCGGCGAGATAAACGCCGACACCCTGTCGCAGATCGCCACCTACAAGGCCGCCCTCGACGGGCTAAAGGCCGAGGTCGCACAGCTGGCCGCACAAAACGGCACGCTTGCACAAAAGATCGACGAGGTTGCCGCCACCGCCGAACGGCAGGTGAGCGAAGCCGCCGCACAGGCCAGCGCCGCACAACAGACCGTCGCGGAACAGCAACGCACCAGCGCGGTGACATCGGCGCTTGACGCGATCGGCATTGCGCTGGCCGCAGGCGAACCCTTCGGCGGCGCACTGGCGACACTCTCCGGCGCCGGTATCACTGTGCCGGAAGCCCTGAGCGAAAACGCCGACGGCGTGGCCACCCTGTCCGAACTGCGCGCCGGTTTCCCGCAAGCCGCCCACGCGGCCATCCGCGCTGCGGCCGAGGCCGAAAGCGGCGGCGGGCTGGTCTCGACCTTTGGCGGTTTCCTGAAATCGCAGGTCGCCACCCGCGCCCTGACCCCGCAGGAAGGCGACAGCGCCAACGCCATCCAGTCACGCGCCGAAGCGGCGCTGAAAGCCGGCGATCTGGCGACCGCACTGGCGGAACTGTCCGCACTCCCCGCGCCCTCGGCAGAAATGGACGCCTGGATCGCGCGGGCCGAAACCCGCCTGAAGGCCGAAACCGCTTACAAGGCGCTGCTCGCGCCGCAATCTGAATAACGGAGGCCGTCATGCTCTGGTCACTCGTCAAGGTTATCGTGTTCATCGGACTGGCCATCGCCCTGTCCTTCGGCCTCTCCTATGTCATGGAAACCCCGGGCGAGGTCCGCATCGCCTTTGGCGGGCAGGAAATTTCGCTGTCGCCAATCGGGTTCATCGTTGTGATCGTGCTGGCCCTGCTAGCCTTCTGGGTCCTGCTGAAACTTGCGGGCCTGCTGGTGGCAACCCTGCGTTTCCTTAGCGGCGACGAAACCGCGCTCACCCGTTTCTGGGGCCGCAAACGCGAGCGCAAGGGATACGACGCGCTGGCCGAAAGCATGATCGCGCTCGCCGCCGGCGAGGGTACCACCGCCGAAGCCAAGGCCGCCAAGGCCGAACGCTTGCTCAAACGCCCCGAACTCACCCGCCTGATCAGCGCACAGGCCAGCGAAATGGCCGGCGACCACAAAAAGGCGCTGGCACATTACAAGGAGTTACTGGCCGACGACCGCACCCGTTTTGTCGGCGTGAAGGGCATCCTGAAACAGAAACTGGCCGAAGGCGACGCCGATACCGCCCTGAAACTGGCCGAAAAAGCCTTTGCCCTGCGCCCGCGCCACGGGGAAACACTGGACACGCTGTTCGCGCTGCAATCGGAAAAATCCGACTGGTCCGGCGCGCGGCAAACCCTGCTGGCCAAGCAACGCGCCAAGGTGCTGCCGAAGGACGTCGCCAAACGCCGCGAGGCGGTGCTGCTGCTGGCCGACGCAAAAACCGCCCTCGACAACGGCGACGAGGCCAAAGCCCGCGAAGCTGCACTGGCCGCCAACAAGCTCTCGCCCACGCTGGTCCCCGCCGCCGTTCTGGCCGCGCGTATCCTGGCGGGCGAAGGCGGCAAACGACAGGCGACCAAAATCCTGAAAGCAGTCTGGCAACAGGCCCCGCATCCCGACATCGCCACCGCCTTTGCCGCGCTGGAACCCGAAGAAACGCCCGAAGCCCGCCGTAAACGTTTCGCGCCGATGCTGCGCATGCACCCCGACCACCCCGAAACAAAAATGCTGCTGGCCGAAATGGCGCTGGCCGAAGGCGATTTCCCCGAGGCCCGCCGCGCGCTCGGCGATCTGGCGGAAACCCATCCGACCACCCGCACGCTCGCTCTGATGGCGGCAATCGAGAAAGGCTCCGGCGCTGATGAAACCGTTATCCGCGCTTTCCTCGCCAAGGCGCTCGGGGCCAGTCGCGGCGAACAGTGGGTCTGTTCCTCCTGCGGGCACGCCCACACCGAATGGCGCCCGACCTGCGAGAACTGCAACGCCTTCGATACGCTGGAATGGAAGGAACCGCCCGCCACCGGCCCCGACACGCCGATGGATGCGGTCCTGCCGCTGATCATCGGCGCCGACCCCGCACCGGAGGTGGAAGAAGCGGAGGGCATCGAACCCGAAAACCCCGCCGATATCGGCCCGGGCGTCATCGACGGGGAAGTTACCAAAGAGTAACCCGTATACCCCCTTGCACAGCCCCCGCGCATTTCATAAAAGGCGCGGGTCGCCGCTGTAGCTCAGCTGGTAGAGCACGTCATTCGTAATGATGGGGTCGGAGGTTCGAGTCCTCTCAGCGGCACCAGTT
>Ga0256839_1005527_pt1 | contig 11631 bp, 12 predicted proteins | sample 354166metaG_FD_185968 | JGI IMG/M metagenome (GOLD analysis project Ga0256839, IMG submission 185968) | Hydrothermal vent microbial communities from Mid Atlantic Ridge, Atlantic Ocean - 354-166 | ecosystem: Environmental > Aquatic > Marine > Hydrothermal vents | place: Atlantic Ocean: Mid...
CCATCTCCGACACGATCGAGCTGGACGAGCAGATCCTGCACTTGTCGCTTGAGCGCGAAATCACCAATGCCCGCTTCCGGTCGCGAGCCATTCTCGCCACCACCCAGCTTCACCTCGCGGATGACCCGCGGATGCGGATCGAACACCGGCTCACCAGCCCGGATGTGAAGATTCTCGATACGGCAGAAGTTCTTCTGCTGCATCATCTCCACCATCCGGGCTTGGTTCGGCGTGAGATCCCGCTTCGTGCGGAAACGACTTGACGAACGACCATCATCTGGGTTTGATACAGAAAATGCCATACATGGCTCCTTATCTCTGGGGATCACCGGCATGGCGATCCGTACGAGACAAGTGTGGCCGTTGCATGTGGTTTAATCGGTGCGCAAATGGTGTCTAAACAGTTGCGGAGTTTCTGTTTCCCGGGCGGAGTTTCTCGGCCCGCTGTCGACCGTTGGCGGTGAGCCAGCAGCCACCACCCCTTCCAGTTTTGCTGTTGATCAGTTTGCGTGTTTTGAGCTCGGCCATGACGCCCTTGAGCGTGTTTCCTTCAGATTTGTTGCCCAGCGCCTTGCAGGCAATTTCCTCAGTTGTTTGGCGTCGATCTGAATCAATGGCATTGAGCTCGACCATTGCAATCAGCACGATTTGAGCCCGTTCGCTGAGCGGCTCATCGAAAGGTGGACTGTCGACCTCGACTGCTCGCTGCTTCGTATTGGCTATGGTCCGTTCCAATGCATGGGATGCCAAGCGATACACGCGCATCGGCGTGGTGCGACGGGAATACACCCGATCGCACCCGGAGCACTCGAACGCATCCTCATCCTCGACCGCCTCAAGAAAATCATCTGCCGGCATGAGTGTCTGGCACCATTCGCACTCAACCATGCTCTGGGCGCACACAACACCCTGTTGTTCGAGCAGATCGAACACAGAGGCGACCTGGTTCACATCGGCATCAAGGACGCAGGACAAATCACCGATCCGAAGAGGTGCGGGTGAGCAAATGCCCGAAAGACGATCATCAAGTTGTTCCACGGTCCTGTGCAGGTCCGGATACTCATCAGCAATGGCTTCGAATTCGTGAAAGAACATACCGTACTGCCCGCTCCTTGTTGGGTGTTGGGAAACTGATTCGGTTGTGCTGACCGACAACGAGCACATGCACTTCAGACTCAAGAGGATTCACACCGGGATTCGCGGCTCCGTTGGGGAGCCAGTAGAAGTTGCCGAGGTGTGCCACTCCAGAATCGCGCATGGTGGCAAAGGCGGTGTCGATGACGGGGTCGCCAAGGAGCGGGTCAGATGGTGACGCACTCTTGCCTTCAAGCCTGCGCCCCTCCATGGTGCGATAGTTGATGCCGTGAGAACGGGTCTCGCCAGCTTTGTCCTCTTCGAGTTTGTGCAGTTTCTGAATCGGCTTGCGAAGTTCGAGAATGGGAAACCGACTGATATCGAGCCAACCAGCGGTCAGGTCAAAGAACTCCTCTGCGACCTCTTCATATTTGACGCCTCTGGGAAGCTGTGAAATCTGCAGAAATGCAGTGTTGGAGATCAAGTCCCACTCAAACGCGACCAGCCCACGCATGACTCGGTGGACAAACGCGCGAAGCTTGACCGCCTCACCCGCTTCGGTTTGCTTGGACTCGTCGTATTCCGGATCGCGCTCGTCCCACTCACGCTTCTTGATCGCGATGACTCTGATCCTTCGCCCATTGTGCAGGATCGACGAAATCTTCATCTGCTCCGGCAGCATCAGCGGCAACACCGCATTCAGGTATTTCCCGAGTCGGTGCTGTTTGAGATGGGCTTCGAACCACCCGACATCCTTCCAGTCGGCCATCGATGTCTTTGGACCGCCGTAGAGATACACATGCTGCTTTCCCCAAGGGACGACCTCATCGAGGTAGCGCACGATTTGCTCGGGAGAGATGGTACCATCGAGAAGCGATTCTTCGATGCGGCTCCTGAGCTCCGCCTTGGTCCCCGACTTTGGCAGTTCGAGTTGCACGAGGAATTCTTGGATCTGGCGTTTCTTCAGTGCCAGAATATCCGTGACGAGTTGTTCCTTCTCATCGTCGGTGAACCCGAGAGGTTCGAGCATCTTGATGCAAATCTCGCTCGAAGCCTTCCCCGGTGATGGGCTCGGCCGGTGTTCTTTCTGGGAAGTTGCTGATGATGTGCCAACTGTCGCCATGGGACAGACCCTCCTTGAGGCATCAGGTTCTCACTGGCGGTCGTGGGTTCCGTCCCGAGCGACCGGCGATTGACCCTGAAGCCCCCAGAATGGGCGCAAAGGCCATATCGGCATCGCAGTATAGCATTCTCTGTTTATTTGTGCTATCATGGAGTAGGATTGTCCGGTGAAAACACTCCAAAGACATCCCCACACGACAGGATATCCACGGATGCCTCACCTCGTGCAGTCCGCAATCCAACCGGCTGGCATCCCGGCAGCGTCTGGCTCGGGAAGCCGTGTATCGACTCAAGGCAGTGGAGCCCCTCGTGATGGTCCCATCTGGAGGAGAAACGACATGAAACGCACGATGCACTGCCCAAGTTGTGAAGATGGCTGTGAATTCCGTCCCGATCGTCGCACCGAGGAGCGAGAGATTCGAGGCGAAACGATTGTCCTCGAGATTCCGTTGTGGGTGTGTGCCGAATGCGGCGAGACGATCGCCGATGAGCACTTCGGCGACCCGACCGAGAAAGCGTTCGATGCCTACCGGGAGAAGCACGGGCTGCTCAAGTCCAGTGAGATCCAGGAGATTCGGACAAAGTGGAATCTGAGCCAAGCCGCGTTTGCAGCCCTGCTCGGCATGAGTCAGGCCACCATCAATCGGTACGAGCAAGGAGCCCTTCAACAGAAGAAGGAGGACGAGCTCATCCGGGCGTGCGCCAACCCCGCCCACATGTCCAGCTTACTCCAACGCCGCGGGGCGACACTCTCCGATCGTCAGCGAGCATCGACCATGGCTGCACTTGAAGGTGTTAGGCCAGTACTGAGTTGGTCGGCACTTGTTGATGCCATGCCTTCCGAAGTATCGAGGCGGAGCGGCTTTCGCGCGTTCGACTACAACCGTTACGCCGCCGTCGTGACATGGCTCTGTAGCAATGTTGCCTTGGTGACCCAGACAAAGCTCTACAAGCTGCTGTTCTATACCGACTATCTGTGCTTCAAGACGCATACGCGTTCTTTGACCGGCGCGCTTTATCGTCACATGCCGTACGGTCCTGTACCGGTTGGGTTCGGTACCCTCCGTGCTCAACTGGAAGAGGACGATTACATTTCGGTCGACGAGGCCATGTTCCAGAACGGAAACTTCGGCGAAGTCTTTCGACCTGGTCCGAAAGCTACCGAGGTTGAGGCTGCGTTTGAAGCAACAGAGCTGCGCGTACTTCGATATGTCCGAGACACTCTTGGCGGTCTCACACCAACCGACATCAGCGACAGGTCTCACCAAGAGGCAGCTTGGAAGGACACGCCACCGAAAGAAGTCATCAGTTACGAGAAAGCGGCGGAGCTGTCGCTTTCGATACCAGATTAAAGAGGAGCCTGAAATGGCCAAGAAAAGCAGCACACATCATGTGACATACGACAAGAAGGCCGACAATTGGAAGGTGATTCGCGGCGGCGCTGAACGCGCTGCAAGTCGGCACGATACCAAGGCCGAAGCGGTGAAGGCGGCGCGAGAAGTTAGCCGCAACCAGAACACTGAACTCAAAATCCATAATCAGGATGGGAAGATCGCCCAATCGGACAGCCACGGAAACGATCCGTTTCCACCGCGTGGCTAATCCACAATCACTGGTCCTCGAATAGGATGTTCAGTGAAGTTGCGTTACTGAGGCTTCTCCACGCTCTCCGCTGTTTATTCCAGTCCATCTCCGCCACGATCGCTCGGATGTCGCGTTCGGTGATGGGATCACGCCCCGACACCGTGCGTGGCAGGAACAAAATCTCCTCCTGAATATCCGGCGCAAGCAAGAGCATGTTCATGATCTGCGTGACCCGGGCGCGGGTGACATGCCCCAGTCGTGCGATGTCGGCGTAATCGACCACCTCGCCGAAACGAATCAGTTCCTCGAATCGAATCGCCAAGGCCATCAACCGTGAGACGCGCGGAACATTGCCCAGTGGTGGCGCTGGCGTCGTTGGTTCCTCGGCTGTTGATCCATCACGCAACTCGCAACGCTTGCCACGGTGCCGATGGACAGAAAACTCAACGGTCAGTCCGTCGCTCATGCTGGGATTCCTCCTTTCGTCAGCGTCTTGATACCGTCAGGGCGGAAGGTGATCGACACCGTGCCCTTTTCGCCGTCATATTCGACCCGCCGAATCAAGAGATGCATGATCCGGGCTTGTTCACGCGGGCACAGCGCATCCCACACCGGATCGAACGCGGCCATCGCTGTTTCCATATCTTCGCGGGTGACGATCCGGCTTCGCGCCGTTTCCAGTCGTCGATGATTCTGGGTATATCGCAACTCCTCGTTGCGTTGCTGGTCTTGAAGATCGACAAGACGCGCTGCTGCGTGCCGATCACCATCCGCATCCCTCACGACCGATCGAATCTCCCGACTGAGGCGCTTCTGCTCACGCTCTGCCGCCCGGCACTCCTGTTCGAACTCACGAATCTGCGACTCCTCCTGTTCTCGGGCCTGGGCGAGTGTCTCCGCCAGCAGCGACGCATCGCGTCCAATACACCGAATCCGATCGACCACAAACCGCTCGATCTCGGGCGCTGGGAGCGATCGTGATGGACACGAATGCCAGCCCCGTTTCTGCGCCTGCCCGCAGATGTAGTAGCGGTACATCGTCGAATTGTTCTTCTTCGTGTAGGTGTGCCCCATCGCCAGCCCGCACGGCCCGCAATACAGCAACCCCTTGAGCAACGCCCCGTGCTTGTTGCGGGCATGCGTCCCACCCGTTCGAGCGTTCTCCCGGAGCAGCTTTTGGACGCGATCGAATACATCCTTATCGATGATCGTATCGTGCTCACCCTCATACACATGTTCGTAATGGCGCACCTTGCCGATATAGGCCACATTGGAAAGAAGATTCCTGACACGGCACTTGTTGAAAGGCACGCCGCCGTGCACGATCCCCTTGCGGCTTGTCCATCGCTTGGTATGCCATCCTCGCCGATCAAGTTCGGCAACGGTCTTGAGCAGTGATTCCTTCTTCAAATACAACTCGAAGATTGCCCGCACTTGCTTCGCTTCCTTGTCATTGACCACCAGGTGCGGCCCGCTGCGGTCGATGTCGTAGCCGAGGATCGGCCGTCCGCCAGCCCACTTGCCCTTGCGCCGCGATGCCGCGATCTTGTCGCGGGTTCGCTCAGAGACGAGCTCTCGCTCGAACTGGGCGAATGAGAGCAGGATGTTGAGTGTCAGCCGACCCATCGAGTGCGTCGTGTTGAAATGTTGGGTGACGGAGACGAACGAGACGCTGTGTTTCTCGAATGTCGCCATCATCCGCGAGAAGTCCATCAGCGACCGACTCAGGCGATCCACCTTGTAGACCATCACGCAATCGATCCGCCCGTCCTCGATGTCGGCCATCATTCGCGCCAAGGCTGGCCGATCCATATTCCCGCCTGTGAAGCCTCCATCGTCGTAGCGATCAGGCAGGCACACCCACCCCTCGGCCTTCTGGCTGGCAATGTAGGCCTCGGCGGATTCCCGCTGGGCATCGAGCGAGTTGAACGCCTGGTCAAGCCCTTCGTCTGTACTCTTGCGTGTGTAGATCGCACATCGGATCTCCGACGCCGCAGCCACACCGTTTCTACTGCTCATAAGTCGCCTCCCTTCTTGGTCGGCGGCTGCAAGCCGAAGAAGCGGTAGCCATTCCAATGCCCGCCCGTGACGGCCTTGGCCACAGCCGACAGCGATCGGTACACCTCGCCGTTGTATTCAAATCCCCGGCGAAGAACCTGCACCAATACAACCCGCCCCTTGTACTTGCGCGAAAGCACCGTACCCGGCATCGGCAGCCGCTCGTCGATCGGCACCTCAAACTTGTCGCGCACGACGAGGTCCCCCTTGACCGGAACAGTCGCCTCGTTCACAATCGGTGGCCGCACACGCAGATCAGCATCGCTCGCCAGTTCCCTCGCTCGCCGACGCGCTCGGACAGACAGATCACCTTCGTGCTGTGCCTGCAACCGCCAGGCGATGCGTTTGATGAGGTATTGCTTGTGGTGTGATCGCGTGCGCTCGCCGAAGACCTCGATGTACCGATCCTGAAGTTCTCGTACGGTCATGCCCTTGAGTGTTGCGATCATCGCGTTGAAGTTCATCGTCATGCGTCGGCTCTCCGTTCTCCGGTTCTGTCAACCGGTTCGTCCATGAGGGCGTCGGCACGCGCAGGGTCAAGGCATGTTGCGGCAGGATCGGGCGAGTTTTCACTCAATTTGCCCGAAGTCCGCCACTTGGCCACCAGCCGACGACAGCCCTGCGCGAAGATCGCAGCGATCTCTTCGAGCCGCTCGTCGGATGTGAGTTCGTCGGGGTCAACCAAGCGGTGTGTTTGGCGGTGCGTTCTGGGCATGGCGATGGCCTTAGCGGGGGAATGAGCCCACGCCAACCTGCGCTCCGCGCCCGGTCCGTCGTCTGGCAATCTCAGGGTGTCGTTGGAGCCGCCGAATCGGACGGCCACTACCAATCACATACGCCACAAGAGTTCGAATTGACAACGGGGTGCGAACGACACCCCGCGTTTACCCGGCGGGGGGTGTGAACCAGAGACGCTGAGAGTTTGAGAGTTCAGGCCGGGATCGCGGTCAAACGGGCCGTGGTTCGGTTCGATGCCCGATGCAGGCGAATCCAGACTGAGAGCGCCGCGGATATGGCGGATCGCCGGAAGCCTCGCTGGTGCGTGGAGTTACGGCGACCTCTGTCCCCGAGCCCATGTAGTACTGGCTGTACACAAAAACGCCACCGCAGTTTGCGATGGCGTTTGAAGCTCCCCCGACTGGGCTCGAACCAGTGACCTAGCGGTTAACAGCCGCTCGCTCTACCAACTGAGCTACGGAGGATCAAATGGGAGACGAACACTAGCCTCGAACTTTTGTCGGTCAAGTCGACGGTGGAATTGGATTCACTTTGAGATTCACTTCTCTTTTTTCTGCCAGCGTATAGCGGGGGTGAAGGCACAATCAGGAGAGATTGGGTTGCTCGCTGCCTTTGCGTTGTGAGCAAGGACTTATGCCGAGTGGGAGACCTTACTTTCGGCGACCTTTGATTTTTACCCGACCCGATCCCTTGGTGATCTTGCCGATCACATGGACAACTTCGCCGGATTTCTCAAGCCGACGGATAACCGCATCGGCGAAGGTTGGGCGGACGATCAGGCAATACCCAATCCCCATGTTGAACACCACTCGCATCTCGGCTTCGTCGATGTTGCCTTTGGATTGGAGCAGATCGAAGATTGGAGGTACCGTCCATGCTCGTTCATCGATTACCGCATCAACCTGATCGTGGATGGCGCGATTGAGGTTGCCTTCCATTCCGCCGCCGGTGATGTGGGCCATGCCCGAGATGATTTTCTTGACTTTGTATGCCCGCAGGAGCTTGACAATCGAGTCGGCATAGATGCGGGTGGGTTCAAGCAAAACTTCGCCGAGCGTTCGATTGGTGTCGAGTTCGGGATAGGCTTTGTTGAGTTTGAGTTTGGCGTGTGTGATGACCTTGCGGACGAGGGAGTAGCCGTTGGAGTGGATGCCACTGGATTCGAGCCCGATGATGATGTCGTCGGGCTCGACGCGAAGCGGGTTGGTTGCTTTTTTGAGTTCGACTACCCCGACACTGAACCCGGCGAGGTCATAGTCTCCGGGGTTGTAGAGATCGTTCATCTCGGCGGTTTCGCCTCCGATCAGTGCGCATCCTGCAAGTTTGCATCCCTCGGAGATGCCTTTGACGATATTATAGAGGGTTTCCTGCTCGACCGTATTGACAGCAATGTAATCGAGAAAGAGCAGGGGTTCAGCGCCCTGAACAATGAGGTCGTTGACATTCATTGCAACGAGATCAATCCCAACGGTATCATGGATGTTCATTTCGATTGCCAGATGCACCTTCGTCCCCACTCCATCGGCACAAGCGACGAGGACGGGATCTTTGTAGTTGTGCTTGAAGAGCTGTTCGTTGTAGTCGAGGCGAAAGAGCCCAGCGAATCCTCCGGGGTTGTCGATGACGCGCTGGCCATGGGTTCGTCGCAAGAGTGAACCGATAGAACCGACAAATTTATCCCCTGCCTCAATGCTGACCCCCGAATCGGCGTAGGTCAGTTTTCTTTTGGAGCGGGGCCTCGGTGAAGGGGTGGATTTCCGCATGTTTGAGGTGGGCATGGATGAAGGATAGGCGTCGAAGAGTCCGAAACCATTGGGAATCGGCCGCTGGTGGACAAGGGAAAAAGCGGACAACAGCCACATCGACCACCATCAAGCCTTAGACAAAGCGTGGGTCTTTCTTGCTCATCATGGGTATAATCCATTCATCCGAAACAACGGCTCAGTCAAAGGACCCCACATGCCCGAAACCCAGCTCTTCACCTCCGAATCCGTCTCGATGGGACACCCCGACAAGGTTTCCGACCAAATTTCAGATGCGATCCTCGATGCGATGCTCGCCAATGATCCGTATTCACGCGTCGCGGTTGAAACCATGGTTTCGACAGGCATGGCGGTTATTGCTGGTGAAGTCACCACCGAGGGGTATGTCGATATTCCCGACATCGTCCGAGGCGTCATCCGGGACATCGGATACAACGATGGCGACATGCGCTTCGATGCCGAGTCCTGTGCCGTGATGGTTTCGATCAATCAGCAATCACCAGATATCGCTCAAGGCGTCAACAAAGAAGGCGCTGGTGATCAAGGCATGATGTTCGGGTTCGCTTGTAAGGAAACCGAAGAGTTGATGCCTTTGCCCATCATGCTTTCGCACAAACTTGTCGCCCAGCACGCCCATGTCCGGCGTCAGGACACCATCACCGGGTTGCGCCCAGATGCCAAGAGTCAGGTGACGGTTGAGTATGACCATGGTAAGCCCGTTCGCGTCGATACCGTCGTCCTTTCGACCCAGCACGACAAATCATGGAACGATCGCCAAGATCAGCTCGAACGCGAAGTCATCGAGCACATCATCAAGCCAGTGCTCGGCGAATGGTGGAATCCGGGGATCAAAGTTCATGTCAACCCCACCGGACGATTCGAGATCGGAGGCCCACACGGAGATTGTGGCCTGACGGGTCGAAAAATCATCGTTGATACCTATGGCGGGCGCGGGCGACATGGCGGCGGGGCCTTCAGTGGAAAAGACCCCACCAAAGTCGATCGCTCCGCAGCCTACATGGCCCGATACATTGCCAAGAATGTCGTCGCGGCCGATCTGGCCGACGAGTGTGAGGTTCAGTTGTCGTATGCCATCGGGGTCGCCGAACCAACGAGTGTCTACATCGACACCTTTGGCACCGCCAAGTGCGACGAAGATGCGATCTCGGCAGCCGTCCGTAAGGTCTTTCCATTGACCCCACGGGGGATCATTGAGACCCTTGAGCTTCGCAACCCAATCTATCGCAAGACCGCCCGGCATGGGCATTTCGGCAGGAAGGCTGTCGAAAAGAACGGCTTAAACTTCTTCAACTGGGAGAAGACCGACAAGGCCAACGCACTCAAAGCCGAGTGTTGCGGCCAAGCCTCAGCTGGCGCCTGATGATCATTGAGGAAAGTTGGCGGGCTCGTCGAAAAATCGTTCGAGTGCTTGGCGATGAGATAGATCAGCACACGCACCTCGCCTTCGCGGGCATCATGCTCGATGGGGTCGCCATCGTGGGTGAAGAGTTGGTAGTGGGGAACGAGATCGCCGGAGATCATCTTTTGCCATCTCCTTGGGCGGAAGCGCTCTCGAGCAGTCCTGCGCAGACAAGGCAGCATCCTACCAGAGCGGATTTTACAGTCCTATTCATTTTCGAACTCCTGTTGGCTTGATTGGGCGGGCTGGGGAGGTTGGGGCGTATCCTCGATGCCGCCTTCGGGTCTTGGGGTGTAGATCAGTGGTTTGCTCCTGCTGTATTGCAGGCTCTTGTGGCATCCCGAGGCACAGCTCCCCCCATCACCGATGCGTTGGAACCGGATCGGAAGCTCCCATCCACCCGGTCCAAAGGGAACCGAGTCATAAATGTGTTGATCTCGTTTGGAAGCGTGGGCATCATGACAGGCCCCGAGCAGGTGCGTCCCTTACGATCTCGGTTGACATGGACAAAGTGCAGGTTGGTCTCGCCGTTGCGGAACTTGGTGACGATGGTTGTTCGTTCTTGGGTCGCCAAGGATTGGTCATGGCATCCGAAGCACAGTGCATACTGGTTCTTACTAAATGGAGCATACAGCGTGCCCGAATACACCCGCACTAACAGGCCGCTAAGCAACTCTTCCTGATTCATGGTATTTTGTATTGCCCGATCAAGGAGGCTTTACGATGCGTGGACATGTTGATGGGCAGCAGGCGATGTTCGTGGCGTTCAATATCGAAGAAAAATTCCACAGGACCATCCTTTGCGGGCCATCAAGAGCCGATGCGATGCGATCCTCAAGGGCATGAGCCGGGATTTCAACAAGGCCTACGGCCGCACCGGCCGCGTTGGCATCCCGCCCGAATCGCTCATCAAAGCGTTGCTACTGCGCGCGCGCTTCGCCATCCCCTCCGAGCGTCGGCTGTGCGAAGCGTGCTCATTCAACATCCTTTATAGATGGTTTATCGATTGGCCGATCGAACAACCCATGTGGACGCCCGAAGCCTTCTCGATGAATCGTGATCGCTTCGAGAGGCACGATCTCGTCAACAAGTTTTTTCAACGCGTGGTCAGCGAAGGGATTACCGACGGACTGATCGGCGATGATCGCTTCAGTGTCGACGGTACACTCATCCGCTCGCTGGCCGGGCACAAGTCGATAAAGCCTATAAAACACGATGAAAACGACGATGACGACCGCAACGGCTGGTCTTCATTCAAGGGCCAGAAACGATCCAACACGACACACCGATCGGTGGTCGATCCCGAGGCACGATTGATGAGCAAGGGTGGGGCGGCGCATCTTTCGCACGCCTTGCATGTGATGACCGACGCTCGCACGGGGCTGTGTGTGTGCGTGTCGGTGAACACCGCCGATGGTCGCTGCGAGCGACGCAATGCCTTGATGATGCTCGATCGTGTGCGTGGAATCTGATGCGAATCACAAGGCTGGCGGGCTCGTCGTAACGGAAAGATGCGGGTGATCGCCGATTGATTGCCTTCGGAATGACCGCCGGCGAAAAACCCGGCGAAAAACCAGCAGTATTCACCGCACGCAAATCCAGAATAGCCGACACAATAGAAAATCACGCCTACCTGATGAGTTGCTTAGTGGCCTGTTAGTACTATGCCATGTGTACCGCATGTCATGACCCGATCCTCTTCGAGGAAGAAACAACCACGCACACCGGGTTCCGCGATGGCGAAGTTGACCTGCCCCCATATTCTGTACCACTCCCTATGTTAGGGCAGTGGCGTTCCTTTGTCCCATCAGAGGGCTGCGGAGCGTAGCGGAGCAGGCCTCTGATGGATGAATGACGACTCGGGTGATTCGG
>Ga0256839_1005528_pt1 | contig 11630 bp, 8 predicted proteins | sample 354166metaG_FD_185968 | JGI IMG/M metagenome (GOLD analysis project Ga0256839, IMG submission 185968) | Hydrothermal vent microbial communities from Mid Atlantic Ridge, Atlantic Ocean - 354-166 | ecosystem: Environmental > Aquatic > Marine > Hydrothermal vents | place: Atlantic Ocean: Mid...
CACCGCTCGAGTGGATATAGAGAGAATTAGAAGATATAGAGGTGTATATCTAAATAGTGGTTTCATACCCAATAGTCTAGAGATTATTATTGGACCGTGTCCAATAAGCATTGAACCTATAAAGCCCAACGCTATGAAATGTATATAGAGGTCATATAGATTCATCGGTGGAGAGAGGGATAGATAAGCTACTCCCGCCAGTAGACCTAGATATAGAAATATGTATGAAACTGCGAGGTGTCTCCTTAGGTATGTATATGCCTCATCCTCTCCCACACTCTTCTTAAGGCCAATGTCCTGGGAACTTACTAGAAGAACGAGAGCTGTAATGAGTATTACATCACCAACTAACATTCTGATATCAGTTACTAGGCCGATTAAAAAGGGATTGAGAAGGAGAGCTAATAACCCTGATATATAGATTATCGACATTCCATAGATCCTCTTTACAGGAACAAATTTTATTAACTCGAGCCTCTCACCCAGTATAAATAATGTGGGGAAGAGGAGGAGATACGTAGCTGATACTATTCTTTCGATGTTAATAGAAAGGGTATAGACGCCGTAGAAGTAGATGATCATTGAAAGGATTTCTAGTGATAATGCTGGACCAACTATATACCTCCTATATGTAATCAAGAAGAACAGGTATGCAGCTGGGGGGACATAAAAGAGGTTATATGCCATCCATCCAAAAATTGGGATGTCAATATAGCTTGTAATTATGAGGAGTATCATTGACACTGCATTAACTATTATACCTAATTTAAGAATATTTCTTAGGGAATTATTGGTAATGCCCATGTATCTCTCGAATAGTATCAAGAGGGATATGAAGCCATATATAATAATGTGGGGATGTATTGGGTAAAACTCTACAAATAGATATATGTTAATGTTATAGAGGTTTGCATATCTAAATATCCCTACTAAAACCCCTAAAATCATAAACAATATGGCTATCGGCATAACTATAAACTCTCTCCTCATCACTATCTACTCTATATCAAAAAAGTTGTAATTCTTAAGGATTCCCATATATTATATAGCCTCTGAATTCGAGACCTCCAAACCTTATAAAGATTAGTCCATTAGCTAGATTAACGTTTATAACTCCTCTTAATGAATTGCCTCTGTAAATTAACGATGCGTCTAAAACTAGTATATCGGATATAAAGGTTCTACCATGAACTATAATATTATACTGTATTAGCCAGTTAGAGAGTAGAGAGCCTAAAACCATATTGCCTCGATAGCCTTCAACAACTAGATATCCAATCCCCAAGTCGCCAAATACCATAGCCCTTACTACACCTAAACCTATCTTTATCGTTATATTTCTATACCATGAGGGTAGTGTATATCTATCTTCGAATAATGTGTAATTAAGAGATTTTTCCACAAAGTTTTTCAAGACATTAATAACTAATTGGCTGATTAGGGGCATACTACTGTCATATCTATGTGTAAGTTTTATGGATGCATATCCAAATGTATTCGTAACTGTAGAACCAATTAAGCCAGTTGAATTCATGATTTTCACAGAGGCATAATCCACAGGCCTATTAGAAAACTTATCAACCACAAATACACCTAATGTCCACGCTGAATTTACACTTACAATTGGAGATACAAGAGAACCTATCTCGTCATAAACAGTCTCGTAAAGGAGAACATCATAGTCTTTAGTCCCCTCAATAATAAATGATCCAATAACTGAGCATCCAACATAAAATCTAAAGGTGTATTCACCATAGGATATTAAACCCAGAGATGAGGTGTATGGAGGTGAAGCTGCATACTTTACCCTATTAAGATTTATAAGCATAGATTTATATGGAGACGTGTTGTTAACTATGAAGCCTGCAATAGAGGCTGGTGTCTCAAAAAATACATTATTAAAACTTATGTTGTAAAAAGCCTTTTCACCAAGGACTCTTCCTATATACACTCCACGATCAATATTTGAAAGTGTAAGTTCTTCCATTGACACATTGACATATAGAGTATCTGAAAAGATGGATGAGACTCTACCTAGGGATAGGGAGTACGGATCAAAGCCTATAAGCATGCCAGTATTAACATTTGAGATTATAGTTCTATAACCCTTTAAATATATTGCTCCTCCACCCCCAAATGAAAATAGACTAGTTGAATATATGCCTATTCCATATAGAGGACCATTTATAGATATATTATCCAAGTTGAGGATGGCGCTACCCCTTGGACCACTTATGAATCGCCCACCCACAACAACAGCTATGCCATTATTGTATATCGGCAAAGGAGAATAAACATCGATGGATACGTTTTTAGCGTCAAGATTAGGCTACACCCGATCTCCCATAAATACCTATACCTATTTGGTAAGGTGTATTTGAATAAACAATTATATCTACATCCCGTAAAATTAGCGTGAGAAAGGATGCCAATGATGAAAAGGGTCCTCCACCCGCTACTTGTATTCCATATGAATTTGAATATAATTTACTTTTTGTTATGTTTAATATAACTGAGCTCCCTTGGTCTGCTCCAGCAAATATAGAATTGACATATCCACTTAAAACTGAATATTTTATTATTAGTGTTTGGCCAGCAGTAACAGGAGCTGTAGCTGATATTAAATATATACCATCTCCATATGACGACCTTATTAAAGAGTTTATAATATTTATAGTATTACCCAAGGAGTTTCCTATAACATACCAAGCCACTCCATTATGAACTGCCTGTAATATACTATCTAAGATCCAGATATTGGAATTTAACACTATGACCCCTGAACCTGATATGCTTGGGCCACCTAGAGTAAGTATTTTTGATTCAAGGATATATCCTAAAGTGGAATCATCATAGAATACTCCATATGTATTTCTACTCGACTGCTCCAAATAAATTGTTAGATTAATTCTTGACATATTTAACGTGGCTCCAGAATATATCCTTATACCCTGCCGATATAATCCAGGGCCTGTACCAAAGAGGGTAATATTAATATCATGAAATAATACCCTCGCTGAGCCAGAGATGGATATCGTCTCATCGGTGACATCTAAATCTTCTACAAACCAATTAAATCCATTACCATTTATCACCACATCAAGGTTTATATCAACCCTCGATACAGTCTCATAAATGTTTGAACAAAAGACAATAGTATCTCCAGGTGAAGCAGCTATCAAGGCTGTCTGAACATCTGGAAAGGCTCCAATACATAAGCCGGATTGGTCTACATATAGTGTGGCGGCCTTAACATTAGTAAGTTGGAATGTCATTAGGGAAGCAGATAGTATAAGGAAAAGTATCAATACTTTTCCTTTCCTCATTAATATAATATAGTAATATTATACTATATTAACAATCTGTAACCACTTGACTACGGCAATATATACTATGTTCTAAGCCCCTCCCTTACCTATAAGCTGAATTCTAAGCAGATATTTCTGGGCAAATAGGAAGAATAGTATCACAGGTAACATATATAGAAGGGCTATAGCCGCTGTAATACCTGGCTTAATATACGAATACTCCCCTATTGTAAAAGCATATACTAACATTGAGAATGTCCAGAAACTCTGTTCCGCTATGAATGTCTGGGCATATATAAACTCCGCCCATCCACTCAAAAAGCCGAATATAAGGACGGCCATTAAACCATTTCTAACATTTGGCATTATAACCCTCCACCAAGCACCCAGTCTACTACATCCATCTACTAATGCAGACATCTCCATATCCCATGATATACCGTCGAAGAATCCCTTCATAATCCAGATACCAAGTGGGAGTTCAAGGGCTACCTTAACAAGGATAACACCGATTAATGTGTTGTAGAGACCTACTTGAACAAGTATGAAGAAGAGGGCTATCAACAAAGTAATGCCTGGGAAGGCATGTAGAATCAATATAGTAGTTAATAGCTGGCTCCTCCCCCTAAATTTGAATCTGGACAAGCTATATCCAGCCAGGGATGATAGAACAACCTCTAAAAGGGCTATCATAACAGCTAGGAAGAAGGTGTTTAGAGCAACTTGATATATGTTTGGATATTTATAGAACGTGGCACCCGCTACAGGGATCTCACCATCTAAAACCTCAAGCCAGTTATCAATTGTAAACCCTGTCGGGAATATTCCAACTATATCTTCTGATACACTAATCAGAAATAAATATATATAGAGTATTAGAACTGGAATGGTTAGTATCGCTACCACGATCCCTATCCCAATTTTTTCACCTAGTGACTTCATACTTCTACACCTCTATCTTGGGCTCCAACATCATCTCTTTAAACTTGAAGACTCTCCAGTATATGATGGATAATACGATACCTATTAGGACTAAAACCGTTGCCAATGCAGCTCCGTAACCTATCTCAACCGTTCCACCATATGATTTAAAGGCTACATGGTAGCTATAGAGGCTCCAAACCTCGGTGGTATAGAGTCCTGGGCCTCCATCCGTTAAAATCAATATATATTCAAAGCTGGTTAGTAGACTTAGAGTTTGGTATGCAGTAACGAATAGTAGAGGCCATTTTATCATTGGTATCTCAATATATCTTATGATCTCCCATGTAGAGGCCCCATCAACTCTAGCAGCCCTATAGTAATCCTCAGGAATACTTTTTAAGGCTGCTGTAAAGACTATCATCCCGAAGCTTGTACCTACAAATCCATTAACGAGTATTACAATGACCCATGGATGGTTCAACATCCAATCTACGGGTGGTATTCCGAGCACCCCTAAAAACCAGTTTATCAATGCATTACCCTCTCTCCTCGCAGCCCATAACCATAGAAGGGCGTATACAGTTGATGGGGTTATCCTAGGTAGAAGCCATATCCCACGGATAGCCGAGCCAACTTCATCTGGAATATGGTTTGTGATTAGGCTTACAACAAGGGCCATACCTACGTTGAAGAAAGATAATGTGGTGAAAACATAAAAGAAGGTATTACCTAGAATTTTAGGAGCAAAGCTATCATTCAAGATTCTAATGTAGTTTTGTATACCTACCCAACTCCATTGGAATGTGAAGTCCATAGAGGTCAAACCTATTAGAAAGGTTAGAATGAACGGTAGGAAGTAGAATATGGTTATAAAACCCAGGCTTGGTATGAGGAAGAAGGAGACGGCCATTTTAGAGCCATATCTAGATATTAATTCTGAGCCATAGTCATATAGACGTGTATATAGAGAGGTTATAACATTTTTTACAGCTCCAAATAAGAATCTAAAAAGCTTTTTTATATCTTCTCCAGATATCTCCTTCTGCCATATGCTCTCTCCACTCATCTCGGGTCAACATTATATAGAAAAAAGAGGGGGTTAATCTACAAACTCTACAGAGTCGCTGAGCTGATTCTGCATCTCAGTGACCATATAATTTAGAGCCTCACTTGGACTCATGTCGCCGGTCTCGACTGCCCTTAGAGCATTAAAAACTATTCTACTATATTTACCCCAGTCTGGATGATTCGGTATGAACGTCGTATACTCCAACATATATGCTACATCCTGTAGGAACCAGTCCTGTGCATACTGGGTCTCGGTTATCTGACTCCTAGTTATAGCTAGGTGGGCACTTTGAACAGCGTGTTTACTATTGAATGTAGGCATAGTCACCAACGTTACGAGAACAAAGGCAATCTCATCCAATCCCCTCTCTTTAGCCTGAGTAGTTATGGTATATACCAATGGATGGCTCAAAGTTACCGGCCTGCCACCTTCTCTGGCAGCTGGATGTAATGCATATCCAATCAACTCTTGAAACTCCTCCTCAGTTAACAAGCCCTTCTGTATCCACTCACCCTTATGCCAAGTACCTCCTGATAGGAATAATGCCCTACCCTCTGTAAACGGTCCGTGGAAGTCTGCATCCCAATCCCCACTGAACTGGTTAGGACTTATAACTCCATATTCGTAGACTGCACTGTAGAACCAGTTTAGAGTAAGCTCCCATGCAGTCGTATTGAAGACCATTTTACCAGTCTCCGGATTCCATAGGCTACCTCCAAATGCAATGTAGAACTGTAGATAGTCATATCCCTCTTTAACTCGGTGTAGAATTCCTCTCTCAACTAATCCCTGGTCAACGGCCTGCTTGGCAACCTCAAGGAGGTCTTGTAATGTAAATTCACCATTCTTTATCTTCTCGGGTAGCGCATTTATCTCCTCTTCACTCCATCCTAGCTGCCTTAGAACATCCTTCCTGAAATATAGTGGCCTAGCCTCAGTGTCCTGTGGTACAGCCCACTTCTGACCCTTATATTCCACAGCCTTCCATAGTGTAGGGAATACATCATAATAGATAAAGTCCCAATACTTATCGATGTAATCGTCGAGCGGTATTATAAAGTTGTTCTCAGCCAGATACCCAATATCCTCATGACCAGTCAGATATACGTCAGGTGCTTCACCCGCTGCAAAGGACTGATAGAAGTTCTGTCTATACTGCTCCCATTCAACAGGCCTAGCAAAGAACTGACCCTCAATCTCTACTGTTACATTAGAGCCTAGATCCCTCAACATTTCATTCAGAATTTCAGCCGCCAACTGGAAATTTAGGAACCTATATTCCGACGGTGGATCAGGACCAACTGCCCAGACCTTTATAGTAATTGTCTTACCCTCTTTTAAAGCATCGATTTGATTCAAGGCGTCCTGAAGCTGAGCCTTCACCTGTTCAAGCTCGGCAGTTGCGTCTTCAAGCTCTTTCTGAAGTGCTTCAATATCTCCTGCTGGTTTAGGTGCTATAAAGTATCCAATGGCGGCTCCCAATAAAAGGCCGATTATCAGGAAGACTAAAGCCTGAATTGTTATTTGACCCTTCCTCACCAACATTTCACCTCCAAGAAATGGAGTATATATTGGGGAACAACCGGAAAATTCTTCAAATAAGTTTACAATACTATAATTAATGAAAGATATTTATAAATTTAGCTGTCCCAGAAAAAAATATTTCTCATATCATCAGCGTCTCCCAAGCGTTAACAAATCCAGATAGAGAAGTTTATGGTATAAATATATATTATTATTTTTATATTATTACATGTGCGTAATTCTTAGGAATGAATAGTATTGACGAAGCAGTTAAATATCTCAAGCAGGCCTATGACTTTATTCATAGTTTAGATGGGTATATGATCAAACTTGATACAGCTATAGGCCTGGTTGAAGAGGATGATGAAAGATTGGTTATAGATTTTCTATATAGACTTAAGGAGGAAGGTCTACTTGATAGAGTATCATGCCATAAAGATGAACTTGAGTCTGTAGTTTCTAGAAGTAGATTTCCACATGTATATAAACATATGGATATATTGAAGAGAGTTTTGGAGGAGACTCCCTGTATAGAGCCATTTAGGATTAAGGTTCCCCAACCCTCAAAGCAGGCCAATCAACTGGCATGGGGCAGGGAATATAGAGATATAAATATTAGGAAAAAGAAGAGATTTGTAAGGATATCAAGCTTACATCTCTCTCCAACCATGCTCCTAGCTCTCTCTATGATATCATCAATAATCTTCTTCTACGGAATGTACTATCTCCTTAAGATGATCTTCTGATATAGAATCTATATATTAATGCGAAGAATATGCCTATCCACGCCAAGAAAATAAGTTCATACCCTATACTGTGGAACAGTTCGGCTGCATCAACCCCAAAATATACATCAAGGTATAGTATAAGGTCTATTCTCAAAATATTAAGGAAATATGTTATAATCAAACCGAGTAGAACGATATATCGAGGTATAGAATACCCTAGATTTCTTTGGAAGTGTATGTTAAGTACTGTTACAAAGGATAGAAATATAAAGATCCCCGTTATACCTGTGCAGGGCCACCCCAGTATAACGACCGTTAATAGCTTATCACCATATAAATATAATGCGTTACCTGCTGGTACTGTTACATATTCAATTCTATATCCAACTAGCTCCATAGTAACATCCACAAAATATGTGGCTATATCAATTAGACCTTGAAGTACTGGGTTTTTAATTCTAAATAGATCAGTTATGAAACTTGACCCGCTAACCACTAGATAAGCAAAGGGAATATGTAGGTGGATATTTCTCCCTCCGAAAAAATATAGAGATAGTAGTAATCCCAGAGAACCAAATAAGAGTACATCTATACTTGAATAGAGTGCTTGGTTTCTCCAGAAATCACCTATAACGTCAAATACATCTCCATATAGATATTTTATCAAATACGCTATAGAGAAGATTAACCCGGTTAGAGTGACTAGACTAGAAAATCGACTCCAACTTATGTAGCCCGGTTCAATCATTAATGTGAAAAGCCCCATAGATAGACCAATTAAGAATACCCCACCACCTATCCAGCTTATCTCAAGTAGACGTGGATGAATCAGATAGATTACTGTGGGAATTGAAATTATATAGATATAGATATAATCAGCCTTTACAAGATGGTCCTCACCCTCAAGCGGCTCACCAGCTTCCTGCCATTTAAACGTAAATGCAAGGAATACTCCAGCTAAAATAATAAAAATAAGATATATTTCAGATGATATTAATGGGATGTCCAAGTCTATTTCAATTTTTTCCTCTGGATAAAGTACAAGATTAATCTGGTTCTCGAAATCTGCTATCTCCAATTCAACACCATCTATAAGACCGGATAGTACAATTGATTTTCCTATATTCTCTATAGAGTAAATCTCTGGGCTGGGAAGCTTATATAAATATAGTGTTAGAGACTCATTATCCTCAATTTTAAATACTAACTCTCCTCCACCACTCCCTAATATGGAAACCCCGATGGGATTGTAGAAATTCTTTTCAGAGAATTCCCAAAGGCTGTTTAAGGCACCATCATACTCATAGAATTCAATACTCCTTGTGTATCCATCTCCACCTACCACCTTGAAAATATAGTACCCAGTTATATTTGTTAGATTGAAATGTAGATATGCCTCGTATGGAGCATCAGCTGATAAGGTGAGAGAACCTCTAGATACCTGGACATCGATGGATATGTTAGACCAGAATTTATAGTATCTACTTGCCAAATTATATTTATCCACTGCAGAAATGTCTTTCAAATATAAAAAGTATTTTGAGGTCTGTATAATACCTCTTCTTTCTAGAATTATTACATATCTGTCTAGAGGCTCCCTCAAAGGATATTTATACTCGATATAATGTTTTGGACTTATCCAGAATGAGAGTTCCTTAGGCTTGTCGATAAGCACATATTTTATTCCATGATTCTCAGCATACTCCAAGGCTCTTAACAATTTACTTCTAATCTCTTCTCTATCACTCCAATTCCAACTGAGGGAATCATCGTATCTGATTATATAGATACCTTTGGATACAAGAATCCCATTTATGTAATCATCTCCCGATAAACTAAGTATTAAATTGGTATCCTCTAAAGTATTGGATAAAAAGTCATCTAGCGAGCCATTGAGATTTGGAACTAACCTAGATGAAAAATATAAATTTGTAATTATAATAAAGGCTAAGAAGAGTATAACCAAGACATTTTTATAGTTATTTACACCTCTTAGAGCTTGTCTTCCATCCCCTAGTATTGGAGCTAAGGATGTATAGGGAGATATGAATATGAGTAGTGAGAATAAGCCCTTAACCCTGAATATATAGATAGAGTATACGACCATTCCTATATAGAGAAGGAGATACTCAGGATTCGATATTACCAATGTTAAATGTTCCAAATACCCATATTTAACGAGAAATATAGGGATACCCAGTACTGTAATAAAGAGAATTTTATATGTTAGCCTTATCCCCTCTCTAGAAAAAGCTATAGGTATTATAAATAAGGGTTCATTAACAATGAGAAGTAATAGTAAAATGTTGGATATGTTTTTGTAACGAAATAGATAATATAGGGATAAAAGAAGGGGTGAGATGTAGTCTCCAATATATAGAGAGAACATATATAGAGGTATGACATTGTAGGATCTATACTTAGATATTTGATACAGGGAAGCCGTCGAGGAGAGAGTTAGAAGAAGATATTTAGCTATTTGGGGATATGGGATATAGTAATATATTAATCCTGTTATAGTTGATGGGAGGAAAGATGCCCTAAATGTAGGGGTAAATATGCTGCTGAATTCTAGGAAGTTGATTCTAGTTACTAATCCTAAAAATATCTCTAATATAACGAATATTGAATATAGTAATACTGGGATAAAATGGATTGGAGAGATATATGTGGAGACTCTATCCATAAAGACTATAAATATATTTAGTATGATATTAACATTTCATCAACTGTTAAGGACATATGCTTTTACCAGCTAAATTCATCACCAAACTACATTTAAAACCTATTACAATACAAATCTCTCATGATGGAGGGGATATAGGATTTGATAGACTTCACTTATGGAGTACTAGCTGGAGTCACATCTTCAATCCTTTTCTCATTGAATACAGTCATAACGAGGAGGGGAGTATATGAGGGAAATGTATTTGAGGCCGTTGCATATGCCACACTCTTTGGTATCCCTATGTTCTTGATCTCAGCATATTTAACAGGAGAGATAAACTTCCTACTAAATCCCGATCCTACCTTTACACTCATATTCTTTTTAGCCGGTCTTTTACACTTTATACTCGGTAGATATCTCTACTATAAATCTATCCATCTCTCTGGGGCTACGATAGCTACTCCAATCGTAACCCTAACGCAAGTATTTGCAGTTCTCTTTGCAATCATCCTATTAAATGAAACAGTTAACCTAATTAAAGGACTTGGAATCCTATTGGCTCTCTCGGGAATCACATATATATCCCTCTCCAATCTAAAAAACGTAAAATATTTTAAGGGAATAGCTATTGGAATCGCCTCAACCCTAGTGTTTGCCGCTTCAACTAACCTCGTTAGATATGGCCTAAGTCTCGCCCCATATCCACATACAGGCCTCTTTATATCATATGTAGCATCAGCACCTACCCTATTATCATTTAAGCTCCATAGAGATAGGATGAATAAGCTGAGTAGCGAGACAAGGAAGTATCTCGTCTATTCAGGGATTACAGTTAATCTGGGTCAGATGTTTAGATATATTGCATTGGCTTTCATAGGAGTAACTATATTATCCCCTCTATATGGACTTATGCCTCTAGAAGTTCTACTTTTATCATATATAATCATAAGGAAATATGAGAGGCTTACAAAAGACGTTATAATATCAAATGTTATAGTGACGCTTGGAGTTATGCTCGTCATACTGAGTGGATACGTATAGACTAAAATTTATAAAGACAGTTTATATTGGGGTTAAAAATTCTATAACAGTGTTATAATTGATGAGAGCCGATGATACCGCAGTATGTAATAACATTCAGAGAGGCTTTTGAAGTCCTACTACTCTCAGTTATTATCTATGGATATTTGAAAAAGACTGGTAGAGGAGAATACACTAGATATCTCGGATATGGAGTAGTTGGGGCTACAATAACAAGCCTATTTCTAGGTTTATTCGCATATACATTATACATTACGTCAGAGGTAAAGGCATTATTTGAGATTGGAGGATCATTCCTAGCGGTTGGCGTCCTAACATACGTTGTCTATACAATGGCTAAAAGTTCTAGAGAAATGATACAATCCCTG
>Ga0256839_1005529_pt1 | contig 11629 bp, 12 predicted proteins | sample 354166metaG_FD_185968 | JGI IMG/M metagenome (GOLD analysis project Ga0256839, IMG submission 185968) | Hydrothermal vent microbial communities from Mid Atlantic Ridge, Atlantic Ocean - 354-166 | ecosystem: Environmental > Aquatic > Marine > Hydrothermal vents | place: Atlantic Ocean: Mid...
CAAGGGCTATGCCGACATCCTGCGCCGCGCGGACGCCATCTTCATCGAGGAGCTGCGCGCCGAGGGCCTCTACGACCAGGTGAGCCAGGCCTTTGCGGTCTTCCTCCCGGTGCGGGCGGTGGGCGTGATGGGCGACGGGCGCTGCTATGCCCACGTCATCGCCCTGCGGGCGGTGGAGACCACCGACTTCATGACCGCCCGCTGGGCGCGCCTGCCCCACGAGTTCGTGGCCCGGGTCTCGGCGCGCATCGTCAACGAGGTCGAGGGGGTCTCCCGGGTGGTCTACGACGTCTCCGACAAGCCCCCCGCCACCATCGAGTGGGAGTGAGGGCGGTGGCGGCGGAGGCGGCCGCCTGGAGCGAGGCGGACCTGCGCTGGATGGCCCGGGCCCTGGCCCTGGCCCGGGAGGCCGAGGCCGCCGGCGAGGTGCCGGTGGGCGCGGTGGTGGTGCGGGACGGCCGGCTGCTGGGCGAGGGCTATAACCGCCCCATCGCGGCCTGCGACCCCACCGCCCACGCCGAGGTGGAGGCCCTGCGCGCGGCCGCCCGGGCGGCGGACAACTACCGCCTTCCCGGCAGCACCCTCTACGTGACCCTGGAGCCCTGCCCCATGTGCGCCGGGGCCCTGCTCCATGCCCGGGTGCACCGCCTGGTCTACGGGGCCCCGGACCCCAAGACCGGGGCCTGCGGCGGGGTCTTCCCGCTGCTGCAGGATCCCCGCCACCACCATCGGGTCCGGGTGGAAGGGGGGCTGATGGCCGAGCCTTGCGGCCGCCTGCTGAAGGCCTTCTTCGCGCGCCGCCGTGGCGGCGCCCGGAAGGGGGGAGAGGAGAAGGGAGGGGAGGAGCCCCATGGCTGAGCCGAGCGACGTGCCTTCCATCGACGGGCAGGTGGAGCGCCTCTTCTACGGGGCCGAGTTCGGCGACCCCGGCCTGGAGCGGGCCATGCGCCGGGAGCTGCGCCAGCGCCTGGAGGAGGCCCGTGCCGAGGGCCGGCCGCTGCGGGTCTACTGCGGCTACGACCCCACCGCCCCCGACCTGCACCTGGGGCACAGCATCACCCTGCGCCGCCTGCGCCTGTTCCAGGACCTCGGCCACCACGTCATCTTCCTCGTGGGCACCTTCACCGCCCTGGTGGGGGACACCTCCGACAAGCTCACCGGCCGGCCCCGCAAGAGCCCCGAGGAGGTGCGCGAGGCCGCCCGCACCTACGCCGAGCAGTGCTTCCTCATCCTGGACCGGGAGCGCACGGAGGTGGTCTACAACGGCGACTGGTTGAACGAGGTCCGCTTCCCCACGGTGGTGGACCTCGCCGCCCACTTCACCGTGCAGCAGTTCCTGGCCCGGGAGAACTTCCGTCGGCGCATCGAGGGGGGCGACCCGGTGGGCCTGCACGAGTTCCTCTATCCCCTCTGCCAGGGCTACGACGCCGTGCACCTGCGGGCCGACGTGCAGCTGGGGGCCACCGAGCAGCTGTTCAACATCATGGCCGGGCGCAGGCTCCAGCAGGTCCACGGCCAGAGGCCCTGCATCGCCCTCACCTTCCCGGTGCTGGTGGGCACCGACGGCAAGGAGCGCATGTCCAAGAGCAAGGGCAACACCGTGGGCCTGCGCGAGCCCCCCGAGGAGCAGTACGGGAAGGTGATGAGCATCCCCGACGAGGCCATGGTGCAGTGGCTGCGCCTGGTCACCCGCTTCACCCCCGAGGAGGTGGAGGAGCGGCTGCGGCGGCTGCGCGAGGGCCGGCTCCATCCCATGGCCCTCAAGAAGGAGCTGGCCTTCGAGATCGTGTCCATGTACCACGGGCGGGAGGCCGCCGAGGCCGCCGCGCGGCATTTCGAGCGGGTGCACCAGGCCCGGCGCCTGCCCGAGCGCATCCCCGAGCTGGCCGTGGCCGGGCCCGTGGGCGTGGTGGAGGCCCTGGAGCGGGCCGGGCTGGTCCGCTCCCGCTCCGAGGCCCGCCGCCTCATCCAGGGCGGGGGCGTGCGCGTGGACGGCCGGACCGTGGCCAGCCACGAGGAGCGGGTGGGGCCCGGCGCCCTCGTCCAGGTGGGCAGGCGCCGCTTCCTGCGCCTGGTGGCCCAGGGCCCGGAGGCCGCGGGGGAGGCCGCGGGGGGCTGAGCGCCATGGGGCGCCTGGCGGCCGCCGCCCGCTGGCTCCTTTCGGGGGCCCTCTTGGGCTCCTGCTCGGGCTTCTTCTGGGGCTCCCTCCCGGCCTCCCTCGCCGGCCCCGCCGCAGCGGCCCCGGACCTCGAGGCCCTGCTCCAGGCCTATCGGGAGAGGCGGCCGGCGGCGGCCCCGGCCCTGTCCCCGGAGGAGGCCCTCCGGTGGCAGCGCCGCTGGCTCCAGGCCCGGGCGGCCCTGCTGGGGCCTCCCGTGGGCTACAAGGCAGCCCTCACCAGCCCCGCGGCCCAGCGCCGCTTCGGGGCCCGCGGGCCCGTCTGGGGCGCCCTGTTCCGGCCCATGCTCCGCCCCGGCCCCGAGGCCGAGGTGGGCCTCGGCGAGGGCGCCCGTCTGCTGGTGGAGGCGGACCTCCTGGTGCGGGTGGGCGACCCCGGGGCCCTGGCCGCCGCCCGCACCCGGGAGGAGCTGGCCGGCGCGCTGGATGCGGTGCTGCCCTTCGTGGAGCTGCCCGACCTCCTCTTCGCCCCCGGGGTGCCGGTGGACGCGGCCCTCATCGCCGCCACGGGGGCCGGGGCCCGGCTGGGCGTGGTGGGCGAGCCGGTCCCCCTCCGGGGGAGCGGGGCCGAGCGGGCGGCCCGGCTCGGCGCCGTGCGGGTGATGGTGCGCGACGGCGAGGGCCGCCTCCTGGGCCGCGGCTCGGCCGACGCCCTCCTGGGCCACCCCCTGGAGGCGGTGCGCTGGCTGCGGGACGCCTTGGCTGCCGAAGGCATCGCCCTGGAGCGGGGCCAGCTCCTGTCCCTGGGCACCCTGGCCCGCCCCGTGCCCGCCCGCGAGGGCCTGGTGGTGCGGGCCACCTATCGGGGCCTGGATCCCACCGGACCCGTCACCCTCACCGTGCACATCCTCCCCTGAGCCGGGCGCGTGGCCAAGGTCCCCCCCATCCGTTACCATAGCGGCCCTCGGAGAGGTGCCGGAGCGGTCGAACGGGGCGGACTCGAAATCCGTTGTACGGCCTCGCCGTACCGAGGGTTCGAATCCCTCCCTCTCCGCCATCCGAGCGCGGCTGCGCCGAGGCCGGACCTCGAGGGCCCGTCGCCACCACCTTGGCGGTGGCCGGTGGGCCGTGTCCGTCTCGGCCTTGCCGAGGCGCGTGGTGAGGTCCCGCGCCGGGCTGTCGGCGCGGGAGTCGTTGGTTCGCTTTCCTCCATGGCATCGTGCTGCTACCGGGTGGACGTGGGGCGGGAACGGTGAGTGGCGTGGAAGAGATCCTGGCCAGGCTGCAGGAGGGCAACCGGCGCTTCGTCGCCGGGGAGGGCCGCTTCGCCAGGCGCTGCCGCCCGGAGCGGCGGCTGGCCCTGGTGGGGGGGCAGCGGCCGGTGGCGGTGGTGCTGGGCTGCGCCGACTCGCGGGTCCCTGCGGAGCTGATCTTCGATCAGGGCCTGGGCGACCTCTTCGTGGTGCGGGTGGCCGGCAACGTGGTGGGCCCCACCCAGCTCGGCAGCGTGGAGTTCGCCGTGGAGGCCCTGGGCACCCGGCTGGTGGTGGTGCTGGGTCACGAGCGCTGCGGGGCGGTGCAGGCCGCCCTGGAGGTCCACGGGGGGGCGGAGGCGCCCGCCTCGCCCCACCTCGGGGAGATCGTGGCGCGCATCCTGCCCGCGGTGGCCCAGGTGCAGCACGAGCCCGCCTCGGGCCGGCTGAGCGCCGCGGTGCGCGCCAACGTCCGCCGCAGCGCCGCGGCCCTGCTGGACGGCTCGCCCCTGCTGCGCCGGATGCAGGCCGAGGAAGGGCTGCAGGTGGTGGGGGCCGTCTACGACCTGGCCACCGGGGTCGTGATGTTCCTGGACGAGGCGGACGCCCCCCCCGCTCAATCCTCCCCCGCCCAGTAGTCCACCGCAGCCCCCAGAGGCAGGAAGAGCTCCAGGGTGCGGCGGGCCTTGTTGCCTCCGGGCGGGCTGCCGGCCAGGACGGCCACCTTGCGGGAGTCGGCGTAGGTCACCACGTCCGGCTCCTCCATGGTGCTGACCACGAGGTAGCGGAGAGGCTCCTCCCCGTCGTTGAGGATCTGGTGCTCGGAGCCGGGGCCGGGCGGGACGGCCACCAGGTCGCCGGTGCGCAACGGGAGGCGGCGCCCGCCCAGGCGCAGGCAGCCGCTGCCGGCCAGGATCACGAAGAGCTCCTCGTTGGCGTGGTGGGCGTGCATGGGCCAGGCCGCCTTGCCCGGCGGCAGCTCCACCAAGCGGCAGCCCAGCTTCCGCGCCCCCGCCAGGCGCCCCACCTGGGCCATGCGGGCGGCGAAGCGCCGGCCGTGGCTCCACGGCTCCAGGGGCACCTCGTCCAGATGCACCACCTGCACCGGGGACGGCAGGCGCTCCAGGAGGCCCTCCACCCGGCGGCGGATCTCGTCCCGGACGGCGCGGAAGGCCTCCAGCTGCGCGGCCTCGTCGCCCCCGGCGCGGGCGGGATCCTCCAGCGGCCAGTGCTCCCTCCGGGTCCCCGGCGGCAGGGCCGGGCAGCGCGCATCGGCGTGGCCGCACACCGTCACCACCAGGTCCGCCCAGGCCAGCATCTCAGGACCCAGCCGGGTGGAGCGCTGGCCGCTCAGGTCCACCCCCGCCTCCCGCATCACGGCCACCGCGCGCGGGTCCAGCCCGTGGGCCTCCACGCCCGCCGAGCGGACCTCCACCCGGGGCCCGCCCAGCACCCGCAGCCAGCCTTCGGCCATCTGGGAGCGGCAGGCGTTGCCCGTGCACACGAACAGGACCTTGCAGGGCTCAGGGGCCATGGGCGGAAGTTCGCCTCGAACCGGCCCCGAGCATAGCGCGCATCGCTGCCGACGCCCACCGGGAGGCGGTGTGCCCGGGCGGGTGCCCGAAAGCGGCGGGGCCGGCCCGGATGGGCCGGCCCCGTGTGGGACTGGTGGAGGCGGCGGGAATCGAACCCGCGTCCGCGGGCCCTCCGCCCTCGGCTCTACATGCTTAGCCTCGTCTTTGCGCTTTGGCCGCCGGCGTCCCGACGGGCAGGGTCGTCCGACGGCGAGTCCGGATGGGCTTTAGCGGATCGGCCCCGGACCGGCCTCACCGCGAGCCTGTGTCAGGTCGACCCCTGAAGCCCGGCGCGCACAGGCACGCCGCCGGTCAGAGGGCGCTCGTCACGCAGCGAGCGCGTAGCTGTCGTCGTTGGCAGCTATTGGGTTCGCGGCTGGATTTACGAGGTCACCGCGCCTCGGCATGCACCTCGGGTTTCGCGACCCGCGTCGAACCCAGGTCGCCCCCTGTGGGTAAGGGACATTCTAGCCGGGCGCGGGTTCCCCGTCACCACCACAGGCCGCTGGCGCGCCAGCGGGGCGGGCGCTCCACCCGGGGCCGCCGCCAGGCCTCCCAGGGCTCGCCCCCCATCTCCACGCCCTCGAGCTCCAGGGGCGGCAGCAGGCGGCGGTCCCGCAGGGCCAGGAGGCGGCGGATGCGCTCCTCGGTGGGGGGGTGGGTGCGCAGCAGGGAGGGCTCGGGGAGGCGCCGGCCGGGCAGGAACAGGGTCTCGAAGCGCCCCGCCTGGAGCCGCTCCATCCGCGCCAGGGCCGAGGCCAGGCCCTCGGGGTCGCCGGTGAGCAGGGCCGCCCCCAGGTCGGCGTCGAACTCGCGGGTCCGGGAGAGGGCCAGCTGGATGAGGGCCGTCAGCGTGGGGGCGAAGATCAGCAGGAGCACGGCCCACCAGCTCAGGGGGGCGGCGCCCAGCAGGAGCAGGGGCAGGTTGAGCAGGAGCAGGAGCTGGCCCAGGTAGGAGAGGCTGACGGTGATGCGGCTGATGAGGTCGGCCAGGCCCATGATCCAGGTGTCCCGGTGGCGGATGTGGCTGACCTCGTGGGCCAGCACCCCGGCCACCTGGCGCAGGTCCAGGGCCCGCAGCAGGCCGTCGGTGACGGCCACCGCCGAGCGCGCCTCCGAGCCCACGGCGAAGGCGTTGATGAGGGGGGAGGGGACGTAGTGGAGCCGCGGCGGGCGGGGGAGCCCGGCCCGGCGGGCCAGCTCCTCCAGCAGGCGGTGCAGGGCAGGGGCCTCCCAGGGCTCCAGGGGCTCGGCCCGGTACAGGCGCAGCACCAGGGCGGGGGAGGCGGCCGGGTTGAGGGCCAGCAGCACGGCCACCATGGCCAGGGCCAGCCACAGGCCCGGGGGACCGGCCAGGAGCCAGCCCAGCACGCCCGCCAGGGCCGCCATGGCCCCCAGCAGGGCCAGGGACTGGAGGGTGTTGAGCAGGCGGTGGCGCCACACCTCCCGGGCGTCCAGGCCGAGGAGGGCGAGGCGCTGGGGCTGCAGGGGATCCTTCAGGGGGTCCATGGGGAGGGGAGGGCTCAGCGGCGGGTCTTGAGCAGGCGCTGGCGCTCGCGCTGCCATTCGCGCTCGCGCTCCGCGGCCCGCTTGTCCACCTTGCGCTTTCCCTTGGCCAAGGCCACCTCCAGCTTGGCCTTGCCCCGCTTCCAGTAGAGGGACAGCGGCACCAGGGTATAGCCCCGCCGCTCCACGGCGCCGATCAGGCGGCGCAGCTCCTCCTTGTGCAAGAGCAGCTTGCGGGTGCGGGTGGGGTCGGCCTGGACGTGGGTGGAGGCCGCGGGCAGGGGCTGAATGCCGGCGCCCAGCAGCCAGGCCTCGCCGTCCTTGAGCAGCACGTGGGCCTCGCTGATGTTGGCCCGCCCGGCCCGCAGGCTCTTGACCTCCCAGCCCTCCAGGACCAGCCCGGCCTCCAGGCGGTCCTCCAGGGTGTAGTCGTGGCGGGCGCGACGGTTGACCGCGATGAGGGCCCCTCCCTCCCCGCCGGGGCGCTTGCGGGCTTTCTTGGCCATGGCCCGGGGATTATAGGGGAGGGCGCGGCTTGAGGGGCGGGCCCCCTTCAGGGGAGAATGCCGGCATTTGCGCCCCGCATCCTTCGACCAGCCAGAAGGGGCGGGTCGCGGCACACGGGGACAGGCACGAGGACGGGCGATGGCGCAGGCGCGCAGCAGCCGGCACGGGGAGTGGTCCTCCCGCTGGATCTTCATCCTGGCGGCCACCGGCTCGGCGGTGGGGCTGGGCAACATCTGGAAGTTCCCCTACATCACCGGCGAGCACGGCGGCGGGGCCTTCGTGCTGGTCTATCTGCTCTGCGTGGCCCTGGTGGGCCTGCCGGTGATGATGGCGGAGATCCTCCTGGGGCGCCGGGGCCGCCAGAGCCCCATGAACACCATGCGGCTCCTGGCGGAGGAGGCCAAGGCCAGCCGCCGCTGGGCCTGGGTGGGCTGGTCCGGGGTGCTGGCCGGCTTCCTCATCCTGTCCTACTACAGCGTCATCGCCGGATGGACCCTGGCCTACGTGGTGCGCATGGCCTCCGGGGTCTTCACCGGCGCTGACGGGGAGCGGGCGCAGGCGGTCTTCGCCAGCTTCCTGGCCGACCCCGAGGCGGTCCTGGGCTGGCACACCGTGTTCATGGTGATGACCATGGTGGTGGTGGCCCGGGGGGTGCGGGGCGGCCTGGAGCGGGCGGTGCGCCTGCTCATGCCGGCCCTGTTCCTGCTCCTGCTGCTGCTGGTCGGCTACGCCATGACCACCGGCTCCTTCGACCAGGGGCTGAGGTTCCTCTTCGATCCGGACTTCTCCAAGCTGGATCCGGCGGCGGTACTGGTGGCCATGGGGCACGCCTTCTTCACCCTGAGCCTGGGGATGGGGGCCATCATGATCTACGGCTCCTACATGCCCCAGGGGGCCTCCATCGCGGGGGCGTCCCTGGCCATCGCCGTGGCCGACACCCTGGTGGCCCTGCTGGCCGGCATGGCCATCTTTCCCGTCGTCTATGCCAATGGCCTGGAGCCGGGCGCGGGCCCCGGGCTGCTCTTCCAGACCCTGCCGGTGGCCTTCGGCCAGATGCCCGCCGGCGTGCTCTTCGGCACCCTGTTCTTCGTGCTGGTGGTCTTCGCCGCCTGGACCTCGGCCATCTCCCTCATCGAGCCGGCGGTCACCTGGCTGGTGGAGAACCGGGGCATGCGGCGCCTGACCGCCTGCCTCTGGGCGGGGGTGGCCACCTGGCTGCTGGGCATCGGGACGGTGCTGTCCTTCAACCTGTGGCAGGACTTCAAGCTCTTCGGCCTGAACTTCTTCGACCTGTTGGACTTCCTCACCGCCAACCTCATGCTGCCCCTGGGGGGGCTGGCCATCGCCCTGTTCGTGGGCTGGGTGATGCGCGAGCGCGACGTGGCCGAGGAGCTGGCCCTGGAGGGGGGCCTCTACCGCCTGTGGCGCTGGGTGCTCCGCTACGTCACGCCTGTGGCGGTGGGCATCGTCTTCCTCCACTCCGTGGAGCTGATCTGAGAGGGCGCCCGTGACGGCGGTGCATCGCGAGGCCCTGGTGCCCTACCGCTGCGAGGAGATGTTCGCCCTCGTGGACGACGTGGAGGCCTATCCGGGCTTCCTGCCCTGGTGCCGGGGCGCCCAGGTCCTGAGCCGCGACGAGGACCTGGTGGAGGCGCGATTGGAGGTGGCCCGGGGCTCCTTCCAGAAATCGTTCACCACCCGCAACCGCCTGCGCCCGCCCAAGATGATCGAGATGCGGCTGGTGGAGGGCCCCTTCCGGCACCTGGAGGGCTTTTGGCGCTTCGAGCCGGTGGGCGAGGGCGGCTGCCGCGTGTCCCTGGACCTGGAGTTCGAGTTCGCCGGCCGGCTGGTGGGGCTGGCCCTGGGGCCGGTGTTCCGGCAGATCGCCGACACCCTGGTGGACGCCTTCTGCCGCCGCGCGGTGCAGGTCTATGGCCGACGCTGAGATCATCGAGGTGGAGGTGGCCTACGCCCTGCCCGAGGAGCAGGAGCTGCTCACCCTGGAGGTGCCCGCCGGGACCACGGTGGAGGAGGCCATCCGGCTCTCGGGGATCCTGGACCGCCACCCCGAGATCGACCTGGAGGTGAACAAGGTGGGCATCTTCGGCAAGGTCACCCGGCCCTCCACCGTCCTGCGGCCGGGGGACCGGGTGGAGATCTACCGCCCTCTCAAGGCCGACCCGAAGGAGGTGCGCCGCCGCCGGGCGGCGAAGGGGAGGGGGCCCGGTTCCCGCTAGGGGCCTGCGCCCCGTCACGCTCCTCCACGGCCGCCAGGCGCCCGTCCCGGAAGCGCAGCACCAGGTGCCGGCGCCTCAAGGGCTGCCCGGGCCGCTCCTCCCAGTAGAGGTAGTCCCAGCGGTCCCGGTGGAAGGGGTCCCGCAGCAGCGGCGAGCCCAGGAGGAAGCGCACCTGCTCCTCGCTCATCCCGGGGCGCAGCCGCGCCACGGCCTCCTCGTCCAGCAGGTTGCCCTGCTCCACCGGAGGGGCGTAGGCCGTGCAGCCCCCCAAAGCCGCGCAAAAAGTGAGGTAAATGAGAAGCTTTTGCATCTGCTCCGGGGCCGGAGGATAATGGAAGGGCGGGCCCATGCTAGCGCAAGCCCCCGGATCCTGCCACGGCAGCGCCCCATGGCCGAACCAGTGGACCTCAGGCGGGCCGGCCTCAAGGCCACCCTGCCGCGACTGAAGATCCTCCAGCTCCTGGAGGAGCATGCGGACCGCCACCTGCGGGCGGAGGACGTGTACAAGCTGCTCCTGGAGGGGGGCGAGGACGTGGGGCTGGCCACGGTCTATCGGGTGCTGACCCAGTTCGAGCAGGCCGGCCTGGTGACCCGGCACCATTTCGAGGGGGGGCATGCGGTCTTCGAGCTCAACCAGGGGGAGCATCACGACCACATCCGCTGCATCTCCTGCGGCCGGGTGGACGAGTTCGTGGACGAGGTCATCGAGCAGCGCCAGCGGGAGATTGCCGAGCGGGCCGGCTATCAGATGACCGACCACCACCTCTACATCTTCGGCAAGTGCCCCGACTGCAGAGCCCGGGAGGCGGGCGAGGCCGGCGGACGGGAGGGTCGGCGGCGGCGCCGGGGCTGAGTCAGCGGCCCGCGAGCAGCGCCAGCAGCAGCAGGCAGAGGCCGGCGAGCAGGAGGGCGGCGCCGCGCCAGAAGCCCACCGGGTCCCGCTCCAGCAGGGGGGCGGGCCGGTCCGGGGCCAGCTCGGGCCTCGGCCGGCGCAGGTCGTGGAGGAGCTCGGCCACCTCCTCCTGCCGCCGGGCGGGGTCCAGGCTCACCGCTTGGCGGATGGCCCCGTCCACCCAAGCCGGGATCTCCGGCACCCGCTCGGTGAGCGGCCGGTAGCGGGCCCGCCTCAGGCCCCGGGGCGAGAGCGGGCCGCCGTAGGGCAGGGCGCCAGCCAGCAGCTCGTAGGCCAGAACCCCCAGGCTGTAGAGGTCGGAGCGCGCCGTGGCCGGATAGCCCTGCATCACCTCGGGGGCCAGATAGCCCAGGGTGCCCAGGGCCGCGTCGCGCCGCCAGGGCACCTCCAGCTCCTCCAGCCCCGCCACCCGGGCCGAGCCCAGGTCGATGAGCCTGGCGGTGCCGTGGGCGTCCACGAGCACGTTCTCGGGCTTGAGGTCGCCGTGCACGGTGTCCATGCGGTGCAGGGCCTGCAGGCCCTTGCCGATCTGCTCCAGCAGCTCCCGGGCGGTGTCCAGGTCGGCCGGCCCCCGTCCCGGCCGGCGGCGATCGTCCATCCACTGGCGCAGGGTCTTGCCGGGGACGTGCTCGGTGACTTGGTAAAGAAAGCGTCGCGGCCCCCTGGGTGCCAGGAAGCGCAGCAGGTGGGGGCTGCGCACCCGCCGCCCGATCCACTCCTCGTGCAGGAAGCGCTCGATGTAGGCCGGGTCGTCCTGGTACCGGGGGTCGGGGGCCTTGACGACCACCTCCCGCCTGGTTTCCGGCTCCAGGGCCAGGTAGACCTGGCTGCGGGCGCTGGCGTGGAGCTCGCGCAGGATGCGGTAGCCGTCGAGCACGGTGCCGGGCTCCAAGGGTGGGGGAAAGGGCAGCTCCTGGAGCCGGGCGTAGAGCCCTTCCGGGTCCGCCTCGCCCAGGGCGTCCACCACCAGCACCTGGCAGGTGGCGTTGTCTTCGCTGCCCGCCGCCAGGGCTGCCTCCACCACCTCCCGGGCCACGCGCTCGGGGTCCTCGAGCCCCCGAGTCAGGAGCCGCGCCAGACGGTTCCTGGACAGGGCCTCGTGGACCCCGTCGGTGGTCAGGGCCAGCACGTCGCCGGCCTCCAGGCCCACCCGCCGGTAGTCGATCTCCACCCCCGGCTCCAGCCCCATGGCCCGGGCCAGCAGGACCCGCTCGCCGGCCCGGGCACGGTGGTCGCGGGTGAGCTGCTCCAGCTCTTCCCCGCGCAGCAGCCAGGCCCGGGAGTCGCCCACGTGGAAGAGGTGGGCGCTGCCGCCCTTGACCACCACGGCGGTGAAGGTGGCCAGCATCCCCCTTCCTGCGGCGCACTGCCCGTAGAGCCAGCGGTTGAGGGCGGTGATCACCTGCCCGGCGGCGTGCTTGACCGTCCAGCTCTCGGGCGTGCTGTAGTAGTCGCCGAGGAAGCCCTGCACGCAGGCCTCGGCCGCCTCCTGGCCCGCCTCGGCGGCCGAGACCCCGTCCGAG
>Ga0256839_1005530_pt1 | contig 11628 bp, 12 predicted proteins | sample 354166metaG_FD_185968 | JGI IMG/M metagenome (GOLD analysis project Ga0256839, IMG submission 185968) | Hydrothermal vent microbial communities from Mid Atlantic Ridge, Atlantic Ocean - 354-166 | ecosystem: Environmental > Aquatic > Marine > Hydrothermal vents | place: Atlantic Ocean: Mid...
AGGAGCGCCTACCTGAAGCTCCTGGGTGGCAGGGTTTCCAGGCTCGCCTGGCTGCTTGAGGGGGCTAGGATAGCTGGGCTAGCCTTGCTCGCCCTGGCCTCTGGGTCGCCCTATCTGGTGAGCGTCGACTACATAGAAATAGGGCCCGACGACCTCGAAGCGCTGAGGTCGATAGGGTCGCTCCACGTGATCCTAGTGGACAACTCGAGGAGCATGAGCTACACGGACGGGCTACGGAAGCGCGTTGACGTGGCCAGGGAGTTCATAGAATCTTATCTATCCGTGCTCAACTCCTCTGAGAGGGTGGAGATATACTCCTTCAGCTCAACCACCAGGCTACTGTGCAGCGGTAGCCCGCAGGAATGCGCATTAGTCCTGGAAGAGCTGAACGCTAGCGAGAGGTACTCAGCCCTTGGCACGGCCATAGGCACGGGGGTCTCAAGGATGGAGGCCGCCGACGAGCCCGCCCTCGTGATCCTCATAACCGACGGCGGCAACAACTACGGGCCCGACCCCAGGGACGTAGCCCGGGGGGTTGCCGCGGCCTTTGGCGGCAGGGCCCCAATAGCCGTGGTCAAGGTGGGCGACGACCCCAGGGCTACAATACTGGAGGAGACGGCCTCGCTCCTCGGAGGGTACCTCTACGATGCCGGGAGCTCGGGGGGCGATGTTCTCGAAGACCTGTCGGAGGAGGTTTATGCTAGCGTTAAATACGAGGCCTTGAAGGCTAGGGCCTCCACGAGGGTTCAGGTGGAGTCTAGGGACTACTCCATTCTCTGGGTGCTCGTGTTCCTGGGGCTGGCATTACTATTGGCTTCCATGGTGACCTACCCTTGACGCTCCATGGGGTGCTAGAGGCGCTTCTATCAACGAGGGATGCAGGGCTCTCCGAGCCCCTATACCTGCTAATAGCCCCTGTCGCCTCGGCTCTACTCGTGGCTGGGCACTTGCTGTTAAAGAGGCTGGCAGGCTCCCAGGTTAAGCTTGTAAACCCTCTCGCCAAGTGGGCTAGCGGGGCCTTCCCCAGGGCGCGGGGCGCTCTAGCGCTTAAAATAGCCTTGGCTATCGTGGCCGGTCTCCTTGCCTCCCAGCCCTGGGTAGAGTATGAGAGGGTGGTCGAGGGCGAGGCGGGCGGCGAGGTGTCCTTCGAGCTACCACCTAGGCCCGGGGTGGTGCTTGTTATCGACGTCTCGGGCAGCATGACGGGAACCAAGATCGAGGAGGCCAAGAGGGCCCTCATAGAGTTCATGGACGGGCTAAATAGGAGCGTTGACCTCGGGTTCATAGCCTTCTCGGACGAGATAGAGGACGCGGTGCCGCCCTCAAGCAACTGGTCGAGGGTAAGAGACACAATACTGGGGCTCACGGCTGATGGGGGCACCATGTACTCCTACCCGCTGGCCACAGCGTATAGCTGGCTAAAGGTTTACAGGGACTTCAACCTGCCAGCTGTGATCGTCTTCGCCTCCGATGGGATGCCAGCTGATCCCCTCCAGTACAAGGATGTGGTTGACATGATCGCTGAGGTGGGGATAGTAGCGTACACCATATTCATAGGATCCGAGGCAGCGGGCTTAGGCGAGATCAAGTACATAGCCGAGAAGACCGGCGGCAAGTGGTTCAACGCCAGGGACGCCTCGGAGATACCGGGGGTATTCGAGGAGATACTCGAGGAGACCAACGTGGCCGTGAAGAACGTGACCGTGGAGTACAGGTACAGGGAGGTGGTCGAGGAGAGGAAGCCCCTCACAGGCGAGCTACTACTGGCTACCGTCTACCTCGCTGCCCTCGCGACCCTCTTAAGGTACCGAGTATTGAGGCTATCCATCTAAGCCACGCGTACCTCCTACCCTCGTAGGCTCCCGGGTTCCTCGTTGAATCGTAGACTAGGATAGCTAGCCCCGCTAGGACTATGGAGGAGAGCCTCCAGTACTCGTATAACCCGGGTTCTATGGTAGACACTATGCGGAGGCTCAGGGCCTCCCCTATGATCCCGTTGGTGGTTGAGGTTAGTCTGTAGCCCGAGCTGCTAACTACTATGGTGGCCGTGGGGCGAGTGAAGGTTACAGTCACTGGCACGGGCGTCGGAGTGGGGCCAGCTGGCGCCGGGCTCGGCGCCGGGCTTGCATTATAGACTGGGAGGAACAGGTAGGGGAACCCGACGCTCTCTTCGAGTATCTTCCTCGCCTCCTCCCCCGTGTAGACTCTCCCCTGGTTGTCCACCACTGATACCTTGTCCGCTGGCGCCCTGGCCACGAAGAAGACGAGCCTGGGAATAGAGTCTAGGCCGATAGTCAGGTTACAGCTGCCCCCTCTAGCCGGCCTTGAGACCCTCTCTTCGGCCAGCCTCGAGACCTCCGAGAGGGCTATGTTGATGTCTCTCGAGGAGAACAGCGGGTTCTCGAAGAAGTGTCCCATCATCGAGCTAATGGGGTACCTCTGCTCGAGAGTATTGGCCTTCAGAAAGTCGTAGACTAGATAGAGGGTGCACTCGCTTAGCTCCAGCGGCGAGATCCTGGCCCCCGTCACGTAGGCGCCTCCGGGGTACTCGGCGCGCAGGGCTATGGAGTACATTGATGCTCTAACCTGGGGGCTCTCCAGGTAGAATGGGGTGCGGAAGCCTAGCATGAAGTAGACGTACCTCCCGTCATAGCCTACCGAAGTGGGGCCGTAGAAGAAGTCTATCTCTGGCTCCGCCTGCTTCAGGTCGACTGCCACCATTATCACGCCTAGGATCAGGGCTATTAGGAGGAGCGAGAGGCCTAGAACCTTCAGGAGCACGCTCTCACACCTCCATCCTCCTCTTCACGTACCTCCTGGAGGCTATGAAGAGGGCCGCGAATACTGTAAGCACGAGCATGGCCTCCTGGGCGAGGTTGCCAGTGGTCATGTTCGGCTCCTTGAAGAAGAATATGAAGGAGGGATAGTACAGCCCGAAAATCCAGACAAAGGCCTCGTCGCTTATGTAAATGTCGCTTACGGCCTCTAGTAGTGCAAGTACTATAAGGCTGGAGACGGGGAGTATCAGGAGGAACCCTGTTATGAAGCCTATCACCCTGGTCCTAGACTTGAGGGTTACGGCGGCGCTCGAGAATATGACTGTATGGTATAACAGCTGTAGGGTGACGGCTATCAGGGCCCCTGAGATCTCCAGCGTCGCGATCGACCTGGGCGACACCACTATGAGGGGTACAACGAAGCCCAGGGAGTATATGGCCGTGAACATTACAGTCGTAGAGAATATCCAGGAGTAGTAGTACTCGGCCTTGCTCAGGGGGGTTGAGAGGTAGAGGAGCGTCTCCCCGCTCTCAATCTCCCCGGCGGCCGCTGAGGCCATGAAGCCTGCCAGGATCGATATTATAAATGACATGAAGACCACGAGTAGGATGAGGAGGTCTATCTGCGGGGGGAACACGAGCGTCATGAATATGGCGAGGGGCAGAGAGGCCCCCAGCGCTATCCCCAGATAGACCCCGGAGTTCCTCTCAACGATATAGGACACGTGGCTGGCTACCCTCGGCGGGGCTATGACCGGAAGCTCCCTGAGCCTATGTTGCAAGCGCCCTCTCATATATCTCACCCAGGTACCCGCTCCTCACCTCGATCCTCGAGACCAGGTCTCCACCCATGCCGTCGAGGAAGCCTAGAAAGTCGTTGACTGCCAGCGGGTCTATGTGGACCTCCACGTACTCCCCCCTGTCCACGACACCCCTGACGTAGTCCACGTCGACCAGCCTCTTCATTAGTATCCGTGGCCTACCAGTGTATACGGCGTAGACTATGCGGGCCCCGTACTTCGACGCCAGATAGTCAATGGAGCCGTAGTCTACTATCCTGCCGCGGGATATCAGTATAATCGAGTCTATCACCTGCTGTAGCTCGGGGAGTATGTGGCTCGAGATGACTATCGTGGCCCCCAGGTCCCTCCTCAGGACGGAGACCAGCCTGAGTATCTCCATCCTAGCCTTGGGGTCGAGGTTGGCTGTGGGCTCGTCTAGTAGCAGGATCTCGGGGTCCCCGAGAAGCGCTATGGCGAGGCCGAGCCTCTGCAGGTAGCCCCTTGAGAGGGCTGATATCTTGTGCTCCATGTAGTCCTGTATGCCTACAAGCCTCGCGATCCTGGCGACATCGAACCTGGACGCAGCCTTCAGCCTGGCCATGTGGTCTAGCAGCTGTCTCACTTTAATGTTGCGCGGGTATATGGGGGACTCGGGGAGGAAGCCGGTGAACGACCTGACGATCTCGCCCTCAACCCAGGGGTCGTGGCCTAGCACCTCGATCTCGCCGGAGTCTCTCCTCAGGAGCCCTAGCATGAGCTTGAGGCTGGTCGTCTTGCCGCTCCCGTTGGGCCCTATGAAGCCCGCCATGGCCCCCTTCTCGACCTTGAAGGAGGCGTCGCTGAGGGCGTATGTCCTGCCGTAGCGCTTGGTGACGCCCTTGAACACTATCAAAGCCCTGCTCCCTGTAGTGATATTAATTCCAGCGAGCCCTCTTAATAAAACTAGTGTATCAAACACGGCGGGTGAGACTGTACTGGCCCCCAGGAGCGCCCTCATACCAGCGTTTATAGGTGTAGCGTCGCTGGCGGGAGCCTACGGCTGCTACTCCGGTGACCCCCTACAGTTGTGCAAGGCTATAACGCTGACTGGGGACGAGACCTTCTACGTGCCCCTCCTAGCACTGGTCTACGCCGTGTACCGTGGGAGCCTTGGCATAAGCCTTGTGTCATCACTAGTGCTTGCCTCCTCGTCCACGGTCCTACTGAAGGTGCTCATCGACTCTCCGAGGCCCCCTCCCAGCGAGTGGCTTGTTGAAGCTTCGGGGCCAGGATTCCCCAGCGGCCACGCTACGCTGACCGCAGCATTCTGGACGACGGTCTATGCTCTCTCGAGGAGCAACCTACTGCTATTCTCGGGCGCTCTACACACCCTAGCCGTCTCCTACTCTCGTGTAGCCCTGGGAGTCCACTACTGGCAGGACGTCATAGGCGGTCTCCTCGTGGGATCGCTCTCGGCCCTGGCCGTCTACTTGTACACCCGCGGCAGGCCCTCTCTCCCCGAGGTTCCACTAGTGTTCCTAGCCTCGGCCCTCATGTCGCTTGCCGCCGCCTTAATGGACCCATCCTATGACTCCCCGGCTAAGCTACTGGGCCTATCGATCGGCTCGTTGGCCGGATACGCTATAGTGATTAAAAGGTACAGCGGCCACCTTGAGGCCGGGAGCCCGGCATACAGGGTTACAGCGCTCGCCCTGGTGGCGGCCGCAGTCTCTATCCCCGTCACGGGAGAGTCCGCGGGCACGGCCTGGAGCGCCGCTATCCTAGCCCTATACGCTTTCCTCGTAGCATTATCGAGGCCAGCGGCCGCAGCGATAGCAGGCTGGGCCACTAAGCGTTTGGACTAGGATGGGCTGGCGACCGTTGGCCGGCGACCTATACCTTTGCTCCGATGGCACTGTAGCCGAAGAGCCTAGCAGATGCGACGGGGTCAGCGGCGTACTGTCGGGTCATAGGAGGGAGAGGCTGAGCAGGATGCTCTCAGGCATACTGAGGCACTTCCCGCAAGAGTACGGGGTGGAAGTGGACGAGAGGGGCTGGGCTAGGATAGACGACATCGTGTCCTCCCTCAGGAGGCTTAGGGGCTACTCGTGGATCCAGAGGTGGCATGTGGAGGCCATTGCACTCTTCGACCCCAAGGGCAGGTTCGAGTTGTCTGGTGACAGGATAAGGGCCCGCTACGGGCACTCGATAAGGGTGACAGTGGAGCCCCTCGGATACGACGCGCCTAGAACCCTATACCACGGGACCTCGGCTACTAGAGTGGAGTCCATCATGGAAAAAGGGATAGTCAGGATGAAAAGGCTGAAGGTCCACCTAACAAGCGAGCTCGACCAGGCATTCGAGGTGGGCAGCAGGCACGGCAGCCCAGCCGCCATAATTGTGGACACCGAGTGCCTCAGGGAGAGGGGGATCAGGGTTGAGAGGGCGTCTAGGACAGTCTATACCGTGGACTACGTGCCCCCCGAGTGCATAAGGGGCGTTAAGCTGCCGGATGACGCGGAGCGGTATTGAATAAAAGCTATTTAGCCCGAATGCTACCATGAGAACTAGCGGTGCCCCAACCGTGAAGGCCTCGTGGCCCTGGCTATTGATACTTGTGGCTCTCATAGCTGGAGCCGGCCTACAGCCCCTTCTAAATAACATGGTTGAGGCCATAGCCCAGCCAAGCGAGGACGAGGCCAGGAGCGCTTTCGAGCAGCTGGGCTGCGTCAGCTGCCATAACGGCAACGTTGCCCAGACAAGGTGGGAGGACATAGTGGCCGACTTCACCGAGTGGCGCGACAGGTACGCGTCCCTAGACGAGGCAGTGGCCTCGGAGGTCGAGTACTTCGGCGGCAGGAAGTTCTCCTCGTTCAGAGAGCTCATGGAGGTCATGGCGCAGAACGCCAGGGTAGACCTCTCGGACCCCCAGATGATAGTGATAATGGAGTATCTCGTGTCACTCTACGGCGTCACGCTAGAGGAGGCGCTCGGGGGGCAGGTCACGCCGGCCCCGCCTGAGGAGACGGCCCCAGAGGAAGAAGAGACCATAGACGTTGGCTACAATACTCTTACCATGGGCGGGGAAGAGCCGGGCATAGGCATAGCAACCACCATTATAGTCATAGCCGTCATAGTGCTCGGCTCAGGAATAGTCGCGTATCTTATGACGAAGAGGTAGGGTCTCCGGAGGCTAGAACCACTCCCACCCCTCGACCCTAACCTCTACTCCCCCATATTTTATCCTGCCTGAGCCCTCGACCATCCTGCCTACAACGCTGCACGGCGCTCCGAGCCTTTTGCACCCCTCAAGTATGCAGGCCGAGGCCTCGTCTCCCGCTGCGACCGCTATAGTGTAGTCCTCCTTGCTATCGAAGAGGGCTATCTCCGGGTCCTCGTAGTGCCCTGCTATAAAGTCTAGGACCCTACTGGGGGCCTCTATAGAGTCTACCTCGGCGTCCAGCCTCTGGTCTAGCAGCGTCGAGATCGTGAAGGCCCAGCCGTCGCTGTTATCGCTGGCGGCCGAGGCGTTGCAGGCTGAGATCAGCCTGCCCAGGCCTGGGTCGAGGAAGGGCCTCCTGGTATAGTCTAGGAGCCTCCCCGCATCCTCCACGCTGGCCTCTCCCCTGAGTACCAGCTCGGCGACCAGCCCGTATCCTACCAGGCCCACCTGGACCAGGTAGTCGCCTGGCCTAGCGCCCCTCCTCCCCACAGGCCTCCCAGTGTCCCCGACTACCGCCACGTCTATCCAGGGTTCCCTGGCCCTGTTAGTGTCGGCCTTGAGCACAAGGGCGCCCAGCCTATGGGCAGCCTCGCCCACGCCGCTCGCAATGGCCAGCGCCTCGCTTGGAGAGGAAACCCCCACACTATACATTACCGCTCTGGGCGTGCCCCCCGATGCTATAACATCGGCCGCCGCTGCCACGGTAGCCTTCCACCCGAAATCCTCCCATGTCATCCAGGGGAGCTTGCTGTGCTCGGCCGAGTAACCGTCTATGTTGAATAGCAGCCCCTCATGCGGGCAGGCGTCGTAGGCCAGGCAACGCTCGGAGCCCGCGGCTCTGGCGAGCTCCTCTAGCAGGGAGAGCCAGCCACTACCACTCATTACCCTGCGAGCCCTCCACTGACTTGGGGAGTGTCTCGGGGCAGTAGGACTCCTTCACGACGTTCAAGACAACGCTTGTCACGGTCCTCTCTATTCCGGGCTCTTTTAGGAGGGACTTGATGAACTTGTCCGCCTCCCTCATGTCCCTGAACTTGGCTATGAGGGCCATGTCGAACTCCCCCGTTATATCGTATAGGGCTACTATGTTGGGGTGATCCCTCAGCTTAGACTCGACCTCGAGTATCTGCGGTCCCTTCACCTTGACGAGGGTCAGGATCGTTATGTCGAGCCCGATCTTCCTACAGTCCAGTTCCAGGGTGAACCTCTTGATTACACCGTTCCTGGCAAGCCTCTTAACCCTGTCATGGGTTGAGGAGGTGGGCATTCCAAGCCTCTTAGCCAGCTTCTTCAGGCTCTGCCTGGAGTCCCTGAGCATCTCCCTGATAAGCTCGATGTCAATGCTGTCCAGCCGCAACAATTAACACCATATTAATAAAAGAGCTCCCAATAGCGGCATTTAAATTAACACCCCTATAAACCGATGGTGGATGCGCTATCGTTAAAAGCGTGGAGGACACCCCCTTTATATGCAGGTTGACAGGGTTATGCGTGTAATTCTATTTAATCACTTTTTGATAATGACAATTATTCCTAGGAGCGTGGCAGGCAGGGGTGAGAGTGGGATGCGCGGCGGGAGAGCACTACTCATTGCCGGTGTAACATTGGCGGTAGTGGTTGCCGCCATACTAGTGTTCTGGGCCACTACTAGGGAAGAGGGGATACAGCCGGTTGCAGAGCCTGCGGTGAAAGGAGAAGAGGTTATGATGCCCAAGGAGGAAATGATGGAGGCCATGCCTGCGGAGGAGGGCCCAAACGTGGGCAACCTGGCGCCAGACTTCACCCTGCAGAGCATAGATGGTAGAACCTTCAAGCTCAGCGACTTCAGGGGCAAGAACGTTGTGGTCTGGTTCATGATCCCAGTGGGGTGCCCCATATGCGCCTCCCAGGTGGAGGAGCTGAAGAAGCTCCAGCAGGAGCTTGGCGAGGACCTAGTGGTTATAGCCGTGACCCTACTGAACTACGATGGCGTGGCAGACGATCTAGCCAAGTTCAGGGACGAGAAGGGCCTCAAAGAGTGGTTCTACGCTGTGGACACGGAGCAGCTTGGCATCAAATATAACATCGTTGAGATGGGCGTCGTGATAGTGGGGCCCGACGGGACTATACTGCATAGGGGGATACCGCAGGCAAGCTTCGACGAAATGCTCTCAGCCATAAAGGGATCAGCGTAGGAGAGGTAAGCTAGAGTTGGCTCTCGCTGATCCCGTGATACTTTTTTTCGCGTTCAGCGCAGGCTCCATAGCATTCATTAACCCCTGCGGTATAGCAATGCTTCCAGCCTACGTCTCCTACTATCTGGGAGCCTCTAGCCCCGAGAGCAGGGTAAGCCCGAGGCTCGTTCTCAAGGGGGCCATGCTTGGGGGCGCGGCCACGATCGGGTTCATGGCGGTCTTCGGCGGTGCTGGCGCCGTCCTCTCCCTGGCCGGGGCCCAGCTGATAAGGTACGTGCCATGGATAGCTGTAGTAATAGGAGGGGGCGTCGCCGCCATAGGGCTGTCGCTCGTCCTAGGCAAGAGCTTCTATCTAAGGCTGGGCTTCGACTCCTCCAGGCTCCTCGGGGGCAAGGGGTACTCCACGTTCCTCTTGTTCGGGATAGCGTACGCAATAGCCTCTCTCAGCTGCACTGTGCCCATATTCCTCTACGTCACCCTGCAGGCCATATCCACTGGAGGCTTCGCGAGCGCCATGACAGTTTTCATGGCGTACGCCCTCGGGATGGGAGCTGTCATGACAGTCTTCTCGGCCGCCCTGGTTGCCGCCAAGAGCACTGTAATGAGGTACATTTACAGGGTTATGCCCTACACTAACAGGATAGCAGGGGCCATAATGGTGGCCGCGGGACTCTACATAATATACTTCCAGGTCTTCGTGGGGGGACTGCTCTCCTAGCCGGCCCGGAGGGCGTTAGAGGATGGCAGGGAGCCTTATACGCGACGTAGGGAGCGTAGAGGAGTGGGAGCACGTTAAAGGGCTCATAGAGGAGGGGAGAAGCGTCATAGTAATATTCACCGCGCCATGGTGCAAGCCCTGCGAGGCCGTCTACGAGATTGTCGAGGGGATCATGAAGTCTAACCTGGTGGAGGGCCTGCAAGCTTTCAAGCTAAACGTTCAGGACCTCCAGGAAATAGCCCTCGACTATAGGGTGCTCTCGGTGCCCACAGTCATGGTTTTCAAGGGGGGGAAGCTGAGGCTGAGGATATCGGGCGTTCCAAGGGAGAAACAGATAGTTGGCGCCCTCCAGGATTGAAGTTGAAGGGCTAAAACCGGTTGCCGGCCAGGAGGGCGCCCTCTACGTGCGCTAAGAAGAAACCGTCTTTACATCCCTACAGAGATTTTTAGGCTACACGCTACTATATGGATGCCGCTACCACGAGTAGCGCTAGTACTAGCAGAGAGTGCGACTTGAAGCTTGATAGGCCGCTTATGGGGATCTTGTCTGACACTACGACCCTGTATATTATGTGGAAGAGTCCTGAGAGGGCTAGCAGCATAAGCCCAGCGAGTGCTGATGTCAGCGCCGGCCTAGATAGTGGGTCCACGGCTGTCGCCAGGAACGTGCCCGAGTAAATGACTATGGCTAGCTCTATCACAGCCAGTACGACCACTGAAAGGGGTATCTCTCCCGGGGTCCCCGAGGCGCCTGCCAGCCTCTTATTCCTGCCCTCGCCTCCCATGCTCATGGAGGCTATTACCCCTAGGTAGCCTATTGACAGTGCTACTCCGAGGAAGAGGGTCGCCGCGTCCGGCCAGCTGACGGCAGCCTGGCCGAAGAGCTTGGGTAGCAGTGGTAGCACGAAGGAGGCGGTGACGGAGCCTATGAGAATAAGCCCTAGGATGGGGCTAGCTCCATGGCCCTCCCTGACGCCTCTCATTAGGTAGATGCCGCTAGATACTATGAGCAGGGGGGCCAGGAATATTGCGGCGGTGAACCACTTGCTGTGGTATCCCAGGCCCAGGGCGCCCCACACTGTCAGCTGCCAGAAGTATATGAGGAGAACCCCGCCTAGTATGATCGTCTTCGGCCTGTCAAGCGGGTGCGTGGAGCTCCCCCTATCTATGAAGGGTATGAGTATTAGGACCAAGGGCGGCAGTACCAGCGAGAGGAGGAACACTAGTATAGCCGACATGCCGGGGGCGTCTATGTAGAGGAAGTCGAGCTGGAATAGCTTGAACGCATAGACCAGGAACCACGGCGGCATGGGCCTAGCCTTCTCCGCTACCTCAGTTCCCTCGTAGATGGGCAGGGGGTAGAGTAGCTGGTGCACGAAGCCCGCGGCCTGGGAGGCGGCGCTCGCCAGTATTATGGCACCCCATATGCCGAGTGTTATCACTAGTATGTACATGAAGTTGACGGGGAACCATGGAGCCAGGTCCGGGCGGTCCTGGCTTATAGTCTCGGGCTCCGTCTTCCACCCAGTCTCCTCGTGGCTGGGCTGGGGCCCGTGCTGTTCGAAGAGCCCGAAGTGTAGGGCGAATAGCAGGAACAGCAGGGTAGCCATTATTATGTGCAGTGCCAGGAGCCTGAAGTACCTGGCCTCCTCGTTGACGTCGAACGCTAGGGCCACCAGGAACTTGCCGAGCTCGACTGTGGTGTCCCCTATTCTTACCATTATCCCGAGGGACTGCTCGACGAGGCCCGTTCCTATGGCTATGGCCTCCTGGGCTATCCTGTCTCCTAGGAGGCTGTAGCCGAAGAATGCCGCCTGGAGGGCTATGAACCCAGTTATGACACCCACTATCCACACTAGCTCCCTGGGCTTCTTGTAGGCGCCCACTATGAAGTTCCTGAACATGTGAACTATCGCTGATAGCAGCATAGCGTGGGCTGCGAAGAGGTGGGTTGTAAGTAGGAACCTCCCGAAAG
>Ga0256839_1005531_pt1 | contig 11624 bp, 10 predicted proteins | sample 354166metaG_FD_185968 | JGI IMG/M metagenome (GOLD analysis project Ga0256839, IMG submission 185968) | Hydrothermal vent microbial communities from Mid Atlantic Ridge, Atlantic Ocean - 354-166 | ecosystem: Environmental > Aquatic > Marine > Hydrothermal vents | place: Atlantic Ocean: Mid...
CTCCACCCAAAAACTTTCTTAGCCACACACCACCTCGCATACTTTATTAGTAAAGTAAACTAGTTTTCTAGTTTTCTAGTTTTCTAGTTTTCTAGTTTTCTAGTTTTCTAGTTTTCTAGTTTTCTAGTTTTCTAGTTTTCTAGTGCAGGGTAGTTCAGTCAAGGTATTTTGATGAATTTATGATAGCATTTCGCAGGTAAATTCAGTCAAGGTGTGACGGAAAATTCACTTAGCATATTTGGGAAGTCCCATTTATTTCGCACAATCAATGCTTCGGCGTCTCCATTAACTCTATTAGCGTTCCGGTGAATTCTTTGGGGTGGATGAAAATTACCGGGGTGCCGTGGGCGCCTATTCTTGGCTCATTTAACACGGTTGCGCCTTTTTTCTCCATATGGGCTTTGGCGGCGTAGATGTCTTCGACCTCAAAACAAATATGATGTTGGGCGCCTTTGGGGTGTTTTTTGAGGAAGTTTTCTATGGGAGAATTTTCGCCGTAGGGTTCGATAAGTTCTATTTGGCCTGTCGGTAGATTGACGAAGCAAAACCTAACACCTTGCGCCGGAAGAGCGCGGGGGCGGCTTATGTCTTTGATGCCGAATATTTTGCGGTAGGGTATGACGGCGGCTTTGATGGACGGCACGGCGATACCCACATGGTTGAGCGGGCCGATAATGTTTTTCATGCTACACCTTTATGACTATAGTTTCTATGAGCGCCCGTTTGCCAGTTTTGTTGCGCACCCATTTGCGCACGCGAGCGGTGATTTTTGCCTCGACCGTATCCTCGTCGGTACGGTCATTTTTGCGCAAACCGTTAAACGCCGCCTCAGCACAATCGGCCACATCGTCGAGCATTTTATTGATAAGCTTGTACTCCGCCCCTTCCGGAAACCCGGCAATACGCACGTCCGGCCCGCCGATGAGGCGCCCCTTATGGTCAATAACTAGGCTTGTGCTTATGTGCCCGGCATAGGCCATTTTCTTGCGTTCGCGCAGGGAGTGGTCGTCGGCGCTGATGATCTCACCGCAGTCTTCGTGCAGGCGGCCATTCGGTACTATGTCGATTATTTTTGCGCCTTTTTCGGACAGCAAAATCAACTCGCCGTTATGGGGCGCCAACGTGTGTTTGACCTGTAGGGATTTCGCCAATTCTTCGTGCCGAAGTAAATGCCGCCGCTCGCCGTGAACCGGGATGGCGATATGGGGTCTGGCCCACGCATACATGTCCTTCAGTTCGTCTTGGCACGGGTGGCCGGAGACATGGATATCCCGGTCTTTTTCCGTGATGATTTCTATGCCTTGGTCGACCAAAGAGTTTTGCAAAGCGAAAATACCTTTCTCATTGCCCGGAATAATTTTGGACGAAAATATCACCACATCGCCCTTGCCGAATTTCACCGTGCGGTGAGAGCCGTTGGCAATGCGGGTCAAGGCGGCGCGCGGTTCGCCTTGGGAACCCGTGCACAGATAAAGTATATGTTCGCTTGGCAAGCTTTGAGCTTCGTCCTCGGAAACAATATTATTGATATTTTTCAAAAGCCCAACCGCCTTAGCAGCTTCGACCATGCGGTGCATAGAGCGGCCAATCAGGCTAATGGAGCGGTCGTTTTCCTGCGCTGCCACCATGACGCTTTCCAGGCGCGCCACATTGGACGCGAAGCTCGCCACGGCGATACCGCGACCTTTATATTCGCCGATAACCTTTATAAGCTCGTCGCGCACCCCGGCTTCGGAGCCGGACACGCCGGGCGAAAACACATTCGTACTATCGCAGACCATGGCCAACACGCCCTCATCACCGACCGCGCGCAAGGCCTCTATATCCACCCCCTCGCCGATTTGTGGTTCGGGGTCTAACTTCCAGTCCCCCGTGTGTAAGATAAGCCCAGCGGGGGTGCGGATAACCAATGCATTTGGCTCCGGGATTGAATGGGTCAGGGTGATTAATTCTATGTCAAAGGGGCCTAGGTTGAAACGCCCGCGTAAGGGAATTTCGTGCAAGGGCACTTCGCCCAAAAGCCCGGCTTCGGACAACCGCCCCTCGGTCAGAAACATAGTGAAAGGCGTCGCATAAACCGGCACGCGGATACGTGTCCACAACCGCGCCAGCGCACCCATATGGTCTTCGTGGGCATGGGTCAGGATGATGCCTAGAATGTTTTTGCGTATCTGATACAGAAACTCAATATCTGGCATGATGATGTCAATGCCGGGCGTTTCTGCATTGCCGAACGTCACACCAATATCAACAATAATCCATTTGCGTTTATGGGACGGCCCAAAACCGTATAAATTTAAATTCATACCGATTTCGCCGCACCCACCAAGGGGGAGAAACACCAGTTCGTCTGGTTTTTTTGTCATATTCATTCTTTCATTAGGCGCTTTAGGCGGCGTTTCTCTGCCAAATCAGATGCAGACCATCAATGGTCAAATGCGAATCATATGCATCTATACGCGCCGATGCCCCCTCAAACAAGGAGGCAACCCCACCCGTACCAATAACGGTAAATTCGCGCTTATCTTCGGCCTGAATGCGTTCAATCAAGCCATCAATAAGAGAAATATAGCCCCAGAATATACCTGACTGCATAGCCTCAACTGTGTTACGACCCACAATTTTTTCAGGTTTTTTAATAGCTATGCGCGGCAATTTCGCCGCTGCATCATGCAAAGCCCGCAAGGACAAATTGATTCCGGGCGCAATGATGCCGCCTTCAAAATCCCCTTGTTCGCTGATAATATCAAATGTTGTCGCCGTACCCGAATCAACCAAAATCAACGGCCCTTTATATTTAGCGTGCGCGCCTACCGCATTGACCAACCTGTCTGCGCCCACTTCTTTGGGGTTGGCGAGTGTGACCTTGGCACCCAAATCCACCCCCGGCTCGCCCACAATCATCGGCTCCACCTTCAAATGCCGCCGCGCCAAATTGCGCATATGAAACAAAGATTGCGGCACCACGGTGGAGATGACACAACCCTCAATATCCGAAAACTTAAGCCCTTGCATCATCATAAGGTGGTACAGCCAAACCGAATATTCATCCGCCGTGCGCCCATCATTAGTCTCAATGCGCCACTGCACCGCCCACTTTTCACCATTGTGAATGGCAAAAAGCGTATTGGTATTACCTGCATCTATAACCAGTAGCATAGTGTCTCCTTTTTATATCGCTCACGGTAGTGCTCAAGAGCGCACACCTGCGCGGGCGCGGCGCATGGGCGCCGACGGGCGATCGCCCTTGCCTCGCTTCGCTCGGTACATGTTCTCTTATAGTGTTCTTCACGAAAAGAAAACATCTCCGGCATGTATTTTAATTATCTCGCCGGATGGTGTTTGCACTTCTAATGCGCCGCCTTTGTCCATGCCGAGCGCTGTGCCTTTTATAGTTTCGTTTGGTAGGCGGGCTGTTACTGGTGCGCCTATGCCTTGGGCGCGGTCTAGCCATGCGGTGCGCAGGGGTTCGAACCCGCCCCTTGCGTGAGCATCCCGCCAATAGACGAACCATGTATATAGTTTTTGCTTTATATCCGTGAGCAAAGGCCAATCTAACCGCCCCATATCCGCACGTAAATATGTGGCGGGGTAAGGCGTATCCTTTGGTGCGGAGCCGATATTGAGACCAATGCCGACCGCCACCCATAACTGGCCATCCGCCCCGCCGCTTTCTAATAATATTCCGGCTATTTTCGCACCGTTCATCAGCACATCATTGGGCCATTTTATTTTGGTGTCGGCATCTGAACGAAATTGCGCAACTGTATCGTGTACGGCCAAGGCGGCGGCGAAGCTGAGTTGCGCCGCCGAGGCTAGCGTGCCTTCATGAGGGAATAGTCCCGTGCAAAACAGATTTCCCGGCTGGGATACCCACTGCCTGCCGCGCCTGCCCTTGCCGCCCGATTGGCGTTTTGCGGCTATCCATAGCGGGCCAAAATCGCCCGCCGCCGCCATGCGCCTAGCTTCAAGATTGGTGGAGTCTATCGCGTCAAATTCTAGCTGGCGCATGAGCGGCACCAAAACATCATTGGCGGAGTACCAATGCTCGAAGCGTTGTAGGGTGGATTAGCGCCCTTGCGCGTAATCCACCGCGCGGTGGATGCCAATGGTAGATTACGGCTAAAAAGCCTAATCCACTCTACATTTTTTACGATCCTCAATCTTTCGTCCACCTAAAACAGACTAGCCGCAGCCGTCTCGATCAACGCCAGCGCTGGCGCCGATACGAAAGGTAACCACAAAACCGGGAACAACAAAATAGCCGCAAATGAACTTAGCACTGCCAAGGAGCGCACCGGCTTGACAAATTCATGGGCTTGGTCGTCGAACCAGATAACCTTGACAACCCGAAGATAATAAAACGCACCGACAACAGAGCTAAGCAGTGCAATCACAACCAGCCAGATCAGGCCTGCATCGAACGCAGGCGCAAGGGCAGACCATTTACCAAAGAAGCCCACAAAGAACGGAATGCCCGCAAGTGAAAACATCAAGATGGTCAGGATGAGGCTGAGTGGTAGATTGGATTTGGACAAACCGCCCAAATCAGCAATACCCTCAAGGGCACCTTCGCGGGTGCGCATCTGTAAGATAGCCGCAAATACACCGACAATCGTCACCAGATAAACCGACATGAAAATCAACATGCCCGTAACGCCCGCCGCACCACCTGCGGCTAATGCCACCAAAGCATAGCCCATATTGGCGATAGATGAATAGGCCAGCAAGCGTTTGATATTGGTCTGGGTTAGTGCGCCGAACGCCCCCACAACCATAGACATCACGGCCAGCACGATAATCACTTGTTGCCAAGAATGCTGCATTTCGCCGAACGGCCCGGTTATCAATCTTGTGATCAAAGCCAGCGCCGCCAGCTTTGGCGCGGCAGCGAAAAATCCGGTGACGGGCGTTGGTGCGCCCTCGTAAACATCTGGCGTCCACATATGAAACGGGGCGGCGGATATTTTAAACGCCATCCCGGCCAACATAAAGACAAGACCCGCGATAATACCGGCGCTCATATTGTCCCCGCCCCCTATCACTGCGCCGATTTCCGTGAAGGATAATGTGCCCGTAAACCCGTAAATCAGCGACATACCGTATAGAAGCATGCCCGACGACAATGCACCCAGCACGAAATATTTAAGTCCGGCTTCGGATGCCCGCAAACTATCCCGGTTAAAGGCCGCCATCACATAAAGCGCCAGCGCCTGCATTTCCAGGCCTATATACATGGTCAGTAAATTGCCGCTAGAGACCATAATACCCATGCCGAGCACGGCGAATATCATCAATATTGAATACTCATATTGGTCCAAACCCTCTTGCTTGAACCAATCGCGGGAAAACCATAGAGCAGCCGCTGCCGACAAGCCTATAAGCGCTTTGACATAATGGCTAAAAGCATCGGAGATAAATGCGCCGTCAAATGCGGTTCCTGGATCGTTAAAAACAAATCCGGAAAACGCGAATATTAGCAAGACGGCGATACTCATATAGCGGACAATCGAAGCACCATGTTTGCGCGCAAAAACGCCGATGAGCAACAGCTCGCCGACAGTAATGGCCAAGACGATTTCACCTATCAGGAATGATAATTGTCCAAAATCAAATTCGTACATGGCCTAACCTCCAGCCAGTTTAGCATTCACGCCGGCCAAGAGGGCATCGACGGAAACCGCGGTAATATCAGTGATAAGCGACGGATAGACACCGAGCAAAATCGTCATGACCACCAACGGCGCCATGATGACAATCTCGCGTGCGGTCAAATCTTTTATGCCCTCAAGTTTCTCGTTCCGGATCTCACCGAAGATGACTTCGCGGTAGAGATGCAGCGCATAAACGGCGGACAATATCATGCCGAACGCCGCGCCGAACGCTATCCACGGATTAACCTGATAGGCGCCGACCATGGTCAGGATTTCTCCAACAAAACCGGACGTGCCGGGCAAGCCGACATTGGCCATGGTGAACAGCATAAACACCGCCGCATACATGGGCATGTATTTCACGATGCCGCCGTAAAACGCAATCTCGCGCGTATGCATACGCTCATAAATAACCCCGACCGCAAAGAACAATGCACCAGAAACGATACCGTGGGAAATCATCTGGAATATAGCACCCTGCACACCTTGCATATTGAGGGCGAAAATCCCCATAGTCACAAAACCCATATGGGCGACCGAAGAATAAGCGATTAGCTTTTTCATATCGGTCTGGCGGTAGGCCACTAGGGACGTGTAGATAATCCCGATTATACTGAGCCAGAAAACAAAGGGCGCAAAATACAGTGACGCATCAGGGAAATACGGAATGGAGAAGCGCAAGAAACCATAGCCGCCAAGTTTCAGCAATATACCCGCAAGGATAACAGACCCAGCCGTCGGCGCTTGCACATGGGCATCAGGAAGCCAAGTATGCACGGGCCACATGGGCATTTTAACCGCAAAACTTGCGAAAAATGCCAGCCAGAGCCAAGTCTGTGCGCCTGCTGGAATATCCATCTTGCCCAAAGCCGCTATATCAGTGGTCGGGCTACCCAAAACTTGCCCCGAATACCAATATAGCCACAACATAGCCGCCAGCATCAGAACCGAGCCGAGCAAGGTATAGAGGAAAAATTTATAGGCCGCATAAACTTTGTCCTTGCCGCCCCAAACCCCGATAATGATAAACATCGGCAGGAGAACGCCCTCGAAAAACACATAAAACAACACCATGTCAAGCGCACAAAATACGCCAATCATCAATGTTTCCAATATCAGAAACGCCACCATATATTCGAGCATGCGGGTTTTAATGGCTTTGGCGCTGGAGAGTATGCACAGCGGGGTCAAGAATGCGGTTAACAAGATAAATAAGATGGAGATACCGTCCACACCCATGCGGTATTTGATACCGCCGCCGAGCCATGCGACGTCTTCGACAAATTGATAATCCGCCGTGTCTTTATCAAAACCCATGACCAGAAAAATAGTCAGCAACAGCACGGCCAAGGTTGCGGCCAAGGCAACGCGCGGTGCGTTTTTCTCGATCTGGGCTTTGCCCTCGACCCGGGATATTTTCGAGAATATCATCAGCATCACAGCGGCCAAAGCCGGGATGAATGTGATGATTGAAAGAATAGGAATTCCTGTAAACATGGCTATCCCCCCGCTTTCATAGAGACAAAGGCCACAAGCCCTGCCACACCTAGTAACATAACAAAGGCATAATGATATAAATATCCGCTCTGGAGTTTAGACAGTTTCTTGCCGACCGACAAAGACATCGCCGCAAAGCCGTTAGGGCCAAAGCCGTCTATGATTTTAATGTCGCCGATCTTCCAGAAAATGTCACCAAGCTTGCGCGCACCTCGAATGATGGTGGCTTCATAAAGCTCGTCAATATACCATTTATTCAAAAGGAATTTATAGAAAATACCGCCGCCGCCATTGGCCTGTCCGGCAATGCGTTTTACTGTACCGTTATCCCGGATATACATGAAGTAAGCGAGAATGAAACCAAGCACGGTCACGACAAATGGCGCCCACAATACCCAAACCGGGAATTTATGTTTACCGTGGCTTTCGGGTAAAGCATGCCCCCAAAACCCGGTGTCCTTATAGAGCATGAACTGGTCATAAAATACCACACCGGCCAGCACCGCCCCCACGGCCAACAGAACCAAGGGTATAGTCATATTAAACGGGCTTTCATGAGCATGATCCAACACCTCTTTTTCGCCACGGTGCTTACCGTGAAATGTCATGAAGATTAAGCGCCAAGAATAAAACGACGTCATAGCCGCCGCAGCCAACCCAGCCCAAAACGCGAATACCGCAGGCGCATTATGCCCCGCCGCACCAGCCGCATAGGCGGCTTCGATAATCGCGTCTTTGGAATAGAAGCCAGCAAAACCACCAACCCCCGGAATACCCACACCCGTAAGCGCTAGCGTCCCGATTATCATCAGAACATAGGTAACCGGGACAAGCTTATAAATGCCGCCCATTTTGCGCATGTCTTGTTCGTGGTGCAGGGCAACAATAACCGACCCAGCACACAAGAACAGGAGTGCCTTAAAGAAGGCGTGGGTAAATAAATGGAACATAGCCGCGTCATAAGCGCCAATCCCGGCGGCGAAAAACATATAGCCAAGTTGCGAGCAGGTCGAAAACGCAATGACCCGTTTGATGTCGTTTTGCACCAAACCAATGGTCGCCGCGAACAAAGCCGTAAACGCACCAATAATGGTGACAAATCCAGACACCACAGGTGCAGCTTCAAATATCGGGGCAGCCCGGCACACCAAAAACACACCCGCCGTCACCATAGTCGCAGCATGGATAAGTGCGGATACGGGCGTCGGGCCTTCCATGGCGTCCGGCAACCAAACATGCAAAATAAATTGCGCCGACTTGCCCATAGCGCCGATGAACAAAAGCCCGGCAATCAATTCCATGGCGCCCAATTCCATACCAAGGAACGGCACAACCAAATCTTTTTTATCGGAAATTTGCGAGAACACCTCGTCGAAATTGACCGAGCCAAAGACCAGATATATCGCCATAATGCCCAGCGCCAGCCCCACATCCCCAACCCGGTTGGTGACGAAAGCTTTGATAGCGGCGGCATTGGCGGTAGGTTTTTTATACCAAAACCCAATAAGTAAATATGAAGCAACCCCCACACCTTCCCAGCCAAAGAACATCTGGATAAAGTTATTGGACGTCACCAAAACCAACATGGCAAAGGTGAAATAAGATAGATATGAGAAGAACCGCGCCTTGCCCGGGTCATCCTTCATATAGCCCCATGAATACACGTGTACGAGCGCCGATACGCTGGTGATTACCACTAACATAATTGCAGTAAGCGTGTCAATTTTCAGCGCCCAATTGGCTTTGAAATCACCCACATCTATCCAGCGGAACAAGTTTATTTCTGCCGTCTCATTGCCGTATCCAACCTGAACAAAGGCGAACCATGACAGAACGGCGGACAGTATGAGCAAACCCGTGGTCACAATTTGCGCAGACTTATCGCCGAGACGACGCCCAAAAAGCCCGGCAATAAGTGCGCCAATGAGCGGGGCAAATAATATAATTTTATAGAGCATTATTAAGTCCCCTAACCCTTCATCAAATCAATGTCTTCGACGGCAATATTGCCCCGGTTGCGGAAATACACCACCAAAATAGCCAACCCGATGGCCGCTTCGGCGGCGGCAATAGTCAGAATAAACATAGCAAAGACCTGCCCGGCAATATCGCCCATATGGGTAGAGAACGCGACAAAATTAATATTCACGGCCAGCAAGATAAGCTCGATACACATCAGAATAATAATGACGTTCTTACGGTTAATGAAAATTCCGAACACACCAATAGTGAACAATATGGCGGCAACCACCAGATAATGGGAAAGCCCGATAATCATGATCCAATCCCCTCGCCCGGTTTAACATCCACAAGCTCGACACCGCCCTCGCGGGTTCGTGCAATCTGCGCCGACACGTTTTGCTTCTTGACGCCGCCCCGTTTGCGCAGGGTCAGGACGATCGCCCCGACCATAGCCAGCAATAATATCAACCCGACAGCTTCAAAGAAAAATGCGTATTGCGTATATAGAACATTGCCAATGGCTTCGATATTGGACGTGCCGCCTGTTGCGTATTTCACGCTTTCGCCGGGGTTAACCAAGGACGCCGCTCCGACCATAATCATCTCGGCCAATAAAATACAAGCCACCACGCCGCCAATGGGCAAATATTGCAAGAAGCCTTGCTTCATTTCAACGAAATCTACGTCCAGCATCATAACCACAAACAAGAACAATACGGCCACAGCGCCCACATAAACCATTATCAAAAGCAATGCTAAAAATTCCGCCCCCATCAGAACAAACAAACCCGCAGCCGAGAAAAACGTCAAGATTAAATACATCACAGAATGTACAGGATTACGCGCCGCAATCACCATAAATGCAGCTGCCACAGCGACCGCTGAAAGCGTATAAAAGGTCAAGCCCGGGAGTATTTCTACAAAATTTTCCATTCTTTATTTCCCCCTATCTGTAGGGTGCATCCTTTTTCAAATTCATTGCAATCGCAGCTTCCCAACGGTCTCCGTTGGCGAGCAAGCGCTCTTTATCGTAAAATAATTCTTCGCGGGTTTCGGTAGCGAATTCAAAATTCGGCCCCTCGACAATCGCGTCCACAGGACAAGCCTCCTGACACAGACCGCAATAAATACATTTGGTCATATCAATATCATAGCGCGTGGTGCGGCGCGAGCCGTCTGCGCGGGGTTCGGCCTCAATAGTAATGGCTTGGGCAGGGCAAATGGCTTCGCACAGTTTACAAGCAATACAGCGTTCTTCCCCGTTTGGATAACGGCGCAGAGCATGTTCACCCCTGAAACGCGGGCTGAGCGGGCCTTTCTCGAACGGGTAATTAATCGTGGCTTTTTTGGCAAAGAAATATTTCATCGCCAGAAAATAAGCCTTGATAAATTCAAGGAACAAAGCGCCTTTGATAAATTGTTTTATGCGTAAAAACATCTATGCGCCCCCCACTAAACGACCAAACAACATCACATATGTCGAGACCAAAACCACCGCTACCAATGCGGACGGCAAGAATATTTTCCAGCCCAGGCGCATAAGCTGGTCATAGCGGTAACGCGGCACCATGGCCTTGGCCATGGAGATAAAGTAAAATATCAAAACCACCTTGGCTGCGAACCAGAAGAACGGCGGAATTTGCGGCAAGAAAGAAAGCTTCCAATCAATCGGCGCGTGCCAACCACCCAAAAACATCACCGTCATCATAGCGCACATCAGCACAATATTGAGATATTCCGCAATCATGAACAACAAATATGCGGTGGAGGAATACTCGACCTGATACCCCGCAACCAATTCGCTTTCCGCTTCGGGCAGATCGAACGGCGGGCGGTTTGTCTCCGCCAAAGCCGAGACAAAAAACATCACAAACATGTAAAACATCACCGGGAAAAGCAGCAAGGATTTCGGATTGCTAAAGTCCAGTAAAGAAATATGCCAATGCCAGAACCCGCCCGATTGCGCGTTGACGATTTCCGTCAAATTCAACGAGCCTACCAGTAATAAGACTGTGATGAGGATAAAGCCGATGGAGACCTCATAAGAGATCATTTGCGCCGCCGACCTAAGCGCGCCCAGGAACGGATATTTGGAATTGGACGCCCAGCCACCAATGATAATCCCGTAAACCCCAAGGGACGAGATGGCCAGAATATACAATACGCCGAGATTAAGGTTGGCTATGACCCAACCCGGAGCTGCGGGCATCACTGCCCATGCGCCAAATGCAACCACGAGGCTGATAATGGGCGCAATAATAAACAAAACTTTGTCTGCACCCGCAGGAATTATCAACTCTTTGAATACGAATTTTAGAAAGTCAGCAAAGGACTGCAACAAGCCCCACGGCCCGACGACATTGGGGCCGCGCCGCATTTGCACAGCCGCCCATATTTTGCGGTCAGCCAATAATAAAAACGCCAAAGCGACCAATAGTACAATTACAAACAAAATAATCTGCACCATCTTCCAAAGCAACCAAGGCCACTCCATGCCAAACAGTGTAAGGT
>Ga0256839_1005533_pt1 | contig 11621 bp, 6 predicted proteins | sample 354166metaG_FD_185968 | JGI IMG/M metagenome (GOLD analysis project Ga0256839, IMG submission 185968) | Hydrothermal vent microbial communities from Mid Atlantic Ridge, Atlantic Ocean - 354-166 | ecosystem: Environmental > Aquatic > Marine > Hydrothermal vents | place: Atlantic Ocean: Mid...
CTTCCAGCAACTGGCCGCCGGCGAGACGGCCCAGGTCAGCTTCGATGTCACCGTCACCGACAACAACGGCGCCAGCGACACGCGGACCGTCACCGTAACCGTAACCGGCACCAACGACGCGCCGGTCATCAGCGGCCTCGACACCGGCACGGTCACCGAAGACAGCGTGCTCGCCGCCAGCGGTCAGCTCAGCGTCAGCGACCCCGACCATGGCGAATCCGCATTCCAGCCCGGCAATCCGAGCGGAAGCTACGGCAGTCTCGTCATCGACGCCAGCGGCAACTGGAGCTACAGCCTCGACAACGCCAATCCGGCGGTTCAGGCCCTCGGTACGGGTGACAGCCTGACCGATACGGTCACCGTGACCACCGTCGACGGCACGACCCACGACATCGTCATCACCATTCAAGGCACCAACGATGCGCCGGTGGCGGTGGCCGACAGCTTTGCCACCGATGAAGGCAGCAGTCTGGCGATCAATGCCGCGAACGGTCTGCTGGCCAACGATACCGATGCCGAAAACGATGCGCTTCAGGTGCTGCAGGTTGCGGCCGACGCCAGTGGCGCCGGCGCCGTCAGCGCCGATGGCGTGACCGCGATTACCACGGCGCTGGGCGGTACCGTGATCGTCCATGCGGACGGTTCCTTCACCTACACCGCACCGGCAAGCCTGGATCACAGTGCCAGCGATACGCTGATGGACAGTTTCGCCTACCTGGCATCGGACGGTACCGACAGCAGCAGCTGGACCACGGTGAACATCGCTGTGGGCGATACCGTGCCGGTGGCCCATGACGACAGTGACAGCGTCGGCTATGGCGGTACCGTGTATGGCAATGTGATCACCGGTGCCGGCGGCGCGGGCATGCAGGCCGATGATGCCGGTGCCGATGGTCCGCTGCAGCTGCAGTCCGTCACCTACAACGGTGTCACCTACAGTGGTTTCGATGCCAATGGCAATCTGACCATCAATGCCGCACACGGCGATCTGCTGATCAATCGCGATGGCAGCTACAGCTACAGCTCCAACGATCTGAGCGGTCAGCCGCTGACCGACGATGTGTTCAGCTACAGCGTGGTCGATGGTGACGGCGATGTGGCCAGTGCCACACTGAGCCTGGTGCACGACACCATCAGCACCGCAATCGCCGACAGTGCCATCGTGGACGAGGCCGGACTGCCGGCCGGTACCGCCCACGACAGCGACAGCGAGTTTGCGCGCGGCAATCTGCTGGACAACGATACCGGCATCGGTTCTTCCACGCAGATCTCCAGCCTGAGTTTCAATGGCGTCAGCGCGGCCCCGGACGCCTCCGGCGTGATCTCGATCAGCGGTGATTTCGGATCTTTGACGGTCTGGACCCAGGACGACGGCAGTCACCGCGCCGGCGATTATGAATACCGGCTCACCAGCGCCAGCAGTGGCGACTCCGTGGTCGAGCAGTTCGTCTATACCCTCAGCGATGGCGCCCACAGCAGCAGCAATACGCTGGATATCGCCATCACCGACGATGCGCCCGGCGGCACCCCGATCGTGCAGAACCTGCAGCAGGATGCCGATCCGGCGGTCTACAACCTGTCGATCATTCTGGATGTTTCCGGCTCCATGAACAGCGATGCCGGCAACGGTCAGACCCGTCTGGATGTGGCCAAGGAATCCCTGCAGGCGCTGATCAATGAAGTGGATGACCTGGGCAATGTCAATGTGCAGATCATTCCGTTCGCCAGCGGCACGCAGACTTCCGGGTGGTTCATCGACGATGTTCAGGGAGCCATCGATTACATCGATGCCCTGCAGGCAGGCGGCAGCACCTGGTACGACGCCGCGCTCAACGCCCAGATCAACTCGTCCGCGCCGCCTCCGGCGGATCAGAACCTGATCTACTTCCTCTCCGATGGCGAGCCCAATGCCGGACATGGCGTGGACGACAGCATCCAGTACACGGATGCCAACGGCAATGCGCTGACCGGCCAGGCGGCCTGGGAAGCCTATGTCGAGGAGCATGCCGATATCGCCTTCGGCATCGGTATCGGCACCGGTGTCAGCCTCGCCAATCTGGAACCCGTTGCCCATCCGGAAGTCAATGGTGCCGAGGATTATGCCATCGCCGTGGATGACCCCACCGATCTGACCGCCACCCTGCTGGATACCGTTTCCAACACCCTCATCGAGGGCTCGTTGAATGTACTCGGCGCTCATGGCAACGCCGGTTTCGTGATCGGCGCCGATGGCGGCTACATCTCCGAAATCGTCGTCGATGGCGTCAGCTATACCTATGCGCCGAACAGCGGCGATCCGAGCACGATGACGGTCACCACCGCGCTGGGCGGCCAACTGGAGATCGATTTTGCCAATGGCGACTACCGCTATACGCTGGATGTGGATCAAAGCCTGCTGGGACAGCATGAACTGTTCCCGGTGACGGTGATCGACAACGATGGCGATGTGTTCAGTTCGACTATCCGCTTCAACATCGACTACCAGCCGGCGCTGGATGCCAATCGGGATCTGGTGCTCACCAACATCATCGATGGAACGCCCATTTCCATCGGCGAATCGGCACTGCTGCACAATGACCGTGGTGATTCCCTCAGCATCAGCTCCACCGGCAATGCGCTGGGCGGGGTGCTGGCCGCCAATGGCATCGCCTTTACTCCGAATGCCGGGCTGTCCGTGCTGTCGGAAGACGATTTCACGACGGATGCCCAGGCCATCACCATCAATGACCGCAACGAAGGCGGCAACCGCAACGACTCGCTGGCCACCGCCACCGATCTGACCGACCGTTCCCTGTTCAGCTCCAATGACGCCAACCTCAACGGGGTCAATGTCAATGGTTACAGCCTGGCCTATGAGGGCCGGTTTGACAGCAACGCCGATCAGGATTGGCTGTCCGTGTCGTTGGCCAGGGGCGAAAACCTGTGGCTGGATGTGGACAATGGCGGCGGTGTCAATGCGCAGGCGAGCATCTACGACGCCAACGGCAATTTCGTGACCGACATTGACAACAATGCGGGCGGGCCCTGGGGCGGTTTCACCGCTCCGGAGGACGGCCAGTACTATGTGGTGCTGGAAAGCGCCGATGGCAGTACCGGCAACTATGACCTGTTCCTGACCATCAACACCGGTTCGGCCGACTACAGCGACGGCAGCTTCAGCTACGACCTGACCAACGGAGCCGGGGTCACTGACAGCACTACCGTGGACATACAGGGGGTCAGCGGCAATCGGATCACCGGCGGCGATGCCGACGAGATTCTGGTGTCCGGCGATCAGGGCGATACGCTGGTCGGCAACGCCGGCGACGATGCGCTGCTGGGCCACGGTGGCGATGACAGCCTCGACGGTGGCGCCGGCAACGACCTGCTGGTTGGCGGCGCGGGCAACGACAGCCTGGTCGGTGGCGACGGCATCGACATTTTTGCACTGGAAGCCGGTGACGAAGGCAGCCTGAACGCCCCGGCCGTGGACAGCATCGCCGATTTCACGGCCGGGCAGGGCGGGGATGTGCTGGATCTGTCCGACCTGCTGCAGGGTGAGACCGATGCCACGCTGGATCAGTACCTGAGCTTCAGCTACGACAGCGCCAGTGGCAACACCACGGTCAATATCGATGTACAGGGCAGCGGGTCCGGCGTCAGTCAGATGATCGTGCTCGAAGGCGTGGACCTGACCGCCGGCGGCACGCTCAGCGATCAGCAGATCCTCGATAATCTGCTGGACGACGGCAACCTGATCGTCGATCACTGATCCCGGCATGCGCCGCGTCCGGCCCGTTCAGAGGCCGGTCGTGGCGCAGTCCGTGCGGTTTTCATGGCAGAATGTGTCCGGGCTGTCTATACTCCATTGAAGCGGATGCCCCGTCCGCTGTCTTACCCCGGCACCGCCGGGTTCTTTACCCCTGCAGGACCCCTTTCCATGAATACCCCCGATACCCCGAAGCCACGCATCATCTGGCTCAATATGCTCGTGTTTTCCCTGACCTTTGCCATCGCCGCCATCGGCGTGCCCTGGTTGGCGCTGACCCAGGGGCTGCAGACCGGCACCCTGATCGCTGCCGTGCTCGCCACCGGCTTTTGTGGCATGTCGATCACCGCCGGTTACCATCGGCTGTGGTCCCACCGGGCCTATGAAGCCCACCCGGCGATCCGATTTCTCTATGCGCTGGGTGGCGCCTTTGCAGTGCAGAACAGCATACTGCACTGGAGCTCCGATCACCGGGTCCACCACCAGCATGTAGACGACAACGAACGGGACCCCTATTCGGCCCGCCGCGGTTTCTGGCATGCACACATCGGCTGGATGCTGCGCGAATACCAGGCCAGCCGCTACCATGATTACCGCAATGTCCGGGACCTGCAGCGCGATCCGATCGTCGTCTGGCAGCACCGGCATTACCTGATGCTGGTACTGCTGACCAACTTCGGCATTCCGCTCGCATTCGGTCTGCTCAGTGGTGATCTGCTCGGCAGCCTGTTGTTGGTGGGCGTGCTGCGGCTGGTGGTCAGTCACCATGTCACCTTCTTCATCAACTCCCTGGCCCACATGTGGGGTCGCCAGCCCTACAGCGATGCCAATACGGCCAAGGACAACCCGCTGGTTGCGTTGCTGACCTACGGCGAGGGCTACCACAACTACCATCACGCGTTTCAGTTCGACTACCGCAACGCGATCCGCTGGTGGCAGTTCGATCCGACCAAGTGGCTGATTCGCGCGCTGAGCTGGGTCGGTCTGGCGCACGGCCTCAAGACCTGTGCCGAGGAACGCATCCAGAAGGCGGTGCTGGCGCAGCAATGGAAACGCGCCGAGCAACGGCTGCAACGCCTGCCCAACGGCGAGGAGCTGAGGCTGCGGCTGCAGCGGGAATACGAACAGGTGCTGCAACGGCTGCAGGATTATGCCGCCGCGCGCAAGGCCTGGCTGGAAGCGCGGCGCAAGGACATCAACCGGCAGATGGAAGCCAGTGGGTTGCAGCGCCAGTACCGCGAACTGCGGGCCCTGTGGCGTGGGCAGTTGCGGCTGTGGCGCCAGCGCATGGCGAGCTACGCCTGAATCATCCGCTTCAATCCGGCGGCGCCAGGATGTCGCCGCCCTGTTCGAGGATGAAATCGAGGAAGCTGGCGGCCACCTTCGACAGCTTCTTGCCCTGAAGATGCACCGCGTACCAGCGTCGCTTCAACGGGAAACCCTTCACATCCAGCTCCACCAGGTGCTCTCCGGCCAGCTCCAGACGCAGGTTGTGTCGGGACAGCACCGACAGCCCCAGTCCGGCCATCACCCCCTGCTTGATGGCCTCGCTGCTGCCCAGCTCCATGTACGGCTGAATCTGCAGGCCTTCGGCGGCAAACAGGCGGTCCACGGTCTGCCGTGTACCCGAGCCGGGTTCGCGTACCAGAAAGCGTTCATCCAGCAGCCGTTGCAGCGGAATGCTCCGTTCACTCGCCAGCGGATGCCCTGCTTCCGCCACCACCACCAGCTCATTGTCGATGAAGGGGTGGGCCACCACCGGCAGTTCCTCCGGTACCTGACCCATGATCAGCAGGTCGTCCAGGTTGTCCTTCAGCCGCTGCAATACCTTGGCGCGGTTGGTCACGGTGAGACTGGGCGACACCTCCGGGTGGAGGGTGACGAAGCGGCCCAGCAGATGCGGCATGAAATACTTGGCGGTGGTGATCACCGCGATCTGCAGCGGCCCCTTGATGCTGCCTTCCAGTTCGGCCGCCGACTCGCCCAGCGCCACCATGCGATCGAGGATCTCCCTGGCGGCCGCGTGTACATCCCGCCCGGCGGCGGTGGGGTAGATCTTGCGCCCGATCTGTTCCAGCAGGGGCATGCCGAGCGCATCGCTGAGCTTGCGGATCTGCATCGAGACCGTGGGCTGGGTCAGGTGCAGGGCTTCGGCGGCCCGGGTGTAGCCGCCCAGACGCACCACGGCATCGAAGATCTGCAGCTGCCGAAGCGAGACATGACGGATGAGTTTGTCACTGGCGGAATAGGTCATAGCTAATCGTCTATGCAAAACATAGAAAGTATTTATTTTCATTTATAGAATTTCGCACAGAGAATGTCCAGCACGCGGAATCGACCGCGATCAGTCCATCCCATTCACTCAACAGGAGACAACCATGGGTAAAACTTACCAGGCGGGCGTTAAAGAGTACCGCGAAACCTATTGGGAACCCGATTACACCCCGAAAGAAAGCGACCTGCTGGCCGTTTTCAAGATTACCCCTCAGCCCGGCGTGCCGCGCGAGGAAGCGGCTGCCGCTGTGGCCGCGGAATCCTCCACCGGCACCTGGACCACGGTCTGGACCGACCTGCTGACCGACCTCGACTACTACAAGGGCCGTGCCTACGCCATCGAGGATGTGCCCGGCGACGACGAATGCTATTACGCCTTTATCGCCTACCCGATGGGCCTGTTCGAGGAAGGCTCTGTCGTCAATGTCATGACCTCCATCGTCGGTAATGTCTTCGGCTTCAAGGCGGTACGCGCCCTGCGCCTGGAAGACATCCGCTTCCCGCTGTGGTTCGTCACCACCAACCCCGGACCGCCCCACGGCATCCAGGTCGAGCGCGACAAGCTGGACAAGTACGGCCGTCCGCTGCTCGGCTGCACCATCAAGCCCAAGCTGGGCCTGTCGGCCAAGAACTACGGCCGCGCCTGCTACGAAGGCCTGCGCGGTGGTCTGGACTTCACCAAGGACGACGAGAACGTCAACTCCCAGCCCTTCATGCGCTGGCGTGACCGCTTCCTGTTCGTGCAGGAAGCCTGCGAAAAGGCCGAAGCCGAGACCGGTGAACGCAAGGGCCACTACCTGAATGTAACCGCTCCCACGGTCGAAGAGATGTACAAGCGCGCCGAATTCGCCAAGGAGATCGGTGCCCGCATCATCATGTCCGACTACCTGACGATGGGCTGGACGGCGCATACCTCTCTGTCCAAGTGGTGCCGCGACAACGGCCTGCTGCTGCATGTCCACCGCGCCATGCACGGCGTCATCGACCGCAGCCCCACCCACGGCATCAACTTCCGCGTGCTGACCAAGATGCTGCGCCTGATGGGCGGTGACCATCTGCACTCCGGCACCGTGGTGGGCAAGCTCGAGGGTGACCGCGAGGCGACCCTGGGCTGGATCGATATCATGCGCAGCAAGTACATCAAGGAAGACCGCTCTCGCGGCATCTTCTTCGATCAGGACTGGGGCCAGATGCCCGGTGTCATTCCGGTGGCCTCCGGCGGCATCCATGTCTGGCACATGCCGGCGCTGGTCTCCATCTTCGGCGACGATTCCTGCCTGCAGTTCGGTGGCGGCACCCTGGGCCATCCCTGGGGCAATGCGGCCGGCGCCGCGGCCAACCGCGTGGCGGTCGAGGCCTGTGTCCAGGCGCGCAACGAGGGTCGCGAGCTGGAGAAGGAAGGCAAGGACATCCTCACCAATGCCGCCAAGCACAGCCCCGAGCTGAAGATGGCGATGGAAACCTGGAAAGAGATCAAGTTCGAGTTCGACACCGTCGACAAGCTCGATGTGTCCCACAAGTGATCGACTTTCCATTCGCAACAAACCTTAAGAGGAACTCAAAATGAGCGAAGTTCAAGACTACAAGTCACGCCTGTCGGACCCGAAAAGCCGCAAGATGGGCACCTTCTCCTACCTGCCGGAGATGGACGAGGATCAGATCCGCAAGCAGATCCAGTACATCGTCGACCAGGGCTGGAACCCGGCCATCGAGCACACCGAGCCGCAGTACGCCGCCAGTCACTACTGGTACATGTGGAAACTGCCGATGTTCGGCGAGACCGATGTCGATCGCATACTCGAGGAGATCGAGCTGTGCAAAAAGGCCAATCCCGGCAACCATGTCCGCCTGGTCGGCTACGACAACTACAAGCAGACCCAGGGCGCCAACATGGTGATCTACAAGGCGCCGCTGGAAGGCGAGGTGCTGGAGCAGATGGAAGCCGCTGCGGCCGTTCACGCCTACGACCTGGTCCACAAGTAGGCCGTTTCTTCCGCACGGAGCGCGGGCCGTTGCTGCGGCCCGCGCCCCCGGCGGGAGTTTTGCCGAGACCGTCTCGCGGCGCGAGCGGTTTCGCCAAAACTTCCGTGTTCCGCTGCAACCGCCATGAGGTATCCGACATGAGCGATATCAACAAAGACGACTTCCTGATCCGGGAAGAACCCTACTACCGTCCCGTTCACGACGAGGTCGAGCGTTATCAGGCGGCCTACGATGTGCGCATGCCCGTGATGCTCAAGGGACCCACCGGCTGCGGCAAGTCGCGCTTCGTCGAATACATGGCGTGGAAGCTGCAGAAACCGCTGATCACCGTGGCCTGCAACGAGGACATGACCGCCTCCGACCTGGTCGGCCGCTTTCTGCTCGACATCAACGGCACCCAATGGCAGGACGGTCCGCTCACGGTCGCCGCGCGCCTGGGCGCCATCTGCTACCTTGACGAAGTGGTCGAGGCGCGGCAGGACACCACCGTGGTCATCCACCCGCTGACCGACCACCGCCGCGAGCTGCCATTGGAGAAAAAGGGCGAGCTGGTCAAGGCGCACCCCGACTTCCAGATCGTCATCTCCTACAACCCCGGCTACCAGTCGATGATGAAGGACCTCAAGCAGTCCACCAAGCAGCGTTTCGGTGCCATGTCCTTCGACTATCCGGACACCGAAGTGGAAAAGGAGATCGTCGCGCACGAAGCCGGAGTGGACGAAGCCACCGCCGAAAAACTGGTGCAGGTGGCGCAGCGCTCGCGCAACCTCAAGGGCCACGGGCTCGACGAGGGCATGTCCACCCGCCTGCTGATCTATGCGGGGCAGCTCATCAGCCAGGGCATCGCGCCGGCCAACGCCTGCCAGATGGCGCTGGTCGAACCGCTCACCGACGATCCCGACATGCGGGATACCCTCGAAGCGGCGGTCAGCACCTTCTTCGGCTAGGCCCGGCCTGCTGGTCCGGCGTGCCCGTGAGCGCGCCGGTCGCCCAACCGTACCGCGCGAGGCACAGAAGAAGATGAGCGTTACCCTCGACGATTACCGAGATGAACTGATCCAGGCCGCCCCCGAGCTGGCCGACACGCTGGAGGCCACCTTCCACGAGGCGGCGCGACTGATGTCGCCGGCGGGCCTGTCCGACTACCTGGATGGCGCCCGCGGCATGGTCAACCTCGGAAAAGGGCCGCAACTGGTGGTCACCTGGCTTGACGAAGTGCCACTGGTGGCGCGGGAATGCGGCGAAGATGTCATCCGTGACATCGCCACCGCCGTACTCAAGCTCGCCTCGATGACCTCCGGCGAGGTGCTGGTGATGATGCTCTCCACGCTGCCGACGGTGGCCCGCCGTCTGGGCGATCCCGACCTGTTGCGCGCCTACCTGCAATTGCTGCACCGCCTGTCGGCGCGCGCTCCCCGCGGGCTGCGGCCGATGCTGGGCGTGCTCGATGAGTTGCTTTCCAAGCTGACCCTGTCCGGGCTGCGCCGCTGGGTGGATTTCGGCGCCGACGCCTACCGACGCGATCTGCCCAAGCAGGCCGCCTATTTCGGCCTGCAGAGCGAAGACGCCAAGGCGATGCTGCAACAGGAGCGCAAGGGCACCCTGTTCATCGATGAGCAGCGCCGGCTGAATTTTTATCTGCGCGCCTTTTGGGGACGGGATTTCTTCCTGCGCCCGACCGCCGCTGACCATGCCGGCTTCCGCCCCTTCATCGAAGACCATGCGCTGCATCTGCCCGACGCCGTCGATGACATCGGCAGCCTGACGGGCCATGAGTTCTATCGCGCCATGGCGGCCCACATGGCGGCACACAGGGTGTACACGCTGGAACCATTGAATGCAGAGGCCATGTCGCCGGCGCAGCAGTATTTTGTCGGCCTGTTCGAGGACGCCCGGGTCGAACATTACGCCATCAGCGAATTCCCGGGCATGAAGACCCTGTGGTACGCGCTGATGACGTTGCCCGGCGAGCGGAGCTACGAGCATCCGTCGATGGAGTTGCTCGAAAAGGTGGCCCGTGCCCTGTTGGAACCCGCCGACCGCACCGGCGACGACGAGGTGGATGAAATCATCGACCGCTTCCATGCCGGCATCGCCGACAACCGTGACAACACCCTGTTCTCGATGAGCCTGGGTCTGGACCTGTTCAATCTGCTCACGCGTCGGCGGGATGTACCCAGCCTGCGCATTCTCGAAGGCCTGTACATCCCCTACCGCGACGACAACCGCTTCATCTGGTCGGCCGAGGAGTTCAGCTGGGAACAGAGCACCGCCTACCTGCCGGCCAGCCAGCGCCAGGTACGGAAATACGTCAGCGTCATGGAAATGGTCAACGAGGTGGAAGTGGAAACCGCCGGCGACGACGCCCAGGAGGTCTGGGTGCTGTCCACCGAACTGTTCCCCTACGAGGACGAAGGCGTCTCCTACAACCAGATGGAGGGCAAGGAACCGGTTTCCGACCCTTATCATTACCCGGAATGGGATTACCAGGTGCAACTGCACCGTCCGGCCTGGGCCACCGTCTTCGAACGGCGGCAGGGGCGGGGTGACCCGGAGGTCATCGACCGGGTGCTGACCGAGCACAAGGGGGTCAGCCATCGCATCAAGCAGATCATCGACCGGCTGCGGCCACAGGGCATCTCGCGCCAGCGCAAGCTGGAAGACGGTGATGAGCTCGACATCAATGCGGCCGTGGACGCCATGGTCACCCTGCGCATCGGGCTGCAGCCCGACATGCGCATCACCATGCGCCATGTCATCAACCGCCGGGATCTGGCCGTCATCATCCTGCTCGATCTCTCCGAATCCACCAACGAGACGGTGCGCGGCACCGACAAGACCGTGCTCGAACTGACCCGTGAGGCCAGCGCGCTGGTGGCCACCGCCATCAACGGCATCGGCGACCCCTTCGCCATCCACGGCTTCGCCTCGGACGGCCGTCACGATGTGCAGTACTACCGGTTCAAGGATTTCGAACAGCCGCTGGACGAAGAAGTCAAAAGCCGTCTTGCCGGCATGAAGGGCGGACTGTCCACGCGCATGGGGGCGGCCATGCGTCATGCCGGCATGCGGCTGGCCCAGCGCAGCGAAAAACACAAGCTGCTGCTCATCGTCACCGATGGCGAACCGGCGGACATCGACGAACGCGACCCGCAATACCTGCGCATGGATGCCAAAAAGGCCGCCGAGGAACTCAAGCGCAACGGCATACTCAGCTACTGCCTGACCCTCGATCCCGAAGCGGACCGCTATGTCTCGCGCATCTTCGGCGCCAACAACTACACCATCATCGACAATGTGAAGCGTCTGCCGGAGAAGCTGCCCACCCTGTTCGCCAGTCTGACACGCTGAGGCCATGGGACAGCGCATCGACGGCCTGCCGGTCTTTGCGCAACGCGATGACCTTGTGCCCGCCACCCATTACAACCTGTGGCGTCGCTCGCGCATACACCTCGGCACGCCGCAATGCATCCGCCTGCGCGAACTGAAGGAAATGGAACTGATACTCGAACACGACGCCTGGGTGGTGGTGGACAACAACCGCGGTCAGGTGCCGGTACTGGCCTGGACCGATTTTCGCCCCTCCCCCGAAAGAGGGCTGCATGAACCCGTCGCC
>Ga0256839_1005534_pt1 | contig 11620 bp, 11 predicted proteins | sample 354166metaG_FD_185968 | JGI IMG/M metagenome (GOLD analysis project Ga0256839, IMG submission 185968) | Hydrothermal vent microbial communities from Mid Atlantic Ridge, Atlantic Ocean - 354-166 | ecosystem: Environmental > Aquatic > Marine > Hydrothermal vents | place: Atlantic Ocean: Mid...
ACCGGCAGCACCAGGGCGCGCTTGGCCCCGGCCGCCTTGGCCCGGGGCGTTGAAGTTGACCGCCTCCACCACACGGTCGCCGGCGGCCCCGGCGCAGATGCGCTTCACGGTGTCGTCGTCGAGGCCGAGGATGGCGGCCATGGCCCCCTCGCCCGCCGGCACCGCCTCCTGCATGAACCGCCCGCGCGCGCGCACCAGGCGCAGGGCGTCGGTGAAATCCAGTGCACCGGCACACACCAGCGCGGTGTACTCGCCGAGGCTGTGGCCGGCCATCACCGCCGGCCGCGCGCCGCCACGCGCCTGCCACAGGCGCCAGCAGGCCACGCCCGCGGCCAGCATGGCGGGCTGGGTGTTGGCGGTCTCGTTGAGGCGCTCGGCGGGACCGGCGTGCACCAGCGCCCACAGGTCGAAGTCCAGGGCCGCGGCCGCCTGCTCGAAGGTCTCGCGCACCACCGGCTCATGGGCCAGGGCGTCGAGCATGCCCACCGCCTGCGAGCCCTGTCCCGGAAACACGAATCCCAAGCTCACGTGTCGTCACTCCGTATGGGTTCTGGGTTCTAGGTTCTGGATCACCGGTCCCGGATGCCAGCCGGGGGGCCAGAAGACGGAGAACAGAGGACAGATTCTGTCTTCCGCCATCTGTCTTCCGTCATCTGTCCTCCGTCTTCCGGCACGCGCCGCCCCCTTCAATACCTCAACAACGCCGAGCCCCAGGTGAAACCGCCGCCAAAGGCCTCCAGCAGCACGGTCTCGCCTGGCTTGATGCGGCCGTCGCGCACGCCGATGTCCAGCGCCAGGGGAATGGAGGCCGCCGAGGTGTTGCCGTGCTCGTCCACGGTGACGATCACCCGGTCCAGCGACATGTCCAGCTTGCGCGCGGTGGCATTGATGATGCGGATGTTGGCCTGGTGCGGCACCAGCCAGTCCACCTGGGACTTGTCCATGTCGTTGGCGGCCAGGGTCTCGTCCACGATGCGGCCCAGGGTGTTGACCGCCATCTTGAACACCTCGTTGCCCTTCATCTGCATGTAGGCCTTGCCCTCGTGCAGCACCTCGCTGTGCTCGGAGATCCCGGCCGGCACCGTGAGCAGGTCCTTGTAGCTGCCGTCGGCATGCAGGTGGGTGGAGAGGATCCCCGGCTCGTCGCCGGCGGCGAGCACCACCGCGCCGGCGCCGTCGCCGAACAGCACGCAGGTGCTGCGGTCGGTCCAGTCCACGATGCGCGACAGGGTCTCGGCCCCCACCACCAGGGCGCAGCGCGCGGCCCCGGTGCGGATGAACTTGTCGGCCACGCCCAGGGCATAGACGAAGCCGGTGCACACGGCCTGGACATCGAAGGCGGCGCAGCCGTGGATGTCGAGGCGCTCCTGCAGCAGGCAGGCGGTGCTGGGGAACACGCGGTCGGGCGTGGTGGTGGCGACGATGATGAGATCGATGTCCGCGGCAGACACGCCCGCGGCCTCCAGGGCCCGGCGCGCGGCGGCCTCGGCCAGGTCGCAGGTGGTCTCGTCGTCGCCGGCGATGTGACGCTTCCTGATGCCGGTGCGCTCGGTGATCCACTGGTCGCTGGTGTCCACCATGCGCTCGAGATCGGCGTTGGTGAGCACCTTCTCCGGCAGGTATCCCCCCGTGCCCCGGATGCGGCTGAAGGTCACGCCCGCTTCTCCTGCACCAGCAACGACTCCAGCCGCGTGCTGATGCGGCGGGGCACGTCCTGGCGCACCTCGGTCACGGCGACGCCGATGGCGGCGGCGAAGGCCTTGACGTCGGCGCCGCCGTGGCTCTTGACCACGATGCCCTGCAGCCCCAGCAGGCTGGCCCCGTTGTACTCGCGGGGATCGATGCGGCGCTTGAGCGCGCGCAGCACCGGCAGGGCACACAGGCCGGCCAGGCGCGTGAACAGCGAACGCCTGAACTCCTGGCGCATGTAGTGGGCGATCATCCTGGCCACGCCCTCGGACGACTTGAGCATGACGTTGCCCACGAAACCATCGCACACCACCACGTCGGCCTCGCCCAGGAAGATGCCGTCGCCCTCGACGAACCCGGTGTAGTTGAGCGGGCTCTCGGCCAGCAGGCGCGCGGCCTCCTTCACCTGCTCGTTGCCCTTGATCTCCTCCTCGCCGATGTTGAGCAGGCCGACGCTGGGCCGCTCGTTGCCGTCCACCGCCGAGGCCAGCACCGAGCCCATGACCGCGAACTGGAACAGGTGGGCGGCATCGGAGTCGATGTTGGCACCGAGGTCGAGCACGTGGGTGTGGCCGCGGACCGTGGGCAGCGCGGTGCAGATGGCAGGCCGGTCGATGCCCGGCAGGGTCTTGAGCACGAAGCGCGCGGTGGCCATGAGCGCGCCGGTGTTGCCGGCGCTGACGCAGGCCGCGGCCTCGCCGCGCTTGACCAGGTCGATGGCCACGCGCATGGAGGAATCCTTCTTGCCGCGCAGGGCGTGGGACGGGGCCTCGTCCATGGCCACCACCTGGGTGGCCGGGTGCAGCCGCAGGCGGCCGCCGCCGTCCGTCCCGTGGCGGGCGAGCTCGGCCTCCACCGCCTCGGGCCGGCCCACCAGGATGAGGGTGAGATCGGGATGGGCCGCCAGCGCGCGCAGCGCCGCGGGCACCACCACCGCCGGGCCGTGGTCCCCGCCCATGGCGTCGAGCGCGATTGTGACGTCTCGCTGGTTCATGATGGACCCGGGCCCGGCTGCCCTATAAATAAAGCAAAGCGGGACATAGCGTCAGCCACTATGTCCCGTCGTGCATCCCGTGCCGGCGGCCGGCAACGGCCCGGCGGCCGTGCCTCCGTGTCTTCAGTCCTCGCCCGTGTCGAGCACCTTGCGGCCGCGGTAGTAGCCGTCGGGGCTGATGTGGTGCCGCCGATGGGTCTCGCCGGTGGCGGGCTCGATGGACAGCGTGGGCGCCTTGAGGGCGTCGTGGGAACGGCGCATGCCGCGCTTGGACGGCGTCTTGCGGTTCTGTTGAACAGCCATGGTCTTGCCTCGAAGTTCAGTCCGTATCCGTTTTCTTCAGTCGGGCCAGCGCGGCGAACGGGTGTTCCCGCTCCGGTTCCGGTTCGGTTCCCGGCGCCGCCGCCCGGGCCGCGGGACAGGCCTCGGGCGGGTGCATGGGCACCTGCGGCAACGCCAGGAGCAATTCGTCCTCCACCACGTCGGCCAGGCGCAAGGCGTCCTCGCCCACCAGGCAGGGCTCGTATTCCGGTCCCAGGCCCGCCATCTCCGCCTCGTGGTGGACGAAGGCCAGCCGCACGGGGATGTCCACCTCCACCGTCACCGGCTGCAGGCAGCGCTGGCACACCAGCCTGAGCCGGCCCCGCACCGTGCCCTCCGCCACGTGGCCGCCCTGGGGCGCGCGGGCGAAGCTCAGCTCCACGTCCACCTCGCCGCCGTCGGCGGCCAGCAGCGGGGCCAGCCGATCCAGCCCCGCCAGGGGCAAGGGACCGGCCAGGCTGCGGCCGGTCTCCGCCAAGCGGAAGGGGTCGATCTGCTGCGGCAGCCGTTGTGGCCGCGTGGCCATAACGGGCGAATTCTAAAGATCGGGTGGCCAAGTGTCAAAAAAATGCAGGGAAATCGGGGCCTTCTCCCCTTCCCCCGGCGCCGCGCGGCCTTGACAGGGCCCCGCCCTTTACGTAGAGATCCGCAAAGCCCCGCCGCCCCACGGTCCGGGCCGGACCCCTTTGATGATAAAGAAAATACTCATTGCCAACCGCGGCGAGATCGCGGTCCGAATCGTCCGCGCCTGTGCCGAGATGGGCATCACCTCGGTGGCGGTGTACGCCGAGGCCGACCGCTACGCCCTGCACGTGAAGAAGGCCGACGAGGCCTACAGCCTGGGCCCCGACACCGTGGCCGGCTACCTCAACGCCCACCGCCTGGTGAACCTGGCCGTGGCCACCGGCTGCGACGCGCTGCATCCCGGCTACGGCTTCCTGTCCGAGAACCCGGAGCTGGCGGAGATCTGCGCCCGGCGCGGGATCCGCTTCATCGGCCCGGGGCCGGAGGTCATCCGCCGCATGGGCGACAAGACCGCGGCGCGGGCCGCCATGCGCGAGGCGGGCATCCCGGTGACCCCGGGCAGCGACGGCAACCTGTCCGGCCTGGACGAGGCCCTGGCCCTGGCCCGGGACATGGGCTACCCGGTGATGCTCAAGGCCACCTCGGGCGGCGGCGGGCGCGGCATCCGCCGCTGTGACGACGAGGCCGAGCTCAAGCGCGCCTGGGACCGCGTGGTGTCCGAGGCGGAAAAGGCCTTCGGCAGCGCCGAGGTGTTCATGGAGAAGTTCATCGAGCGGCCGCGCCACATCGAGGTGCAAGTCCTGGCCGACAGCCATGGCAACGTGATCCACCTGTTCGAGCGCGACTGCTCCATCCAGCGCCGCCACCAGAAGCTGGTGGAGATCGCACCCTCGCCCCAGCTCGACGAGACCCGGCGCCGGACCCTGGGCGAGCTGGCGGTGCGCGCCGCGCGTGCCGTGGGCTACGTCAACGCCGGCACGGTGGAGTTCCTGCTCGACGCCGACGACAACATCTACTTCATGGAGATGAACACCCGCCTCCAGGTGGAGCACCCGGTGACCGAGGCCATCACCGGGGTGGACATCGTGCAGGAACAGATCCGCATCGCCGCCGGACTCAAGCTGCGCTACCGCCAGGAGGACATCCGCCGCCGCGGCTACGCCATCGAGTTCCGCATCAACGCCGAGGATCCCAAGAACGACTTCCTGCCCTGCTTCGGCCGCATCACCCGCTACTTCGCCCCGGGCGGTCCCGGCGTGCGCACCGACGGCGCCATCTACTCCGGCTACGAGATCCCGCCCTACTATGACTCCATGTGCGCCAAGCTCATCGTCTGGGCACTGGACTGGGACGCCGTCATCGATCGCGCGCAACGGGCGCTGCGCGACATCTCGGTGTTCGGGGTCAAGACCACCATCCCCTACCACCTGGAAATCCTGCGCTCGGCGGAGTTCCAGAGCGGGCGCTTCGACACCGGCTTCGTCGAGGCCCATCCGGAACTCGTGAACTACTCGGTCAAGCGCTCCAACCGGGACGTGGCCGCCGCCATCGGCGCCGCCCTGGCCGCGCACATGGGAATCTGAACATGCCGGCACTGAAAGTCACCGACACCATCCTGCGCGACGCCCACCAGTCGCTCATCGCCACCCGCATGCGCACCGAGGACATGCTGCCGGTGTGCGACCGCCTGGACCGGGTGGGCTACTGGTCGCTGGAGGTCTGGGGCGGCGCCACTTTCGATGCCTGCATCCGCTTTCTCAAGGAGGACCCGTGGGAACGGCTGGCGGCCCTGCGCCGGGCGCTGCCCAACACCCGCCTGCAGATGCTGTTGCGCGGGCAGAACCTGCTGGGCTACCGCCACTACTCGGACGACGTGGTGCGCGCCTTCGTCCAGCGCGCCGCCGCCAACGGCATCGACGTGTTCCGCATCTTCGACGCCATGAACGACCTGCGCAACATCCGGGTCTCGGTGGAGGCGGTGAAGAAGGCCGGCAAGCACGCCCAGGGCGCCATCTGCTACACGGTGAGCCCGGTGCACACCATCGACCAGTTCGTGGCCATGGGGCGCGAAATGCAGGCCATGGGCTGCGACAGCGTCGCCATCAAGGACATGGCCGGGCTGCTCACGCCGCAGGCCACCCACGACCTGGTCTCGGCCCTGGTGGACGCGCTGGAGATCCCGGTGCACATCCACTCCCATGCCACCGCCGGGCTGGCCGCCATGTGCCAGTGGGCCGGGGTCCACGCCGGCGCCGCCGGCATCGACACCGCCATCTCGTCGTTCTCCGGCGGCACCAGCCACCCGCCCACCGAGAGCATGGTGGCCGCCTTCCGCGACACGCCCTGGGACACCGGCCTGGACCTGGGGCTGCTGCAGGAGATCGGCTTCTACTTCCGCGAGGTGCGCAAGAAGTACCACCAGTTCGAAAGCGAGTTCACCGGGCTCGACACCCGGGTGCAGGTGAACCAGGTGCCGGGCGGCATGATGTCCAACCTCTCCAACCAGCTCAAGGAACAGGGCGCGCTGCACCGCATGGCCGAGGTCCTGGCCGAGATCCCGCGGGTGCGCAAGGAACTGGGCTATCCGCCGCTGGTCACCCCCACTTCGCAGATCGTGGGTACCCAGGCCGTGCTCAACGTCATCACCGGCGAGCGCTACCAGACCATCACCAACGAGGTGAAACACTACCTGCAGGGGCGCTACGGCCGGCCGCCCGGCGAGGTGAGCCCGCAGGTGCGGCACATGGCCATCGGCAACGAGGAGGTCATCGACTGCCGCCCGGCCGACCTGCTCAAGCCGGAGATGGACGCCCTGCGCCAGGAGGTGGGCGACCTCGCCCGCTCCGAGGAGGACGTGCTCACCTACGCCATGTTCCCCGACGTGGGCCTGGAGTTCCTGCGCCGGCGGGCCGAGGGCACGCTGGAGCCGGAGCCGCTGGAGCCGCCGCCGGATCCCGCCCCGCGCCCGCCGGTGGCGGCCACCGAGTTCAACGTCACCTTCCACGGCGAGACCTACCACATCGAGATCACGGGCACCGGGCATCACCTGCACGACAAGTCGCCCTACTACCTGCGGGTGGACGGCCAGCCGGAGGAGATCATCGTCGAGCCGCTGAAGGAGGTGGAGCTGGACGCCGAGGGCCAGCCCGTCAACGCCGCCCATCCCGCGCGCCGCGGCCGGCGCCCGCGCGCCACCGGGCCGGGCCACGTCACCACCTCCATGCCCGGCACCATCGTCGAGGTGCTGGTGGAGGTGGGGGCGAAGGTGTCCGCCGGCGATGCGGTGCTCATCGCCGAGGCCATGAAGATGGAGACCGAGATCCAGGCCCCGGTGGCCGGCGAGGTCAAGGCCATCCACGTGGCCAAGGGCGACAGCGTGACCCCCGACGAGGCCCTCATCGAGATCGCCTGAGCCCGTGAAGCTGATCCTGGCCTCCACCTCTCCCTACCGGCGCGAGCTGCTCGCGCGCCTGGGCCTGCCGTTCGAGACCGCCTCGCCGGGCGTGGACGAATCACCCCGCCCCGGCGAAACCCCGCAGCAGCTGGTGGAGCGGCTGGCCTGCGCCAAGGCCGGGGCGGTGGCCGCGGCCGAGCCCGGGGCCCTGGTCATCGGCTCGGACCAGGTGGCGGTGTGCGAAGGCCGGGTGCTGGGCAAGCCCGGCGGTCACGCCGCCGCGGTGGAGCAGCTGCGCAACGCCGCCGGCCGCACGGTGACGTTCTACACCGGCTTGTGCCTGGTCAACACCGCGCGCGGCACGCAACGGCAGTGCGTGGAGCCGTTCTGGGTGGTGTTCCGCGAGCTCACCGACGAACAGATCGAGAACTACCTCGAACGCGAGCGGCCCTACGACTGCGCCGGCAGCTTCAAGTCGGAAGGACTGGGCATCGCCCTGTTCCGGCGCATGGAAGGCCACGACCCCAGCGCCCTCATGGGCCTGCCCCTCATCCGCCTGGTGGCCATGCTGGAAGCCGAGGGCGTGGACGTGCTCGGCGGGCGGTTGTAGCAACCGGTCCGTTCGCGCCGAGGGCGGAGCTCCTGCGGGTTGAACAGTTTGCTGTAGGAGCGGCCCCTGGCCGCGAACCCCGGTACCAAGGTCTTTCTCCTGACCCTTATTCGGTGGCAAAATGTTTCAATCCCGCATGCACAAGGAAGTGTACAACCATGCGTTACCACGGCTGCCATCTTCGGCGCGGGCGCTTCTCCCAGCCCGACCAGTGTTACCTGATCACGACCGTTACAGCCAACCGCCAGCAGCTGTTCACAGACCTGTATGCCGGGCGCTGGGTCGTACGCGCGATTGCTGGAGAACAAACACGGGCTGATACCCTGTGTTACGTGGTCATGCCGGACCACCTTCACTGGTTGTTCACATTGCGCGAAGGCACGCTTTCCGCTGTCGTTCGCAATGTGAAATCGATTTCAGCACACCATATCAACAAGATGACAGGACATTCCGGCCCGGTGTGGCAACGTGGCTTTCATGACCATGCCGTGCGCCGGGAAGAAGATTTACGCTCGTTGGCCAGATACGTAATCGCCAACCCATTGCGCGCAGGTCTCGTACAATCTGTTCGAGAATATGCGTTGTGGGATGCGGCGTGGCTGTAACATTGAACGCTTTCGCGCCGAAGGCGGCGCTCCTACAGGTTGAACAACACGGCGTAGGAGCGGCCCCCGGCCGCGAACCCCCGGCCGCGAACCCTTGGCTGCCCGTCGCGCCTGTCGCCACGGGCGGTCATTTCAATGACCGCCCTTCCAGGCCCAGGCCGCGGGCGATGACCTGCGCGGCGCCGGCGCCGAGACGTTCGGCGAAGCGGTCGAGGAAACTGGGCCGCGGGGTGTAGTCCACGATGTGCTCGGCGCCGATGAGCTTGCGCGCCACCCAGCTCGAGCTGCCCAGGCCGTCCACCAGGCCCAGCTCGACGCTCTGCTCGCCGGACCAGACGAGGCCGGAGAAGATCTTCTTCTCGTCGCCCTTGAGGCGGTCGCCGCGCCCTTGCTTCACCGCCTCGACGAACTGGCGGTAGGTGGTCTCCAGCACCTGCTTGAAGTGGGCCACCTCCTCCGGGTCCTCGGGCGAGAAGGGATCGAGGAAGCCCTTGTGCTCGCCGGCGGTGTAGAGGCGGCGCTCGATGCCCAGCTTCTTCATCGCCTCCACGAAGCCGAAGCCGTTGGAGAGTACGCCGATGGACCCCACCAGCGAGGCCTTGTCGGCATAGATCTCCTGTGCCGCCACCGCCACGTAGTAGCCGCCCGAGGCGCAGATGTCGGTGACCACCGCGTACACCGGCTTGTCCGGGTACTTCTCGCGCAGGCGCCGGATCTCGTCGTTGATGTAGCCGGCCTGCACCGGGCTGCCGCCGGGGCTGTTGATGCGCACGATGACCCCGGCGGCGTTCTCGTTCTCGAACGCCGCGCGCAGCCCGCTGATGACGAGGTCGGCGCTGGCCGGGGCGTCGTCGGCGATGACGCCCTTGATCTCCACCAGCGCGGTGTGGCGCCCGGCCAGGCCGGGGGCCATGGCCCCCTCGCGCGGGGCGTAGAGGAGCACCAGCAACAGGAACAGGTAGGCGAAGGTGAGCACCTTGAAGAAGATGCCCCAGCGCCGCGCCCGGCGCTGCTCGTTGAGGGCGGCGAAGGCCAGGCGGGTGAGGGTCTCGCGCTCCCAGCTCTCGGCCGGTTGCGCCGGCGGCTGCCCGCCGCCCCGGGGTTGCTCGTCGTTCATGGTGGGCCCGTTCCGTGCTGCTCGATGCGGGGATTATATACGGGCCCGGCCGGGTGTCAGGAGACGGCGACCACGGGATCCGCCAGCCAGCGGTCCAGGGCATGGAGGTCCGGCACCAGGGCCAGCGGGCGGTGGCGGCGCAGGCGCTCGGTGTCGTGCACGCCGTGGGTCACGGCCACCGCGGCCACCCCGGCGGCGCGGGCCATCTCCAGGTCGTAGTCGGTGTCGCCCACCATGAGGGCCTGCTCCGGGGCCACCGCCAGCTCGTCCAGGATCTCGTGCAGCATCCGGGGCGAGGGCTTGGAGGCGGTCTCGTCGGCGCAGCGGCTGGCATGGAGGTAGCGGCCCAGGCCGGTTTCGGCCAGCACCCGGTCCAGCCCGCGGCGCGCCTTGCCGGTGGCCACCGCCAGCAGGCGGCCGCCCGCGTGCAGCCGCGCCAGCAGCTCGCGGGCGCCGGGAAACAGCCGGCTGGGGGTGGGGTTGCGGTGCAGGAACTCCTCGCGGTAGGCCGCGGCCAGCCGGGCCCGGGTGGCGGCCCCGGCCTCCGGGTACAGGCGGGCGAAGGCGCCGTCGAGGCTGAGGCCGATGACCTCGCGCAGGCGCTCCGCCGGCAGCGCGGGCAGGCCCGCCGCCTCCGCCGCCCGGCGCAGGCAGTCCACGATGCGGGCCTCGGAATCCATGAGGGTCCCGTCCCAGTCGAACACGATCAGCCGAAATCGGTCCTGCACGTCTCGCATCCCAGTCGTTCCAGCACGGCCAGCAGGTCCGCCGGCAGCGGCGCCGCCACCTGGAGATGGGGGCCGCCGCCGGGCATTTCCAGCGCCAGCGACCAGGCGTGGAGAAACAGCCGCCGCAGCCCCGCCCCGCGCAGGGCCCGGTTGAAGCCAGCGTCGCCGTAGCGCTCGTCGCCGGCCAGGGGATGGCTGGCGTGGGCGGCATGGACCCGGATCTGGTGGGTGCGGCCGGTGAGCAGCCGCACCTCCACCAGGGTCACGTCCGCTCCCGTCCAGCGGGCGGTGAACTCGGTCTGCGCCGCCTTGCCGGTCTCGCTCACCCGCACCACCCGCTCGCCCGAGGCCAGCACGTTCTTGCGCAGGGGCACGTCCACCCGGTGGGGCCCGCCCGGCCACGCGCCCCGCACCAGGGCCAGGTAGCGCTTGTCCACCCGGCCCTCGCGCAGGAGCCCGTGCAGGGCCCGCAGGGCGGAGCGCCGCTTGGCCACCAGCAGGCAGCCGGAGGTGTCCCGGTCCAGGCGGTGAACCAGCTCCAGGCCGGGGGCCTTGGGCCGCAGCGCGCGCAGGGCCTCGATGACGCCGAAGCTCAGGCCGGACCCCCCGTGCACCGCCACCCCGGCGGGCTTGTCCAGCACCAGCAGGCGCTCGTCCTCGTACAGGACCGCCCGTTCCAGCCGCTCCAGCAAGGCGGCCGGGGGGCGCAGGGTGCCCGCCTCGCGCCGGCGCACCGGCGGCAGGCGCAGGCGGTCGCCGGCCTGGAGCCGGTAGTGGGGCTTGATGCGGCCCCGGTTGACCCGGACCTCGCCCCGGCGCAGGATGCGGTAGACGTGGGACCGGGGGACGCCCTTGAGCCGGGCCAGGAGGAAGTTGTCCACCCGCTGCCCGGCCTGGTCCTCGGTAATCTCGAGGATTTGCACGCCTTTTCCGGTGTTTTCCATGCCGTTGACCGCTTGTTCCCGCCCTGTTCCCACCGATTGCCCCGCCGGGGCAACATTGATATAGTGCGCGCAAGTCTCGGATTTTTCGAGGCCGCGTGAAAACGCGCGTAATTTGACTGGTTTCGGGCCCGGGTGCAAGGCGCGCGGGCTCCATGGAACACTGGCTGGTCGCCGGTGGCAGGGCCAAAGGACCCGGGCCGGCGGCTGTAAATGGAATCACTGCGCTCCCATGCCCGTGCTGAGTAGGCATGGCGGGCGGTTCGTCGATCACACCGTTTTACGAGGCGCTGCGCCGGCCGAAGCGCACGCGTGCTGCGTTGGACGGTCGGGCGACCCCGCAGACCCCACTCCCACGGGTCGTGGTTGAGCGCCTCAGCACAAGGTTTACACATGAAAAGAATGCTCTTTAACGCAACTCAGCGTGAAGAGTTGCGTGTCGCACTCGTCGACGGCCAGACCCTCTACGACCTGGACATCGAGACCACCCAGCGGGAATCGAAGAAGTCCAACATCTACAAGGGCCGCATCACCCGCATCGAACCCAGCCTCGAGGCCGCCTTCGTCGATTACGGCGCCGAGCGCCACGGCTTCCTGCCGCTCAAGGAGGTGGCCCGTTCCTGCTTCAAGGAAGGGGCGCCGGCCTCGGGCCGGGTGAGCATCAAGGAGGCCCTGGCCGAGGGCCAGGAGCTGGTG
>Ga0256839_1005535_pt1 | contig 11619 bp, 8 predicted proteins | sample 354166metaG_FD_185968 | JGI IMG/M metagenome (GOLD analysis project Ga0256839, IMG submission 185968) | Hydrothermal vent microbial communities from Mid Atlantic Ridge, Atlantic Ocean - 354-166 | ecosystem: Environmental > Aquatic > Marine > Hydrothermal vents | place: Atlantic Ocean: Mid...
CTGCGCTCGAAATGACAAGGCATGAGGTTCTCATCGGCAAATGGACACGACAGGGTTGCAAGTGGATCAGCGTGGCAGCCCCATGATGCAGACCCCAAGGGCCGGAATCCAGGGAAAGGCGCCATTCACCCCGGATTTCGCTGCGCGCCATCCGGGCTACGCATGTCACGCATTCAGGCAAATCTCAATAGCGTCGCCGCCAGCTCGTGCCAGCGGGACCATCCTCCAGCACGATGCCCCGGCTGGCCAGTTCGTCGCGGATGCGGTCCGCCTCGGCCCAGTTCCGCGCGGCGCGGGCGGCCTCGCGGCGGGCGACGAGCGTCTCCACCTCGGCGTCCGACAAGCCCTGCGCGACACCGGTACCACCGCCCTTGAAATAGGCTTCGGGATCCTGCCCCAGCAGTCCCAGGACGCCGCCCAACCGTTTCAGCGTCCCCGCAAGGGCCGCCGCGCGCCCTGCCTGCCCCGCGCTCCGGGCGCGGTTGATCCCGTGTGCCAGATCGAACATCACCGCCAGCGCCTCTGGGGTATTGAAATCGTCGTTCATGGCGGCACGAAAACGGGCCTCGCAGGCCTCGATGTCCCCCTCGACTCCCTGTCCGGCCGCCTCATCCGCTTCGAGGCCGCGCAAAGCGGTATAGAACCGGTCCAGCGCGGCGCGCGCCTGGTCCAGGTTGGCATCGGAATAATTGAGGGGGCTGCGGTAATGGCTGGCGAGGATGAAATAGCGCACCACTTCCGGCTGGTAGCGGGCCAGCACCTCGCGCACGGTGAAGAAATTGCCCAATGACTTGGACATCTTCTCCTCGTCCACCTGGACGAAACCATTGTGCATCCAGACATTGACGAACTTGTGTCCGGTGGCCGCCTCCGACTGGGCAATCTCGTTTTCGTGATGGGGGAACATGAGATCCATGCCGCCGCCATGGATATCGAAATGATCCCCCAGGCAGCGGGTGGACATGGCTGAACACTCGATGTGCCAGCCGGGCCGGCCCGGCCCCCAGGGCGAATCCCAGCTGGGCTCGCCGGGCTTGGCCGCCTTCCACAGCACGAAATCCAGGGGATCCTCCTTGGCGGCTTCCACATCCACCCGGGCGCCGGCACGCAATTCCTCCAGGCGCTTGCCCGAGAGCCGGCCATAGGCGGAAAAGCGGCCGACGCGGTAATAGACATCACCATTGGCCGCCCGGTAGGCGAAACCCTTTTCCTCCAGGCGACGGATCATGGCAATGATGTCCGCCATGGCGGCGGTGGCCCGCGGCTCCTCGTCCGGCGGCAGCACGCCCAGGGCGGCGGCATCCTCGTGCATGGCGCGGATGAAACGACCGGTGAGGGATGCCACGTCCTCGCCACGTTCCCTGGCGCGGGCGATGATCTTGTCATCGATGTCGGTGATGTTGCGCACGTAGGTCACCGTGTATCCCAGGGCACGCAGGTAGCGCACCACCATGTCGAATACCACCAGGACCCGCGCGTGGCCGATGTGGCAATAGTCGTAGACGGTCATGCCGCAGACATACATGCGCACCCTGCCCGCCTCGATGGGCCGGAAAGGCTCCTTGCGCCGCGTCAGGCTGTTGTAGATCTCCAGCATTATCACCAGGCCGTCCGGAAAACAGCAGGCAACACCGGCATTGTGCGCCCTGCTCAAAAGGGCTCACCATAGCAAAAAAGGGCCTGGCGCGCATCCATCCAACGGGCATACAACGGGCGTCCCATCGGATGTCCCGGCCACCGCTCCCATGGTGCCCGTTTCGCGCCAGCGACGGCGCGCCTTCTGCGCCTGTCCGGGAACGGTGACAAGATGGCGGGTTAAAACCCCTGCCGTTTCTGCCGTTAAAAGGCGTAACCGAACCTGTCCGGGCCTGTCCGACAAAAACAAACCACTCAGGAGCGCGACAACGATGAAAATCAACCTGCCGGTCACCGACAAGGAGGTTTGCCTCACGGAACAGGACGTCATCGTCTCCACCACCGACCTCAAGGGCGCCGTCACTTACGCCAACGCGGATTTCCTGCGCATCAGCGGCTATTCCGAGGAAGAGCTGCTGGGCAAGAATCACAACATCATCCGTCATCCCGACATGCCGCCCGCCGCCTTCTCCGACCTCTGGCAGACCCTCAAGGCCGGCAAGTCCTGGATGGGCATCGTCAAGAACCGCTGCAAGAACGGCGACTACTACTGGGTGGACGCCTATGTCACCCCCATGTTCGAAGGGGACCGCATCGTCGGCTACCAGTCGGTGCGGGTCAAGCCCCATCGCAAGGAAGTGGAGCGTGCCGAGCGTCTCTATCGCCAGCTCATGTCGGACAAGCCGCGCCGCCTGCGCATGCCGCCCCTCAGCCTGATGCAGAAGCTCGGCGGCACCGCCACCCTGCTCATGCTGGCCCTCCTGGGGGTGCTGGTCGCCTACCTGAACATGCCTTTCCGCCAGGCAAGCGCCCTCGTGCTGCCTGTGCTGGCACTCCAGTGGGCGGCCATTGGTTTCTTCCTGCGTCCCCTGCGGACCGTGGCCAGGGAAGCAGCAAAGGTGGTGGACAACCCCGTCATGCAGCAGGTCTACACGGGCAGCACCGATGAGATCCACAAACCCCTGCTGGCCATCCGCATGCTCCAGGCGCGCCTGCGCACCGTGATCGACCGCATCACCGACTCGGCGGGCGCCCTGGAGCACATCGCCGAAGAAACGACCGCCACGGTGGAGAAGAAAAAACAGACGGTCCTGCGCCAACAGCGCGAGACCGATCAGGTGGCCGCTGCCATCAACGAGATGGCGGCAAGTATCAAGGAAGTGGCCGGAAGCGCTGACCAGGCCTCCCGGGCCGCCGCCGAGGCCAACGGACAGGCCGGCCAGGGCAAGGAGATCATGTCCCGCATCGTCGGCTCCACCCAGGCCCTGGCGGACGAGGTCCAGAACGCCGCGGCCGTGATTCAGCAGCTCAAGGAGCACAGCAAGGAAATCGACGTGGTCCTGGAGGTCATCAAGAACATCGCCGAGCAGACCAACCTCCTGGCGCTGAATGCCGCCATCGAGGCCGCCCGCGCCGGCGAACAAGGGCGGGGATTTGCCGTCGTGGCGGACGAGGTGCGCACCCTGGCACAACGCACTCAGCAGTCGACGGAGGAAATCGAGGAGATGATCGCCCGTTTCCGTAGCGAAACGGACCGGGCGGTGACTGTCATGAACGGCAGTTGTGCCCAGGCCCGGGAAACCGTGGCCTGCGCCGCCCAGGGCGGCGAGGCCCTGGACGGGATCACCAACGATGTGGCCACCATCACGGACATGAACCAGCATATCGCCGCAGCGGCCGAACAGCAGACCGCCGTCGCCGAGGAAATCAACCAGAACATCTGCAACATCACACAGACCGCCGAGGAAACCAGCCAGGCCATCCGGGAGGTTGCCGAGGCCAATGAACGCCTTGCCCGCCTGGCACGGGACTTCACCGGCATGACGCGCCAGTTCAACGCCTGAACCGACCGGAATCCTTTGCCGCCCTCCCAAACCCCGAGGGCGGGCCCTTACAATGCCCCATTCCAATACCCCATTCCGATCAGGAGCCCCACGCCCCTGCCAACGTCGGCCTTTCCCCTGCCGCGACTTGCCGATAACATTGGCATTTGTTCAGAAGAGACGGGGTGGATGCATTACATGCGAGCTGTTCCAGTCCTGCTGATCCTGCTCCTCGCGCTCGCCGCGGACCCGGCCGCGTCGTCCGAGGCACCGGACCCTTTTCCCCGGGTCCGGCTGGAGACCAGCATGGGCGACATCGTGCTGGAACTGGATCGGGACAAGGCGCCGCGGACGGTGGACAACTTTCTGCGCTACGTGCAGGACGGCTTCTACGACGGGACGATCTTTCACCGGGTCGTCCGCAACTTCGTGATCCAGGGTGGCGGCTATACCACGGCCCTGCAGAAAAAGGCCACCCGGCCGCCCATCCGCAACGAGGCGGACAACGGCCTGCGCAACCGGCGCGGCACCATCGCCATGGCGCGCACCAGCGAGCCCCATTCCGCCACCGCCCAGTTCTTCATCAACGTGGCAGACAATGGTCTGCTCGACCATGTGGAACCCACCCGGCGTGGCTGGGGCTATGCCGTCTTCGGGCGCGTCGTGGCGGGCATGGACGTGGTCGACCGGATCCAGCGCACGCCCACGGGCCGGGTCGGCCCTTTCCGCCGGGACGCCCCCTTGAGACCCGTCGTCATCCGGCGGGCTGTGGTCGTGGCAGCGCAGCAGGGTGAACGCTGACCCTCCTGCCATCCACATCGGCACCTCGGGCTGGCACTACCCCCACTGGCGGGGGGTGTTCTATCCCGAGTCCCTGAATACCCGGCAATGGCTGGGCCATTACGCCCGCCATTTCCCCTGCGTGGAAATCAACAACAGCTTCTACCGTCTTCCCGGGCAGACCACCTTCGCCCAATGGCGGGAACAGACCCCGCGGGGATTTGCCTTTTCCGTCAAGGCCCCCCAGGGCATCACCCACCGGCGCAAGCTCAGAAACTGCCGGGACAGCCTGGCGCGCTTCCTGGAACACGCCGCCGCGCTGGAGGAAAAACTGGCGGTGATACTGTTTCAGCTGCCGCCACGCTGGCACTGCAATGCCCGACGGCTGGCGGATTTTCTGGCGCTGCTGCCTCCCCATCTTCCCTGCGCCTTCGAGTTCCGCGATCCGGACTGGCACAACGAAACGGTCTACGCCCTGCTGCGCGACCATGGCGCCGCCTTCTGCATCTTCGAGTTGGGCGAACTGCGCACGCCCCTCGTCAGCACCGCCGGCCACGTCTATGTCCGGCTCCACGGCCCGGCGGGACCCTATGCCGGCAGTTACAGCCCGGCCCGCCTGCGCACCTGGGCGGAAAAACTGCGCTGCTGGCAATCACAGGGCAAGACGGTGTGGCTCTTTTTCGACAACGACCAGGCTGGCTATGCCGTGAAAAACGCCCGCCTGCTGACGAAACTGGTACAGGAAGGGACGAACACAGCCTGAGATGATCAGGCCCGCAGCCAGGGCGCCAGGTGACCGGCCACCATGCCCGCGAGCCCCTCGATATGCCGGGGGTCGTCGTTGAGGGCAGGAATGTAGCGATAGGCGCTGCCGCCCGCCTCCAGGAACAAGGCCCGGTTGAGGACCTGGATTTCCTCCAGGGTTTCCAGGCAATCGGCGGCGAAACCGGGACAGACCACATCCACGGCACCCACGCCCCGGCGCGCGAGGTCCTTGAGGGTCTCGTCCGTATAGGGCTGCAGCCAGGGCTCGCGGCCGAAACGCGACTGGAAGGTCAGGCGCCAGCGATCCTGCGCCAGGCCCAGGCGCTGCGCCACCCGCCGCGCCGTCGCCTGGCACTGGTCGTAATAGGGATCGCCCGCCTCCCGGGTGCGCGCCGGCATGCCGTGGAAGGAAAACAGCAACAGGCGTTCCTCCCCGTCTTCCCGGCGTGCATGCTCGATGCGGGCGGCCAGGGCCTCGATGTACCAGTCCTGGTCGTGATAGTGATTGATCAGGTGCAGCTCCGGCAGCCACATCCAGTGGCGCAGCGTCGCCGCCACGGCATCGAAGGTGGAGGCGGTCGTCGCCGAGGCGTACTGCGGATAGAGCGGCAACACCAGGATCCGCCGCACACCGGCACGGCGCAGTGCGTCCAGTGCATGGGCGATGGACGGCCTGCCATAGCGCATCCCCAGCGCCACGGGAACCGGCTCGCCACACACCGCGGCAAGGCGCGTCTGCAGTGCCGCGGCCTGGCGCCGCGAAATCACCAGCAGGGGGGAGCCTTCTTCCGTCCAGATGCTGCGGTAGGCCCGGGCGGCGCGGCGCGGGCGCAGCCGCAGGATGATGCCGTGGAGGACGAACCACCACAGGGGCCGTGGCAGGGGCACGATGCGCGGATCCCAGAGGAATTCCGCCAGATAGCGGCGCAGGGCGGCCGGCTCGGGCGCATCGGGTGTCCCCAGGTTGACAAGCAGCACGCCCGCCCTGGGCGCGGCCTCCTCAGTCATCGCCCGCCTGCGCGGTGAGCATGCGATTGAGGCGGCGCACGAAGGCAGCGGGATCCTCCAGCTGTCCGCCCTCTGCGAGCAGGGCCTGGCCGAAGAGCAGTTGCGCCCAGTCGTCGAGGGTCGTCTCGTCGTCCACGTCTTCCAGGCGCTTCACCAGGGGATGATCGGGATTGATCTCGAGTATGGGCCGGCTCGCCGGCAGCGCCTGGCCCGCGGCCTCCAGGATCTTGCGCAGACCGGGCGCCAGGTCCTGTTCCTCCACCACCAGGCAGGCAGGCGAATCCGTCAGGCGGTGGCTGATGCGCACCGCCTTCACCTTCTCTCCCAGTGACTTCTGCAGGCGTTCCACCAGGGGCTTGAGGCGGTCGCCCACTTCGGCGCGCCTTTCCCTTTCATCCTTGTCCTCCAGCTCGCCCAGATCCAGCTCGCCCCTGGCCACGGAATGCAGCGGCTTGCCGTCGAACTCGGTGAGCGCCGTGAGCATCCATTCGTCCACGCGGTCGTGCAGCAACAGAACCTCGATGTCCTTGCGGCGGAACACTTCCAGATGGGGGCTGCCCGCGGCAGCGGCCAGGCTCTCGGCCGTGACGTAATAGATGGCCTTCTGGCCCGGCTTCATGCGCGCGACATAATCGGCGAGGCGGACGTTCTCCTCATCGGAAGCGTCATGAGTGCTGGCGAAACGCAGCAGGGCGGCAATACGCTCACGGTTGGCGGCATCCTCCACCACGCCTTCCTTGAGCACCCGGCCGAACTCGCGCCAGAAGCGGCGATATTTCTCCTGTTCCTTCTCCGCGAGGCTCTCCAGCAGCCCCAGGATCTTCTTCACGGAGGCACTGCGGATCACCTCGATCTGGCGATTGTGCTGGAGGATCTCGCGCGAGACGTTCAGGGGCAGGTCGTCGGAATCCACCACGCCGCGCACGAAGCGCAGGTAGTGGGGCAGCAGGTGCTCGGCATCGTCCATGATGAACACGCGGCGCACGTAGAGCTTCACGCCATGACGGCGCTCCCTGTCCCACAGGTCGAAGGGGGCCCGGGCGGGGATGTAGAACAAGGTGGTATAGGACTGGCGCCCCTCCACCTGGACATGGACATGCGCCAGGGGATCCTCGAAGTCGTGCGCCACGTGCTTGTAGAAGGCGTTGTACTCCTCCGCCGTGATTTCCTTGCGGGGCCGGGTCCACAACGCCGCGGCGCGATTCACCGTCTCCTCTTCCTCCGTCTTGCCTTCGACCGGCATGACGATGGGCAGCCCCAGGCTGTCGGAGTACTTGCGCACGATGGCGCGCAGCCGGGCACCGTCGAGAAACTCGTCCTCTCCTTCACGCAGGTGGAGCACGATCTCCGTGCCGCGGTCTGCCTTCTCCACCGTCTCCAGGGTATAACTGCCCCGCCCGTCGGACTCCCAGCGCACGCCGTGCCCGGGCCCCAGGCCGGCGCGGCGGGTGGTGAGCGTCACGCGCCCGGCCACGATGAAGGCGGAATAGAACCCCACCCCGAACTGACCGATGAGCCGCGCATCCCGGGCGGCATCGCCGCTCAGGGATTCCAGAAACTGGCGCGTGCCCGAGCGGGCGATGGTGCCGATATTGTCCACCACCTCCTGGCGGCTCATGCCGATACCGTTGTCCGCCACGGTCACGGTGCGCGCCGTCTTGTCATAGTGGATGCGCACCTTGAGTTCACTGTCGTCCTCGTAGAGGGCCTCGTCGGTCAGCGCCTCGAAACGCAGCTTGTCACAGGCGTCCGAGGCATTGGAGATCAGCTCGCGCAGGAAGATCTCCTTGTTGGAATACAGGGAATGGATCATCAGGTCCAGGAGCTGGCGCGCCTCGGCCTGAAAATCCAGGGTTTCCTTGTGAGTCTCGACGGTCATCTTCCAACTGCTCCATTATTAACCCGGCAGATTACTATTAAGGGTCTCATAATTGTCCATATCAAAATGTGTAGCCCGGATGGAGTGGAACATAATCCGGGTGCAGGGGTTTTTCCGTCTGGTTTCCTGGATTCCGCGCTTGCAGCGCTTCATCCAGGCTACCGGACCGGCGCACCAACAGCCCCGACCCTGTCTATTCAACTACGAGACCGTCAGTAAGTATAACCGAAAAAACCGGCAACACCGGATCCCGAATACGGGCTCGCTTTCGACGACAAGCTATGTTTGAATGGTACGCAAGATGATCAGAACCGTCGCCACCACCCCTTTCGACGACCAGAGGCCGGGCACCTCGGGGCTGCGCAAGAAGGTCAGCGTCTTCCAGCAACCCCACTACCTGGAGAACTTCGTCCAGGCCCTGTTCGATACCCTGCCCGGGGCCCGGGGCAAAACCCTGGTGCTGGGCGGTGACGGCCGCTACTACAACGACCGGGCCATCCAGGTCATCCTCAAAATGGCGGCTGCCAAGGGCTTCGGCAAGGTCCTGGTGGGCCGCGACGGCCTCCTCTCGACCCCGGCGGTCTCCTGTCTCATCCGCAAGTACCGGGCCTTCGGCGGCATCATCCTCTCCGCCAGCCACAATCCCGGTGGCCCGGACGGTGATTTCGGCATCAAGTACAATACCGGCAACGGCGGCCCGGCACCGGAAAAACTCACGGATCAGGTCTATCGCAACACCCGTGAGATCACCCGCTATCTCATCGCGGATGTGCCGGACGTGCCCCTGGGGCGTCTCGGCAATCATGCCCTGGGGGATATGGTCGTCAGCATCATCGACCCGGTGGCCGACTACGCCGGACTCATGGAATCATTGTTCGATTTCGACCGGATCCGCGATCTCCTGGAAGAAGGCGTGTTCACCCTCTGCTATGACGCCATGCATGCAATCACCGGCCCCTATGCCCACGCCATCCTGGAGGACCGCCTGGGCGCGCCGCCGGGTACTGTCATCAACGGCACCCCCCTGCCGGATTTCGGCGGCGGCCATCCCGATCCCAATCTCACCTATGCCAGGGAACTCGTGGAAATCATGAACGCCCTCAGCGCACCGGATTTCGGCGCCGCCTCGGACGGCGACGGCGACCGCAACATGATCCTGGGCAAGCGCTTCTTCGTCACCCCCAGTGACAGCCTCGCCATACTGGCGGCCAATGCCGCGCTGGCGCCCGGCTACCGGGAGGGACTCAAGGGCGTGGCCCGCTCCATGCCCACCAGCCGTGCAGTGGACCAGGTGGCTGCCTCGCTGGGCATCCCCTGTTACGAGACGCCCACCGGCTGGAAATTCTTCGGCAATCTGCTGGACGCAGGGAAGATCACCCTGTGTGGAGAAGAGAGCTTCGGCAGCGGCTCCGATCACCTGCGGGAAAAGGACGGCCTCTGGGCCGTGTTGTTCTGGCTCAACATCATTGCGCACCGGCGCCTGTCGGTGGAGCAGATCACCCGCGAGCACTGGCAGCGCCACGGACGCCACTTCTACAGCCGGCACGACTACGAGGGCATGGATACGCATATCGCCATGGAGATCCTCGCCGACCTGCGCGACAGACTGCCCCGGCTCAAGGGTCGGCGCATCGGCGACCATGGTGTCGTCCTGAGCGACGAATTCAGCTACACCGACCCCGTCGATGGCAGTGTCAGCGAGCATCAGGGTATCAGGATCGGATTCGAGGACGGCGCACGCATCGTCTTCCGCCTCTCGGGCACGGGCACCTCTGCCGCCACCCTGCGCATCTATCTGGAAAAGTACGAGCCCGATCCGGCCAGGCACGACCAGGACACCCAGGCAGCCCTGGCGGATCTGATCCGGATTGCCAACGAACTCTCCGGCATCCTCGCGCGCACCGGGCGCGGTGGTCCGACGGTCATTACCTGATGAGATTCGCGACCATGGGGCCGCACCTCCGGCAGGACAGCTGGCACAGGCGCGCCACCATCGGCGCAAAGCGGTTTGCAGCTTCGCTGCGGGCTTTTCTCAGACCTTGAACTTGGACACCAGCCCCTGTAGCTGCGTGGCCATGGCGCTGACTTCCTCGCTGGCCTGCTGCAACTGGCCGCTGCTCTGGGAGGTCTGAACCGCGACATTGTTGATGGCCACGATACTGCGGCTGATTTCCTCGGCCACCGCGCTCTGTTCCTCGGCGGCGTTGGCGATCTGCGTATTCATGTCGTTGATGCGGGCCACCTTCTCGGTAATGGACATGAGCGAGGTCCCTGCCCGGGAAGATTCGTCCACACTGGTCTGGGCCTGCTCCCGGCTGGCCTTCATGACCCGCTCCGCCTTTTCTGCACCTGCCTGGAGCTTCTCGATGATCTCCTGGATCTCCTGGGTGGACTGCTGGGTGCGTTGCGCCAGGGTCCGCACCTCGTCGGCCACCACGGCGAAACCGCGCCCCTGCTCGCCGGCGCGCGCCGCCTCGATGGCGGCATTCAGGGCCAGCAGGTTGGTCTGCTCGGCAATGGCCTTGATCACATCCAGCACCGTACCGATGTTTTCGCTGTCCTGGGCCAGTTGATGAATGACCGTGGCGGCCTCTTCCACGTCACTGGCCAGCTTGTCGATGGTCCCCACTGCCTGGGACACCACCTGCTTGCCGCTGGCGGCCTCATTGTCCGCCTCCTTGGCGGCGCCGGCGGCATCCGCGGCATTGCGTGCCACCTCGTGCACGGTGGCCGACATCTCGTTGATGGCCGTGGCCACCTGGTCGATATCACTCTGCTGCTTGACGATGTCCTCGCGTGACCGGCCGGTCACCACGGACATCTGCTGAGCGGCATTGTTGAGACTCCCCACCGAATCGGAGATCTCGCGGATGATCCCCTGAAGCTTGGCAACGAAACGGTTGAACTCACCCACCAGTTCACCCACCTCGTCCTGCTGCCGGCTCTGGAGGCGTTTGCGCAGGTCACCCTGGCCGCTGGCCATCTCGCGCAAGGACATCACCACCTCCTGCAGGTTGCGGATAATGGAAGCACCGATGACATAGCTCAACAGCCCCATGAACAGCACCAGCACCACCCCGATCACAAGCCCCGTGATCAATGCCTCCCGGGACTCGCCTTTGGCCTGGGCGATGGTTTCCGTGAAACGCTTCTGGGCACTGTCACGAAACGCCTGGAGGGTGGACAGGAGCGACTCCTTCATCTCGTTCATGCGGGCAATGTCGCCGCTGGCCCCGCTGATCGTGACCGTCCCGTCCACCAGTCTACTGGACAGGTCATGAGTGAACCGGAAGTAACCCTGGAAAATGTTCTCCAGCCCCGCCACGTCCTGTTCCAGGTCAGGATTGATACTGCGAATCTCATCGAGCACCCGGTTGAAGCGCCGGGCAAGCGCTTCCGCCTCGGTCAACAGCTCCTCATCCATGGTGATCACGGCATTGGCGAACTTCGTGATGAGGGTCTGGGAGACGCCATTGATCATCTCGATGCGCTCCATGACGGGGAAATGGCGATCTCGGATCTCCTCCAGGCGTGCCGTGTTATGGCTGTTCACCGCGAAATTGAAAAACAGATAGACCGCAAAACCGGCAACACCGATACCGACGATCAGGGCGATCTTGTACTTGATGGACAGTCTGGTCAGAAAATTCATCTACCCCACCTCTATCTGCAACAGATGGTTGACGGCACAGCCCGTACGAAAGACGGGATACGGGTCTCCCGCAGCAT
>Ga0256839_1005536_pt1 | contig 11617 bp, 10 predicted proteins | sample 354166metaG_FD_185968 | JGI IMG/M metagenome (GOLD analysis project Ga0256839, IMG submission 185968) | Hydrothermal vent microbial communities from Mid Atlantic Ridge, Atlantic Ocean - 354-166 | ecosystem: Environmental > Aquatic > Marine > Hydrothermal vents | place: Atlantic Ocean: Mid...
TTTTATCGCAGCGCTCACGTATATGGCAATTTATGTTGCCGTGGTTGGGTTTTCTATCCCTGGCGGAGTATTTCTCACGCTTGGAGGCGGGTTTTTGTTTGGCCCCGTTTTTGGCACGTTGTTTACGGTTGTCGGCGCGACTATCGGGGCCACGGCGATTTTTCTGGCCGCTAAAACCGGCTTAGGGAATGCGTTGCAAGCCAAACTAGAGGGCAATGGTGAGGGCCGTATGGCAAAAATGCAGGCGGGGCTGAAGGAAAACGAAATGTCCTACCTCTTTTTGATGCGCCTCGTGCCAGCGGTGCCATTTTGGTTTGCCAATTTGGCCCCTGCCTTTATGGGTATAAGCCTAAGCAGCTACCTGCTCACCACCTTCTTTGGCATTATCCCGGGCACTGCGGTTTACACTTGGGTTGGCTCCGGCTTGGGTGAAGTATTTGCCCAAGGCGGCACCCCAAATTTGGGCATTATATTTGAATGGCAAATATTGGGGCCAATTCTGGCGCTTAGCGCGCTGTCCGCGGTGCCGATCCTCCTCAAGAAATTTCGTAAAACCGGAGCAAGCGCATGAGTGTTATCAAGGTAGATATTTGCGTTATTGGCGCAGGGTCTGGTGGGCTATCAGTGGCGGCAGGCGCGGTGCAAATGGGGGCCTCTGTGGTGCTGCTTGAGGGCGGAAAAATGGGTGGCGATTGCCTGAATTATGGCTGTGTGCCCAGCAAAGCCTTGCTGGCGGCGGGCAAGCATGCCCACGCTATGACCACGGGCGCGCCGTTTGGCATTACGCCTGTCACCCCGCAGGTTGATTATGCCGCTGCCAAGCGCCACGTAAAGGCCGTGATTGATGGCATTGCGCCGCATGACTCGGTAGAGCGGTTCGAGCGCCTCGGGGTGAAGGTCATTTCCGAGTATGGCCGCTTTATTTCGCCACGTGAGGTGCAGGCGGGGGCGCATGTGATCCGCGCCCGCCGCTTTGTGATCGCCACGGGTTCTTCCCCCTTCGTGCCGCCGATTCCGGGGCTGGGCACGGTGCGCTATTATACCAATGAAGATATTTTTGACCTGCAAGAGCAGCCCGACCACCTGATCATCATCGGCGGCGGGCCTATAGGCATGGAAATGGCGCAGGCCCATGCGCGGCTGGGCAGTCGGGTGACGGTGCTGGAAGGCATGAAAGCCCTTGGCAAGGATGATCCAGAGCTGGCGGCGATAGCGTTAGCGCGTATCCGCGCGGAGGGTGTGGAAATTGTAGAAGGGGCCACGGCCTCGGAGATTACGGCTGAGGGCGGCGTAACGGTGAAAACCAAAGACGGCGCGAGTTATAGCGGCTCCCACCTCCTTATGGCCGTTGGGCGCACCGCCAATGTGGCCAGTCTTGACCTTGAAAAGGCGGGTATCAAACATGAGCGCCCGGGCATTTCGGTTGGGGCCAACCTTAAAACCTCCAACCGCCGTGTATATGCCATTGGCGATGTGGCTGGTGGCCTGCAATTCACCCATATGGCGGGGTATCAGGCCGGCATCGTTATTCGCTCGGCACTGTTTGGCCTGCCTGCCAAATCATCCACTGCCCACATTCCTTGGGCCACTTATACAGACCCGGAGATGGCGCAGGTGGGACTGACCGAGGCGCAAGCCAAAGAAAAGCACGGTGACACAGTGGAGGTGCTGCGCTTTGATTTCGCCGAGAATGACCGCGCACGGGCAGAGCTGAACACCACAGGGCTGATTAAAGTTATGGTCGTCAAAGGCCACCCCGTGGGGGCCTCGATTGTGGGGGCACAGGCGGGCGAGCTTATTCAAATTTGGGCGCTGGTTATTGCCAACAAGCTCAAAATTGGCGCGGTGGCGGCGATGGTTTCTCCCTATCCAACCATGGGCGAAATTAACAAACGCGTGGCCGGGGCTTATTACACCCCGCGCCTGTTTGAAAGCGACCGCGTGAAGAAGATTGTGCGCTTTGTGCAAAAATTGTGGTAGGTTGCAACCCGAGGCGTGAGACCTTACCTCACCCTTAACAACACGGGACAGACATGTTTTTCAGAACCCTCTCCGGCCGGTTTTTGCTCCTGACCATCATCTTTGTGATGTTGGCAGAAGTGCTGATATTTGTGCCATCCGTGGCGCGCTTTCGCGAAGACTATTTGCAACAACGCCTGGAGCTGGCACAACTTGCCTCACTGGCGCTGCTGGCCACGCCCGATGATATGGTCACGCCCGAACTGGCCAACGAATTACTGAAAAATGCGGAAGTCTTGAACATCGTTCTGCGCCGCAATGAAATGCGCGAGCTTATCCTGTCATCCCCGATGGTTGAGCCGGTGATGGAAACTTATGACCTGCGCAATGCCACGGCCTATGAGTTAATAATTGACGCGCTGGCCACGCTATTTATCAACGAAAAAGAAGTGATCCGCATCATCGGGCGGCCGGTAAAAGGGGCGGGTATAGAGATTGAAACCACCCTTCGGGTTATGCCCTTGCGCGAGGCCATGCTGGAGTATGGCCGCAATATTTTTCTGATCTCGCTGCTGATTTCGGTTATCAGCTCAGCCATGCTTTTTGTGGCCGTGCGGTTTGTGCTGGTGCGCCCCATAAGGCGGCTTGTAAGCAATATGATGGATTACCAACAAGCCCCCGAAGACGCCACCCGCGTGATTGCCCCGCAAAGCCGCGTGGTAGAACTGCGCGCAGCGGAGGATACTTTGCACGACCTGCAAACCCAGCTCACCGCCAACCTTAAACAAAAAGAGCGGTTGGCCCAGCTTGGGGAAGCCGTGGCCAAAATCAGCCATGATCTGCGCAACATTTTGACAACAACACAACTGCTGACGGATCGAATAGAAATGAGCGAAGACCCAACGGTGGCGCGTATCGCCCCTAAGTTGGTGACCTCGGTTGGCCGCGCCATTAACCTGTGCGAGCAAACCCTGACTTTTGGCAAAGCCGAAGAGGCCGCACCAAAGCCCGAGCGCTTTAAGCTCGCGGACCTCGTGGATGAAATTATTGATAGCGAAAACCTGCGGGATGATGCGGAAACTGTGAAAATCATTTGCGAATTCTCACCCGATTTTACCCTAACGGCAGATAGAGAGCAAATGTTCCGCGTGATCATCAACCTTGTGCGCAATGCCCGCCAAGCCATGGTCGCCACACAGGGCAGCGGCGAGATTTGTGTGCGGGCCGATCGCACCCCAAGCGGGGCCGAACTTAAAGTTTGTGATACCGGCCCCGGCCTGCCAAACGCGGCCAAGGAGAAACTCTTCCAGCCATTTCAAGGCTCTGTGCGCAAAGGCGGCACAGGGCTAGGCCTTGCCATAGCGTCTGAACTGGTGCGCGGACATGGCGGCACATTGGAGCTGGCAGAGACCTCTGAAAGCGGCACCTGCTTTCGGATTAACCTGCCGCAAAAATAAGCACCCAAATTCGCAACTCTGCCCTTGCGCTTGCAGCCTCGCATGGGTAGATACAGCACCGGAAGCACCCGTAGCTCAGCTGGATAGAGTACCTGACTACGAATCAGGGGGTCGCACGTTCGAATCGTGCCGGGTGCACCATTTTTTGATCTCACGGTGCGTAGCACCTCCGATGGGGCGGCCTGACCGGCCGAGGCGTAGTCACGCCTTTGGGTGCTCGGTTCTAAGTTGGTCTGATTTTCTGCACCAATTATTCTTATTATTGATGAGCAAACGGGTGGCCTTTACCATATATCGCCCATTAGCCTCGTCGACGCCTCAAAAATCAATTTATGCAAATACGTATACCTATTCTGCCAATTTCGCCAATTCCAATTATTTGTGTGCGCACGTATCACGATGCTGACCTAAAAAAATAGGCTATGCCCACTTCAAAAGGAAAAATTGGATGTTTTCAATACAGATGTTTTCGCGTGTTACAGGTGCCGTTTACCTGCTGATTGCCATTCTTGGGGCGTTTGGGATCGCATATATTCCGACGCTCGTGGTCAAAGGAGATATGAACGCCACGATTTTCAATTTTGCCGCCAGTCAAACAACGATAAGATGGGCAATTATTGCAGCATTATGCACTCAAATTGGCCATTTGGTCCTTGTGTTGATGCTCCACAAAATTCTTGCGCCAGTGAACGAGGCTATTTCCAAATTAATGGTGATATTTGTGTTGGCCGGCGTCCCGATTGCAATGCTAAACGAGGCCGTCAACGGGGTGGTTTTGGGGCTTATTGCACAGGCGGAACCTTCCCCTGAGTTGATCTCGGCCCTCCTAAGCTTCCATGCCTACGGCATTATCATTGTGCAAATTTTCTGGGGCCTTTGGCTATTTCCTTTTGGATATTTAGTCTACAAATCTGGTTTTCTGCCAAAAATAATTGGTGTGGCATTGATGATCGGGTGTTTTGGCTATCTTGCCGATAGTTTAATCTACTTTTTTGACCCTGCATTCCCTGTCAGCTTTTCAATTTATTTGTTTTGGGGCGAAGTCATGGCCTTGTTCTGGTTGCTCATTATGGGGGTTAATGCCGAAAAGCATGCGCAGATGCCCGGCGCTTAATCGGACACCTGTATTCAGGCCTCCTTCAGCGCTTCGGCAAGCAGATCAAACACTCTGCGCATGCGCCGGCTTGTGTTTAGGTCCCGATGGGCCACCAGCCAGATCGGAAATATAACCGGAGCTAAATCTGGTATCACCCGCTCCACCAAAGGTTCGGCATCGCCAATGTTACCATCAAGTATGCCAATGCCGACCCCCTGCTTGACCAGCGCCCACATGACGGTAAAATTTTCGGCCAGCACAGGGAAATTATCCTTGCTTAATTCCAAACCCATCGCATTTAGGCCTGCGATAAGCTGTCCGTTCCTATCGAGGTTGATAAAGTCGGCTATGCGCAATTCAATGGGCTGGCTTGGGTTACCTATGCGGCTCAAATAATCGGGGGTTGCATAAAGGCGCGCCGGAACGTCACGGATTTTTTTGGCAATCAGGTCCGGTTCGGTTGGTCGAAAATTTCGGATAGCAATATCAGCCTCGCGCCGATACAAATCACTCGGCGCGTCGGAGGCTACAATTTCGACCATAATCCCCGGCTCCAATAACCGCAAATTGGCGATAATCGGGGGCAACACCAGAGACGCATAAATTTCACTTGCCGCAATACAGATGGACCCGTCAATAGATTGCGATTGCCCCATTGCCGTGAGCGATATTTTACTGGCAGCATTGCCCATAGCGCGCACATGCTCAAGCAACTCCCACCCACCCGGCGTTAATTTCAACCCGCGCCCTACCCGCTCGAAAAGCACGATACCTAGCTCTTGCTCCAGCGCATCTACTTGCCGGCCCAAGGTGGGTTGCGCCATACCAAGAGCGCGCGCCGCCGCAGACAACGAGCCTTCTTCAGCCGTTACCAAAAACGCCCGCGCCCTATTCCAGTCAAATTTTACTGATCGCCAATCCATGCAGTTATGCATATCAAATCGCTGGGTTAGGTCAAATTGTAAATTCCACCAGCGCGCGAATACGCTCACCAAATGCTTGATGTGAAGTTCTAAAAATTATGTTCGGGCATTGAAATATCCAGCCAAATAGGGCCATGCACCTAGAACATTGCTATTGAAAAAATGGTGAGCCGGTCGGGATCCGAACCCGAGACCTACTGATTAAAAGTCAGTTGCTCTACCAACTGAGCTACCGGCCCACGCATAGCGGGGTTACTAGGGCGGTGGCGGGCGATGGTCAAGGGGGAAATGGGGGGAAACTGCGATAAATGTGTTGGAAATATCAAAGGGCGCGCGGGGTGGCTGGCAATGGCAGGTATATCGGCTTATAGAGGCGGCATGACGGATAAATTTGACAAAACCGGCCTCGCATATTTGAAAATGCACGGGCTAGGCAATGATTTTGTGGTGGTAGACGCGCGCGGCGGAGCGAGCGCGATGACGCCTGCCTTGGCGCGCGCCATCGGCGACCGGCATTTTGGTGTTGGCTTTGACCAATTGGCGCTGATTCGCGAAGAAGGTGGCGTGGTGGCGGTGGACTATTGGAATAGCGATGGCACGCTTTCAAATGCTTGCGGCAATGCGACCCGCTGCGTGGCACGGCTGATAATGGCAGAGCGCGGCGCCAACACGGTAACTCTGCGCACCGGGCGCGGAGATTTGCTGTGTGAGGATGCAGGCGGAGGCTTGATTCGGGTCAATATGGGCCAGCCTCAACTTGAATGGCACCAGGTGCCGTTGGCCCGCGAAACAGACACACTTACCTTGCCCTTGGCGGGCGCACCGAGCGCCACGGGTATGGGCAACCCGCATTGCAGCTTTTTCGTGGAAGATGCATCAGCGGTGGACCTTGATGTGCTGGGGCCAGCCACGGAAAACAACCCGCTCTTTCCCGAGCGCACCAATGTGCAGGTGGTGCAAGTGCTGGACCGTGAAAACCTGCGGGCGCGGGTGTGGGAGCGGGGCGTTGGGCACACGCTCGCCAGCGGCTCAAGCGCTTGCGCTGTGGCCGTAGCGGCGGCGCGGCGCGGGCTGGCTTTACGGGCGGTGACCGTGCATTTGGATGGTGGCAAGCTCGGGATTGAGTGGCGCGAGGATGGCGTCTGGATGACAGGGCCAACGATGCTGGTTTCTGAAGGTGTGCTTGCGCCAGAATTTCTGGAATCTGCCCAATGAACCCGCCCATTTTTGAAACCTTCGGATGTAGGCTGAACGCTTATGAAACCGAGGCCATGCGCGAGTTAAGTGCTGGGTTGGAGAACGCTGTGGTGGTCAACACCTGTGCTGTAACCGCCGAGGCGGTGCGCCAAGCCCGCCAGCGCATTCGTAAGCTGCGCCGCGAGAACCCCGAGGCCAAGCTGATTGTGACGGGCTGCGCCGCGCAGATTGAGCCGGAAAAGTTTAACGATATGCCCGAGGTGGACCTCGTGCTGGGCAACCTCGAGAAAATGCAGGCGGAGACGTGGGCTGGCATTGGCGGGGCCGAGGGGATTGTGGTTAAGGATATCATGGCCGCCACCGAGACCGCTGGCCACCTGATTGACGGCTTTGGCACCCGCGCGCGGGCCTATGTGCAGGTGCAAAATGGCTGTGACCATCGCTGCACTTTTTGCATTATCCCCTATGGCCGTGGCAACTCGCGCTCTGTGCCTGCGGGCGTGGTGGTGGAGCAAATCAAGCGCCTTGTGGCCAAGGGCTTTAACGAGGTGGTGCTGACGGGCGTGGACATGACAAGCTGGGGCGACGACCTGCCGGGCCAGCCGCCCTTGGGCGACCTTGTGCAGCGTATCTTGAAGCTGGTGCCAGACTTGCCCCGCCTGCGGATTTCCTCGATTGACTCGATAGAGGCTGACCCTGCGCTGGTGGAAGCGATCAAGTTTGCCCCGCGCCTGATGCCGCATCTGCACCTTTCGTTGCAGGCAGGTGATAATATGATCCTGAAGCGGATGAAGCGGCGGCATGCGCGTGAAGATGCGATTGAATTTTGCGCTGACATGCGGGCGGCGCGGCCCGAGATTGTGTTTGGGGCGGATATCATTGCGGGCTTTCCAACAGAAACCGACGCGATGTTTGAGAACTCGCTGAAGCTGGTGGTAGACTGCGGGCTGACATGGCTGCATGTGTTTCCGTTTTCGGCCCGGGAAGGCACCCCGGCGGCGCGGATCCCGCCGGTGGATGGGCGGATAGTGAAGGCCCGTGCGGCCCAGCTTCGGGCACTGGGAGACGTGCGGGTAGCGGATTATTTGGCGGAGCAAGTGGGCAGAACGGCACAGGTGCTTATTGAAACCCCGAATATGGGCCGCACCGAGGGTTTTGCCGAAGTGGCATTTAACTCCCCGCAGCCGGTCGGGCAAATTGTGACAGCCCGTTTAGAGAGCGGACTCACCGGAAAATTATCTGGAGTAGCACGTTAAGGGTCGGGGGCCGCTTTATACCTACCTACAGCTATCGCTGCTTTCTGAATGCAATAAAATGCGCGATATTAGCGTGTGACCCCAGAAGATGGCACCGCTAACTCACACTTTTCCCAACAAGGATTAGATAATTAAAGCACTGAAATGGCTGCAATAATAGGAGTTTTTCATAACTAGATTCCTAGGTATCTAGTTATGTTTCTCCACTAAATTGCAACGAATACATAATTTTACTCCATAAGGGCATTGCAGTTGAGATTTGCGCGAAAACCACCCGCTTTTCTATCGCAACCTTCCCATTTGAGCAGTGGCCACACTGCGCGACCCTGTTTATACTTTGATCAGGAAGAGGATGGTTATATGAATATCCCCCATATCACAGCCAAAGATGTATCGCTGAACTGGCGCACTATGGTTGCGGCCTTGAGGGCGGGCCACCAAGGTGTGCGGCCCGAGATCACTGACCAGTTTTTGCATCGCGGTGATGATGTGCTGCTTTCAAGGGCGGCGTGGATTGACGGGCTTGGGATAGCGGTGAAATCGGTAACAGTGTTTCCGGCGCAGGTGCCCTCAGTGCAAGGGGCGATGCTGCTTTTTGATGATCAAACCGGCGCGCTGCAAGCGGTGATTGACAGCGCATTAGTGACGCGCTGGAAGACGGTGGCGGATAGCCTGCTCGGGGCGCAAATTCTGGCGAGGCCGGATGCCAAGCGCATGCTGGTGATCGGCGCAGGGGCGGTGGCCGAGGGGCTGGTGGCGGCGTATCCGGTGCTGTTTCCCGGGCTTGAGATTGAGGTTTGGAACCGGACAACGGCGCGGGCCGAGGCTTTGGCATCGCGTGCAGGCGTGCGGGCGGTGGCGGACCTGCCGGAAGCGGTAGCGCGGGCGGATATTATAGCGGTGGCGACCCTGTCCAAGACGCCGGTTTTGCGCGGTGCGTGGCTGCGGGCGGGGCAGCATGTGGATTTGATCGGGGCGTTTACGGCGGATATGCGCGAGGCGGATGATGCCGCTTTGCAACGGAGCCGGATCTTTGTCGATAGCGTGGCGACCACGGTGGGGCACATCGGCGAGCTGATGATTCCTCTGGCGAGCGGGGCGATTGAGCGCAGCGATATTCGGGGTGATCTTTATGATTTGGCGCAGGGGGCTGAAGGGCGCACGGACCCCGAAGAAATTACGCTGTTCAAAAACGGTGGCGGCGCGCATTTGGATTTGATGGTCGGGCGGGTGATTCTGGCAGCTTACCGCAAACAATCCGCTTGACGTAGCCGCGGGCGGCGCTAGCCTGCCCCTATGCATCAAAACCCGATATTCCGGTCTAACGACCACGCTAAAAGCCTGAGTTTTGCGCAAGAGCGCGGCTTTGGTGTGCTGAGTGTGAATGGTGAAATCGGCCCGCTGGCGGCGCATTTACCCTTTGTTTTTAACGCTGACCATAGCCGCGTGGCCTTCCACATGCTGCGCTCCAACCCTGTGGCGCGCACAGAGGGGCCTGCCCTTTTGGCTGTCAGCGGGCCGGATGGCTATATCTCGCCGGATTGGTATGGTGTGCCAGAGCTGGTGCCAACATGGAATTATGCGGCGGTGCATATTCGTGGCAGCTTGCGGATGCTGGAGCCGGACGCATTGGAGCCACACCTACGGGCGCTCTCGGGTGAATTTGAGCGGCGCTTGCTGCCCAAGCCTATTTGGGATCTGGACAAGGTGAGCTTGGAAGCCCGCGCAAAAATGATGCGCATGCTGGTGCCTGCCGAGCTGGAGATCTCCGAAATTGATGCCACTTGGAAGCTCGGACAAAACAAGCCCGCAGCGGCGGTGCAGGGCGCGGTTGAAGGCCTGAAACACAGCGCGGTAGGCGTGGAAGTAGCGGCCCTCGCGGCCCTGATGGAGGAAGTATGAAGCTAATATACTCGGGCACCTCGCCCTTTGTGCGCAAAGTGAGCGTGCTGCTGCTGGAAACCGGGCTGGATAGCCGCGTGGACAAGGAAACCGTGGCGATTACGCCGATGAAGCCCGGCGATGTGGTGCCAAGCGCCAACCCGCTGGGCAAGGTGCCGTGCCTGATCACAGATAACGGCCCGATTTTTGATAGCCGTGTGATTACGCGCTATCTGGATACGCTGCACACGGGCGCAAAGCTTTACCCCGAGGGTGATGCGCTGTGGCCGGTGCTTACGCTGGAAGCCGTGGCGGATGGCATGCTCGATGCCGCAGTGCTAATGATTTATGAGCGCTTGCTGCGCACGGACGCACAAAAATCACCTGAATGGGTCGAGGCGCAGTGGCTAAAAATTAGCCGTTCCTTGGAACATCTGGACGAGAATGTGGCTGCGCTCGCACCGCTATCCATGGCCAGCATAAGCGTGGCCTGCGCACTGGGCTACCTTGATTTCAGGCATGATGACCGAGGCTGGCGGACGATTGCACCCAAACTGGCAGCGTGGGAGGTTGGGTTTTCCCAGCGGCCCGCAATGCGCGCCACGCTGCCGGGATAGACACCACTATGGCACATAAAAACAAGGTTATGCGCTCCATCAATTTGCGGGGGGAAAATATCTGTGTCGATGTTTTTCTACGCCCGGATGGCAGTTTCGGTTTTGACGAGTTCCGCCGCGACCCGGAGGATACTAGGGGCTGGTATAGCATTGGCCACTATGGACATCAGATTTTTGCTGATGAAGAAAGTGCTTTTAGGCGCGCAAAAGAAACAGTTCATTGGCTGGCTGAGGCTAGGTAAGTTTACCGCGTTCATCTATTTTCTGGTGCAACCCCGCGAATTTTTCAGCCCAAGGGCGGCTCCGGTCGTTTTGAGGTCGCATTGCAGCAGCATTGATTGCCGAAACCATGCTTGATAGGCTGACCGTAGATTAACCTCGGAGTTGCCTCCTATGCCAAACAAAGTTGCCCTTTTGCTCAACGGTCAGCACGTTGAGGCGCTTAAAGGCGAAAGCCTGTTTGACCTCGCCAAGCGCCATGGCACCCCCCTGCCGCACTTGTGCCACGCTGATCGACCAGGCTACGAGGCTTCGGGAAATTGCCGCGCCTGTATGGTAGAGATCGAGGGCGAGCGGGTGCTGGCCCCGTCTTGCTGCCGCCTGGCTGAAACCGGAATGGTGGTACAGACCGATAGCGCGCGCGCCAGCAAAGCCCGCCGAATGGTGATGGAACTGCTGATCGCCGACCAACCGATAAATGACAGCCATTTTTGGGATATGGCAGCACTGGCGGGCGTGTCGTCCAGCCGCTTTCCCAAGGCCGCAACCACCCCGTTGCTTGATAGCTCCCATGTTGCAATGACCGTCAATCTCGAAGCCTGTATTCACTGCAATCTGTGTGTGCAGGCCTGCCGCGATGTGCAAGTGAATGACGTGATCGGCATGGCGGGGCGTGGGGCCGAAAGCCAAATTGTATTTGACCAAGCAGACCCGATGGGTGCCTCCACTTGCGTGGCCTGCGGCGAATGTGTGCAAGCCTGCCCAACGGGTGCGCTTTTGCCCACAGAGCCAGCGGCGCACGCCTTTGATAAGGAAATCGCTTCTGTTTGCCCGTATTGCGGCGTTGGCTGCCAGCTTTCCTTTAAGGTCAAAGGCAATACAATTGTTCGTGTCGATGGCTTGGATGGCCCCGCCAACGGCGAGCGCCTGTGTGTAAAAGGCCGCTTTGGCTTTGATTACACCAGCCACAGCCACCGCCTGACCGTGCCGCTGATTAGGCGAACAGGCGGTG
>Ga0256839_1005537_pt1 | contig 11615 bp, 11 predicted proteins | sample 354166metaG_FD_185968 | JGI IMG/M metagenome (GOLD analysis project Ga0256839, IMG submission 185968) | Hydrothermal vent microbial communities from Mid Atlantic Ridge, Atlantic Ocean - 354-166 | ecosystem: Environmental > Aquatic > Marine > Hydrothermal vents | place: Atlantic Ocean: Mid...
TCAAGGATCGCATTGAGGAGAGAATCAGATGAAATTTGCTATAATGCAACATAGCTATGAGGTGAAATTTGGCTTACACAAAATGTGGGGCGGTCTCTGAGGAGGAGATTTTAGAGGGAGTGAAGGTGTTTGGTGAGGTGTGGATGAAGGCTATATATAAATAGTACCCTCCAAATATTTCACCGCCTCACCACTTATTTTAACCCTATCACCTTTGATTGTACATCCTACCTCACCACCACGACGCGATAACTGTTTAGCAAAAAATACATCTTTTCCTAACTCGCTTTGCCAATAACTTACCAACTGCGTAAATGCCGAACCTGTTACAGGATCTTCCTCGATACCATATTTAGGAGCAAAAAATCGTGTTACAAAGTCATATTTTTTACTTTTTGCTGTGATACAAACCCCTCTTAAATCTAACTCTTTCAATAAGGCAAAATCTGGTGTGGTATTGATAATATCTACCTCATTTTCAAAAACTACTATATAATCCATTGCTTCAAAAACAGCTAAAGGTTTTATGGCAAATGCCTCTTCTATTTTTTGATGCTTATCAGAAGACTTAATCTCTTGCACAGGAAAATCCATCACAAAATATTTTCTATCTCGATACACCTTTAAATGACCACTTTTAGTAGCAAAAACAATCTCCTCTTTATCATCATCCAAACACTCAAAAAGCACATAAGCACTAGCCAAAGTCGCATGACCACACATATCCACTTCACCCTTTGGTGTAAACCAACGAAGCTCATAAAGCTCATCTTTTTGCATAAAAAACGCCGTTTCACTGAGATTATTTTCCACTGCTATCTTTTGCATCAAATCATCATCTAACCACCTCTTCAAAGGCACTACCATCGCAGGATTTCCTTCAAAAACTTTGGTGGCAAACGCATCAATTTGGTAGGTTTTGAGTATCATTTTTTCTTCAACCTCATAAAATTCAAATCCTGCAAAGATTCAAAACAAAACTGTTTGTAATATCCTTCCATCTCTGGTAAACAGTAAAGTTCAAAGTGTTTTATATCTTTCATATCTTTATCCAATAAATACACTTTTTAAGAAAAAAATAAATACCATCACTCTACCCCTATATAAATCTCAGCCTCACTCTTACTCAAATTTCCCTCCACTGCACGTTCAACGTGAAACCTGTCTATCGCCGTCAGTCCTCGATGCACAGATGGCACAAAGCACCCCTTGGCTATTCCTGCTACTTTAGATGCAAATATGATGCTATTGCAAGGCTTCGATTGCATCCACTCACCCACTATCTCTTCAGTAAGACCTGCAAGTTCGCTTGAAGATGGTACAGTGTCCAAAAAGTTAATACCCCTCTCATACGCCTTGTCCATAATGTCAAAGGCTTCTTTTTTATCAGCCTGCGTCCCATAAAGGTCATCGTACCCAAACATATCGGGCTTACTTTTAGTCATGTCTTTCCTATGTATCTGTAATTCATTTTAGCCCTTATAAACTTTACTTTGCATCCGTATCAAGTCTTTGTAGTCCCCTTCATCTGCTTTTTTCAAAGCTCTGATGTACTCTTCACGATGCAAGTTTTCTTTTGAAAGTAAATTTTCATTCCATATTGTAGGCTGTAGCCCATGCTGTTTTAGATAGATATTCGCTAGCATTCGAGACCATCTGCCATTGCCATTTAGAAAAGGGCGGATTTGTACTGCCCTATGATGCATGCGTGCCGCTATTTCTATGACATCAAAACTTTGATGTGCTTCCCAATACGCAATATCATCTACAAGCTTTTTCATCTCGGTACTTACCAGATAAGCTTTTATCCCTATACTCAGCTCCACTTTTCGCAACTTCCCTGCCCACTCCCATACCTCGCCAAACATCTCTTGATGTAGAAGCAAAAACCACTCCAAACTAAAAGGTGCCAACTTTTTGTCAGGTACTAAAGAGAGGTACTTCAGCGTGGCTTTGGTAATGTTTTTAGCTTCATAAAGTACTATCTCATCTACAGTATATTGCTTTGATGCATCAAGCTTCAGACCCGATACGTCATCTACATACGTCGCATCTGCTATTTTGGTTTTGTCTTTCATGATATAGTACTAGCTAGCCCACAGATTTTTACGATACTCACCTGTCAAGAACTGCTCTTTTGTGTCATGTATCAGCTGTTGAATGGCGCCACTCTCAAGACCCTGCATTTCTAGTGAGGATGTGTCTTGCACCAAAGAGACGATGTAGATGGCTTTTTCCTTAGCTCTACTTTCTTTGAGTGTGTCCACATCTATCAACTCGTTACCTGCAAAATCCAACCCCATGATACGAGTGATATTTTCAAGGGTACTTAGCTTTACATCTTCTCCGGCGAAAAACCGTGTAACTGTTCTGTTGCCAAGACCTGAAAGCTTGGCTATATTGTCCAAAGTCAAGCCCATAGCCTCTTTTCTCTTTTTTACTTTGTATAGTACGGTTAGTCTGTTCATGGTGGCAACCTTTTGTTATCTGGTTTTATACATTATGCCATAAGTGGCTAAAAATAGCAAATTTTATCAGCCTGCTCTCTAAAAAGTTTCGTATTTGAAGCATATTGTATTTGTTGTACTTTTGTTGATGATCTGAAGAAATAAACAGCCAAAGCCATAGAAAGAAGAGAAGAGGATAAGCTACTAACTCGCCTTCTTCTCAAAGAGTTTAAGCAGATCCGAGAGTGTTTGGCGCATCTCGCCGCGATCGACGATCATGTCGATGAGTCCGTGCTCAAGCAGAAACTCGGAACGCTGGAAACCTTCGGGGAGATCGACCCCGACGGTCTGCTTGATGACACGCTGTCCGGCAAAACCGATGAGTGCTCCAGGCTCTGCCATGATGATATCTCCCAGCATCGCAAAGGAGGCGGAAACGCCACCCATCGTAGGATCCGTCAATACGGAGATATAGGGCAGTCCCTTGTCACTGAGACGTTTGAGCGCTGCGGAGGTCTTGCTCATTTGCAGCAGAGAGTAGGTACTCTCCTGCATTCGTGCACCGCCTGAAGCGGAGACGATGATCACACCGCACTCCTTCTCGATGGCACGGTTGACCGCACGAACGATCTTCTCACCTTCGACCGATCCGAGGCTTCCTCCCATAAAGGAGAAGTCGAAGACCACCAGCTCCGCAGGCTTACCGCCGATGGTACAGCTTCCGCTGACAACGGAAGAGGTACGTCCGGTCTTCGCCTTTGCCTCTTCAATACGCTTTTTGTAGGGCTTCTTGTCGGTAAACTTGAGCGGATCGACCGGTGCAAGCGAGGCATCATGCTCCTCGAAGCTCCCCTCATCGACGATCGAAGCGATGCGCTTGTCCGCCCCAATACGGAAATGGTGGTTACACTTGGGACAGACATTCTGCTTGGCTTCCACCTCTTTGTAATACATCAGTGAGGTACACTTGGGACACTTGATCCACTGGTTGTGCTCCTCCTTCTTCTCCTCTTTACCAAATAGACTACTGAACATCGTACTAAAATCCATTACTGTTCTTCCTCATATTGTGCATGCTTCATCTCAATCATAAGTTGTTCGATTTGACAGAGCACATTTTTATCCTGTGATACTATAACATAATCTTGCTCAACGACCACTTCAAGCCCTTCACAAAGTGCCAAGCCCGCTGCAAAATCGTAGATACGAAACGCCCCGACAAAAAGTACGAACCTTACAGTATGAGCATATGCAAGAGAGAGCGCGATTGCTCCAGGGGCTCGAAACTTCAGGCCCGATGCATCCAACAGTGCGACCAGTGCAGGATTGGCATAGGCTTTTTCAAAAAGTCCTATTTTCGCTGCAGGTGCATAAGATGGGGATGTATACTCTTTTGAAAAAAGTCTACCGCACATCAAAGGCTGCCCAGGTATCCGATAGAAAAGCTCTCCGTTGGCAAGATTACATACCACAGCTGCATCGAGAATACCATCGGCGTTGATGCGTGCGACTGATGTACCATAGTAGGGAAAAAGTGAGAGCGCATTCGAAGAACCGTCAATAGGGTCGAGGATGATCCTGACATCCCCCTCCCCGATGATACCGGACTCCTCGGACTCGATCTGCCCAAAGCCGCCCAGATGCTTGACAAAGACCGATTCGGCAAAGAGATCCAAACGCGAACTGACATCCCCGCCCGCACCCACATCGGTCATCTCAAAGAGTACATCATCCAGCCCCTGCGCAATCACCTCCGCGATCTCTTCATTGGCAGCGATACAGGCTTGGATAAAGTCGTTCATAGGGTTCCTTCGGAACGGTTATTGGTATATTGTTTTCTGGTGGGCAGGAATGCCCACCCTACATTAGATAGTGGTTTTCTGTAAGAAAAGCAAACCGACACTCCTCACTTCACTGCAAAGCAGTGATCATTCCCCTTTTTTGTTCGCTTCCATGGTCGGTCTGGCGCCCCGCGGTACGACCATCCAGAACTTGCGGATAGAGGTACGTGCGTTGTCTAAGATCTCCTGTGCACGTTTGCTTCCCGTCTTCTCTGCATAATCTTTGAGCAGACGTTTGAGCTCGAACATCTCGAAATCCCATTCATCCGTATCGATACGGATCGCTTCGACCAACTCGGGGTTGAGTTTTTCATAGAAGGTACCCTCCTCATCATAGACAAAGGCTTTACCGCCGGTCATACCCGCACCAAAGTTTACCCCTGTCTTGCCGAGGATCACGACGACACCGCCTGTCATGTATTCGCATGGATGGTCTCCCGTTCCCTCTACAACCGTGGTCGCACCGGAGTTACGTACCGCGAAACGCTCACCGACCTGCCCGCTGATGTAGAGCGTACCGCCTGTCGCACCATACAGACAGGTATTTCCTCCCAGTGCGAAATCGGGACCGCTCTTGGAAGAGGTGATCACGATACGACCGCCATTCATCCCTTTTCCGATATAGTCGTTTCCCGCACCACGTACATTGATGGTCACGCCCTCAGAGAGGAACGCTCCCAGAGACTGACCTGCCACACCGGTGAGGTTGATCGTGATGGTGTCATCGGGCAGTCCTTTGTTCCCGTGGATCGCAGCGATCTCACCGGAGATACGTGTCCCAAAACTTCGGTTCAGGTTGCTGATGGCTCTCTCCAGTACCACCGGAGTGCTTGGGTCTTTGATGGTAGGCATCAGCTCTTTGACGATCTCTTTTTCAAATTCATTCTTATCGAACGGCTCGTTGAACGGCACCTGACAGGTGTCGATCCCCTCTACTTTCTGAAGCAGCTGTTCCAGATCGAACTTCTTGGCAAATTCATCATCGATGATCTTGAACAGTTCAGTCTTCCCGACGATCTCTTCGAGCGATCGGTAGCCAAGCTGCGCGAGGATCTCTCTCACCTCTTCGGCAAGGAGGGTAAAGTAGTTGATCACCTTCTGGACATTACCCTTGAATCGTGCGCGCAGATGTGGATCCTGTGTCGCAACCCCTACCCCACAGGTGTTGAGGTGACATACTCGCAGCATCATACACCCTACGATCACCAATGCTCCTGTACCAAAGGCATACTCTTCCGCTCCGAAGATCGCCGCTTTGACTACATCGAGTGCCGTCTTGAGCCCGCCGTCGGTCTCTACGGTGACCAATTGTCGAAGGTTGTTGGCTTTGAGCGCGTTGTGCGCCTCGACCAGTCCAAGCTCCCACGGGTTCCCCGCAAAACGGATCGAACCGATCGGTGCCGCACCCGTACCGCCGTCACCACCGGAGATGATGATCTTGTCCGCATAGGCTTTGGCGACACCGGCAGCGATGGTACCCACACCCGCTGTAGAGACTAGCTTGACCGCAACCTTGGCTTTGGGATTGATCTGCTTCAGATCGAAAATCAGCTGTGCCAGATCCTCGATGGAGTAGATGTCGTGGTGCGGCGGCGGCGAAATGAGCGTGACACCCGGTTTGGTGTATCGCAGTGACGCGATGAGCGGAGAGACCTTGCTTCCGGGAAGCTGTCCCCCCTCACCCGGCTTGGCACCCTGTGCCACCTTTATCTGGATCTCTTCGGCAGAGCGGAGATACTCCGGTGTCACACCGAAACGTCCTGAAGCGACCTGCTTGATCTTGGAGTTCTTGATCGTACCGTAACGGGCAGGATCTTCCCCTCCCTCACCGGAGTTGGACTTTCCGCCAAGAGTGTTGAGCGCTTCGGCAAGCACCTCGTGTGCCTCCTGCGAGATCGATCCCATCGACATCGCCGCACTGGAGAAACGCTTGAGAATTGCCTCTTTGGACTCCACCTCGTCGATGCTGATCGGCTCTCTGGAAGAGTTGAGCTCAAAGAAGTCACGGATAAACTTTTTGTCACGCTTGTCGATCATCTCTGAGAGCTTTTTGTAGTCCTCTTTGCTTCCTGTCTCTGCCGCTTTCTGAATGGCGGAGATAACCGGTCTGGAGAAGTCATGGTACTCTTCGCCTTTTTTGTACTTGTAGAAGCCCCCTTTGTAGAGTGCGTTCTTTTTGCCCTCAAAAGCATCGGTAAAGGCACGCTTATGGTAGGTGTTGAGACGCTGATCGATATCGTCATACCCCAGTCCTTTGAGCAGTCCGTGTGTCCCGGCGAAACACTCGCTGATGATCTCTTCACTCAGACCAATCGCATCGAAGAGCTTGGAGTTACGGTAGGAGGAGATGGTGGAGATACCCATCTTGGACATGATCTTGAGCAGTCCGGCTCCCATCGCGCGTCTGAGGCGTCTAAGCGTGGTCGGCATATCATCGGTCTCATCCTGCATCAGCTGCTCTACGGTATAGTAGAGCAAATAAGGATAGACTGCTGCAGCACCGTAGCCGATCATACAGGCTGCCGAATGGGGATCGAACACTTCACCCGTGGCTGCAACAATACTCACAAGGTGTCTAAGCCCCTCTTCGACCAATACCTGATTGAGACGACCGACTGCCATCAGCATCGGAATAACCTTGGTCTGCGCATCAAGCGCTCTGTCATCGAGGATCACCGTACGGATTCCGTTGTCTCTGACATCCGCAACGATCTTCTCGACCAGTCTGTTGAGGCTCGCTCTGAGATCTTCGGTATAGACCGTGGAGTAACTCGCCACTTTGTAGGCGGGGTCATACTTCTCATTCCCCTCCGTACCGAACTCCTGCAGGATCGAAAACTTCTCGGCGGACATCACCGGCAGTACGGTCTTGAGCCGCTTGGCGTGCTCGGCATCATCGGAGAGGACATTGCGTACTTCCCCGAAACCGGTATTAAGGCTGGTGACGGTCTTTTCACGGATCGGATCGATAGGCGGGTTGGTCACCTGTGCGAACTTCTGCTTGAAGAAGTCGGTGAAGTTTCGCTGCTCTGTAGAGAAGGCGGCGATAGGCGTATCGTCTCCCATCGCTCCGGTGGTCTCTTTACCCTCAAGCACCATCGGCTTGATGACCTCTCTCATCACCTCCAAGGTGAAGTTGAAGTAGCGTTGTTTCGCCTGCATCTCTTTGTGGTCTCCCGAGACGGTATCGACCTTGGTGTTGGGGACATGCTCCTGCAGATAGCTCATGTTCTCACTCAACCACTTGTTGTACGGATGCATCGACTTGAGGTAGTCGTCAATATCATGAGACTTGAGGACTTTGCCATATTTGAGATCGACCCCCATCATCTCTCCGGACTGAAGTCGTCCACGCTCTAAAATCTGCTCTTCTGGGATCTGTAAAACACCGTACTCAGAACTGATCAATAGCCTGTTATCTGTCGTAACGATATATTTGGCAGGACGGAGTCCATTTCTATCAAGCACACACCCGATGTAGCGTCCGTCGGTCATACTGACCGCCGCAGGACCGTCCCACGGCTCAAAACAGGTCGAAGCGTACTCATAGAAGGCGCGCAGATCGCTGTCCATCTGAGAAGCGTTGTGCCAAGGTGCCGGGATAAGCGAACGGGCAGCTTTGAAAAAGTCTACTCCGTTGACACGAAGGAACTCCATAAAGTTGTCCAAGCTTGCGGAGTCACTCATGCCGTCTTGAATCACATCCGTCAAGCGTGCCATCTCCTCATCGGTAAAGACCTCGGACTTGACCGCCGCCATCTTCGCCTTGACATTGAAACGGTTGGCTGTGACGGAGTTGATCTCACCGTTGTGAGCGATCATACGGAAAGGCTGTGCCAGCCGCCACTCAGGCAGTGTGTTGGTCGAGAATCGTTGATGGAAAAGACAGAAAGAGATCTCAAAACGCTCATCGGCGAGATCTTGATAGAACTCCTTGATATGCGTGGGCATCACCAACCCTTTGTAGGAGACCACTTTGGTGGAGAAAGAAGGGATATAGAAGTCCCTGTCAGCCTTGAGTGTATACTCGATCTCTTTGCGTGAAAGATAGACCAGCGCATCGAAACGCTCTGCCGCTACCACTCCCTTGGGTGCGACAAAGACCTGCTTGATGGTCGGAAGGGTTGCAAGCGCCTGTTCTCCGAGTGCATTGATATCCACCGGTACCGTACGCGTATAGACAACTTCAAGATCATTACTGTTACAGATCTTTTCGATCACATCAAAGTCACTCTCATTTCGTGAAAAGACCATTGCTACGGCATACTGTTCAGGAAGCTCTACACCATCCTTGGCAGCGACATACTTGAAAAATGTCGTTGGCAGAGAGAGAAGCAGCCCCGAACCATCACCTGTCTTACCGTCCGCCGCGATCGCACCTCTGTGCATCATGCGCGACAGGGAGGTTACCGCATCCTCCAGGTTTTGATGTGTTGGTCTATTGTCGATGGAGCACAACAGCCCGAATCCACAATTGTCCTTGAACGAGGTAAATAGATCTCTCATGTTTCCAACCTTAAAAAAATATAGAATGACAGCACCGTATATAAGCGTGCAAAATGGGGTCGATTATACTTAAAAATATGTTAGAATCAAATTAATCAGCCATTGCAAGCTCCCGTTGCAAGGGCTTTTGTGAGAGGTTTAACCCAAAAGAGACTATAATCTGAATCAAAAAAGAGGTGTAGGATCAAAGGGTTCATTCTTCAGGTGCGCAAAGTGAAAAACGAAGATTCTGTCGCACTGGTACTCACCGAAAACCATATACGTAGTTATTACCGTTTTTACGGTGCGCGACACTCGATACTGCAGCTTGGATATCTTGTGGATTTCGAGGTCGAGGGGGATGACGGAAGGTTTCTGCCCAGAATGCGTTCGCTATCCCATCTCGGTTTTCCCTGGCTCTTTGACCGCAATCGACTGATGCTCTGGCACAACTTCATCCAGAAGTTCAAACCGCACCTCAAAGATACGGACGAGATAGACCGTTTCTACTTCGATCTACTGCTTGATGCCGCCAAACGGTGGGAGAGACAAAACCCCAAACGGATCGTCTGCGAAAGCTATCTTCAACTGCTCACCTTCGAGGGACGGCTATACCCAGATGAACAGTGCTACATCTGTGAAGGGCGCATCGAGGAGGAGATCGCCCTGATGCAGGCGTTCAAACCCGCCCATCCCAGATGTATCTACAGCCCTGCCCTACCGACCAAAAAGGTACTTGATCTCTTCGATACGGGGAAGACGACATTTTTGGAGGATTTTGAGGTCGATCTGCTTTATGATGTGGTGATGAAGGGATTTTAACGCCACTCTCATGGCTTAACCAATTTCAGTCGTGTCATCAGTCCCGCAGTGGTCGTGTAGCCCACCTCTGTGAAGCGCAACACCCCTTTGGCATCATAGATAAAGGTTGTCGGAAAAACCTCAACCCCGAAACGCTTCGCCCATCTACCTTCGTTGTCATTATAGACATTGAAGTGTACACCCTGTTGTTCCATATAGTTGCGTATCTCATCGTCACTGCCTGAATTCACGGCAATGGTGATGACCTCATATTTCCGTGCGATACGGTCGATATTGTCAGACTCCATCTTGCAGACCCGACACCATGTTGCCCAGAAATGGATCACGACCGGCTTACCCTTAGTTAAATGGTAAGTGCTGCCGTCTATCAACTGCAGGTATTCGTTGGGAAGTGTTTCGGGTGATACTTCAGGTTGGCGCATCCAATTTATAATATTTGAAAATATAAAAACAGTGAGTGCCGCTGTCACGATCTCTACTGTGATGCGTCTATAGGGAATCTTCTTACGCATTCAGATGCTCCAGACAGGCTTCCAGCCCACTCAGATAGCTGCTCCCGTAGATCGCAGTATGTACCAGATAGGGATAGATTTGATAGAGAGGCAGTTTTACTGTATGGAAATCCTCACTGAGCGGGTGGGTGCGGGTGTAGTGCTCGAAGAATGTCTCGCCGAAGGTATCGAACATCAGGATGAACGCCAACTCCATCTCCCTGTCGGCAAAATAGAGTGCGGGGTCGATCAGTGTTGCCCCCTGTCCATTGAAGAGAATATTGCCACTCCAGAGATCTCCGTGTATCAAAGAGGGGGTTATAAGCGACATATCGATGCGTTTGTAGAGATCGTGACAGAGTCTCTCAAGACGCGCAAGCATCGCTTTGGGAAGTACCCCTTTGTCATAACAGATACGCGCCATCGGCATAATACGCATCTGCGATAGAAAAAGGGTCCAGTTGTACTGAGTCTGTTCATTTTTCTGGGGGAACGGACCGATGGTCGTATCGTACCAGTATCCGTACATCCGGCTCTCGTTTGTAATACTGTGAAGCCGGGCGAGAATATCGGCAGCATCAATATCACGCTGTGCCATTGAGACCGCCTCCTCCTCTATGTAGGTCATCAGAATGTGTACATCGGAGTGATCGATCACACGCGGTACTGCAATGTTATTTTTGTACATATCTTCCAGCATACGCGCCTCTGTGGGTAGACGCTCGGAAGGATCAGAGGTCTTAAGAAGATAAGTATTTGTTGTTGTTTCTACACGGTAGATCTCCCCTATCTGCCCCTTGGTAAGGTGTTCAACCGCTGTGACCTTATCGTTTAGAATATTGCTAAGATAGGTATGCTCGATCATAGGTTTACCTTGTATAACGGGCAACCACAAGGGTTGCCCCTACAAATGCAATTGTTCATTCTTCCCTACCCAATGTCCAATCCGTCCCAGAACTCATCATAGTCCAGATTGGTCATACTTGCATCCTCTTCGATCCCCTTCTCTATCAGCTTTTGCTGCTCCTCCTCGAAGTAGCGCTGCAGTGCCTCTTCTAGCATGGTATTGATATCTTTGTGCAGAAGTTCCGAGAATGCCTGAAGATTCTCTACCGTATCGGGTTTGAGTGTGATCGTAAAATCGTTCATGATCGTTTCGCCCTCTCTATCATCACTTCTCTGGCATCCGGAGCAATACTTTTTGGCACCGGTACCTGCTCGATAATGATATCGACCACATCATCGATCGTTCGACCGTTGAGCACGGCGTGTTCACTGATGATCAGCCGGTGACGAAATACCTCATGTACCATCGCCAGAACATCCTGAAGTTCGACCTCCTGCCTGCCTTTCATCCAGGCATGTGCCTGTGCACACTTCTGCAAAGAGATCGAGCCTCTGGGGCTGATCCCCACATCGATCATCACCCCAAGCTGTTTGCTGTAGCGCAGCGGATAACGGGTGGCAAAGACCAGTTCGACGATATAGCGTCCTATCTCTTCACTGACCGTGATATTCGCCACCTCTTT
>Ga0256839_1005538_pt1 | contig 11615 bp, 11 predicted proteins | sample 354166metaG_FD_185968 | JGI IMG/M metagenome (GOLD analysis project Ga0256839, IMG submission 185968) | Hydrothermal vent microbial communities from Mid Atlantic Ridge, Atlantic Ocean - 354-166 | ecosystem: Environmental > Aquatic > Marine > Hydrothermal vents | place: Atlantic Ocean: Mid...
AACGACCGAGGCATAGCGCGCACCCAGCGTATTGATCCATCCGAATGTATCGCCCAGCGAAATCACATCGCCGGGCTTGATGGATTTATCCAGCAGGATGATGATGCCGGACACAAGGTTCGACACCACCTTTTGCAGGCCGAACCCGAGGCCGATGCCGATGGCGCCCGACAGAACCGCAAGGCCGGTCAGATCAAACCCGACGGCCTTCAGCCCGATGAAAAATGCCGCGCCATACAGGGTCACCTGCATGAATTTCACCATCAGCACCTGCATGGATGGCGAGATTTCCTTGTTCCCGCGAATGCGTTTGGTGGTGCCGGACGAAATTAAGCGGGCAAGGGTGAACAGCAGAGCCGTTACAACCAGCCCCTTGATGACCACCAGCAGTGACAAGTGAAGCCCGCCCAGATCAACCGCGACCTGATCCAGCAATTGTTCGGCGGCTGTGGTCAGGTTCAGGAAATAAAGCGTCGCATATATCCAAGCCCCCCAGGTCACCATCCGGCGCAGGAAATTGTTATGGATAAAGCGGGCCGCAAAGACGATCAGCAGCCATGTCAGGGATATCGTGCCGACAATGGCCAGCAAATAGGTGCGGGACGGGAACAGGCCCAGCCCGTGGCGCATAAAGGCAATCACCGACCAGATCAGAATGACAAAGGCGATCAACCGCATCCGCCGGTGCAGCATCACCAGTATCCGCAACTGCCATTTCGGCCGCCCTGTCAGCCCGTGCATCCAGCCGCGGAATTTGGGGCCGAAATAGAGTTTGACCAGATAGGCCACGATCAGCAGACCAATCATGATCCCCATCTGGGTCAGCCTTGATGGCATCATCAGGGAATTGCCAAAGGCAAGCAGTTTGTCGAACAATGTCTGTATCTGCGCGCCTGCGCTTTGTGTTTCCGGCTCCATATCCGCAGGTTTGCACAGTTATTATCGCCGTGACAATGGCCAACGCCCTTGCCCATGCCCCGCGTGCGATGTATCCCCGCTGGTATGACTCGGATTTTTGATATGGACGACCACGCCCGCCTGCCTTGGCGGTTCCACGGTCAAACGCTTGCGATCCACGCCGACCTATAATGGTCCGGCGCCCTTTGGCGCTGTTTGTCACCCCTCTCTGTAACACCCTGCGGGAAAGGAAAAACCATGACCGCCCCGAAGACACTTTATGACAAAATCTGGGATGCCCATGTCATCACCCAGGACGACGACGGCACCGCCCTGCTGTACATCGACCGCCATCTGGTGCATGAAGTCACCAGCCCACAGGCTTTTGAAGGTCTGCGCGATGCTGGCCGCAAGGTGCACGCACCGGATAAAACCATTGCTGTGCCGGACCATAACGTGCCGACCACGCTGGACCGCGCAGGCGGTATTATCAGCAACGAGGAATCGCGCATCCAGCTGGATGCGCTGGACAAAAACGCCCGCGATTTCGGCGTGCATTACTATCCGGTGGATGATGTCCGTCAGGGCATCGTGCATATCGTTGGCCCCGAGCAGGGCTGGACTTTGCCCGGCATGACCGTGGTTTGCGGCGACAGTCACACGGCCACCCACGGCGCGTTTGGCGCACTGGCACACGGGATCGGCACATCCGAGGTGGAACATGTGCTGGCCACGCAGACGCTGATCCAGCAGAAATCGAAAAACATGAAGGTGGAGATCACCGGCAAGCTGAAACCGGGTGTGACCGCCAAGGACGTCACCCTTGCCGTGATCGGCGCCACCGGCACGGCGGGTGGCACCGGCTATGTGATCGAGTATTGCGGTCAGGTGATCCGCGACATGTCGATGGAAGGCCGTATGACCGTTTGCAACATGGCGATCGAGGGTGGCGCCCGCGCCGGTCTGATCGCGCCGGATGAAACCACCTATGAATATGTCAAAGGCCGTCCGCATGCGCCCAAAGGGGCCGAATGGGAAATGGCAATGGAATGGTGGAAAACACTGTTCACCGACGATGACGCGCATTTCGACAAGGTTCTGGTGCTGAAAGGTGAAGACATCGCGCCGGTGGTTACATGGGGCACCTCGCCCGAGGATGTTCTGCCGATCACCGCATCCGTCCCCGCGCCCGAGGATTTCGAGGGCGGTAAAGTAGACGCCGCCGCGCGGTCGCTGGAATATATGGGCCTGACACCGGGCACCAAACTGACCGACATTCCGATCAACACCGTCTTTATCGGCTCCTGCACCAACGGCCGGATCGAGGATCTGCGCGCCGTTGCCGAGATCGTCAAAGGCAAGAAAGTGGCCGACGGGGTGCGTGCCCTGATCGTGCCCGGCTCGGGCCTAGTGCGGGCGCAGGCCGAAGAGGAAGGGCTGGGTGCAATATTCACCGAGGCCGGTTTTGAATGGCGTCTGGCGGGCTGTTCCATGTGTCTGGCGATGAATGACGACCAACTGGCACCGGGCGACAGAAGTGCATCAACCAGCAACCGTAATTTCGAGGGGCGTCAGGGCAAAGGGGGCCGTACCCATCTGGTCAGCCCCGTCATGGCAGCCGCTGCAGCGATCACCGGTCACCTGACCGATGTTCGGGAAATGTTGTAAGGAGAGCGACAATGGAAAAATTCGAAAAAATTACCGGTGTCGCAGCACCCATGCCCCTGATCAACATCGACACCGATATGATCATCCCGAAACTGTTTTTGAAAACCATCAAACGTTCGGGCCTTGGCGTGCATCTGTTTGACGAGATGCGTTATAATGATGACGGCAGCGAAAAGCCCGATTTCGTGCTGAACCAGCCCGCCTATCGCAACTCCGAAATTATAGTCGCTGGCGATAATTTTGGCTGTGGATCGTCACGCGAACATGCGCCATGGGCGATCAAGGATTTCGGCATCAAATGTGTGATCTCGACCAGCTTTGCCGACATCTTTTTTAACAACTGTTTCAAGAATGGCATCCTGCCGATCGTTTTGCCGCAAGAGCAAGTCGATCTGTTGATGAAGGACGCTGAAAAAGGGGCGAACGCCCGCATGACGGTGGATTTGGAAGCACAGGAAATCACGACTTCGGATGGTGAAGTGGTGAAATTCGATGTGGATGCCTTTAAAAAGCAATGTCTGCTGGAAGGGCTGGACGATATCGGCCTGACTTTGAAGAAAGCCGATTCGATTGCTAGCTATGAAACCATGTCCGCTTCGGCCCGACCTTGGGTGTAACGGGTTTCTAGCGGATCAGACCACGAAAAACACACAATATAGGGCCCGGTCATAGGCCGGGTCCTTGTTGTTGCCAGATTTGATGCAAAGTCGCACCAGTTTTTCCACGAAATTGCCTTAAAAATTCGTTTAAATTTCCCAGTAACTTGTGCTGGGAAGTGAAAGAAGGCAGGAAGTGGCTGATATTAATGCAGACCGCGAAAGCATGCGGAAAATTCGAGGGACAGAGGAACAGCAAGGTGCTGTTTCTCGTGGGGTAGACGGTGTGAAGACAGTTTTTTCCCAACTAACAAGCGCCTTTGTGCGTGCCATTCTGGTGCTTGTTGTTATCTCGATGCCGTCAGTTCTATTGCCAGGGGTGAATGCGGATACAGCGCAAGTCGTGGCGCTGGTTAGTCTTGCGGGGGCCGTTCTGGTTTTCTTTGAATATTCGTCCGCCTATCCCAGCCTTGTCGAATTTCGCGATGCGCCGCCGTTTAACCGTGTGCGCTATGTTTCGTTGTTGATAACAGTCTCCCTGCTGACAATCATTGTGCGCGGCGAAGCAGAACCTTCGACCCTGAGCATGTTTGCCAAGGCAACCGGGAATATCATCGGCGAGGCGATTAATTTCGAATACAGCCCGGTTAATCTGGTTGCCTTGATGTTGCCCGCAGATGCCGGGCTTGACCAACTGGTCCTGGTCCGCTCGATCGCCGGGCTTAGCTATCTGATTTCCCTGATGACGCTGGTTGCGTTTCTGATGCTGATCCGGATTCAGGGCTGGCCATCCCGTGGCAAGACATTCAACGTCTGGGTGAACCTGCCCACGTTTGACCCTTCGGCGGGCGGTGATGTTGTTGCACGTCTGGTGCGTGACGGGCGTGTGAATATCATTCTGGGGCTGGTTTTGCCCTTCTTGCTGCCGGTGATGGTTTTGGCCGCGTCCAAGGTGTTTGACCCGATTGTGCTTGATTCCCCGCAAACAATGGTGTGGACAATGACAGCATGGGCATTTCTTCCAACCAGTCTGTTTATGCGCGGGATCGCCATGCGGCGGATCGCGGCGATGATCAAGGAAAAGCGCAAGCGCAGCAACGCCTATGTCGAAAAGCATGGCTATACGCCTGCCTGATCGCTGTTCCGCTGGTGTCGCCGGTTCTGGCCGATACCTACAGGATTGCAACCTATAATGCCGAATTACAACGCCGTGGCCCCGGTCTGTTGTTGCGCGACATTCAGTCGGGTAGGGATGCACAGGTTCTGGCGGTTGCTGATGTAATCAAACAGGTATCCCCCGATGTGCTGTTATTGAACGGGTTTGACTATGACGCTGGCGGGGTTGCGCTTGGCGCTTTTGCCGACCTGCTGGATGATTACCCCTACCGTTTTGCACTGCGCCCCAATACGGGCCTGCAAACAGGTCTGGACATGGACGGGGACGGGCGCGTTGGTGGCCCGCGCGATGGGCAGGGATACGGGCGTTTTGCCGGACAAGGGGGCATGGCAATCCTGTCTCGCTATCCGCTGGATGCGGAACATGTGCAGGATTTTTCGGCGCTGAAGTGGGCGGCTTTTCCCGATGCACTGTTGCCAATGGTTGATGGCAAGCCGTTTCCGTCACCGCAGGCTTTGGCTGCGCAAAGGTTGTCGTCTGTTGGCCATTGGGTGGTGCCGGTGAAATTGCCGGACGGGGCGATCAACCTTATGGCATTTCACGCCGGACCGCCGGTGTTTGACGGCCCCGAGGACCGCAACGGCAAACGTAACCATGACGAGGTGCGGTTCTGGAGCGTTTATCTGGATGGCGGGCTGGATACGCCACCCGCCAGCGGTCCGTTCGTCATTCTGGGGGATGCCAATCAGGATCCGTTGGATGGCGAGGGGCTGAAAGACGCCATTCGTGGCCTGTTGGCACATCCATTGGTGCAAGACCCCCTGCCGCAAAGTGAAGGGGCTGTGGTGGCAGCGCGGGAGCAGGGCGGGGTAAACGTAAGCCACCAGACCGATCCGACGCTGGATACGGTTGATTGGAAAGACACCCCTGCGCCGGGTAACATGCGGGTGGATTATGTGCTGCCCTCAAAGGATTTGCAGGTTGCGGGCGCGGGGGTTTACTGGCCTGTCGGGGATGCGGATGGGTCGCGGCATCATCTGGTTTGGGTGGATGTAGAGATGGTAAAAAAGCGCTAGAACTAGACTTTCTAGTATCATGTAACCTGTTGACATAGATGCGATAATTTATTGGCAAACGTATCCACTAAACCGGTTTAATGGATATGTTTCCAGCAGAGAAATTTATCTGAAAACAAGGTCAGGTGTATTTTCTGACGGGTTCGGATCAGGTATTTGGCAACACCGTCTATTTCACCCCGACCGCTAACGGCATGGCCTGTACCAGCGGTGTGAATTCAAAATCCGGCAGCAAAGCGTTGAACGTTGCCCCGTCTATCCGGTGCGGTTTGTTCCACTGGTAACGCATTTCAAGAATGTGTTTGGCCATCGGCCAGAACGGGCGGGCGATCCGGATCGGCAGCCAGTTCATTTTCTTTAGCCGCAAAGGTTGCCCATATGCTTTTTCCACCGCCGCGCATAGCTCGCGACCAGTCAACGCGTATCCGGGAAGCGGGATGTCAGCGAAAGCGGGCAGGTCATCGCGCATTTCTGCCAGATCAACAGCCGCCCGCGTCAGATCGGGCAGCCATGCCCACGCATGTTCGATTTCGGGATTGCCGGGGTAGATGAATATGCCTTTGCCGATCTTGGGCGTGATCATCATATCAAACCAGTTGCCCGAGGCCTGCGTATCAATGAAATCCCCCGCCCGCAGTACGATGGTTTGCACGCCCGTGGCACGATAGGCCGCTTCCATTTCGATCCTGATCCGGCCCAGCGGGTTCTTTGCCCCGTGCGGTGTATCCACTCCGTAAACCGGTGGCGCATCCGCGCCGTAGTTATAGACATTGCCGGGGATGATCACTGTGGCCTTGGTGGATTTGGCCACCTCGATCACCTGCCTGGTCAGCTTTGGCACCTGCGTGGCCCAGTCGGGGTAAAGCGGGTTCCAGCCGTTCACGATCACATCCGCGCCCCATGCGGCATCCCAAAGGTTTTCGGATTTGCGATCAAACCGGCGTACCTCCCAACCACGGGCCTTGAAGGCGTCAGCGGCGTTGCGGCCAAAGCGGCCGTGTCCGCCAAGAATCAATACGGTATTGGACATTTGTTAAACTCCTGTGTTGTGTTGATCCCAATCTATCCATTCACAGAAAACTATAAATTGCGGAAATATGTAGATCATGTATTCAATAGTGAATGGATAGATCGCTCGCCAATCTTGACTGGTCATTGTTGCAATCCTTTCTGGCTGTGGCCGAGGAAGGCTCGCTTTCCGCCGCCGCGCGACGTCTGGGGGCCAGCCAGCCGACGCTGGGGCGCCAGATTAGGCAGGTGGAACAGCAACTGGGCGTCACCCTGTTCATCCGCAAACCGCGCGGGCTGCAATTGACTGACATCGGGCAGGCCCTGTTGCCCGCCGCCCAAACCATGCGCGACGCGGCCGGGCAGATGGCGCTGGCGGCGGCAGGGCAGGAACAGCAGATCAAAGGCACTGTGCGTATCACCGCCAGTGTCTTCGTTTCGCATCATATCCTGCCGCCGATCATCGCGCATATCACGCGGCAGGAACCGGATATCGCAATCGAGCTGGCCCCCAATGACGCCAGCGAAAACCTGTTGTTCCGCGAGGCGGACATTGCCATCCGCATGTATCGCCCGACGCAACTGGATGTGGTGGCAAAACATCTGGGGGATTTGCCGCTGGGGGTGTTCGGCTCGGTCGATTATCTGAACCGCAAAGGGCGGCCGGAAACGATCGAGGAGATGCTGAACGACCATGATCTGATCGGCTATGACGCGGACGAACAGATCCTGCGCGGGATGCGGCAGATGGGGCAGGATGCAAGGCGCGACTGGTTCCATGTCCGCTGTGACAACAACGTGGTTTACTGGGAATTGCTGCGCGCCGGTTGCGGGCTGGGATTTTCGCAAATCTATGTGGCAAAGGATGATCCGCAGGTGGAACAAGTGCTGCCCGATCTGCCCATCCCGCCGCTGCCCGTCTGGCTGGTTACCCATCCCGCCATGCGCCAGACCCCGCGCATCCGGCGTGTCTGGGATATGCTGGCCGAGGGGTTGTCGCCCTTCGTTTCTTGACCCGGTGCGCCCAAAAGGTTACGCGGTTGGCAACCCATTCAGATCAAGGACAACAGCAACATGAGCAACCCTTCTCTTCTTATCCTCGCCGGTGATGGTATCGGCCCCGAAGTCATGGTCGAAGTGCGCAAGATTATCGACTGGTTCGGTGCCAAACGCGACCTGACAATCGACGTGACCGAAGACCTTGTCGGTGGCGCCGCCTATGACAAACACGGCACCCCGCTGCATGACGACACCATGGCCCACGCCCAAGAGGTGGACGCGGTTCTGCTGGGCGCTGTGGGCGGCCCGGCCTATGACGATCTGGACTTTTCAATCAAACCCGAACGCGGGCTGCTGCGCCTGCGCAAGGAAATGGACCTGTTCGCCAACCTGCGCCCCGCGCAGTGTTTTGACGCGCTGGCCGATTTTTCATCGCTTAAGAAAGAACTGGTTGCCGGTCTGGACATCATGATCGTGCGCGAACTGACCTCGGGCAGTTATTTCGGCGAACCCCGCGGCATTTTCGAGGAAAACGGCGAACGCGTGGGCATCAACACCCAGCGCTATACCGAAAGCGAGATCGACCGCGTGGCGCGCTCGGCATTCGAACTGGCCCGCAAACGCGACAACCGCCTGTGTTCGGTCGAAAAGGCCAATGTGATGGAAAGCGGCATCCTGTGGCGCGAAGTTGTCACCAAAATCGGCGCCGAGGATTACCCCGATGTCGAACTGTCGCATATGTATGCCGACAATTGCGCCATGCAGCTGGTCCGCAACCCGAAACAGTTCGACACCATCGTCACCGACAACCTGTTTGGCGATATCCTGTCAGATTGTGCCGCCATGCTGACCGGATCGCTGGGGATGCTGCCGTCAGCGTCACTGGGCGTGCCGATGGCCAATGGCAAACCCAAGGCAATGTACGAGCCCGTGCATGGCTCGGCCCCCGATATTGCCGGAGAGGGCAAGGCCAACCCCTGCGCCTGTATCCTGAGCTTTGCAATGGCGCTGCGCTATTCCTATGACGAGGGCGCCGAGGCCGACCGTCTGGAAGCCGCAGTAGAAAAGGTTCTGGCCGATGGTGTGCGCACCGCTGACCTGATGCAGGCCGGCGCAGCAAAACCCGCCAGCACAAGCGAAATGGGCGATGCGGTGATTGCGGCATTGGACGCATCGCTGTAATTTACAAAAAACATTCAGGGTGGCCTTGCTAGGCCGCCCTTTTGTTTGATATTGGGGCACGAGTCGGAGTGTAGCTCAGCCTGGTAGAGCACTGCCTTCGGGAGGCAGGGGTCGGAGGTTCGAATCCTCTCACTCCGACCATTAAACAAAGGCCCCTGCGGGGGCCTTTTGCGTTGTGCGGAAACTGGCGGCAATGGTATTCGCAACGTTTCAATTGTCTTTTGTGCATGGCGCATTCACTTTTATGCCTGTTTCGTCCAGATTGATAAACCAATCATATCGATGCAACGTAGATCTCAATATGCTGCTTCGAGCCAGTCAGGCCGTGTAACAACGTCAAAATCCGGAAAGCTCGTCGTGATATCGGCCAAAATCCTTGATGATTGATTGCAGATCCAATGGCGCACATCCTCGGCAAGCTGCAAATTATGTGAGTTTGGATTTGTCACCATGAAGTAGTTCTTATTTGTCTTCAGTGTCCTAACCACCATCGACGCCCACGCGGCAACCGATATGGGCTATACCGACCGGATTGTTTTTCACAAACGTCTGGCGGCGCAAGGTGTTATAACACTTGCATATCTTAAACTTGGCGCTCTGGGCAAAGATGGCAACCGTCTGGTGGCGACTTTGACCCACGAGCTGACAGGACAAACACAAGAGATCATCACCGATCAGGTCGTGCTGGAAACCGGCACGGACCCGATGGCGGATGTATTTTTCGAGCTGCGTGACGGCGCTGCCAACAAAGGGATCAGCGATGTCGATGCGATGGCCAACTGGTCGCCACAACCACAAACCTAGCCGATGGAACATCTTATGAAATACCTGGTCCGGTTCCTGTCTGTTACGATCCCATTGGGGCTGGGGGTTCTGTCGATCATCCTGTTTGCCGGTATGAAATCTCTGCCGTCGGCCAAGGAAACATCGCCGCGTGTGACGCAGGTGCGGGTTATCACGCTGGCACCTATTCCGGTTGTGCCCCGTGTGTTCGGCTATGGCAGCGTCAGACCAACCAAAGAATGGCGTGCGGTGGCGCGGGTCGAGGGGGAAATCCTTTGGGCATCGGACAATCTGGAAAACGGATTGCTGGCCCAAGCCGGTGAGGAACTGGTCAAGATCGACCCCAGCGGGATCGAGCTGACGCTGGCGCAGATCGACGCACAGATTTCCGCAATCGATGCACGGGACGAAACCGTGCGTATCAATCTGGAAACTGCCGAAGCCGAGCTGGAAATCAGCCGTGCGGATCTGGCCCGTCAGCGTGATCTGGCCCTGCGCCAAGAGCTTGCCTCGCGTACCAACATCAATTCCCTGAAGAACCAGCTGATCCTGAACGAAGCCGAACGCAAGGTGCTTGTGGCCCAGCGCAACATTGCTGTGCGCGATCTGGGGTTCACCACCATCAAGGCCCCCTTCGCAATGCGGATTGGCGAAGTCAGCGCCCAGTCCGGCCAGTTTGTGAACCGCGGGCAGGTTCTGTTTGCCGCCGAAGGGATCGAGGCTGTTGAGATCGCCGCCCAGTTCCCGATTGTCCACCACATCCTTAGACATGATGGGTAATTTGTTAGTGGGTTGCTGGTGTTACCATTGCGTCAATGACAGCTTTCATGGTGATCTCGCCGATTGCTGTTCCTGATGTGTCGGTAATTGCCGCCACGTTTTCATTTGAGTACGTCAGTTTTTGTGCTGCGATCTCAAGGCTGCTTCCGGTCGGGATTTGCAAAGTTGATGATGATGGTTTGGGGGACATGATCGTATCCACCTTGATCACACGCCCCCGGTTCACTTCTTTTACAAAATCCGCGATATAGGCGTCTGCCGGATGCAGCACGATGTCCTGACCCGTGCCTTGCTGGATTACCTCGCCGTCACGCAGGATGGCGATGCGATCCCCCAGGCGCAGGGCCTCGTCCAAATCGTGAGTGATAAAGACGATGGTCTTGTGCAATTCGTCCTGTAGTTCCAGCAGGATGGTTTGCATATCCATGCGGATCAGCGGATCAAGCGCTGAAAACGCTTCGTCCATCAGCAGGATGTCGGCGTCATTGGTCAGGGCACGGGCAAGGCCCACACGCTGTTGCATACCGCCGGACAACTGGTTGGGATAATTGTCTTCGAACCCGTCCAGACCCACACGGTTAAGCCAGTGGCGCGCCCGTTCTTCGGCTTTGTCGCGGGGAACCCCCTGAAGCCCGATGCCGAAAAGGGTATTGTCGAGCACCGTGCGGTGCGGCAGCAGGGCGAATTTCTGGAATACCATCGCCGTTTTATGGCGACGAAACGCCAGAAGATCGGATTTGGACATTTTGCAAATGTCCTGTCCCTGATAGATCACCTCGCCGATAGTGGGTTCAATCAGGCGGTTGATGTGGCGGATCATGGTGGATTTACCCGACCCCGACAGCCCCATGATCACCTGTATTTTAGCCGAAGGCATTTGAATATTGATGTCCTTCAGGCCCAGAACATGTCCGTATTTGGCGTTCAGCTCATCCTTGGACATGCCGTCCTTGACCATCTGGATATATTTTTCGCCATGCGGGCCAAAGATTTTATAAAGGCCTTTAACCTCGATACTGTTATCAGCCATGGATCTTCTCCGAGTGTTTTTGCAGGCGTTTGCCGAATTTCTGACTGACGCGGTCAAATACAATCGCAATTGCAACAATGGCCAGCCCGTTCATCATGCCAAGGGTTAGATACTGGTTGTTCACAGCCTTGAGCACTTGCGACCCCAGCCCGTGCGCCCCGATAAGCGAGGCCACAACAACCATCGCAAGGGCCATCATGATGGTCTGGTTCACACCGGCAAACAGATTGGGCAAGGCCAAAGGCAGTTGCACCTGCATCATCTTTTGTCGTGGCGAGGCACCGAAAGCATCGGCCGCTTCCAGCACATCCTTGTCCACAAGCCGGATACCCAGATTGGTCAGGCGCACCACGGGGGGGATGGCGTAAATGCAAACCGCGATCAGGCCGGGGACCTTGCCGATCCCCAGAAGCATCAGAACAGGGATCAGATAAACAAAGGCCGGAATGGTTTGCATAATGTCCAGAATGGGCACGATC
>Ga0256839_1005539_pt1 | contig 11608 bp, 10 predicted proteins | sample 354166metaG_FD_185968 | JGI IMG/M metagenome (GOLD analysis project Ga0256839, IMG submission 185968) | Hydrothermal vent microbial communities from Mid Atlantic Ridge, Atlantic Ocean - 354-166 | ecosystem: Environmental > Aquatic > Marine > Hydrothermal vents | place: Atlantic Ocean: Mid...
TTTTGGGGGCGAAGGTCACGATGCCGGCGTGACGGTCCGGCGGCGTGATCAGCCGCAGCCGGTCGTCCCGTTGGATGCGCTCGATCAAGTACGCGGCCCGTTCCAGCACCCGGCTTTCGATTTCCGTGAGACCTGTTTCCAGCAGCAGTCCCAGGCTGGCGTCGAGCCCGAAGATGCCGAGGAAATTGGGGCTGCCGCATTCGAAACGGCGGGCGCTTCGGGCCGGGCGCCAGTCGCGGCGGTCGTAGTCGCCGGCATGTTCCACCATGTGCCAACCGTATTCCAGCAGTCGGAGGCGGTCGCGGGCCGCCGGCGTGGTGTAGAACAGTCCCAGACCTTCCGGGGCCAGCAGCCATTTATGGCCGTCGGCCATGACGAAGTCGGCCCGCCATGCCTGGACGTCGGCCTGCAGGGCTCCCAGGCTCTGGATGGCATCGACGCAGAACAGGATGCGCCGGCGGTGGCAGAAGTCGCCGATCCGTTCCAGATCCATGCGGCGGCCGCTGGCGTACTGCACCGAGCTGATGGTGACGAGGCGGGTATGGCGGTCCACCAAGGCGAACAGGGCTTCTTCGGGGGATGCGGCCGACACCGTGTCCGCCTGCCGCAGTTCCACGCCGCGATCCCGTAAGGCCTCCCAAGGAATGCGGTTGGAGGGGAATTCCTCGTTGCTGGTGACGACGTTGTCGCCGGCGCGCCATTCCAGCCCCTGGGCGACGAAGGAGAGGGCTTCGGAGGTGTTTTTCACCAGGGCGATGTCCTCGGTCGAAGGGGCGTTGAGCAGACGGCGGATCCGTTCGCGCAGACGCCTTTCCACCGCGAGCCAGTCCGGATAGTCGGCCGCCCCCCTGCGGGTGTTGGTTTCGGCGAAGCGGGCCACCGCCTCCCGGGTGCAACGGGGCCAGGGCCCGACCCCGGCATGGTTGAGATAGATCAGACCCGGTTCCAGTTCGAAGGCGGGATGGCTCACAGCAGCCCCCTGCCGGGACGGCGATGGTTGGCGGTGCGCCAGGGACGACTGGCGAGAAACACGGCCAGGGCCAGGTTGATCAGCAACCAGTCGCGGCCGATCAGGATCAGAGCGGTCCAGGAATAGCCGCCGTAGGGCTGGGCGATGTCCTGATACAGGTCGCCGGCCAGGATCACCAGGAGCACCAGCGGCACGAATCCCTTGATCAGCAGGTCCCAGATTCCACCCAAGCGGATGGAGGAGATCCGGTTCACGTGGCGGCGCAGCATGGGCAGGTCGAAGAACCAGCCGATGACGACGCACTCCAGCACCCCCACCAGCACCAGGCCGTAGTGGGTGAGGAAATGATCGACGATGTCCAGCCACAGCAATCCCGCCCGGGTGGCGAAAACGATCGATCCCAGGAATCCCGCCACGCACACCCCCGTGGTCAACGGTCCCCGGCGGATGCCGAATTTGTCCACCACCGCCGACACGAAGGCTTCGATGATGGAAACCGCCGAGGACAGGCCGGCGACCACCAGGCAGAGAAAGAACACCGCCCCGAACAGATTGCCGCCCGGCATCAGGGACATGGCTTTGGGGTAGGCGACGAAAGCCAGGCCGATGCTCTTGCTCACCACCTCCGCCAGGGGTTTGCCCTCCGCGGTGGCCATGAAACCGAGGACGGCGAACACGGCGATGCCGGCGAACAGGGAATAGCCGCAGTTGATGAAGGCGGTCAGCAGCGCGTTTCCGGTGATGTCGGCCCGGTCCGGCAGATAGCTGGCGTAGGCGATCATGATGCCGAAGCCGAGGCTCAGGGTGAAAAAGATCTGACTGTAGGCGTCGATCCAGACCTTGGGGTCGGACAGTTTGGAGAAATCGGGGGTGACGTAGGCTTTCAGGCCGCTCATGGCCCCGTCGAGGGTCAGGGACCAGAACACCAGGATGGCGGTCAGCAGCAGCAGGGTGGGCATGAGGATCTTGTTGGCCAGTTCGATGCCCCGCTGTACCCCGCGGTAGACGATCCACCAGCTCAGCCCCCAGACCGCGACGAGACCGTAGAGAATCGGGGTGCGCACTTCCCCCAGATCGGCGGGCGAGGTGGAGACCTGCAGGAAGCGTTCGAAGAAGAAGGCGTTGGGATCGTCACCCCACGCCAGGCGGAAGGCGTAGAAAAAGTAATCCAGGCACCAGGCGATCACCGCGCTGTAGTAGAGCATGATCCCGAACAGGACGAAGCATACCGGCCACCAGCCCAGCCATTCCCAGCGGCGGCTGATCTTGGCGTAGGCCAGGGGTGCCGAGCCGATCCGTTCGTGGCCCAGGGCGTATTCCAGGATCAGCAAGGGAATGCCGGCGGTGAACAGGGCGACCAGATAGGGAATCAGGAAGGCGCCACCGCCGTGCTCGTAGGCCAGATAGCTGAAACGCCAGATGTTTCCCAGACCGATGGCCGAACCTACCGCGGCCATCAAAAAGCCCCATTCGCTCTTCCACTGTTCCCGTGCCATGCCGCCCCCGTCGCTGACCCAAAAAAGAAAACTTTACGGGAAAACCTTGAGATCGATCAAGCGGTTGACTTGATTCGACGCCAGGCGTAAATTGCCGGTGTCGACCTTTCCCGAGGGTGAAGCCGATGCACGAGTTCTTTGACGCATTCAACGCCTATGCCGCCACCCATCCCGACGTGCTCAAGGTGATGCACGTGCTGTTCTGGGTGCGCTGGTGGATCTTCATGGGGCTGATCGCCACCTTCCTCTATCTAATGTGGGCCGACCGGCGCCGCTATCTGGCGGAGCAACGTCGCAAGGATATGATCCTGGGGCGGGTGAAAGTACCGGATCGGGACCGCTTCGTCGCTTGAATTCTTTCCCTAAAATCCCCATAAGACAGGCGGCCCGCAAGGGCCGTCGCCGTTTTCATCGTGGGAGATATTGTTCGGAGTCATGAGCGATACGGTGCAGAATCGAGAGACCATCCGTTTTCAGGCGGAAGCCAGGCAGCTGCTGCATCTGATGATCCATTCCTTGTACAGCAACAAGGAGGTGTTTCTGCGCGAGCTGATTTCCAACGCGGCCGACGCGGCGGAAAAACTGCGGTTCGAGGCGCTGGGGGACGAATCGCTGTACGAGGGCGACAGCGAACTCAAGATCTGGATCGAGGTGGACCGGGACGCCCGCACCCTCACGGTGCGTGACAACGGTATCGGCATGAGCCGCCGGGAAGTGATCGACAACATCGGAACCATCGCCCGTTCCGGCACCCGGCAGTTCCTGGAACGGCTCGGCGGGGATCAGGCCAAGGCCAGCCAACTGATCGGCCAGTTCGGCGTCGGCTTTTATTCCGCCTTCATCGTCGCCGACCGGGTCACCCTGGAAACCCGCAAGGCCGGTGTGCCGGCGGAACAGGGGGTGCGCTGGGAGTCCAGCGGGGAGGGGGATTACACCATCGCCGATCTGACCCTTCCCAAGCGGGGAACTCGGGTCACCCTGCATCTGCGCGAGGGTGAGGAGGAATTCCTCGATCCGGCGCGCCTGCGTCAGCTGATCCGCAAGTTTTCCGACCACATTCCCATTCCCATCGTGATGCAGCGGGAAAGCGGGGAGGGAGAGGAAGTGGTCAACCAGGCGTCTGCCCTGTGGACCCGCCGCCGCGAGGAAATCCGTCCGGAGGACTACGAGGAATTCTACAAACACGTGGCCCATGATTTCGAGGGGCCGCTGGCCTGGGTCCACAGCCGGGTGGAGGGAACCACCGAATACGCCCTCCTGCTCTATCTGCCCAAACGGGCGCCCTTCGACCTGTGGGACCGGGAACCGCGCCACGGGGTCAAGCTCTACGTGCGCCGGGTCTTCATCATGGAAGATCCCAAGCTGATGCCCCGCTATCTCCGCTTCGTCCGCGGTGTCGTCGATTCCGACGATCTACCCCTCAACGTCTCCCGGGAGATCCTCCAGGAAAACCGCACCCTGGAGAAGATCCGGGCTGGTGCGGTCAAGAAGGTGCTGGGTCTGCTCGAGGACCTGGCCCGGAACGAGCCGGACAAGTACCGTACCTTCTGGGAGAACTTCGGCACCGTCCTCAAGGAAGGGATCATCGAAGATCCCCACAACCGCGAGCGCATCGCCAAACTGCTGCGCTTTGCCACCACCCACGACGAGGCCGAAAGCCAGAACGTCTCCCTGGCCGATTATCTGGCCCGGATGAAGGAGGGCCAGGAGAAGATCTATTACCTGGTGGCGGAAAACGATCAGGCGGCCCGCAACAGCCCCCACCTGGAGATTTTCCGCCGGAAGGGAATCGAGGTGATCCTGTTGTGGGAACCGGTGGACGAATGGCTGGTGACCCACCTGACCGAGTTCGAGGGCAAGCCGTTGCAGTCCGTCGCCAGGGGGGAGCTGGATCTGGGCAAACTGGCGGACGAAAACGAGGAAAAGGCCCGGGAGGTGGTAGCACAGGGTTTCCAGGCCACCCTGGACAAGATTCGCAAGGCCCTGGCCGGCAAGGTGGCCGACGTCAAGCTCAGTCGGCGCCTCACCGATTCGCCCGCCTGTCTGGTGCAAGACGTCTATGGCCTCAGCCGGCGCATGGAGAGCATCCTCAAAGCCTCGGGACAGCCGGTGCCAGGCGGCTCGAAACCGATTTTGGAAATCAATCCCAAACACCCCCTGGTGGAACGGCTTCGGGATGAAAGCGATCCGAAACGGATCGACGACGTGAGCCGACTGTTGTATGATCAGGCGGTGCTGGCCGAAGGCGGCCAGTTGGACGAGCCGGCCGAATTCGTGCGCCGGTTCAACGCACTATTACTAGAAACGCTGGGCGGCACTCGCTGACTGCCGCCGCAACGACGGAGGAGGTGACCATGTTGAAACTGGAACCCAACGTCGGTCGCAAAGACCGATTGATCCGCATCATCGCCGGCGTCGCCATCGTCGGTCTCGGGCTTTATTTCAAGAGCTGGTGGGGCGTGATCGGCCTCGTTCCCATCGCGACCGCCGTACTGCGCTGGTGTCCGGCCTACGCCCCCTTGAACATCGATACCCGCGAACCGGAGGAGAAGCAATCCAGCGCCAGCTAGGACGGCCACCACTCGGGGGCCGGGAAGGGTCTGCCGGACCGAAATTCGTTCCTAAATTTAGGCCCGGCGCGGCCTTTCCTGGCCGCTGACAGACCTTTACCGGTCCTCTCCGAAAGAAGTGATCGGTGGTAAGCTGATCGGCAAAAAAACTTGCATCAGGCGGCTGCCACGTTAAAATAAACCTCGCTTCAGGCGCGTAGCTCAGTGGGAGAGCGCTGCCTTCACACGGCAGAGGTCGGCAGTTCAATCCTGCCCGCGCCTACCATTCTTTCCCACCTTCCATCCCCCGCATCCAGGCGAAACCATGGCGGATCAGCCGGAAATCGAGTACAAAGCCTCCCTCCTCAGGCGTCTGTTTTGGTCTCTGGCGCTCGTGGCGCTCATCGGCGGCGCCGGTGTGGCGTTGTGGAAGAGCTGGCAGTTGAAGCAGGCGGCGGTGATCAAGGAAGTCGAAGAATCGCCGCGTGGCGATGGAAGCGGTGCAGAATCGACCGGCCCGAAGACGGCGGCAACCAACCCGGACGAATTCGTGGCCCGCAGCGACACCGCGGTTCGTTTTCCGCCGCCCCCCGCCACCGTCGGCGACAGCGATGCCTGGTTGCGACGGCAGTTGCCGTTGGTCGATCCCGATCCCCGGTTGCAGGCCTGGCTGGCGGAGACCGGCGATCTCCTTCCCAAGCTGGTTCTCCTGGTCCAACAGGTTTCCCAGGGCAAGGTGCCACAGCGGATCTTCGCCTTCTGGGCCCCGGCCGAGCCTTTCCAGGTCAAGGCGGTGGGCGATGGGCGCTACGTGATCGATCCCCGCAGTTACCGACGTTACGATGTCCTGGCCCAGGTCGTGGATGCCGTCGACTTGGACCTGGCGTGGCGCCTCTACCGCCGGCTCGAACCCCTGGTCGAGGAGGTGTTCGCCGAATACGCCCCGCCGGGCGTCCGTTTCGACGACGTGTTGCTGGCGGCGGTGGAACATCTGTTGAAGACGCCCCAACCCCGGGGAGAGATCTACCTGACCAAGCCTTCGGTCATGTACAAATACGCCGATCCCGAGCTGGAGTCCCTCAGCAAGGCCCAGAAACAGCTGCTGCGCATGGGACCGGTGAACGCCATGATCGTCAAACACAAGCTGGGATTGCTGCGCGGATACCTGCTGCAGCGACGCCAGGCCGAAGAATGACGCGCCGCACGGCCGGCTGAACCGGCCGTGTCGGATGCGCGGCGTCAGTCGGTCGCCGTGGCCTGCCGTTCCAGTTGGGCGACGAAGTCCCGCTCCAGACCCAGGGCTTCGGCCAATTGTTGCAGATAGCGTTTTTCCGCCTCGTTGGCCACGTCGATGACCATGCGGGAGAGAAGGTAAATTTCCGCCGCCGTTTCCTTCGAATCCGCCTCGGCAGCGATGGCCCGGGCATCCACCGAGGTTTGAAGTTGTTCCTCGATGAAGCGGAGGGTCTCCTCGTCGAGACCGAGGGTTTTGGCCTGATCCAGAATCTTCGCCCGTTCCTCATCGTCGATGTGACCGTCCGCCCTGGCGGCGGCGAGCATGGCTTTCAGCAGGATCTGGCCGCGTTTTTCCGCCGCCTCCCCCGTCAGACGGTCGACCGGTGTGCCGGGCTCCTCCGGCTTGGTGGACTTGATCGCGTGCCAGCTTTGATAAGTCTTGTAGGCCAGGGTCCCCAACGCGGCCAGCCCACCCAGCTTGACTGCGGTTCCGGTCAATCGGCGTCCGCCCTGGGTGCCCAGCAGCAGGGCCAGGAGTCCGCCGGCCGCCGCGCCCTTGGCCAGGTTCGACAAGGCAGCCTCCCGTTCCGGTCCCTCCTTGGGAATGTCGGCTTTTTCTTCGATCCATTCCTTGCCCTTTTCGGCGATTTCTTTACCGGATTGCAGCAATTGATCGAGCAACTGTCTGGCTTCCATGGGTTCTCCTCCACGGTGAAGTTTGATTGACGAATGCCAGGCCGGCGGCCAAGGCGGTTTCAGTCTATCGGACAACGGCCGTCGATGTCTGCAACTTTGGGATTTTTCAAGGGCGGAAAAAAGGCCGCGGCGGTTTGCGGCCTTTTTTTCCGTGGCGGGGACGGTGCGTCAGGATTGCAGTACTTCCGGACCGATGGCCTCGACGATGGCCTGGTCCACGTTCTCCAGCCACACGAAGCGCAGTTTTTCCCGCGCCTCTTCGGGGATGTCCTGCCATTCCTTGCGGTTGCGTGCCGGCAGCATGACGGTTTCGATGCCGGCCTGGAGGGCCGCCAGCACCTTTTCCTTGATGCCGCCCACCGGCAGTACCAGACCGCGCAGACTGATCTCGCCGGTCATGGCGACGTCGGGACGCACCGGCTTGTCGGTCAGGAGGGAGACCAGGGCCACGAAGATCGCCACCCCGGCGCTGGGGCCATCCTTGGGGGTGGCACCGGCGGGCACGTGGACGTGGATGTCGCACTCGCTGAATATTTTGGGATCGATGCCGAGCCGGTCGCTGCGGGCCTTGACCAGCGTCAGGGCTGCCTGGGCGCTTTCCTTCATCACGTCCCCCAGGTGGCCGGTGAGGATCAGCTTGCCGTTGCCCGGTGTCTTGGTAGCCTCGATGAAAAGAATGTCGCCTCCCACCGGGGTCCAGGCCAGTCCGGTGGCGACCCCGGGGATACTGGTGCGCATGGCCACCTCGCTTTCGAAGCGGTGCGGTCCCAGGATCTTTTCCACCGTCTCCGCGTCGATACGGACCTTCTCCGCCTTGCCTTCGGCGATCTGGACCGCCGCCCAGCGGAACACGGCGCCGATTTCCCGCTCTAGGTTCCTGACCCCCGCCTCGCGGGTGTAAAAACGGATGATGGCGATCAGGGCGTCGTCGGTGATTTCACACTGATCCGGGCTGAGACCGCAGGCCTCCAATTGGCGTTGGACCAGATAGCGGCGGGCGATGTGGAGCTTGTCGCTCTCGGTGTAGCCCGGGATTTCGATCACTTCCATGCGGTCGAGGAGGGGGCGCGGGATGGTGTCGAGGACGTTGGCGGTGCAGATGAACATCACCTTGCTGAGATCGAACGGCACTCCCAGATAGTTGTCGACGAAGTTGACGTTCTGTTGCGGGTCCAGCACTTCGAGGAGGGCGGCGGCCGGATCGCCGTGGAAGGCGCCCATGCCGAGCTTGTCGATCTCGTCCAGCATCATGACGCAATTGTTGGCCCCGGCCTTGCGGATGGCCTGGATGATCTTGCCGGGCATGGCGCCGATGTAAGTGCGGCGGTGGCCGCGGATTTCGGCCTCGTCATGGACGCCGCCGAGAGCGACCCGGACGAACTTGCGCCCCGTGGCCTTGGCGATGGACTGACCCAGGGAAGTCTTGCCGACGCCGGGCGGACCGACGAAGCACAGAATCGGTCCCTTCCCACGGGGATTGAGCTTGCGCACCGCCAGATATTCGAGGATGCGGCGCTTGACCTTTTCCAGATCGTGGTGATCCTCGTCGAGGATACGCCGGGCCTCCTCGATGTCGAGCTTTTCCTCGGTTTCCTTCGACCAGGGCAGCTCGATGAGCCATTCCAGATAGGTGCGCAGCATGCCATATTCGGCCTGCGACTCGTGCATCCGTTCCAACCGTTTGAGTTCCTTGAGGGCGTGTTCCTTCACCTCTTCGGGCATGCCGGCTTTCTCGATGGCCTCGCGCAGTTCCTCGATCTCGGCGCCTTCTTCCTCTTCGCCCAGTTCCTTCTGGATGGTCTTGAGCTGTTCGCGCAACAGGAATTCCCGTTGCCGCTCCTCCATGGTTTTCTTGGTGCGCTCGCTGATCTCCTTGGAGAGGCGCAGCACCTCCAGGCGGTGACCGACGTGCTCGAGCAGCTCGTCGAGCCGCTGGGAGACGTCGACGGTCTCCAGCAGCCGCTGTTTTTCCTCCGGCGCGATGTCGATGAAGGCGGCGATCATGTCCGCCAGCATGGCCGGCGAGGTGATCTGCTGGACGGCATTGACCAGTTCCGACGGCGCCTGGGGCATCAGTTCCAGCAGTTCGCCGATCAGTTCCTTGAGACGGAGCATGCGGGCTTCGACTTCGGCGGTATGCGCCTCTTCCTCGGGCAGCAGTTCGATTTTCGCCACCAGGAAGGGATAGCCTTCGACGAATTCCTGGACCCGGAAGCGCTGTTCCCCCTGGCAGACGATGTGGTGGGTGCCGTCCTGGCCGGTGACGTAGCGCAGGATGGTGGCGGTGGTGCCGATTGCGTGGAGATCGCTGGGCATGGGGTTGTCGATGGCGGGATCCTTCTGCAGCAGCAATCCCACCGGCTGTTCCGCCTTCAGCGCCTGTTGGGCGGCGGCGATGGAGCGTTCCCTGCCGATGCTGAGGGGAATGATGACGCCGGGAAACAGCACCACGTTGCGGACCGGAATGATGGGTACGGCGCCTTCCGGCAACTGGAATTCGGCTTTTTCGGTATCGGGTTTCTGTACTTCGCTCATGGTCGTGTCCCTTCGTTGATCAGGCGCGTTTGCGAAAACCTAAGGCCAGGCAACCCTGCCGATAGGTGGATTCGATCAGTTCGTAGCGTCCGGGCGGCAGATGGATCCGGCGCTCGAAGCGGCCATAGGGAATTTCCAGGCGGTGGATCTGAACGGTGCTGGGGGTGACCGGAACCGGCCGTTCTCCGGCGATCCGCAGCATCCCGCCTTCCAGGGTCACTTCCACCTGTTCGACAGCGATTCCCGGCAGTACGACAGTAATATGGAGGCCGTCCAGGGTTTCCACAATGTCCACCGGCGGCTCCCAGGCGGGCATTCGTGCCCTGGAACGCTGGAAGTGAAAGCACAATCGGTTGAAACGCTCGGCTTTCTCCAGCATGTCGAGAGCCTGCAGCCACATCCATTCGAGTGGGTCGCGTCGTCGCATGGAACACCTTCCTCATGGTTCGGAGTTGGTCAAGGCCAGGGATGGCGGTAACGCCCGGTCCGCCCCGGAGGGCAGGGCCTCGTCCGGGGACCGAATCCAGCTGAGAATGTCGCGCCAGTAATGCCGGGCGGCCAGATCGCGCAGCAGCATGTGATACGCCTCATCATACCAGACCAGCCGCACTTTCCGGGCGTCCACCCGGCGCAGGAACGCCAGGGTGGGCTCCTTCGGCACCACCTGGTCGTTACCGCCGTACAAGTACAGGGTGGGAAGTCGAAGGCGCGGCGCGGCCGCCTGGGCCTGATCCATGAGATCGACCAAGCCGGCGATGGCGTCGATGCGGGTCTTCTTGATCACCAGGGGATCCCGTCCCAGGGCCCGCAGCATGTCTAGGTTGTCGGAGGCCAGGATGCCCAGGCCGCTGCCGCTGAGACGGACCCAGGGGATCAGGTGATCGCCCAGCCACAGGGCGGTGCGCTGGTACCAGGGCATGGTCCAGCGCGCCCAGACCGCCGGCGCGGCCAGGATCAGACCGTCACCGTCCACCAGTCCCCGGCTCGCTGCGACGATGGCCACCGCGCCTCCCATGCTTTCTCCCAGTACGTATAGAGGTATATGGGGATGGCGGCCGTGTAATAAACGGATGAAGGTGGACAGATCATCGACGTAGGTCGAAGTGCCGGCCCAGCGGCCGCGATGGGGGGCGGCACCGAAGCCCCGTTGATCGTAGGAATAGACGGCGATGCCGTGACGACGGAAAAACTGCGCCGCCGGCTCGATGAAACGGCCGTAATCGTTGAATCCATGAAGGGCGACGATCACCGCTTTGGGCTCGCCATCCGGCAGCCAGCGATGGAGCGGCAGGCGCTGCCCGTCTTTGGTCAGGAACGCTTTTTCTTCGATGGCCGGTTCGTTCAGGGGGGGGAGGGGAGGTTGGCGCACGCAGGCGGCCAGCACCACGAGCAGGCTGAGAGTCAGGATGCGCATTGTTTATTTCGCAGAGAGAATCTGTCGGACCGTAGGGAAGTGTGCTTCGGGGATCTGGAGGACCACCTTCACCCGAGCGCCGTAATCGGCGGAAAGGACGGTGGCGCCGAAAGCGGCCAGCTCGCGGGTCAGTGTCTGGTAGCGGCTGTAATCGACTTCGACTTCCAGATTTCGATAGGTCACGTAAGGGACGATGGCGGCTTCTTCCAGTACCCGTTGGGCGGCATGACCGTAGGCTCTGGCCAGGCCGCCGGCACCGAGTTTGACGCCGCCGAAATAGCGGATGACCGCCAGGCAGAGATTGATCAGATGCTTGCCCTGAAGGTGATTCAAAATAGGACGCCCGGCGGTGCCGGAAGGTTCCCCGGCATCGAAGGCGCGTTCCCGCAATCCTTCGGGTGTCTGGATGCGCCAGGCGTGCACGATGTGAGTGGCGTGGGGATGGTGGGCGGCCAGGTCGGCCAGGAAGGCGTTCAGATGGTCGAGATCCGGGGTCGGGGCCACCACCGCGATGAAGCGCGACCGTTTGATTTCGTATTCGCAGTGGTGGCGTTGTCGTACGGTGAAAACATTACTGTTCAATGAAGTCCCAGTCGCTGATCCGTTGTTTCGGTTAGACGGCGGAGGGCAGGAGAAATTTCGACGCGGTAGCCGGCCTTACGGTCGATGGATCGGAGGGGGGCGGGCAGCCTTTCCAATTGGGCCGCGAGCC
>Ga0256839_1005540_pt1 | contig 11608 bp, 9 predicted proteins | sample 354166metaG_FD_185968 | JGI IMG/M metagenome (GOLD analysis project Ga0256839, IMG submission 185968) | Hydrothermal vent microbial communities from Mid Atlantic Ridge, Atlantic Ocean - 354-166 | ecosystem: Environmental > Aquatic > Marine > Hydrothermal vents | place: Atlantic Ocean: Mid...
CGCACTGAGGACGATGGCAAAACCTATGTCGACAACGTGGTATTCGGCCAGTTCGCACAGGAAAAAGGAGTCGACTTCGACTGGGAGGCCGTGGTGATCGAAAAACCAGCGGACCGAATGCCCAAGGAAGTGTTCTACATTCCGGCGCTGTTGCTGTTGGGCCTGATCATTTTCCTGCAACTCGGGCGCGCCCGTAAACTTGAAGCCGTCAAGGCATAGGGAGACAGAACCATGATCAAAAGCATCCTTTTGCCGGTCGACCTGAACCACCCGGAAAGCTCGGCCAAGGCCCTTGCGCACGCGCTGGACATGGCCAAGAACCACGGCGCCACGATCCATGTGCTTACAGTCATCCCCGACTATGGCAGTGCATGGGTCGGGTCGTTTTTCCCCGCCGATTTTTCCAAGAAGGCGGCGGCGGAAACACAGGTGGCTCTGGCCAACTACATTGCCGACAATTTCCCGTCCGATGTAAAAACCAAGGCGCATGTCCTGCACGGCACGATTTACAAGGAAATCACGGCGGCGGCGGATTCGGTCAAGGCAGACATGATCGTCATGGCATCGCACCGGCCCGAGATGAAAGACTACTTTCTCGGCCCCAACGCCGCCCGCGTGGTTCGCCACGCCAGGCAATCGGTGCTTGTCGTGCGCTGATTGGCAGCCTTCCTGACATGCGCAGGTTGGTTTGCGTCCATGTGCCCATGTATTTGCGCCCGAGCGCTCTGATCGAGAATGCGTGGCGGCTTTGACTGCATGCCCCCGGGTCTTGCAATCGCCTTGAGTCTGCTTGCCGTATCGGCCCGGGTTTGATGCGTTGCATTTCGGAAACAGCACAAGCCGATCGGCAAGGCCAATTGTTGACAGAAAACGAACAATCATTCAACTTTGCGAAAAGAGTGGGTTTGTTCATGAAGCGTTTACTTTTGGCTATTACGATTGCCGCCTTTTCGAGTTTTAGCCCTGCGCACGCGGCGACGACACAGTTCAGTGACACCGCTGTCCGCCTGAATTTGGCGGTGACATCGCCCCTTCTCCCTACGTCATCGGTTGCATATCCGCGGATCGGGGATTCGTTCTGCTACCGGGGCGACAGCAGGTTGAATACCTGCAGAACCGGGCGTGAACAGGACGTCTCGTCATCTGCAAGCGGTCTGGATATGGATACCCGGGTCTGGTCATCGCTCGAACTGACGGACACTCCCGGGTGGCGATGGGCCACCTCTGCACGGGCCGGCGGGGCCACCGGTTGGCTAAGCTGGTTCAACCAGTCGCCCATTGCGCAGGTAATTTCCTGGACCGTGAACTACTCCGCCAGTCTCAGTTCCTCGCTTCCGGCCGACCCATCCCCTCGAAATATCAGCATCGCAAGAATTAACGTCAGTGGATGTCTGGCAATCTCTACGCAGCAGAACACTTCGGGCTCCGTGGAGTGCTCGGTGACCCTTGCTCCCGGAGCGCGTTTCCGGCTCAGCGCCGGAACCTCGGTCACTGCCTCGGTAAATGTCACAGAAGGCCAGGTCCCGACAGTCCCCGTTCCTGCCGGTCTTCCATTGTTGTTGACCGCCTTCGGGTTCTTTCACCTGCTCCGAAATGGGCAGCTTTCCGGGCGGCGTTCGTCAATCGCCTGACGCGTTTTTCTGACCTGTTCCAAGCTTGAACCAGTATTCTTGCGGGACAATGGGCTGGCCAAAAACAGCCCGGTCAATGGCCGTCCTATTCACGACCCCCACCGATAGCCGCAAGAAAGCGCAGCCACCTACAGGCTCTGTCCATGGTCTGGCGAAGTGGTGAGCCGTGCAGGATTCGAACCTGCGACCCACTGATTAAAAGTCAGTTGCTCTACCAACTGAGCTAACGGCCCACTCGAGGCGCTTGCCTACCCTTGGGCCTCGCAAGCGTCAAGCAAAAACTCCGCGCCGCTTTCCAAATAAAACGGCGCGGGGTATATCGCTGCGGATGCAGGATACGCGACTCGCCTCCGGCCTTCCGTTCATCAAGATGCACGGTGCGGGCAATGACTTCGTGATCATCGATTCACGGGGGGCGCAGCCCGTTGTCTCGCAACCTCTTGCCAGCCTGATGGGTGATCGCCACCGTGGCGTCGGATTTGACCAGCTCGCGGAAATTCGCGATGGCACGGGCGCTGACATCGACCTTGATTTCTGGAATGCCGACGGCAGCCGCGCCGGCGCCTGCGGCAACGCCACCCGCTGCGTGGCCAGCCTGATCATGGAAGAAACCGGACGTGACAGGCTGACCATTCGCACCGAACGAGGTCTGCTCAATGCGCAGCGTGACGAAAGCGGCGCCATCAGCGTCAACATGGGCCCGCCGCAACTGGACTGGGGCGACATCCCGCTGGCCCGCGACACGGACACCGATCACTTGCCGCTTGACGGCGACCCTGCGGCCGTGGGCATGGGCAACCCGCATTGCGTGTTTTTCGTGGACGATGCGCAAGCCGTCGACCTTGCCACCCGTGGCGTGGCCATCGAACATGATCCGCTGTTTCCACAAGCCACCAATGTCGAGTTTGCCTCGGCCCTCGGCCCCGACCTTTTGCGCCTGCGTGTGTGGGAACGTGGCACCGGCATCACCCTGGCATGCGGCTCGGGCGCTTGCGCGACCGCCGTGGCAGCCCACCGGCGCGGGCTGACAGGGCGCCGCGTGGCTATACAGGCCGACGGTGGCAGGTTGGCCGTGGACTGGCGCGACGACGGTGTATGGCTAACGGGGCCGGTCGCACATGTGTTCGACGCAACCCTTTCGCCATCCTTTCTGGAGGCGTTGAAATGAATGAGCACAGCCCGCCGCGCATCACCACGTTTGGCTGCCGGCTGAACGCCTATGAAACCGAAGCGATGAAAGACATGCTGGCGCGCGCCGGCGACCGCGAAACGCTGGTCGTGAATACCTGCGCGGTAACAGCCGAAGCCGTGCGCAAGGCGCGCCAGGAAATCCGCCGCCTGCGCCGGGCAAACCCGCAGGCACGCATTGTCGTCACCGGCTGCGCTGCCCAGACAGAGCCGGGGACTTTCGCTGCGATGCCCGAGGTCAGCCTGGTGCTGGGCAACGATGAAAAGATGCGCCCCGAGACCTGGGCAAACCTTGCCGCCGGGTTCATTGGCGAAAATGAAAAGGTGCGCGTCAATGACATCATGTCGGTGACCGAAACAGCCGGCCACCTGATTGACGGGTTCGGCACCCGGGCACGCGCCTATGTGCAGGTGCAAAACGGCTGCGACCACCGCTGCACCTTCTGCATCATCCCCTTTGGTCGTGGCAACTCGCGCTCGGTGCCTGCTGGCGTCGTGGTCGAACAGATCAAGCGGCTGGTGCAGCGCGGCTACAACGAGGTCGTTCTGACCGGCGTCGACATGACAAGCTGGGGCGCCGATCTGCCGGCCACCCCGCGCCTGGGCGACCTTGTGCTGCGCATCCTCAAGCTGGTGCCCGACCTTGCGCGCCTGCGTATTTCATCCATCGACTCGATTGAAGTTGACGACGCGCTGATGCAGGCCATCGCGACCGAGCCGCGCCTGATGCCGCACCTGCACCTGTCACTGCAATCCGGTGACAACATGATCCTCAAGCGGATGAAACGGCGCCATTCTTGCGACGACGCTATTGCGTTTTGCGAGGAAGCGCGCCACCTGCGCCCCGAGATCACTTTCGGGGCCGATATCATTGCGGGCTTTCCAACCGAAACCGAGGCAATGTTCGAAAACTCTCTGCGGCTGATCGCTGATTGCGGCCTGACCTGGCTGCATGTCTTCCCCTATTCGCCGCGCCCCGGCACGCCGGCTGCGCGGATGCCGCAGGTTCCGGGGCCGGTGATACGGGAGCGGACCAAACGCCTTCGCACCGCCGGCCAAGCCCGTGTTCAGGCCCACTTGCAGGCACAGGTCGGGCAAGCCGCAAATATCCTGATGGAAAGCCCGACCAAGGGCCGCACCGAACAGTTTTCCGAAGTGGTGGTTCACTCACCGCAAAGGGTCGGCGCAATCGTTCAGGTGAAGATCACCGGTGTCCAGGATGGTCAACTGACTGCATCCAAGGCTTGAGCTGCCCGCCAGCCCCCTCAGAATGCGAATTGCAGATCCTTGGTCAGCGTCAGGAACACGCTGTCGGATGCGGCGGTCGTAGCACCGCCGAGTTGCTCACGAACATAGCCAACCGACATGTTCCAGTCCGGTGTCAGCGCCCGCGAATAGGTCGCCGCAAGAGCGGCCCTGTCCAGCGTCGGCGCGGCTCCGCTTCCGGCATCTTCCGAGCGGCTGGCACTAAGCGACAGACTCAGGCTGGCATCCGAATTCAGGGCCTTGGAATAGCCGAGGCCCAGGTTCGAATAGCGGATGTCCCGGCCAAGGCTGTCCTCCAGGTAGGACTGGCTGAAATCAACCGAAAACGCGCCATCGGGAAGCTCTTGCGTATAAGATGCGCTGCCGGCAAACTGCGCCGGCGAACCGCTGCTGAAACTCGTGGTCAGACTCGCCGACAAACTGCCACTGGGCAATTCAAGCGTCCGACCGAAGGTCAGTGACGAGGTCGCCGCGCCCGAACCCGATCCGTCAAAGCTCACACCGCCAAAGATCGACCCGTTGGAAAGATCGCGTGTCAGATCCAGGCCACCGATCAAACCTGCATCGCGCGTGGGTGTGCCGCCGGCGGTCGTCAGCCGATCACGGTATCCCAGATCGCCGCTGATCGTCACCGCGTTGGCAAGTTCATGCGTCACTGTCAGCACATAGTCCATCTGCTGATATTCGGTCGATGAAGCATCCTGCGAGGCATAGTCGGTGCCAGTCACCGCAAACGCGGCCTCCGTCGTTGGGGACAGGCGCATGTTCGCGGTCACGCCCAGCGTCAGGGTTGTCTCATCAAACAGGGCCGGGTTTGTCGTCCCGGCGTAGTCCCGATTGTCGAAAGAAGCGTCCAGGCCAAACGAAAGCGGCGCATCTTCACGCAGGTTGACGGAAAAACTTGCACCCGTAACGGTCAGCGTGCCGCTGTCGACAATCACCGAAAACGGATCAAGCGGATCGTCCAGATAGGAACTGCTGACGTCACTCGAGCGATACCGAGCTTCAAGGGAAAGATCGCCGTTTGCTGCATCGCGTGTGTATCGCAACAAGGCATCGGGCGAACTGAAGGTCACGGACCCGCTGTCATCCAGCGTCAGGCCGCCACTCGCCGAGAACTCGAGCGCCTGTGTGCTGGTTTCCGTTCGCAGCGACAGCCCGATGTCTTCCGACAACTGAAACGTCGCGCCCGTTGAAACAGCCGCCAGATCGCGGTTGGAATTGACGTCAAGCGTCGTACCAAAGGTCAGGTTGCCGGTGTTTGGTGAGTTCGAGGTCTGCGCAACGGCAGCAGCCGCGGCGAACGCCGCGACCGTGAAAGTCATGCCTGCCTGAACTGTTTTTGCTCTGCCCAGCCTCATGTTTTCCTACTCGAATAGCCTGCGTTCCGGCACCACGATGACGTCACCTCTTTTCAGGATGATTGAACTCACATTGGCCGAGCCGTCCTCGATTGCCTTGTAGTTGAATTTGTGTACCGTAGTTTGCCCGGTTTTTCTATCCGTACGACGCAATTGGATGCGTTTTTTTGCGGCGAACTGGGTAAATCCGCCCGATTCCGCCAGAAACTGTAGCAAACTTGTCCCGGAACGGACCTTGATCTTGCCCGGATTGTTGACCGCGCCCATGATGTAGACATCGATCGAGCGCCCGGTTCCACTTGAAACGCGCGCACCCAGTCCGGCCACCGTTACAAAGACATTCGGAGCGCTCGCAAAACTGGGCGTCAGGCCCGCGATGATATCGGCCCGGATCGCGTCCAGGGTTTTACCACCCGCCGCGACGCTGCCAACCATCGGCACACTGACCGTTCCGTCCGGAAGCACCAGCGATTCCCGGTTGAGAGACTGGTCCTCCAGGACTTCAATACGCAAGGTGTCCCCCGGTCGCACCTTGTACTGCCCCTGTGCCGACGCCGCCGTCCCAAGAAATATCACCAAAAATAAACTTACCAGAATCCGTCCCATGACGTGTCCCCTCCATACTTCCTCGCCAAAAACATACCCTACACGAACGCCAAACTGAAACGAAATTTCCCGGAGTGCATCAATTCGCGCGTAGATATAGTTCGGGCAACACAAAACCGCTTGCAGGCTGGCACAGTTGCTCTGTGCGCACCAATCAGGACGCTCCGCCGACCGAAGATCTACTGCTCCTCAGCCACTTCATCTGTGAGTTTTTCGATTTCAGCACGCGAATCTGCCACAAACTCCCGCGAGTCGTCCTGGCCCACTGCGGAAATGGCCTTGCGGAACTGGCGCAGGGCGTCTTCTTTCCGGCCGGCCTTCAGATAGGCTTTCGCAAGATGATACTGGACCAGCGGATCCCCCGGAAGGCCCGCCGCGGCCGGCTCGAGCGCGCGAATGGCGTCTCGGGTTTCCCCTCGAAGATAGGCAATCCAGCCGTAAGTATCCTGATACGGCGGAAAGGTCGACGTTCGCAACCGCTGCGCAATCCGGCCAGCGCGTTCGATCGCCTGCGGATCAGTTTTTGTCGTGGCGATCAGGCTGGCCAGGTTATTCGCAATAACCAGATTGTTGCTGTCTTTGGAATACATGCCCTCATAGATGGCAATTGCTCCGGCCAAATCTCCGTTCTTTTCCAGAATGCCCGCCTTGATCCACTTCAGAACCGGCTGATCCGGCACGGCCGACAGCGCATCATCGATGACCGCTTCCGCTTCTTCCACCCGGTCGGTCTGAAGAAGCCCACGATAGAGGGCCACCCATGCCTGAACGAAGGTCGGCTCCTGGTCGACGAGATTGCGAAATTTCAAGATGGCATCGTCCATTGCGCCAGTCGCGGCATCAACTGACGCATCCAGAAACAGTATCTGTATGTCATCAGGCGCCTTCTCCAGGAGTTCCGCCACATGCGCGCGGGCCTTTTCCGGTTCCGCGTTGGCGATATAGGTTCGGACAATTTCGACATTCGCACCAAAATCGGCGGACCCGTCAGCGACGAGGCCCTCAAGAAACTCGAGAGCCTCGGAGTTTTTCTGTTGCCCGCGGAGAATTCGGTTGCGCAGGTTGTTGCCGACCGAGACAGCCCTGGCCGCCTCGCTGTTACCCAGCGTCTCCTGCACCTGGGTCGCCCGGCCCCAGTCAGCCGTGCTGATATACAGTTCGCCCAGTTCACCCAGGATATCCACATTGCCCGGCTCACGGCGCAAAGCCTCAAGCAGAATGTCCTCGGCCAAGCTGGTCTTTCCCAATGCCATCAAATACTTCGCATAGCGCAATGTCTCTTGCGGAGCGCTGCCCGAGACATCATAGGCAAGTGCCAGCATTTCACCCACAAGCTCCTGGTTTCCCTGGCGCTCATGCGCCCGAGCCAAAAGTGTCAGGACCTCGGGGTCATTCGGATCCTGCTCCAGCGCCGTGCGCAGCAAAATGATTGCTTCGTCCGCCTGGTCCCCGTCGATCAGGTTGTTGGCCTTGTATTTGAGCGCATCGACATTCTGACCGTCTGCAGCCAGAATTTCGTCAATCAGCGCCTGGGCGGCGGCGTGGTCTCCGACCTCATCATTCATCCGGGAAAGAAGAAGTTTCAGTTTCCGTTCCTGGTCACCCGACTCCATCGTGCCGATAAAGGCCTTCAGATCGGCGATTGCGCCGGCCTTGTCGCCGGTGTCAAATTTATATCCCGCACGCAGCCCGTGCAGCTCTGGTGCAGCGTCTTCATCTGCAAGCATCCTGTCCAGCTCTGCGATTGCCGTATCGCGATCACGGAATTTCTCGAGAAAGTTGATCAGGTTCAGCTTTGCAACGCTGTCATCTTCGGCATTCCGGGCTTGATCCCGCAAGAACGCTTCCGCCTTGTCGATGTCGCCCTCGGTCATGTACAGTATGACAAGGGCTGCAGGCGCCGATTCATCTTCCGGAAACCGATTGATCATCTCTTTCAGATTGGCCTCGAGCGCCAACGTGTCGCCGGTTTTCGACAATATCTGAAGCCGCAAGATGTAAAGCGCGCGCTCATCCGGGGCCAGTTTGATTGCCTCGTCAAGCTCGCTCAGGGCGTCCGAAAATCTCTCATGCCGAATGTGATCGTCCAGAACAACACCGCGCAGCAGTTCGTCCTCGGGGAACTCTTTCAACAGTTCGCCGGCCCGCTCGGCCAAAACCGACAACGCTGCGGTGTCTGCAGTTTCAAGCTGGCTTTGGTAGTCCCGGACCAACGCCATTGCATCCAGTTCCGGATCATCGGGTGCAAGTGCCTGGGCCGCTTCCAGGTGACGTCCCATTTCTTCCCAGTCACCCATTCTTGCATAAAGTCTGGCCAGGATACGGCGGGCGTCGACGTCATCGGGGTATTGTTCGGCAAGTTGCAGATAGTTCGAAAGGGCATTTCGAATATCGCCCTTTTTCAGCAAAAGGTCCGCAAACGCGGCACGGGCCTCACGATGTTTGCCATTCAGTTGCAGGGCATTCTTGAATTCCAGAATTGCGCGGTCATCATCACCCTTGGACATGAGCACCAGGGCAGATTGAAAGTGTTTCTCGGCCTTTTCTTCAGAAGACTCGCACCCGGACAGCAGGCCGACCGCGGCAACCAGCATCAATACCACCAGGAAAGATCTCATTCGCACCGCTAAACCCTCACACGCACCAAAGTCTTTGCTCTGGATTCGGTGTCTGATCGACACTATCCGGCTTGTTCGTCCATCAGAACGACACCGCCACAGATATTGTCAATAACCGGTGCCTCTTATCATCACAACCAGGGTTTTGGCGAGAATGCAAACATCCCGCCCGAACGAAATGTCTTCATCATAAAGTCGATCAAATTCGGCGCGTTTCGCAAACTTGCTCGCATTTCGGTCCGATATTTGCCACAGTCCGGTGACACCCGGGCGAAGCCCGTAATATGCAAGGCCGGGATAGATTTCGCGCTGTTCCGGCAGCATCGGTCGCGGCCCGACAAGGGACATGTCCCCGACCAGGACGTTCCACAATTGCGGCAACTCATCCATGGACGTCTTGCGGAGGAACCGACCGAAAGGCGTGATCCGGGGATCGTTCTGCAACTTCTGAGTTGCGTCCCATTCGGCCCGCAGCTCTGGATCGTTGTTCAGATACCCCTCAAGCGTTTCCTCGGCATTCGGCACCATGGTGCGCAGCTTGAGCATCCGAAACGTCTTTCCACCTTTGCCGACGCGTTTGTTCAGGAAAAACGGCTGATGGCCATCAAGCGAAATGATCAGCGCCAACAGCAGAACCACCGGTGCAACGAAGACAGCGACTGCAAGCACGAAGCCGAAATCGAACGCCCGTTTCAGGCCATTGCGGTAAAGACCCGGCTTTCTCGGCACCGATACAAGCCCATAAGGAGAATGTGCCGCCGTGAAATTATTGTTGAGTTTATCAAATTGAATTGTCATCCGTCACCCTTCCGAAAATCGGAACACTGCTTACCTTACCCCGTCAACATCCGCTCAGCCCAAAAGTGGCGACCAAGCGGCCTCTCCATTGACACACTAACAATTATTTCAAATCCAACCAATTGGGAACAGGACCATTTGACACAATTTCTGCCGATTTTGGACAAAATTCCTTCGTTGACCATCAAACCGGTCACTGACTCCCGTATAGCGTGTGTTTTGACGCCGGACTATCGCTGCTTCTGTATTTCATTTGTGGTCGATCATGCAAATTGTTGTCGACTGTCGCCGAAAGCCGCTCAATGCTGTTCACAACTTCCGAATCACAGCCTTCTCGTTCAATGAACTTCCCGACGGACACAGGTTGGCCCATTTGAGCTGGAAGTCGTGTAACAATGTGTTCATGTTATCGGCTGAATCGAGGGGTGAAATTCGGTTCCGTTCACGATACATACCCGTGAGACAAACCCGTGTGTGCGGAGCGCGTTGAATAATTGGTGATTGAGTTCGAATGAGAAGGCCCTGAATGACCCAAGCGTCAAATACTTCCGATGCTCCGGAACACGTTCCGGGGTTCTATCTGGAAAGTTTCGGCTTTTCGGAACGTCCGTTCACGCTCGTTCCCGATCCGGCATTTCTGTATTGGTCCGACCAGCACAAACGTGCTTTTTCGGTCCTGGAGTTCGGCATTCTCTCCCGCGCTCCGATAACGCTGATCACCGGTTCGGTCGGGTGCGGCAAGACCACCCTGCTGCGACAACTCCTTCAAAACATCGAAGCTGACTCCATCGTCGGTCTTATTTCAAACGCGCAAGGCGGGCGCGGCGAACTGATCCAGTGGGTTCTTCACGCGCTTGGGATCAAGTTCGACGCAACCGACAGTTACGTCAGCCTGTTTCAGATCCTGCAGGACTTCCTGATCATGACCTACGCCGAAGGCCGCCGGGTCATCCTGATCTTCGACGAAGCCCAGAATCTTTCGCGCGACAGTCTTGAAGAACTGCGCATGCTGACAAACATCAATTCAAACAAGGACGAATTGATTCAACTGGTTCTGGTTGGGCAGAATGAACTGCGCGACATGATCAAACGGCCCGAACTCAGGCAGCTGGCGCAGCGCATTGCTGCCAGCTTCCATCTGCGCCCGTTGTCTGAAAAAGAAACCGGCGAGTTTATCGTTCACAGGCTGCGCGTGGCCGGGGGCACCGGCGAAGAAATCGACGAGAAGGCAAAGATGCTGATTTACGAAGTCTCACAGGGGATACCAAGATTGGTGAACCAGATCTGCGATATGGCGCTGCTGTACGCATGGAGCGCGGAAACCAAGGTCGTTGACGCAAAAATCGTTCAGTCGGTTATTGACGACGGCGTTTTCTTCGGCGCCGAAGTCACCGCCGGGGAGGCTGCACAATGAAGGCCCTTCTGTCATACTACTTCGCGTTGTTCCTGCGCCGCATACACTATTTCCTGTTCATTTTCCTCACGGTTGCCGCCGCATCTCTGACCTTGGCCAAGCTGCTGCCGCCGACTTATGTGTCCGAGGCACGCCTGTTGGTCGAACCACCCCAGATCCCCGGCCAGTTGCTGGCGCCGACGGTTCAGGTCGGGCCGGCGGAAGAACTTCAGATCATCGAACAGCAACTGCTTACGCGGTCGAACATGCTGGATATCGCGCGCAGCCAGAACGTGTTTGAAGACATTGAAGAAATGACACCTGACGAAATCGTGAAGGCGATGCGCGAGGCGACAGGGATCAGCCGGATCGCCGGTCGCGGGCAGGCGACCTTGATGTTCGTTTCTTTCGAATCGAAAGACGCGAGAACCACCGCCAATGTCGTCAACCAGTATGTCACGAGGATCCTTCAGAACAACGCTGAGACACGGACCGAACGCGCGACAAACACCCTTGAGTTTTTCAAGGATGAAGTCGACCGGCTGGGCAAGAAATTGCGGGAGCAAAGCGCTCGTATTACCGAGTTCAAGAACGAAAACATCGACGCGCTGCCGGACACTCTGAACTACCGGCTGAGCCAGCAGTCGGCCCTGCAAGAGCGGCTGGCAAATATCAATCGCCAGATTTTCAGCCTGGAAGAGCAGCGTCGCAGTGTGGTTGAGGTCTTCGAGAAAACCGGCCAGATCG
>Ga0256839_1005541_pt1 | contig 11606 bp, 8 predicted proteins | sample 354166metaG_FD_185968 | JGI IMG/M metagenome (GOLD analysis project Ga0256839, IMG submission 185968) | Hydrothermal vent microbial communities from Mid Atlantic Ridge, Atlantic Ocean - 354-166 | ecosystem: Environmental > Aquatic > Marine > Hydrothermal vents | place: Atlantic Ocean: Mid...
TTGGGTATTGGTTTTTAATGGCTGCATATATAATTATCTTGAGTTAAAGCAAGAGTTAAGGTCGAAAGGCCACGAATTTGTTTCCTCTACCGATACCGAGGTTATTGTGGAAGGGTTGGCTGCCTATGGCACCGGTTTTATTCCCCGCCTTAACGGTATGTTTGCCATTGCCGCCTGGAATACGCGTGAAAAATACCTTATTTTAAGCCGCGACAGGTTTGGCGTAAAGCCCCTTTATTATTGGTTCAACAAAAAATCGCTGGTATTTGGCTCCGAAATAAAAGCCATCCTCAAACATCCCGAATTCAAGGTAAAGGTTAACCTGGATGCGCTGAATGAATATTTCACCTTTCAGAACCTGTTTTCTTTCCATACCCTGTTTGACGGGGTTATCATGTTGCCTCCGGCCAACACCGTTAAAATAGACAGCCACACTACCTTGGTAAAGTATAACTCATGGTGGGATTATAACTTCTCCGGCACAAAGGAGGATATGACTTTCCGGGGAGCAAAAGAAGAAACAGCAAAGCTTTTTCAGCAAGCTGTTGTCAGGCAACTTGTAGCTGATGTGCCGGTAGGATCATATTTATCGGGAGGCATGGATTCCGGTTCCATTACTGCTATCGCGGCCAAACATTTTGACCGGCTATCTACGTTTACCTGTGGCTTTGATATGAGCCGGGTTACCGGTGTTGAGGCCAATTACGATGAAAGGCGCGCGGCCGAGCTGATGTCGAGCCATTTTAACACCTCGCATTACGAACAAATAATAAATGCCGGGGACCTGCGGTGGTCCTTGCCCCGTGTAGTATATCATCTGGAAGACTTACGGGTGGGCATGAGCTACCCTAACTACTACATTTCCAGGCTTGCCTCCAAATTTGTGAAGGTATGCCTGCAAGGCACGGGGGGGGACGAGCTCTTCGGGGGCTACCCCTGGCGGTACTACAAAGTGTTTGATTCGCTTAACCAGCAAGAGTTTTTCGATCAGTATTATGACTTCTGGCAACGGCTGGTTCCTGATGCCGAAAAAGGCGAACTGTTTACCGATGAGGTAAAAAACAAGGTGGATTTTAATGCCCCCCGTAAAACTTTTGAACGGGTGTTTACCTTTAACAAAAGTTTAAAGTATGATACACCTGAAGACCATATTAACAACTCGTTGTACTTTGAAATTAAAACTTTTCTGCCGGGCCTGTTGTTGGTGGGCGATAAACTTTCCATGGCCAACGGGTTGGAGGAACGTTTCCCTTTTCTGGATAATGATTTAGTGGACTTTGCCCAGCAAATACCGGTGAAACACAAACTGGGCAACCTGCACCAGGAAATTGCCCGGATAGATGAAAATACCGAAAGAAAGAAGAAGGTTTACCGGCAATTTGATGACGGAAAAAATGTTTTGCGCAAGGCCATGGAAGACTTTATCCCCCGGGATATAATTGAAAGAAAAAAGCAAGGGTTCTCCGCCCCGGATGAGAGTTGGTACCGGGGGGAAAATGCCCGCTATGTAAAAGAGCTATTGCTCAACCGGGAGTTGGCTTCGGCCCCGTATATTAACAAAGCCTATATTGCCCGGATTATTGATGAACATATAAACCAAGGCATTAACCATAGGTTGCTGATTTGGTCGTTTATGAACTTCGAATGGTGGTGCCGGATATTTTTGCATGGTGAAAAATTTGACTAATACCGATAAGAGAAGCATACGTATTGCCCGACAGGCCATTGAAAAATTAGGTCTTAACTTAGAGGGGAAAGTTGTGGTAACAGAAACAGGCAGTAACTTTTATAAGTTTACGCCAATTATTGCTTTGCTGGCAGGGGCAAAAAAAGTGATTGCTTACGTTGCCGATTCTAACTATGGCAAAGCAGCAGACATTAGTAAAGGCACCAAGGCCCTGGAAGCAGCGCTCAGCGTTAATAACCGGTTGATTATCAGGGAAAACACTGTTAATAAAAATGATTTTACCGAAGCGGATATTATTACCAACTCAGGTTTTTTGCGGCCTTTGGACAGGAAAAAGCTGGCTAATGTTGGCCCCAACTGCGTTATACCACTTATGTTTGAAGCCTGGGAGTTACGTCAGGAAGATATTGACATTGAATATTGTAAAAAAAGGAGGATTAAAGTAGCCGGCACATGGGAAAACCATCCGCTGATTAATGTCTTTCCCGGCATCAGGGTGCTTGCAGTAAAAATAGCGCTGGATGCCGGTTATGAACTAATCGGGAATAATATTGCCGTATGGTCAGACGACCATTTCGGGCAGGAGGCGGCTGCAGGCTTCCGGGCTATGGGCGCAAAAGAAGTGTTCATTACAACCGATTATGTTGAATTACGGGAACGATTAGATCGCCTCGATTTTATATTTGTTTGTGACTACGATGAGGACAGGCCTTATTTTGGCACAAATAGTGTATGGGACATAGCAGACTTTAGCTCCGCTGCCATACCTGTTGGCATAGTTAAACTATATGGCCATTTCCCGGATGACAACCAGGCTGTTTACCCCCGGCATCATACCCATGCCCGGCAGATGTCGTATACCCTTGGGCACCTTGGGCCTAAACTGATCCTGGAGTTGTTAACGGCCGGGTTCAGGGTAGCCCAACATATGCTCGAAGGCACCACCTCGCGACTTGTGCAGCCCATAACTTTCTAATAACCAAATTAATGTTAAACCTTGTACGCTATACCCCGGAATATTTCGACCGCTGGAACCGCTTTGTTGAAGAATCAAACAATGGGACAATATTTCATCGTCTTGATTTTCTGCAATATCATGGTAACCGCTTTGCCACAGGGGAACATCATCTGCTATGGTTAAAAGGAGAAGCCATATTTGCGGTGTTGCCATTTTTGGTTATGGACGAAAACGGCAGAAAAATCGGTAAGTCTCCTTACGGAGCTAGTTTTGGTGGTGTAGTTTACAACAAAAAATTCCGTTTCAGGCATGCTTTGGAAATCGTGGAAAGTTTGCAGAAGTATTTTAGAGAGATACACCTTGATGAAGTAACCCTAACGACTACACCCGGATTTTATTCTGTCAGCCCTTCCAACTATTTTGAATATGCTTTATCCCGGGCCGGCTTTCGGCTACATTCACGGGACGTGTTTAATGCAGTGCGTTTGGGCAAGGATTATACTGAAACATGGAATAATTTTGAAGGCCGGGCCAGAACCGCTATCCGCAAAGCCAAAGAAAATTTTGATGTCAATTTAAACGTTTCCCCTACCGAGTTTTACCATATTCTTCTGGAAGACAAAGCCAGACACAACAATGCAAAACCAACACATACTTTAAATGAATTGGTCTTTTTAAAAGAGTCGTTTCCAGGCAAGATATTTTTTGATGTTGCGGTTTTAAAAAAGAACCAGGCGAAAGCAGGAATCTGTTATTTTTTATGCAATCCACAAGTAATGATGACTTTCTACATGGCTCAGGAAAACAATGCTTTGAGAGCAGACGGTATCAATGTTTTGGTTGAGCATGGCATTAAAAGGGCTCTGCAAATGAAAGTCAGCTATTTGGATTTTGGCGGCTCAACCCTTGGCTATACCATTGAAAATATAGGTGTGTGCGAGTTTAAAGAAGGTTTTGGCGCGCACGGGTTTTTTCGAGATACTTTTAAGTACAACTCTTCAGTAATCCCAAATTCCGTCAATTAAAAATGATAAGCAAAAAATCAGCAATAATGAACGAAAGGTTAACGCGCAAAGGAAAGTACCAAGTTGATATTGAGTTTGAAAACATATTGCAGGAAATGAACAAGGCTCTACGGCCTATAAATGATAATCTGTCATCTACTGCCCACGAAGGCGACTTGCCCCCCTTAATTTTCTTCTGTTTTGCCCCGCGCACAGGCTCAACACTAATCAGCCAGGTTTTGGCCCGTACAGGAGAGTTTTCCTATGTATCCAATTACGTGGCCCGGTTTTGGGAAGCCCCCTATTTATCCATGATAATTGAAAAAAAGCTGGATCTGCGCCAGCTAAACGAGCATAAAATTTATCCGGGCATGCTTAAAAGCGATTACGGTACTACTTTTCATTTTGCCGAGCCCCACGAGTTTGGTTTTTTCTGGAACAAATTGCTACCCAATAATGAAACCCATTTTATTGAGCCAGGGCAAGTGCCGGAGCAACAAGCTACCTGGGTTCGGCAGCAAATAAATGCCATGAGACGGGTTTATAATAAACCCTTTTTTATTAAAAACGGCATTATTGGCTATAACCCTGCTGTAATTAAACAATTGTTTCCCGATGCCTGGTTTGTGGTAATTCAACGCGACTGGGCCTTTGTTGCCCAGTCAATATTTTTGGGTCGCCTGAAAATTTTTGGCAATACCAAAGAGTGGCTGTCTTTACGGCCCAAAGAATATAAAAAGATAAGAGCATCTTCTGCTTCTGAGTTTGAAGAGATAGCCGGGCAAATAAAATACATTTACCGGAATATAGAAGATGGTATAAAAGGGAGCGAGAACAGGGTGTTGCGGCTCAGCTATGAAGCTTTTTGCGCCAACCCCAAAAAGCTTATCGATAAGATTTTCTCCCTGATTTCCTATACACCCGGCAACGATTATCCTAAACTTATCCCGGACAAACTAGCCAATAATAACCACATAAAGGTTGATCCCGGGCAATTTAAGCAGATAGAAAAGGCCATAAACAAAATTGCCGGATAGGTTATAGTTTGTAAAAATTGCTTCTGTAAAGGGTTATGCCTGAAGCAAGCAGTATGAGCGTACCAATAAAAAACTTTACCGGCAATGTTAGCTGATAATTAACTACCACAATTGCTGTCAGGGCAATGATAAAACCTGCCGCCAGAAATAGATAAAAGGGGTAGTTTATTGGATAAAACCTGTTGTGCAATACCCAAAATAGTAAAAACAAACATAGCCTGGATATTAAAAAAGCAAATGCCACACCCGACAACCCATAGGCAGGGGTTAAAAGCAACAACAATCCAAGATAAACCATCGTGGCCAGTACCTGGCTGAGTGAATTGTAAATGGTTTTTTTGACAATATGCGCCCCCATGGAAACGATAGGGATTAAAATATTAAGGGCAAAGCCAATACCAAGGGGAATAAGTAGCCTGTCCCCTGCCCAATATTTTGCGTCAATCAGTATATAATAAATATCCCTAATAAAGAGCACGTAAAGTAACATCAGTACACATAACCCAAGCGTAACACCCTTGAATATGCGTATGTACTTTTCTTTATGGCCAGCCTGGTTAAAATTCTTCCAGAAAAAGGGCGACCAGGTAAAACGAAAACCATTCTCCACGATCATAAAAACCGAAGCCACCTTCATAGCTGCCGCCAGCACTCCCATCTGGCCCAGCCCAATAAACGACAGGATAAAAAATTTAATGCCATGACTATTAAACCAACTTATCAACACCCCGGGTACTAAGGGAGTAGAGTAAGAAAACAATGATTTTAACAGTTTAATATCAAGTGTAAAAGTTAAATATTTCCTCAGTAACCAAAGTGTAGAGAGTAAACCCAGGGCATACCCTATCCCTTGCCCATAAAACACCCCATTAATACCAATTTCAAACTTCACCACCAACAAAATAGTGGCTACCAGGGTAATTAGTAACTGACCAAAAGAAATCACACTAAAGTGCACCGGCTTGTTATCAAACCGCAGCACGATAGACAATACCGAAAATAAGTTGAGCAATAAGATATTAATTATAGCAATAATAATTGTCCAGCGGTAATGCAACCCTCCCAGATACCGGACCGATACCCAGCCACTTACCAATATGGTAATAAAAACGAGCCCTCCACTGAGTAGAAGAATGCCCCAAAACACACTCGAAATAAGCTTCTTCTTTTCTTTCCGGTTCTCTTTTTCATAAAAAAACCTGGCGAGTGCTGACTCCAGTTGGAGTGTTCCCATTACGGTTATAAAAAAGGCGGCCGAAGTAATTATATCAACAATACCGTATTGTTGGGTGGTGAATTCCCGGGTAAATACCGGCACCAGTAAAATAGGGATAAACTTATTCAAGGCCGAGCCTATCCCATAAACCAATAATGCCGGGCCAAAAGAACCGTTATTGTACTTTATGGCCGTCAACCTGTTAATCATTGGTAGCCAAATAGTTTAGTAGCAAATAGGTATCATTCTCCCACAGTTTAACGAAGCGTTTATCATTATTCAGCCAAAATTTTTTACCCTTGGGTACTACTGATTTATTGATAAAAAGATAGCTAATATTTAATTCCTCTGCCAGGGGCAAAATCAAATCAGGGTTAATGAAGGTATATGTTTCTTTAAACAAATCTTTGAAATGAAAAGAACCCACCTTTTCATAGGCCACAAAATAGTGGAATACTTTTATGCCGGTTGGGAAAAATATTTTTTTTCGTTGATTGTCATTACTTAGCAGCCTTACATCTGACCTGCCCAAGAGAATTTTAATGGGCTCCTCAAACTTCTTTTCATCCAATAAGATACTTGAGGAGCCCCTTTTGTTGGCAATATAGCCTATTATAATTTGTACTATTGACAGCATCAATGAATAAACAAGAATAATTGTCAACTGTTCTTTAGGTAATATCATTACTGCCAGGAGTGCTGCAAACGGCACTATGAACTCAACGTACCGCTCAGGTTCCCCCAGAAATCTGGTTTTCCTGAAGCTGGTGAAAAGAAACAATAATGTACCGATAAGTACCGGTACTACCAAAGTCCACTGCCCGTCCGGTAGCTGTACTTTGGTATAATGTATAGTATAATAGAAAAACAGGGTGGGCACCAGCGGAAAGAAAAACAACAAAAGCACCACACTGTTTTCATAGATATAGCGTAAGTCTAACTTTTTTTCTCCCCTGATGGCCTGATAAAGCAGGCGCCAAAAATCATAAACCAGGTCGCGCCATATACTATACCTGACTTGCAAAATTGACTTGGCCGCAAGATATTTATAGTACAGGTGTTTATGCCCTACCTGACCGCGCAAAAAGTTAATGGCGATCTTTCTAAATACTATAAGAAATACAATTGCGCCAATAATTAGTGGTAACAGCAGAATCAGTTTCCCATAAAATACGGTGGCAAGAATTGTTGCAAAAACTAAATACTGGCTGGCAAACTGGCTTGAAGAGAGTATGATGAAAGCTATTAAAACGGCTGCGAGCAATGGCCAATAACTAGCCGTAGAAATATAAATAAAAACACAAAATGTGTAGACCTGACCAAAGAGAACCCCAAACCCTCTGGCACTGACACCTCCGTTTTTAGCGTTTTTCAGATGAAAATTAAATGGCGTGAAAATGGTCAGTAATAGAACATATAGCAAATATTCATTCTTACTTAGATATAAATCGGCAGCGACAAAACTATATGCATAACTGAAAAAGCAAAAAAGAACTATTGTATGGAGAAAAATAACGGCAAGGTTACTGTACCGGATAGCCATTAGCATATTTTTGCGTCCAAATAAAGAGATCAGCCAATGAAAAAGTTGCGGATAAAAGGCTAGGTTATTACCAATTATAGTGGAAAACCTTTCGATAAATTTATACCTGTTATTCCTTATTTCATTTATCAACATAATATGAAAATAATGATCTGAAGAGCGAATTTTGGCATTTGATTTTACTGCAATTAGCTCAAGTACTACGGGGGCGGCAAGGGAGAGGGCTAATATGATTTCCATTCGGTTGAAACTAAGGTATTGTGCTGCAAATTTATCAATAATAGGTTAGGAACAGGCTCCAATAGAATTTTTCACATGACCTAACCCGAACGAAGTAAGAAAACTGTTTTAAATCTCTATTTTTGCTCGTAATGAAAATTTGTCCATGCCAAAAAGTAAACTTCTTTTCTTAGTACAACTGCCACCCCCTGTTCATGGTGCCGCTTTGCGTAATAAGTTTATTACTTACAATGAGTTGTTAAATAAATCTTTTAATATCGAGGTACTACCGTTACGCTTTGCCCGGGATATGCAAGATCTGGAAAAGATTTCTTTTACCAAGCTGTTTATCCTGGTAAAGTTTATGCTGTCCCTTACCCGTAAATTGTTTTTGTTTAAACCCGACATTGTATATTTTACCTTAACCCCTACTGGTAAAACTTTTTACCGGGACGTGCTAATTGTAGCCTGGATTAAACTTTTCAGCAAAAAATTGGTATATCATTTACGGGTGTTAGGAATAAAAGAGTATAAAGGCGGGCTACGTGTTCTATTGTATAAATATGTTTTCCGTCATTCAACGGTCATAAGCCTTTCCTATATTGCAGCAAGGGACCTTGATGCAGTACATACGGGTAAGCTATTGGTAGTAAACAATGGCATTGAGGATCCTGTATTACAATACAACCTCAAACTGCCAGTACCTCAAAACAAGAAGATAAAAAATATTCTGTTCCTTTCTAATTTATTTATTTCAAAAGGAATATTGGATGTTGTTGAAGCGATTGCTCTTTTAAAACAAAAAAGAGAAGACTTTCACTTAAACATAGTGGGTAAGGAAACCCGTGAGCTATCGTATAAAGAGCTCGAAAAAATTATCGAAACCAAAGGTCTCCGTTCGTTGGTTACCGTTAAAAAGGCCCTCTATGGAGCCGATAAATTCAAAGAGTACCTGCAAGCTGATATTTTTGTTTTTCCCACGTACTATCCCAAAGAGAGTTTCCCTGGAGTTATCATAGAAGCCATGAGCTGCCAGCTACCCATAGTGGCCACAAAGGCAGCCTCCATTCCTGAAATGGTTGACCCCGAAACTGGCATTTTAGTAAACAAAAGAGATATAGCCAGTATAGCTTTACAGCTTGAAAGGCTCTTGCAAAACCCTAAATTAAGAGCAGATATGGGCATCAAAGCCAGAAGGAGATACCTGACTAAATTTAGTCTGAAAAGTTTTGAGAAACGAATGTTAAACACCTTCCAGCAACTTACCAAAGAAAATAATTAACCATACATTTGTTTTGACATTTTCAATTAACAATAGAATATCGGCACAAAACCTCTATTTTTTTACCCTATCGGTACTCTCGTTTACCTTTTTGCGCAAATACCTGATTTTACTATTGCCCTTCTTGTTTGTTCTGGCTTTTGTTAGTCTAAAGTTAAGAATTACCCAAAACTCGATAATTCTTTTACTACTCCTTACCGTAAACACTTTTTTCTCCGGGTTAATTGATGAGTTCTACCCTTTAAATTATTTAGTATCATTCTGCCTGGTTATTCTGAGTGTCTTATTTCTTTTCAGTAAACCAAAACCTGATGCACAACAAAATAAAGCATTTGTCACTTTTATACGTATTTCTGCAAATGTGTTGCTTATTGTCAATCTGACGGCCTTAATAAATTTGGTTTACAATGTTGTCTCCCATATAGGAATCATAGAAGATTCTTTTACCGGTATTTACGGTATTTCAGGCCTGGCTATGCACACGTTAAGTACGGTAAATTTCCTCTACGCCATTTATTTTTATTTTGCAGGAAGCAAGCTGAAAACGGTTGTTTTTGTCAGTGCTGGTTTGCTATGTTTTTTTGGTTTAGGATTATTAACCTTTTTGTTTTCTATCCTTGTTTATACCCTTATTAACAGCAACTTGAAAAAAATCATCACAAACACGGTAGCCCTACTAACGTTGCTTTTTCTGGTGGGCATCGCCATAAACATAATTAATCCCCGGGCTGCCAGTTACATCAAGTTTAATATTGCCAGTATTATTAAAGGGGCCGACACAATCGACTATGACCGGGAAATGCAGTTAGCAAAAGGATACGGTTTTACCCAAACTCCAAGAAAACTCACGTTCCATCTGGGTTTCGTCAAAAGGTTATTTACTACTCCGCACATTATTTTGTTTGGTACCGGCCCCGGCACTTATAACTCGCGGACATCTTTTTTACTAAATGGAGATTATTCCCGCATTTCGTTCGTCCGGGAAAATAGCAATATCCGTCCCCGTTTTGCCGTAACAGATGTTTACCCCCTTTGGAACAGTCAAATATCTTATCAGTTTAATGACGGAACGCGTAATGAGCCCTTTTCCACAATTGTTGCTTTTCTGGTAGAATACGGAGTTATATTTACCACTCTGATCGCACTGTTATTTTATTTGAAAGTAAAAAAGCTTAGCAGGTTATCCCAACATAGAAACTTTCTGGTTCTCTCTTTTATTTTCTTTGTTATTTCACTGGCAGGAGATAATTATTGGGAATATCCTGAGGTGTCTTGGATATACATTACGATGATTAAATGCATGGAAATAGACACTTTTAAATAAACCGGTTTTTGTTAAACATATTACAGCTAAAGCAATAGATTTGGGTTCTGAGAACCTTGTTGAAATCCATGGGAAATAGAAAAAACTCACCCTATAACACGCTTAAAATAGTAAGTTTAGAGGTTACAGCAATAAGTTACGCCAAAGCCCTGGAAGAAGTTATAAACTTAGCAACAAGCAGGCAACCTTCTTATATATGTTTTGCCAATTCCCACATGACTGTAGAAGCAACCACAGACCCCGGTTTTGCCCGGATGGTAAACAATGCTACTTTAGTTTTACCCGATGGTATTCCCGTAAAGGTAGCTATGAACCACCTGTACAAGGTTAAACAAGAGAGGATCTCAGGTATGGATTTTTTACCCGATCTAATGGGTGAGGCAAATAAAAAAAAACTTGATGTATTTATCTTTGGCTCAACACTTACAGTGGTTAGAGCACTGGAAAATAAATTATCCTCTTTCTATGCCAGGGTAAAACTGGCTGGTTTTATAATACCCCCATTTAATAAAGATTGGAATAACCAGGAGTATGTGAAAGAAATTCAGCAAGCCGACCCGCACCTGGTTCTGGTAGCCTTGGGCTGCCCCAAGCAGGAGAAATGGATGGCAGAATATAGTCAACAAATTAATGCTGTTTTGTTGGGTATTGGTGGTGCTTTACCTGTTCTTGCCGGAGTAAAAAAGAATGCCCCTGCCTGGATGAAAAAAAATGGTTTAGAGTGGCTTTATCGTCTTTTACAAGAGCCCAAACGGCTTTGGAAAAGATATTTAATAACCAATTCACTTATGCTTTGGTATCTCATCCGTCAATTTACTTTCAGGAATAAATGAAAACAGGTATTGTGTTTCTGTTTTTTGGCTTATTTAGCCTTGCGAAACAAGTACCGAACCCGGGACTTGAGAGATTTGTTGAAATAAAAATAAAATATGCAGAAGAAAACCATATTCAACTTTTTTTCACAAATTACAGTAACATACCCTCTTTCTCCGAGAAGCACTCGTATTGGTATAAGGTAACCAAGACAGGAAGCTATGAAATTGTAAGATGGAGCTTGCCGGATGGTCATTATAAGAAGTTCAGGATAGATTTGTCAACCAAAGCTAATCAGGAAATTGACATAGCGTACCTTCTAATCAATGTAAACGGGCATACCATAAAATTAAACGGCCAGGAAATACTACGTTACTTCAAGCCCAATATCTACCTGAAACTAGTATCATGCAGCCAGGAATCCATCAAGTTTCGCAGCATAGGAATAAATGGCTTTACCGACCCCTGGTTATTTCCTCTTTATGATAACATTGCCAACCATTACGGTTCCACCAATACAAGC
>Ga0256839_1005542_pt1 | contig 11601 bp, 8 predicted proteins | sample 354166metaG_FD_185968 | JGI IMG/M metagenome (GOLD analysis project Ga0256839, IMG submission 185968) | Hydrothermal vent microbial communities from Mid Atlantic Ridge, Atlantic Ocean - 354-166 | ecosystem: Environmental > Aquatic > Marine > Hydrothermal vents | place: Atlantic Ocean: Mid...
CGAGGCGAAAACAGTATCACGGTGGTGCCGGGAGCCAACGCGGAGGTGACACCTGGGCAGGTCGAGGCGGCCCGCGAGACGATCGCTCGAGCCGACCGGCTCTTGCTGCAGTTGGAAATCCCTTTGGAGACGGTGTGGGCCGCCGTCGAGTTGGCTGGGAAGCTCAGCGTGCCCGTGGTGCTCGACCCGGCTCCGGCTCCCAATGCTCCCCACTCCCGGTTGTGCCGCGTCGACCTGCTGACGCCCAACGAGACGGAAGCCGAGCGGTTGGTCGGTTCTCCCGGCTTGACACCTCGGGAGATGGGACGCGTCCTGAGGGAAGCTGGTGCTGAGCGTGTGGTGCTCAAGCGAGGCGCCGAGGGGGCGCTGTTGGTGGACGAGACCGGCGAGTGGGAGGAGGTTTCGGCTTTTGCGGTCGATGCGGTGGACAGCACGGGGGCGGGAGACGCGTTCACGGCGGCGCTGGCCGTTCGACTGGCGGCCGGTGATCGGCTGGCCGACGCCGTGCGGTTCGGGTGCGCGGCCGGCGCTCTGGCGGCGACCCGTCACGGTGCTCAGCAGGCGATGCCTTCACTCGACGAAGTGAAATCACTGTTAGACAACCAGTCTGAATAAAGGGACACCGTCCATGGAAACGCAATGGACCGCGCGGTTCGGCACGATCGCTCTAACCTGGGCGGTCGTGATGATCGTTGCCTTGACAGCGGCCTGTCGCCGGGACTCGTCACGCGATGACGCGCCCCCACGGGTCGCCCTCATTATGAAATCGTTGGCCAACGAATTCTTCAAGACGATGGCCGATGGCGCACAGCAACATCAACGGCAGCACGCCGGCGACTACGAGCTGGTGGTCAATGGTATCAAGGACGAACGCGATCTGGCTCGTCAAATCGGTCTGGTCGAGGAGATGATCGCGGCTAGGGTTGAGGCCATCGTGATCGCTCCGGCCGATTCGAAGGCCCTGGCTCCGGTACTCAAGCGGGCCCAGGACGCGGGCATCGTCGTGGTCAACATTGACAACAAACTCGACGAGTCGGTGCTGAAAGAGCTGGAAATCGAGATTCCTTTTGTGGGGCCGGACAACCGCAAAGGCGCGAAGCTGGTGGGGGATCATCTGGCGGGTGTTCTGCCGGACGGCGCTGCGGTGGCCATTCTCGAGGGGATCCCGACGGCATTCAATTCACAGCAGCGCCGTGCCGGCTTCGAAGAGGCGATGAAGGCGGCCGGGCATCCGGTGGTGACGGTCCAGAGCGGCCAGTGGGAGACGGCGATCGCCAACCAGGTAGCAGCCGCCATATTGAACGAACATCCGCGTATCGGGGCCATTCTTTGCTGCAACGACAACATGGCGCTGGGCGCGCTGGCGGCTGTCAAGTCGGCAGGCAAGACCGAGCAAGTGAAGATCGTCGGTTTCGACAACATCGAAGCGGTCCGGCAAGCCGTGGTTCGAGGCGAAATCGTGGCCACGGCGGACCAGCACGCGGACCGACTGGCCGTGTTCGGCATCGAGTACGCACTGGAGATCCTCAAGGCGGGAGGCTCTCCGAAAGACAAAGAGACTCCGGTCGATCTGATCACGCGCGAGACGCTCGAGGCGGCAAGTACAGCAGACTCGCAGGGAGGATCGAGTTCCCCATGACGGAGCCGGAACAAAGTCGGTCGATTGCCGCCGTCGATTCCTTGCAGACGATCGATCGGCGAGAATCGCAGATTCTCGCACCCTATGCGACATTCAGCAAAGAGACTCGTGGTCGCCGCTATCCCGAGTCCGCTCATCCCTATCGCGGTCCCTATCAGCGCGACCGCGATCGCGTCGTCCACAGCGCGGCTTTTCGCCGACTCAGTGGCAAGATGCAAGTCTTCACCGGAGAAATGGGAGACTACCATCGCACTCGGTTGACGCATACTCATGAAGTGGCTTCGATTGCTCGCACGCTGGCTAGAGCTCTACGATTGAACGAGGATCTGGTGGAGGCTTTGGCGCTATTGCACGACATCGGCCACCCGCCGTATGGTCACGCCGGGGAAGAGGCACTTGACGAGTGTTTGGCCGGTCACGGGGGATTTTCTCATAATGCATTCGCGTTGACGCTGGTCGAATCGCTGGAACGTCGCTATGCGGAATTTCCGGGACTCAACTTGAGCTATGAAGTGTTGGATGGACAACGCCACCGCATTGACAAGAAGCGAGTGTCACGTTTGGAGGTGCAGATCGTCGACCTGGCCGACAGTATCAGCTACGACGCGGCCGATATCGATGACGCGGTGAAACTCGGACTGACCACCTTGTCCGAGTTGGCCGAAGTGAAGATCGTGGCGGAGTTGCTCGAGGAGATTCGCCGGCGTTATCGGGGAGTGTCGGCGAGTCTGGCTCGGCGCGAGTTGACTCGAGCGTTGATCGATCTTCGCGTGAGTTGTCTGTTGGAAACGGCGGGCCGCGATTTGGCTCGGCACGCGTTCGCAAGCGCCGATGCGGTGATCGAGGCGGGGTTCCAGTTCAGCGTTGATCGGGAAGTAGAAGAGCAGATCGGCCAACTGGAGTCGTTTCTGTATCAGCGGGTCTACCGGCACGCGAAGCTGGTGCGGGTGCGCAAGGCGGCGCAGGATCGAGTGCGAGCCCTGTTTGGCTACTTGTGCGCTCACCCCGAGCGTCTTCCGCTGTTTCACCGGCGCCGCATTGCCGCGGTGGGACTCGAGCGGGCCTGCGGCGAGTACCTTGCCGGGATGACCGACCGCTACTGCGACCGGCGGTACCGGGAGTGGGTGGCCCGGTGAGTCGTCCGGTGCCGCCATTGACGATTTGGGGCGGAAAGGTAAGATATTGGAAAGCGTGGGCTCGGGTTCGAGCCTACGCGGTGGCTCGTAAACCCTTGCGGGCCAGGCAATTCGGAGAGGTGGCTGAGTGGTCGAAAGCGCCGGTTTGCTAAATCGGTGTACGGGTAACTCCGTACCGCAGGTTCGAATCCTGTCCTCTCCGCTGATGCTTGCCGGGTGGTCCGCCGTTCTCGTTCTCGGCGGCGCGCTGGTGTGGGCGACGGCTCGTCCCGCACTCGCCCAGATTGGGCCCTACGAGAAAAACCCGGCTTATTGGCAATAACCGTGGTGCGAAGAGCTCGCCGGTGATGGATGGTAGTCGTCCCGCGCTGATCACACTTCCAGCTTCCACGGCGCGCGGTATTCCCTGGTGACGAACTGGTCGGCTTCCGGGACGTTGACGACTTTTTCGTTTTCAGCGTCCCACTCGATTCGCTTGCCGACTCGCCAGGCGATATTGAGCAGGTGTCCGGGGTTACTGGCGTAGTGTCCGGTCTCGACGTCCGCCGGTGGGCGGGTGCGGCTGCGAACGTGCTCGACAAAGACCTGGGCGTGCCGATCCCTTGAGGGGCGGGACGCAGTCGAGTAAGCTGTTGAATGAAGTCGCGGTGTCCGGCGATTTGCCGCAACTTCATGGAGGTTTTGGGATATCGAGGTCCCGCCGAGGTTCCCGCGTTGGCGGCTGCATCTGGGAGCCCCCTCGAGTATCCGGGCCGGCTCGGCGCGGCCGCCGACATCCTGCCATAGGAGAGCCCCGATGCGCGTCTCGTTCCGCAATCTTTCCATGCACGCCATGCGGCAGGCCGTGTTGGTGTTGATGGGGTTGGGGTTGTCAGCCGGCGACGTCATGAGCGCCGAGCGTCCCCTCGATTTTGCTCGCGACGTTCGCCCGATCCTTGCGGCCAAGTGTTTCGCTTGCCACGGCCCCGACGAGGAAGCTCGCGAAGCCGACCTGCGTCTGGATACGCTCGAAGGCGCGACCGCCGACTTGGGCGACTACCGCGCCGTCGTGCCGGGCAAGCCGCATGAGAGTCGGTTGATTGCGCGGATCGAGTCGGACGATCCGGACGAGGTGATGCCACCGCCGGACAGCAAGCTGACGATGACCGACCGCGAGCGCAGCGTCCTCCGCGATTGGATTGCTCAAGGCGCCCGCTATGATCGTCACTGGGCGTTCGTTGCTCCCGTCCGCCCGGCACCACCTCACGTGGCGGATCGTGCCAACTGGATTCGCAATCCAATCGACGCATTTGTACTGGCGCGGATGCGGCAAGCCGGCCTGGAACCTTCACCGCAGGCCGACCGCACCACCTTGATTCGCCGGGTGTATCTCGATCTGATCGGATTGCCGCCCACCCCGGCACAGGTTCACGAGTTTCTCGCCGACTCGAGACCGGACGCCTATGAACGCCTGGTCGATCGGCTGCTGGCGTCGCCTCACTACGGTGAAAAATGGGCTCGTCCCTGGCTCGACCTGGCTCGCTATGCCGACACGAACGGATATGAGAAGGACCGCCCTCGCACGATCTGGCCGTATCGGGACTGGGTGATTCGAGCTCTCAATGCCGACATGCCGTTTGATCGGTTTACGATCGAGCAAATCGCCGGCGATTTGCTTCCCGATCCCACCTTGGACCAGCAGATCGCTACCGGCTTCCATCGAAACACCATGTTCAACGAAGAAGGGGGCGTTGATACGGAGCAGTTTCGTTACGAATCGGTGATCGACCGCGTCAATACGACGGGGACGGTATGGTTGGGAATGACGGTGGGATGCGCTCAGTGTCACTCGCACAAGTACGACCCCATCTCCCAAGCCGAATACTATCGTCTGTTCGCATTCTTCAACAACGCCGACGAGCCGAAGCTGAAGATTCCGGACGCCGAGATCGAGCGGCGGCAAGCCGAGCACGATCGCGAATACGCGCGGAGACTGGCCCAATTGGAACGGAAATGGCCGGGCAAAGACGAAGCCGGCCGTCGACGGGCGATCGACGAGCGGTTCCGCACTTGGCTTGCGGAAAAAGAAAAGCAAGCGCATCGCTGGGTCGTCCTGGAGCCTCAAGTGGCCGTGGCGGCGAAGGGGACGACGTTCGACGTGCTGCCGGACGATTCACTGTTGGCGGGCGGCGATTTGCCCAACCAGGACATCTACCAGATCGCCTTTCAACCCGCCGGCCAAGTGATGACCGCGATCCGCCTCGAGGTGTTGCCTCATGAAGACCTGCCGGCGGGCGGGCCCGGGCGGTCTCCCATCACGGTGGGCGACATCATCAACGAAGGCGACTTTCTGTTGAGTGAGATCGAAATCTACCGTGTTCCCGGTTCGGTCGCCTATGACCGGTCGGCTCCTTTGGAAAAGGCTCCGCCAACGTGGCAACGCATCCCCATCGAGAAGACGTCCGCCAGCTACGCGAAGGAGAAATGCGAGCCCGCCTTAGCGCTGGATGGGAATCTCGACACCGGGTGGCGGATCGGCAAGCTGGCCGGCGAAGCGCACCACGCGGTCTTTTCGTTCGCAGAGGCGATCGCTTTCGAGCCGGGGGACCGACTGGTGGTGCGGCTGAATCAATCGTACATCCACAATATGATCCTGGGGAGGTTCCGCATTTCCGCGACGTCGGATTCCGGGCCGGTGTTGAGCAGCGGAGTGAACGCCGAGGCGGAAGAGGCGCTGCTGGTTCCCGCTTCGCGGCGCAACGAAACGCAGCGTCAAGTCGTGCGTCGCGCGTTCCTCTGGACGGTACCGGAGTTGGAAGAAGCGCGAGCGCCGCTGCGCGAGTTTCGTCGCCGACGGCCTCGGGCTCTCACCACGCTCATCATACGTGAACGCCGGCCGCGTGACGCTCGTGTGGCACACCGTCACCATCGCGGCGAGTACTTGCAGCCTCGAGAAGCGACCACACCGGGAACTCCGGCGTTTCTGCATCCGCTGCCCGCGAATGCACCACGGAACCGGCTGACGCTGGCTCGCTGGCTGGTCGATCCGGCCAATCCGTTGGTGGCTCGCGTCACGGTGAACCGCCATTGGCAGGAATTGTTCGGCCGAGGCATTGTGCGAACCAGCGAGGATTTCGGTACGCAGTCGGCGCCGCCGACCCATCCGCGACTGTTGGATTATCTTGCGGTGGAGTTCGTCGAATCGGGTTGGAGTGTCAAGCGATTGCACCGATTGATGGTCACCAGTTCCACCTATCGCCAGTCGTCTCACGTGTCGACCGATCAGCGAGCCAAGGATCCTGAGAATTTATGGTTGGCTCGAGCGCCTCGATTGCGGCTGGATGGAGAAACCGTGCGCGATGTGATTCTGGCCGCTTCCGGGCTGTTGACGACTCGGATCGGCGGCCGCAGCGTCTTTCCGCCTCAGCCGGCCGGCGTGACATCCCTCTCCTACGGAGCCCTGGAGTGGAAGACCGAGACGGGGGCCGACCGCTATCGGCGGGGAATCTACACGTTCACCAAACGGACGGCTCCTTACGCCATGTTCACCACGTTCGATGGTCCGACTCGTGAGACGTGCATTGTGCGGCGAGGGCGGAGCAACACGCCCCTGCAGGCGCTGACGTTGCTCAATGACGTCGTCATCATGGAGGCGGCTCAAGCCATCGGACAAGAGTTGGCCCGCTCGGAGCGACCACTCGAGGCGCGGATCGTGGATTTGTTCGAGCGTTTCGTTTCGCGGGTGCCGGGCAAGCGTGAATTGCAGGCGATGTCGGCTTATTGGCAGGCCGTGCGGAACGACTTCCGGCAGAAGCCGGATGCGGCCCGGAAGTTGGTCGGGACCGATGAGATGCTTGGTGACGACGAGTTGGCGGCACGAGCGGCCTGGACGGCACTGGCGCGAGCGGTCATCAATTTGGATGAAACGGTCAATCGGAATTGAGAGTTGGACCATGCCCGAACGGAACAGAGAACTCGGATGCAGGCGATCGGTGCCGCGGGAACGCGAGGCGATCGAGGCGACGACTCGGCGATTTTTCCTGCGGGATTGCAGCATGGGGTTGGGCGCGATGGCGCTGGCGGAGTTGCTGCGACGCGACGGATACGCGGACGGGACGCCGTCGCCCGCCAATCCGCTGGCTCCCAAGCCACCTCACTACGCTCCCAAAGCCAGGCGGGTGATTTTCCTGTTCATGGCGGGGGGACCGAGTCAAGTGGACCTGTTCGACAACAAACCGGTGCTGGCCAAACACCACGGCCAGGCGCCGCCTCAGGAGATGGTGAAACGACTCCGTCTGGCGTTCGCCCAGCGCAATGCCCGACTGTTGGCGCCTCAGTATGCGTTTCAGCGTTGTGGCGAGAGCGGCGCCGAGATTTCGGAGATACTCCCGCATCTGCGCGAGGTGGCCGACGAAATTACCATCATCCGGTCGATGCATACCAACCACTTCAACCACGCTCCGGCGCAGATCTTCGTGAATACGGGAAGTGGTCTGCCGGGTCGTCCCAGCATGGGGTCGTGGGTGCTGTACGGTCTGGGTAGCGAGGCGGATGACTTGCCGGGTTTCGTGGTGTTGTCCTCCGGTGGCGGCACCAGCGGAGGGACGGCCAACTTCACCAGCGGCTTTCTGCCCTCGTCCTACTCCGGTGTGCCGTTTCGCAATCAGGGAGATCCGATTGTCGATGTGGCCAATCCGCCCGGCGTCGATCGAACGTTGCAGCGGCAGTCACTCGAGTTGGTAAAGCAACTCAATCAGTACCGACTCGAGGAAGTGGGCGACCCCGAGATCGCGGCGCGGATCGGGGCTTACGAGATGGCGTTTCGGATGCAGAGCCGGGCGATCGAGTTGATGGACTTTTCGCAGGAGACAGCCGAGACGTTGGAAATGTACGGCGCCAAGCCCGGCCAGGCTTCCTTCGCCACTCAGTGCTTGCTGGCCCGGCGTTTGATCGAACGTGGAGTCCGCTTCGTCAGTATCTACCTCAAGGGATGGGATCACCATTCCAACGTCAAAGGTGGGCTCAAGAACATGTGCGGCAAGTCCGACCGGGCATCGGCCGCGCTCATCAAGGATCTCAAGCAGCGCGGGCTGCTGGAGGATACGCTGGTGGTGTGGGCGGGAGAATTCGGGCGCACACCGATCGTCGAAGCCAATGCCACGCTGGGGCGGACGGCGGGACGCGACCACCATCCCTTCGCCTATTCGGTGTGGTTGGCCGGTGGCGGCGTCAAATCGGGATTCACGTTGGGCAGCAGTGATGAACTGGGATTCTATTGTGCCGACGATCCGGTTCACGTTCACGATTTGCAGGCGACGATTCTGCACTTGCTGGGACTCGACCATCGGCGACTCACGTTCACCTACCAGGGGCGTCCGTACCGACTGACCGACATCCACGGCAAGTTGGTGCCGCAGATCCTGGCTTGAAGTCGACCGGCCGGCGTGAAATACTGCCTCGGTTATGCGGGGCGCGGCGAGAAGCCGAGTGGAGATCGGAGCTGGTCGATGCAACTGAACCACCGGGCACACTTGATTGTGCAAGGACTGATCGAAGCGGCCAGTGTATTGCGAGTCGATCCGACGAGGATCGGCGGGGCGACGGTGGTCGACTGCGGCGTGAATGTGGCGGGAGGACTGGAGGCGGGTCGCCGGATGGCTCGAGTCGCTCTGGCCGGTTTGGCTCGCGTCCAACTGCAACATGGCGACCCGATACCCGGGACGGGATTGTCGGTGTGCGTGCAGACCGATCAGCCGGTTTGGGCCTGCCTGGCATCCCAGTACGCGGGCTGGCCGATTCAGGAGGACGGCTATTTTGCGATGGCATCGGGTCCGATGCGGCTGTTGCGGGGACGTGAGCCGTTATTGGAGGTGTTTGTTCGGCGGTTTCAAGAGTCGACCGCCGTGGGAGTCTTGGAAACGGGTGCATTGCCGTCTGCGCAAGTCGTCCGGAGCATTGCCGAGGCTTGCCGGGTGCAACCGGAACAATTGGTGCTGCTGGTGGCTCCCACGCGCAGCATCGCCGGAACATTGCAGATCGTGGCACGATCGGTCGAGACGGCTCTGCACAAACTGCATGAAATCGTCTCGGAAGAGGAGCTGGATCTGCACGCCGTACTTTCGGCCTCCGGATCAGCTCCTCTGCCGCCGCCCGCTGCCGATGACTTGACGGCGATCGGTCGGACCAACGATGCGATTCTCTATGGGGCTCAGGTAACACTCTGGATCGACGCTGATGACAGCACGCTGCGTTGCCTGGCTCCGCGTCTGCCCAGCTCGTCTTCGCCCGATTACGGCAAGCCGTTTCGCCAGATCTTCGACGAGGCCAAGGGGGACTTTTACTCGATCGATCCGATGCTATTCAGCCCCGCCTGCGTGCGGCTGATCAGTGTCCGGTCGGGGAGCTGTTTTCGTGCCGGCGAACCGTCGCCTCGGCTGCTGACCCAGTCGTTCGCAGCGGCCGGGAGTTGAGTTTGCCATGAGACGGCTGGCCGTGCTGGGACGCGAGGACGAATGGCATGTTCGCGAGCTGCTGCGGGCGTGCCAGTGCAACGGCATCGCGACGGAGTGTCGTTCGTTCGGCTCCATCGACGCGATTTGTGGTGAGCCGTCCCATTACGAGTCTTTTTGGGCAGCAACCGACGCGATGATCGTCCGCTCGATGCCTCGCGGTTCGTTGGAACAGGTCATCTTCCGCATGGACGTGCTGGGACGCTTGGAAGCCGAAGGCCGCGTCGTCTGCAATCCGCCGCGCAGTTTGGAAGTGGCGATCGACAAATACCTGACGTTGACTCGGCTTCAACAGGCGGGGATTCCCATTCCCCGCACGATCGTCGTTCAGGACGCGGCGGCCGGGCTGAGAGCGTTCGAGTCGCTAGGTGGCGATGTCGTGCTGAAGCCGCTGTTCGGGAGCGAGGGGCGCGGAATCATCCGCCTGACGGACGCAGAGCTGGCATGGCGAGCCTTCAAGACGATCGAACGCCTCGAAGGAGTCATCTATCTGCAGCAGCACTTGCGGCATGTCGGCTTCGACGTGCGGGCGCTGGTGGTGGGAGACGATGTCTTCGCGATGAAACGCGTCAACGAAAACGACTTTCGCACTAATCTCAGTCGGGGAGGTCGTGGCGATCGCTTCGAGCTTCCCACACAGTGGGAAGAATTGGCTCGACGGGCGGCCAGGGCGGTGGGGACGATGGTGGGAGGCGTCGATTTACTGCCGACCGAAAACGGAAAGGTCGTGGTGCTCGAGGTCAACGCGGTGCCGGGGTGGCGGGGGATCGAGCGTGTCACCGGCGTGCCGATCGCCGAGCGGATCATCGGCCTGGTGGAAAGAAGCTGGAGAACGCGAGGCTGAGAGGAGGCGAACAGGGGCTTGCTATTTGTACGAACGCCACTCAGACGCTCAGGTTCTTTGGTGGGTGCATGCACTTCTCCGATTCTTGGGAATCGGCTGACATTGACCTCGGTGCGAGACTCAGCCTACAATAGACATTGATTTCGATCGTGGCTTCGTCCTTCATCGTCAGTTGTTCCGTTATGCTCACCGCCGCCACATCCTGGATGACGGTTGTCGCCATGCTGGTCTGCCCCTATTTCTGCATGGGGCAGGCGCTTTCGGTGGGCAGATCGTGTGATCAAGCCGTGGCGACAGCGGCCGGAACGGATTGCTGCTGCTGCAGTACGCACGATTCCTGCGATCTCTCCTCGTCGGAGTCGGTTCCCCAGCCCAGCAAGGAAGCCGATCCGGATTGCGTGTGTCACGGAGCGGTATTGCAGGCGGGCGAACTTCGCAGCGCGGTGCCGATGAATGAGATGCCGCCGAGCATGGCAAGCTGCACCGTTTTCCGATGGCGGCATCCGGGCGAATTCTCGGATGGTGCCATCGATTCGCAACGATCGTGCCATTTTCCGGCGGCGATCAGCGGGCGTGAAGTCTGTCTGCGCGCGGGTTTGCTGTTGATCTAACCGGCGGTTCTCCATGCCGGTGCGGACCTAGTGTTGGGTTTCGCATTTCCTTCGCCTCTTGAGTATGTGTTCGAGGCGGTGATCCCATGTTTCTCTTGGCTGCGCGCCTGCGCACCGACAACGGCTTTGGAAGTAGGCGTTAGAACCATGAGTGTTCAAGCAAATGACTCGCCATCATCCGAAACGAATTCCGGCTCGACTCCCGGCACTCGGGGGCCGGCGCTGCGAATGATGGCAGCGGTCTCGCGCTCGATTCCCACGCTGGTGGTGATGCTCGTGCTGCTTGGTATCGCGTATTGGGGGCACGAGCACGACTGGAAGCTGCCCAAGTTCTCCGAGCTGGCGGGGAGAACCGCATCGTCCGGCGTCGAGTGGTGCGAGGAGCACAGCGTGCCGGAGGCGGAGTGCATTGCCTGCCACGCGGACCTCATGCCGAAGGGCAAGTTGCATGGCTGGTGCAAGATTCACGGGGTGCACGAGTGCGTCTTCGAACACCCCGAGTTGGCTCAGCTTTCCGAAGTTCCTCAGATCGAGCAAGCCGACTTGGAGCGAGCGGCTCGAGCCTTGGCGCTTCGCCCTCGCAAGAAGAACGACCGATCCTGCAAGCTCCATCTGCGCCGCATCCAGTTCGCTTCGAGTGCGGCGGCGGATAAGGCCGGCATCGACATCGGGCTGGTCGATCGGGGGCCGATTGTCGAGACGATTTCGGCGACGGGCGAGGTCGTCTACGATCCGACGCGGGTGGCCCGCCTGGCGAGTCGCGCCGGCGGGACCGTGTGGCGTGTGGAGCGCAACGTGGGCGAGCGAGTGCGACAGGGGGACGTGTTGGCGATCGTGGATGCGGCCGATGTAGGGGCGGCCAAGGCGGCGCTGCTGCAAGCGG
>Ga0256839_1005543_pt1 | contig 11599 bp, 6 predicted proteins | sample 354166metaG_FD_185968 | JGI IMG/M metagenome (GOLD analysis project Ga0256839, IMG submission 185968) | Hydrothermal vent microbial communities from Mid Atlantic Ridge, Atlantic Ocean - 354-166 | ecosystem: Environmental > Aquatic > Marine > Hydrothermal vents | place: Atlantic Ocean: Mid...
GGTGTGTGGCCCCTGTTGCTTGTTTGGACGCTGGCACGGAGCCGGACATACGCGCCGGAAACTTCGCGCATCGCCCTCGCCGCACAGTTCCTAACGACACTGCTGACAGCGCTGTTGCTACTCAACGCGGGCTTCCGCTTCACGGGAACGGGAACGCGACTGGGAGACTACGACTTCGTCAGTCAAACGCTATCGGGGATTCCGCAACCTGATGACCGGCTCCTGCGACGTCAACCGAAACAGTCGGGCAACCGGTTCGCAGACACCTGGCTCGGTCGCATTCCCCTGCCGCTTCCTCGCGATTTTGTCCAGGGAATCGATGAGCAAAAACGCGACTTCGAGACGAACACGCCGGCATATCTCGCGGGAAAAATCCAGCGCGGAGGCAGATGGTATTTCTACCTCTATGCCGCGGCGATCAAGATCCCCGTCGCCACCTGGCTGCTGCTGCTTTTGTCGCTGGCGGTCGGCGCCGTTTCCTTCGCCAAACGCACCGAAGCACCGAGCACCACCGTGCCGTTGGCCGTTCCGGCTCTGGCACTGCTGGTGCTTGTCAGTTCGCAGACCGGCATCAACCACCATTCGCGTTACGCGCTGCCCGCTCTGCCGTTCCTGCTGATCGTCGCATCGGGAGCGCTGCGAGACGGCAGCACCGTCGCGAGTCTCTTGCGAACGAGTATCGGTATCGTCCTTGTCGCTCTTGCGGCCGCTGAGAGCCTGGCCGTCTATCCTCACAGCCTATCGTTTTTCAATCTGGCCGTCGGCGGTCCGGCCCAAGGCTACCAGCACCTGGGCATTCTCAAACCCGAAAGCAATCTCGACTGGGGACTCGACATTACCTACCTCGACGAGTGGCTGCGCCGGCATCCGACTGCCCGTCCCCTATACGCCGACATCGACTCGGTCATGCCGCTGTCGGTGCTCGACATTGACGCGAGACCGCCGGAAACCTCGCTGGAGCCGGGTTGGTACGCGATCAGCGTCGGCGCCCTGGTGCGGACGCAACGGTACCAGGCACTGACGGAAATGGAGCCGGTGGAGCGGCTCGGCTACACGATCTACCTTTACCACGTGCCAGAGCCTGCCGATGCCAACTCGCGCAAGGAAGCCCCCCCTTCCAACAGCGAGCGGTAGTGCGGCAAGACCGGCCGCCCGGCTCCTGCAACCATACCGGGCGGATTCCGGTTTTTCTATTTCCATTACAATGGCCGGCATGTCCGATTCAACGCGCTCGCCGACATCCGAACCGTCTCACAAGACTTCCCTCGGCAACCGGCCGGACGGCGGTGGACAGGCGAAGCGAACAGCTTGGCCGCAAGTTTCCAAACAGATCGCCGCCGCGGCGGTAACGAGTCTGATTTGCTGCGCCGTGTTGGGTTTGCACGCCCGGCAGATGATCGCGTCCAAGAGCGCCACGTTCGATGAGACGATCTACATGGTGCTGGCTCAAAGCAGCCGCGCCTTCGGCTTCCCCGATCCTCGATTGGCCTCGATGGGAGTCGCCCCTCTGCCGGTCTGGGTTGCGCACCTGCCCGCCAATTGGAACCGTCCTCAGTTTCGAATCGACTATCTGCGCGGAGAGCCCGATGACGCCGCAGCGATCCGCCATGCACGCTGGATCGCCCTCACCATGTTCGCCATGCCGGGAGTCATGCTCGTCGTCCTCTGGCTGGGCCGGCGCCGCGGCTGGCTTGTTGGCCTGGCGGGCGGACTACTGCTCGCGCTCTCTCCCAGTTGGATCGGTCACGGCTCACTGGCCACGACCGACGTGGCGGTCGCCACTTGCTGGCTATTGCTAGCTGTCTGCACCACGGCCGCTTGGCGGCGTCCGACGGTCACCTGGCTCGTCATCGTCTGCCTGACATGGGGAACGGCTGTGGCAGCCAAATATTCGGCACTGGCGGGGCTGCCGCTGGTCCTAGCAGTCGTGGTTCGCTTCGTTTGGATGCGTGATCGCTCGGTCGCGACCAATCTGGCTCGAGTCGCCACCGGAGCCGTCGCCGCAAGTTGTCTTGCCTTGATGGTGACGTGGATGTGGCACGCCTGCGAATGGAACCGCCTGCCCGGCGAATCGGCGGACCAAGACACGGCCCTTGTCCCGGCACCGGTCGCCGGCGTGGTGGCTCAATGGCAGCACCAAAAGCGAGGGCACCCCGCCTACCTGCTGGGCGACGTTCGCTCGCACGGCTGGATCGCCTATTTTCCCATAGCCCTATTCTGCAAGAGTTCACCCGTGGAATTCCTCGGCTTGCTGGCGCTGTGGATCGCACCGCCGCTGCTGTGGTGGCGCCGCCGATCGGTCGGTCGCGACAGAGCCGATCGGCCGCCCCGTCGTTCGGATCCGGCAGTGGCGATGTGGATCGGCCTGAGCTGGCTGGTGGGGCTGACGGCCCTGGCGTCGACGATCAATCTGGGGCACCGTTACCTGCTGGTGCTCTATCCGCTGGCCATCCTGTTCGCTGTGGATCGGCTGGCACGGTGGCGCATCACCTGGACTCGCTGGCTGATCGGCGCACTGGTCGCCGGCCAGGCGATCGTCGCCGTCTCGACAAGTCCTCATTTTCTGGCCTACTTTTCGCCCCTGGTCGGAGGCGGCGACCGAGGGCACTTGTGGTTGGGCGATTCGAATCTGGACTGGGGACAGGACTTGCCCGCGCTGCGCCGCTGGTGCCGGCGGCATCCGCGGGCGACGGGCCGGATCGTCTATTTCGGCACCGCCGATCCCGGCCAGGAGACCATCATCTGGCCGACCGCCTCGGCGGCCGATTGGGAAAACGGAGCGCCGTTTACCTATTTGGCCGTGTCGGTTACGGTGCTGCAGGAGATCTACCCGCCATGGTTCGACGGTATTCAAGGCGAGTTGCCTCAAGGGCTGGCCGCGAAGCTGTTGCGAGAACGCCCCGTGGCGAAGGCGGGTCATTCGATTTGGATCTTCGATCTCGATCAGCCTCGCATCCGCGACTGGCTGCGGCAGTACCAGCGGAAGCGATCGCAATGAATTGGCAACAAATGGCACAGCGACGAAGCCCGCAGTTGGAACGCTTTGCGCGGCTCGGTCTGCGAGGCAATCCGTTTCGAGTGTTGGAACCGGAAGAGGTCGTGGCGTCGTTTGTGCCGTATGACGGGGCGTCGGTCCTGGAGTTGTCGCGACTGCTCGAGTTGGACACGCCTCTGATGGAGTTCTCTGCTGGGCAAGGCGTGGGCAAGACGACGCTGCTGCGAGTCTTGGAGCATCATTGGAAAGAGGACGGCCGCTCGGTCGAATATCATTACCTCGATGCGCAGCGGATCGAACCGCTCCCGGAGCCCCGTTCCGACATCGTCATCATCGATGAAGCTCAGCGAATGTCGCGGCTCGAGCGAACGCGGATGCTGGATTGGCTGGACGCCACGGAGGGGCACGTTGTCACGGGAACCCACCGCTTTTGGCGAACTCGGCGAGTGCCGCTGCGGCGACATCGCCTCCCGCGGCTCGACCTCCACCGAATCCGCGCGTTCTTTCGCCAGCGGATTGCCATGGCGGGTGCTGCCGGGCGATTCGAGCTGGCCGACGATGCGGCGCGATGGCTGTTGCGGCGCGGCGTGACACTGAGACGAATCGAACGGTGGCTCTACGAGGTGTTTCAGCGCTGGCCGTCGGAGCCGGCCCGGCACTATCTGCTGCAGAAACAGGAACTCGGCATTCCAACCACTAGGGTGCTATTGCGATGATTCCAAGTAGGGTGCCGGCAGGACGAAGAATCGCACTTCGGCCTGCGGGTCCTTCTTCCATGCCAGTTCGATCACTGACGTCACGGTCCAGACGATGTTGACGTAGTGGCCTGAGTAGCTGATCGGCCCGTCGATCGGCAACACGGCCTCGAACGGAAATGTGTGCTGGCCGTTCAACGGGCCGGTGTGAAGTGTCTTGCTCCACGCGGTCCCTTCGTCGCGATCGCCCCGCCCTTCGGTGTGCCAGCCGATCACGCACCGCACGGCCTGGCAGTCCACTGGCTCGTTGCAGGAAATGTGCACTTCGCCCGACAGCACACTCCCGGCCACGAAATAATCTTTCCATTTGGGATCGGCGCCTTCGACAGCGTCCAAGGCGATGGCGATGCTAGGAGCCATCGGTCGTATCTCCCGTATCCGGCGCGCCGGTCTCGACAAGAGCACGAGGCAGCACGCGGAGTTCGTAGTCGCTCCGGTAGTCCGGCCAGCGAGGAATCTTCGTCTGAATGATGATGGTCCAGTTGATCTCGTTGTTGGACTGTTGGAAGGAGTGCATCGAATCGGTCGGGATTTCCAACTGCGTCTCTGCGGCCAGTTCCTGTCCCGGAATCAACTTTCCCGGTGGAAGAAGGGACACTTCCTGTTCGAAAGCGTGATGCGTCACGGTGTACGTATTGGTGCCTCGCCGGTATGTCGCTCGTTCCGTCATCCGCAGGGTCACGGTCACTCCCTCATGGACTCCGCCTCCTTTGACCGGCTGCCGGTACGCCAGAGAAAACGACTCCCCCAGCAGCAGGGGGTTGACGGAAATCCGCACCACCGGCGACCCCAGTTTGGCTTCCGCCATCAGCCGGTGGATGCCGGCCGCGGTCAGCCCCGCGCCAACCAAGAAAAAGAACCCACCGAAGATCCACAGCGGGAGAGACGGGGAGTTTCCGCGAACGATGGTCCCGCCCACGATCGCGACTACCACCGCATCCATGGCGATCCCGACCAGCAGGAAGGCTCGCCAAGCCACGCGACTTGTGGACGGCTCCAGTTCGACGTCTTTGCGCCGCTGAGCGAGTCGCTGATCGTGTTCATCCATCGCGGCCAAGGTATCGTCGACGGCCTGTTCGGATGTGGAGTCGATGAACCGCGAGCCGGTTTCGGTCGCGAGCGCTTCGGCCAGTCGGCGGGCATCGTCCAGATGCAGGCCTTCGGCAACAACGAATGAATCGCTCAACGGGACCTCGTAGATCACTCGCATGGCGCCGGCCAGCGCTTCCTGGCGACTCTTTCCCGGCGCGACTTTGAACTGTCCGCCCTCCTCGAGTGTCGTGCTGCGGGAGAACGAGAAGAACGCCCACTGCTTGCCCGCTCGCAGGCGCCCCTCCTCGAGTCGTACCACGGCTCGACCGGCCCATGAGAGAACCCCGGCGATCATGATGCCGGTTCCCACCAGTACGAAGATCGACAGAAAGGGAACGATGAACGCGAGGGCGAAGCCGTCGAGCTGATTGGCGCCGAACGTGAAAGCGAGCGTGCCGAACAGGAGCGCAAAGCCGGCGAAAACAGCGCCGAACGGGATGAGCAGGCAACCGCCTCCCGCCCGGGCTCGCTTCCGTGAAACGGCGAACCGCACTCCCTTCCCCGTTGATTCTCGTAGCATCTTCGACCTCCGTGCCACGCGTCGCAGGCAACCCCGATCGTCGTTCGCGGCCACGCGTGAGTCGGCCATTATAGCCGATCGCTGCCGGGAGCACACAGACCGATACACCCCGATCGCCAACCCAGGGCTAGAGGCTGGAGGCCGTAGGGATGGTGATGACAAACGCAAGGCAGTGCCCGATGCGCGCATGGCGCGCCGATGTTACGAAGTCAGACTCGACTGCATCCCGCCCCTGAGGGAGCCGATTGCAGACGCCCACCCTTGTCCACCAAGCCACCGAAGTCGCAACCTATTCGACAATCAAATCCCACCAGGAACGCACAACGAAATGGAATGTCCCGTCTGTCACTGCCGAGCGATCGGATTTGTGGAGTGGGGCCGGGCGTCCCATGCATTCGACACCGCGTGCCTGCACTGCGGATTCTCGCTGCGCGGCGGCCGCCTACGATAAATCCTCTAGTCCGTACTCACGGATTTTCCGCTGCAGCGTGCGAACGCTGATTCCCAGATTGCGAGCCGCATCGATCCGCTTGCCGCCGGTCTGCTGCAACGCCCGCCGGATCGCCTCACGCTCGATCGCCTCCATCGTCATTCCCGGCCGAATCAGCGAATCGACTCCGTCCGCTCCCTGCTCCGAGTCGAGCAGGCGCAGTCCGGCGGGCGAACGGAACTGAGACGGATTCACGCCCAGACGGCGAAGCGCCTCTTTCTTGTCGCCACGACAGAATTCGAGTGTCCGCGTGACCAGCAGTTCTTCGACGGGAGTGATCACATCGTCGTAAACGTGATCGGACTGCGACCGCAGCCGGTCGTCGATCCGGGCAACCAAGTCGTACTGAATTGCGGTCGACGGCGCGGACGAGCCGGCAGTCTCCACCGCAGCTTCCTCAGCGCTGTCGCGGATATTCGGAGGCAGGAATTCGGGAATGATCACCGGCCCGGTCGCCTTGAGGACGGCTTGACGCACGACATTCTGCAGTTCGCGAACATTGCCCGGCCACGCGTAACGGTGGAACAGATCGAGCGTTTCCTGGGAGAACCCTTGGACGTCCTTGTTCAAGTCGCGGCAAGCCTGTTGGCGGAAGAAGTCGGCCAACAGGTCGATGTCACCGTCACGTTCCCGCAGAGGCGGCAGAAAGATCGTGTAGCCGTTCAGTCGATAGTAGAGGTCTTCACGAAATCGCTTCTCTCGCACCAGCCGCTCGAGGTCTTGGTTCGTTGCGGCGACAATCCGCACGTCGGTCTTGATCGTCTGGTTGCCGCCGACTCGCTGAAATGTCTGATCTTGGAGAACGCGCAACAGTTTGCTCTGCAGTACCAGCGGCATGTCGCCGATCTCATCCAAGAACAAGGTCCCGCCGTCACACAACTCGAACTTCCCCAGCCGACGGCGATCGGCTCCGGTAAACGCTCCTTTCTCGTGTCCAAACAACTCGCTTTCCAAAAGAGCCTCAGGGATCGCCGCACAATTGACCGCCAGGAAGGGCCGTTCGGACCGTCGACTGAAGTGATAGATGGCTCGCGCCACCAGCTCCTTGCCGGTACCACTTTCTCCTCGAATCAAGACCGCGACGTCCTGCGAGGCGACCAGACCGATGTCCTTGTAGACTTTCTGCATCACGGCCGATCGGCCAATGATCACATCGCCATCGGGCGCTGCAGGCGAAGACTGCCTCACGGCATGAATCGACGCCATGTTCCTCACGTCCAACGCATGCTGGGCTGCTTGCCGCACATCGGCGACACGCAGAGGCTTGACCAGATAGTCCAAAGCCCCCAGTTGCATGGCCTGGATCACCAGATTGCTCGAACCGGAAGCCGTCACGAACACCACCGGCAGGTTGGGGTCGAGAGCCCGCAATTGCTGGAACACCTCCAGGCCGTTGGCATCGGGCAGCAGCACATCGAGCAGCACCGCATCCGGCCGCTCGCGGCGCGCCAATTCCAAAGCCTCCTCGCCCGTCTCCGCCAGCAACAACGAATGCCCCTCCTTTTGCAGGGCCTGCTGCATCAAGTGGCGATCGGATCGCTCGTCATCAACGATGAGAATGGTGGCCATGGAATGGGGCGAGTCGAGATGGAATCAGGGAGTGGTTGCCATTGAGGAGCCGTCCGCCTCTGCGAGCGATTGTCGGGGGGGCGGCCGGCCAGTGCAACCGGTTGCCGACTCCGGTTTGGCACGTGGCTTGCTCTTCCCACCTTGCACCCGGCACGGGGGTCCCCCATCATTGTGACGCGAGATGAAACCGGGGCAAGGAGGCCGCGAACGAGGCGGTCGAGTCGCAGCATTCGCTGGCGAGAGTGCGAACATGGCCAAACACGTCTTCCGGCTGGTACTTCCCGAACGCCGCGTGGTCAACGCGATTGTGGGCCGCTTCGAGTTGCGGTCACCGCGTGAGATACCCCGATTGGGGGAGCGAGCCCGCCTATTCTCCGCACTGGTCGAACTTCCGGCGCGTCGGCGCGAGGAGCTGGGTGAGGCGGTGAGGCTGACGGGGGAAGCCTTTCTGGAGGCGTTCGGCGGAGCCGCCGTCACCTTCGGACTGGCTCGCCGACACGGACACCGCCTCGTGGAGGTCACTTTTTCACCGGCTCCGCGAACCGACGGAACGCCCCCTCGAGGCAGCTCGATCAGCGAATCCAAGACGGCAGCCGCCAAGGGAATGCTGGACGAGTTCGAACTGGGAGAAGATTCGCAGGGAAACCCCACCGCTCGGCTGGCTCAAGCCCTCTCGCCCGCCATTCGGGCTCCCAGTGAGTCGGAGGTCACGGTGTGGAGTGAGCTGTTGCAGGCGCCGACTCCCGAAGAGGCTCTGGTGGTAGTCCATCGCTGGAGCCGCTCCCTCTGCGTCGAACTGGGCCAGGTTCGCTCACGCGAGCAGTTGGGCGGCGAGCTGCAGGATTCGGTGGCCGCCGAGAATCTGGCGATGCTCTCTTTGGTCATCAGCAAGACCAAGAATGCGATCGCCATCATGGATGCCGACGCCACCATCCGCTGGGTCAACGAGGCCTTTGTGGGGATGACGGGCTACGCGCCGCACGAAGCCGTCGGCAAGCGGTTCGACGAACTGGTGTTCGGTCCCAGCAGCGCGACTTCGTCCGTGCGTTCCTTCGAGCAGGCTTTGGCGCATGGACACGAATGGTCCGAAGACGTCCTCCAGTATCGCAAGGACGGACGCACGTTCTGGGCCGAGTGCAACTTGACGCCGGTACACAACGCCGACGGGGAGCTCAAGCGGTGGGTCATCATCAACACCGACATCACTCGACGCCGACAGGAAGAGGAGTCGCTGCGAAAGGCCAAAGAGGCCGCCGAAGCGAGTAGTCGAGCCAAGAGCGAATTCCTGGCCAATATCAGCCATGAAATCCGCACTCCCATGAACGCCATCATCGGCATGACGCAACTGGCACTGGCCACCAAGCTCACGCCCGAACAGCGCGAATATCTCACGGTGGTCCATCAATCGGCCCAGTCACTGCTGCAGTTCCTCAACGACGTGCTCGACCTGTCGAAAATCGAATCGGGCAAACTCGAACTGGAAGAAATCGAATTCGGCTTGGCCGACGTCGTCCGCGAGACCATCCGGGCTCTGGCCGTGAAGGCTCACGAGAAGAATCTGCCGATCGAAATCTCCGCTCCGTTGGGACTGCCGGAGATCGTGCGCGGCGATCCCGTGCGGGTGCGTCAGATCCTGTTCAATCTGCTCGACAACGCCATCAAGTTCACCCATCAGGGGACGATTCGCGTCGTGCTGGAGGAGCAATGGCGAACCGACGACGAAGTGGGGATCCATCTGGCCGTGGAAGATACCGGCATCGGGATTCCTCGAGGGCGTCTGGAGCGGATCTTCGAGTCGTTCACTCAAGCCGACGCCTCGACCACTCGCCAATACGGAGGCACGGGACTCGGGCTCACCATCACCGCCGAACTGGTGCAGATGATGGGAGGCCGCATCTGGGTGCAGAGTTCGGAGGACCATGGGACGGTGTTCCATGTCACGCTCCGTTTTCCCCTGGCATCCGACGACGAAATCCGGCGGCGGATCGGCGAACCGCTCCGCGAGCTGCTGCACGACAAGACGACCGCTTTGATCACGCGCGATGCCGCGACGCGTTCGGTGCTCGAACAATGGCTCACCGATTGGGGAAGTGCGCCCGTCGTCAGTCTCACGTTCCAGGAAGCGCTGCAACGCCCTGCTCAAGAGGCGCCGTCGCCACACGACGCGGCGCCCAAGTACGACCTGGCGATCCTCGAACTCGTCGATCGCGATCAGGCTCGAGCACTCTCGGAGGCGGCGCCCGCCTTGGTGCAGCTCGCACGGGCCGTGGTGGCCATCCTGGACATCGACGTCCCGGATGCGACACATCAATGTCACTCTCTGGGCGTTGCCTGTCTACTCAAGCCGATCTCACGAGCAGCTTTGGCCGATACCATCTTAGCGCTGTTCGGCGCCAGCCACCGCGACAAGGCAGACAAGCCATCCGCCTCGACGGGCATCGGCGAAGCTGCCGGCGAGGATGTCTCGAGGGAAGCTCGCCCGTCGAGCGGATCCACGGAGGATTCGCTCCGCGTGCTGGTCGTCGACGATCACGATGCCAACCGCGTGCTGGCTCGGCGCATACTGGAAAAGCACGGCCATCACTGCGTCGAAGCCTCCGGTGGCGAAGAGGGACTGGAAAGATGGCAAACCGAGCCGTTCGATGTGGTGGTGTTGGACGTCCAGATGCCGGAGATGGATGGCTTTGAAGTGCTGAAGCGGATTCGCATGGCCGAACGGGCGACGGGACGTCACACTCCCGTCATCACCTTGACCGCCCATGCCATGCGAGGTGACCGCGAACGGTGTCTGGCGGCCGGCGCCGATGCCTATTTGGCCAAGCCGCTCGATTCCCAACAGTTGCTGGCTTTGGTGGAACAGGTCGCCCATGCGGCCGACGTTACGGCGGCCCGCTCCTCTTCGGCGGCGGCCTCCGCGGCCCCCTTTGCCGGCGCACTGGAGCGGATGGACGGAGACGCCGACTTGCTGGAAGAGCAGATGCGGTTTTTCCTCAACGATGGGCCGGAACTGGTCGAGCGGATCGGCGATGCCATCGACCGTGACGACCCACGACAGCTCGAACTGGCCGCCCATCGCCTCAAAGGACTGCTGGCAGCCTACGACGCCGAAGGGGCAGCGAAACTGGCACGGCAACTGGAGGAAATGGGACGCAGCGGCACACTGCACGATGCCGCCGAGCGACTCGCACAGCTTCGCCCGCTGGTCCAAGATCTGTCTCAGTCGATGCGGGAGTGGATTTCCGCACGAAATCCTTGACCGAGCGGCGTTGGTACCAGATTTGCTGCACTTGCCGGTGAAGCAACGAGCCTGCCGATGGGGCAGCAGCACTCGGCAAGCGTTAGCGTCGGAAAACGGACCTGCAGGAGATAACCGATGAATGTACAGTGGACCTGGAAAGCCAAAGAGGGAGGCGATGAAGCGAGTTTCAAGCGATACTTCGAAGGCAAACTATCGCGGCTGCAGCGGCTACTGAAGCGTTATCCCCCCGACCAGGTCGAACTGAACGTCACCGTCTATCACCTGCCTCACCGCGTCCGACCGTGGGAAACGCGTCTGGTATTGCGACTCTCCACCGGCACGCTCGTTGCAGAAGAGGATGCGGAGTCGCCTCGAGCCGCCTTGGATGTCGCGGTGGACGAACTGACGCGCGAGCTGCGGCGCCATCGGGAAAAAGTCCGCAAAGATTATCTCTACCGTCGCAAGCGGCGGCGACAGGAAGTCGCCGAAGTCATTCCGCTGGTTGTGCCGGAGTCGACCGCCGACCGCAAGGCGGCGTTCTTCAAGTTGATCGAACCGTTTCTCGAGCCGGTCCGCGAGCACGCCCGGCAGGAGATCGACATTCTGGAAATCGAAGGGCAACTCCCGCGCGGCGAGGTGACCGCCGACGACCTCACGGACGACGTCGTGGCCCGAGCCTGGGAGGAATTCCCCTCGCGCCCCCAGTCGTCCCCGCTGGACTTGTGGCTGATCGAGTTGCTCCACCGTCGCTTGGAAGAGTTGGTCAACAACCGCGAAAGCGTCTTGATGGGACAGATCGATGTGGGCGATCGAGAAGACCCGTTCACTCCCGATGAAGACGTACTGGAAGAAGACTTCTGGCTGGAGCGGATCTTTGGATCGCAGGATGTGGAAACGATGGACGAGACGGTGCCCGACGCCCACATTCGCGACGCATTGG
>Ga0256839_1005544_pt1 | contig 11595 bp, 11 predicted proteins | sample 354166metaG_FD_185968 | JGI IMG/M metagenome (GOLD analysis project Ga0256839, IMG submission 185968) | Hydrothermal vent microbial communities from Mid Atlantic Ridge, Atlantic Ocean - 354-166 | ecosystem: Environmental > Aquatic > Marine > Hydrothermal vents | place: Atlantic Ocean: Mid...
AACAGCCCCCCGTGGCACACAATTATGGCAACGAAACGAGCAGTATTTGGAATTTATATTCATTGATACAAAGGGGGAAGTGAAAATGGAAAAAGACGATAGAATACTAGCCGACACGAACAATATCAGATTTGGGACTAAATAACTCCACACCGAACTGGAAGCGGAGGGCAATTGATCTGGAAACAAAAACATGGCTTGGTGTAGGGTTCGCGGTTGTTATTTGTCCCCAAAAACCTTTAGCAGCACCAAGCCATGAACCGCAATTTCGCTTCTCGGTCAGCGCCGAGACGGTTCGTCGCTGGCTGCACGCGGAGCGGATCGTCTGGCGGCGGCCGCGGCCGGTGGTGGGTCAGCGTGATCCGGAATATGAGCAAAAACTGCAGGAAATTCGGCAGTTGTTGGCCTCGCTGCCGCCGGACGAGACGGCTGTTTTTCAAGATGATGTCGATCCTAATTTCACTCTCAACATAAGCCTCCATATAAATATCAGACTAAATGTCAATATCAATATCAATCTCAATCTCAATATCAATATAACATCAATCCGAAGATCGGCTCGATGTGGAAGCGTCAAGGCCAGCAGGCCGAGGTGGAAACGCCGGGCGATAATGTCAAGCGGCACCTGGCCGGGAGCTTGCACTGGCGGACGGGCCGCCTGCTGGTCAGCCGGCCGGGCACCCGGCGGGACACCCGATTGTTTGTTGAGCATCTGCATGACCTGCGTCGTTGGCTGCGTCGCTATCGGCGCATTCACGTCATCTGCGACAATGCTCGGTTTCACAACAGTCGCCTGGTGCGGGAGTTTCTTCGGCACTGGGGCCACCGGATCACGATTCACTTTTTGCCGAAACGAGCTCCCCAGACCAACCCCATCGAGCGGGTATGGTGGCACTTGCACGAGGAAATTACCCGCAACCACCGCTGCCGCACGATTGAAGAGCTGATCGATCTGACGTATGAATGGTTCGAAAGGAGCAAACGCTTCGAGATAGAAACTTCCCTTTATCCTTCTGCTCAAGCGACTTAGATACCACTTCCACTTTTTTGTGGAGTTATTTAGATGCGGAAAAAGCGAGTAAGTACAGGCATGCCGTTCGGTGAAATCGTGCAGCCAAGTGCACTGCCCGCTCTTATCTTTCTTTATCTCCGCCATGAGCTGCCTGCGCTCCCCATTCCTCCACAGGCACTCGGATCTGGGCGGCGGCCCGTTCCAGGGCTTGCTGCCAGCGGGTGGGGTACTTCGCGCTGGGCAGCAAATACCCGCGGCGGACCATCTCCAGGTTGATCGGCAAACCGTCCCCGCTACGCACCAGCCACGCACACAGATCGCCGTCGGCATCATAGGGCTGCCAGCGGGGGTCCAGCACCAGCCGCACGCGCCGGCCCACGCTTAGCCGGGCCAGCAAAGCCATGCCGTGCTGGTGTAGCACGGCGTCCAGGTAGCCGGGAGCACTGATGGCATCCACGCCCAGCAGCCGTACCAGTTCCTCTTGGCCCTCGCGGGTGCGGACCACCACCTTGTCCGGGGCCAGCACTTCGATCACTTTCACCGGGTCGGCCAGTTCCGGCGGCAACGGTTCGGTCGGGGCGGCCCGAGCCGGCACCAGTGGAGCTCCCAGGCGGTGTTGCACGCCGGATACGGAACGGGGCTGGTGCATCTCTGACACGGGGCGTTGCCCCAGCGAAAGTGGCACCGCTCCCAGGCTCAGCAACACCAGCAACAGGCTCAACAAGGGGGACCCGTGCAACATGCTCGGCTCCGGTTTGTGTGTTCGTTGGGGTCCGGCAGGCTTGGGACCGTTCCCGGCCTGTGGCCGCCGTGGGGTTGGGTCCCCGTCCTTGCCCGAGGCGGCCTTCGTACAAACATAGAACACAAAACCAGCACAAAGCAAAAATCCGGCAAAAAACGCAGAATCGCTGCCATCGCGCCAGGCGGTCTTCGGCCCCTGCCAGAGCGTTGTTCTCCCCCCGCTTACGCGGGGGGCTCTTGTTGAGCAAGGAGACGCTCTTTCTTGCAGCGGAGCGGGAGTTCCGGCGCACGGCGCACACCGATCTCCCCGCACTGACGTGCGGGGCTCTGTATCCCCCCAAGCCCCCAAGCCTCCACGCCTCCTAGCCCTCCCGCGGATCGCCGTTCTCCGCCAGCTGAAGCTGGCGGCTCGCCGGTTGTAAGAATTGACGCTTGTTCCGGATCCGGAGCGGAAGCTCCCAGTGGCCGACGGCCCTGCCGCCCTCCGGCTACTCGCACTCTAGCTCCACCGCGTAGCCCATCTTGCGGGCGTAGCGGAGCATGTGGGCGTGTTCTCGGCGTTTGACGGGGCGGGCCGGCGTGCCCACGTAGATCGTCCAGGGCCGCGTGCGCGTTCCGGCCGGAAGCAGGCTCCCGGCCCCCAGCACCGTCCCCTGGCTCAAGCGGCAGCCGGGCAGCACCACGCAGTTGCTGCCCAGGTTGACAAAGTCCTCCAGCACCACCGGTTCGCACCGCACCTGGTCGCGGTAGGCTTCGGGGATCACCGGCCCGGGACCGATCAATCCGGCCCCTTGGAACTGGTCGCTGGCGCAGATGATCCGCCCCCCGGCGGCAATGTTGGTAAAGTGTCCCATCCGAAGCAGCGCCTCGCGCCCCCCGATGACCGACACATGCGGGCCGATGTGCACGTAGTCCCCCAGTCGCATGGCCGTGGTGCAATAGAAAAACGCATCGATGGCCACATGGGAGCCCACCTCCACCAGCTCCGGGTAGCGCACCACCGAGGGGTGCCCCAGCAGTACGTCTTCCCCGCAAGAGGCAAACGCATCGACCATCCGGGCTTTCTCCGCCAAAGAGAGACAAGGGGTGAGCCGCTACCAGCCGGAGGCGATCACGCGGAGGATGTACTCCACCTGCTCGTCGCTCAAGGCGTCGTGCAGGGGGATGTGGATTTGCCGGGCCTCGAACCGGGCCTGGCCCTGCAGTTGTTCCCGCTGTTGCGGCGTTTGCCCGAACACCGGGTTGGTGTCGATCCGCGTATCGACCATCGAGGTGGGAATGCCGTGTTGGGCCAGTTTTTCCACAAAGCCGTCGCGGTCCTCCACCAGCAGCGGGAAGAGCCAGTAGGCGTGCTGGCATTCCGGGGGCAGGTGCAGCAGCTCCACTCCCGGCACCGAGGCCAGTTGCTGCCGGTACCACTGGCCGATCTGCTGCCGTCGCTTGAGCCGGGGGGCGAACGCTTCCAGGTTGGCCAGCCCCACGGCGGCGGCGATGTCGTTCATGTGGTATTTCAGTCCCGGCTCGCTCACGGCCAGCTCGCGTCCCCCGTAGCGGTTCCGTCGCACGTTTTCCCGGTCGATCCCGAACCAGCGTCGGCGGCGGACGGCGGCTGCCAGCTCGGGGTCCGGGCAGCAGACGACTCCCCCGTCCCCGCACGTAAAATGCTTGATCGCCTGAAACGAAAAGCAGGTAAACGGGGAGATGGAGCCGATGGGCCGCCCGTGGTACCTGGCTCCGAAGGCATGCGCGGCGTCTTCGATCACCACCAGGTTGTGCTCCCGGGCCACCTGAGCGATCCGGTCCAACCGAGCCGGCAGCCCCCCCCAGTGAACCACGATCACCGCCCGGGTGCGGGGCGTGATCCGCCGGGGCAGATCGTCCGGGTCGAGGTTGGCCGTGCGGGGGTCGATATCGGCAAACACCGGCCGAGCCCCCGCAGCCAGCACGGCCATGCCCGTGGCAATGAACGTCTGGGGAGGCAGGATGACTTCGTCCCCCGGCCCCACCCCCGCGGCCAGCAGCGACAAATGTAACGCCGCCGTGCAGCTGTTTACCGCCACCGGATGGGCCAGTCCCCAGCGGGCCAGCTCCTGCTCGAAGTGGCGGACCACCGGGCCTTCGCCCACCCAGGTGGAGTGGAGCACCTGGGCCACCCGTTCCGAGGCATGGGGGGCGATGTGGGTGTGGAAAAACTCGATTTTTCCCGGGGGTGCCTGGGGCACTGTTGCAGCGGAGCTCCGGGGCAGTGAGAAAACCGCGTGCTGAGGGGCAGGGGTTGGCATGGGGCAACATCCGTCTCTGGGGGGGACCGTGCCGCTGTGGCGGTGCAACATGCCCGGAAAGCGGCACCCAGGTCAAGAGATTTCCACGCAGGCGGCTTGCTGGGGTCTTGGGTCGTGGGACCGAGAGCCCCGCACGTCAGTGCGGGGAGATCGGCGTGCGGCGTGCGACTTGCGCTGTTGCGCCGGTGGTTCCGCACCAGTGCGAGAAAAAGCGCTTATTCTTGCAACGGCGAGCCGCGCACCGTCAGCCGGCGGTTGGCAAGCTGCCGATTTGCGGACTTCAATCCGCGGAGAGCCCAAGAGCCTCCTGCGTCCGTAGGGGGGGAGGGCAGCCTGCAAGTGCTTTGCTCAACGGCAAATGCGCGCCGTGGCTGCGTTCCCGGCGCGGACGCCACTGCAGCAAATGCTGGTCTTGACGTCAGCAGCGGGCTTTGTCATAGTTCGGCCCGACGGTACCGGGAAAACGGAGGTTCATCACGGTCACGAAAGGAGTCCTCGCATGCATCACTCCACCGGGTCGTTCCATCAGTCGCCGTTCGTGCCGCAGGTTCCGCAGCCGGGCAGTCCGCTGCCGCCGGCTCCGATCACCCCGCCGCGAATGGCCCCCGCCCCCCCGCCAACTACCCCGGCCCAGACCCCTCCGCCCCCTCCAGCTCCCAGCGGGCCGTTGCCCACCGCCCAGGTGCAGCAGCGGTGCCATTTCTACCAGGCCCTGCCGCCTGAGGAGCGGGCCAAAGAGGTGTGCCGCCTGGCCAGCGAGTTTTATCAAAAGAACCCGGACTGGGTGCTGTTTTTCCGCGAGGTGTTGGGTCTGCGCGGCATCGTGCGGCAGATTTACAACACGCCGGAGGCCCTGGCCCAGTTCGAGCAAACCCCCGAGTACGAAGAAATCCAGCACATGCTGGCCCGACTGCGGGAAAAAAGCCAGCCCAAGCCCGGCGTGGCCCCGCAAGAGCCCACCCGCGTCATCACCGTCCGGCTGCCCAAGAGCCTGCATGAGGCCTTGCGGGCCGAAGCCCACGAAAAACGCACCAGCATGAACAAGCTGTGCATCTCCAAGCTGCTGCAGATGATCGACCAGGACCTGGTGCCGGCCGAAACCTAACCGGTCTTGGCTGCCCCCTGAAGTAACGCTTCCGTGCCCCATTGCTTCTGCTGGGAACCGGCGGCAGTTTCCCCCCTGCCGCCGGTCCTTTTGCGCCGGGAGGGGTTGCCCGCTGGCGGTTGTTCTCTACAAACACCGGCTGGCGGAGCATTTGGAGTGCGGAAGCTTGCTTCCGCTCATGTGTGCTCCGGCTTGCCGGAGCAAAGACAATGCGGCGGCCAGCCGCCGCACTCCCCCCAGGGCGAGCCGCAAGCGTGAGCTTGCGGTTGTTTTTTTTGAACCAGGTGGGCTGTTGGTTTGTGCGAAGCAACCGGGAGCTCGTGCACCCGGCTCGCCGTTCTCCCCCCGCTTACGCGGGGGGCTCTTCCGCGGGCTGATGGTGCGCGGCTTGCTGGAGAACCGCCGGCTCACGCTGGCGGCTCGCCATCCTTCCAAGCCCCCAAGCCCCACGCCTCCACGTCTCCACGTCTCCAAGCCCTCCGCCGACTGAAGTCGGCGGCTCGCCGGTTCGAGATTAACGCTTTCTTGCACCGGTGCGGAAGCACCACCTCAAGACCCAAGACCCAGGACCCAAGTCCTCTGGAGCGGAAGCTCCCGCGCACGCCACATGGCGCAAGCCGATACTGTTTCTCCCCGCACTGACGTGCGGGGCTCTTTCAAGACCCACAACCCACGCCCTAGGACACTGCAAGCCGGCAACCATATTGACACTGTAACAAGACACTGTATAATGCAAGCATGAAACCGCTGTGGCGAATTGACGAGTTTGCCCAGGTGGTCCAGCAGGCGCTGGAGGCCGGAGACTACCCGGGACCGCGTTCGGCCCGGGTGCGCCCGGTGCCGGATCGCCGCACGATCCGCTACTACACCACCTTGGGGCTGCTGGACCGGCCTGCCCAGATGCGGGGCCGCGTGGCCTACTACGGGCCGCGGCACGTGCTTCAGTTGGCGGCCATCAAGCAGCTTCAGGCCCGGGGAGCCACCTTGCGGCAGGTGCAGCAAGAACTGGCCGGGGCAGACGAAGAACACTTGCGCCGCTGGGCCCGCATCCCGGAGGAGTTTTGGAAGCAGTGGTCCTTGCCACCGGAGGCAGCTTCCGAAGAGAAGCCCTCGGCACCAGCATCGCCGTCCCGGGGCCGTCCCTTCTGGCGGCAAGTGCCGGAGCTGCCCCAGGAGCCGCTCCCGGCGGAGCTGCCCAGTCCCTACCCGGTGCAACCGGCAGCTTCCATCCGGCTGGCCCCTGGGGCCACCCTGGTGCTGGAGGGCGTCGGCCCGCAGCAACTAGACCCGCGCACGCTGTGGAGTCTCCGCAGCGAGCTGGAACGGCTGCGGGAAAAGCTCGCCGCACTGGGCCTGGTACCGCCAGAGAAGCCCGATGCTTCCCGGACAAGCAAACAAGAGGCTCCCGGCAGGGGAACGCCCGGGCTGGGAGGGGAACTTGGCACGGTTCGATCCAGGGAGGAACCAAACGCATGATTCGCCCAGTTCACATGTTGCCGGAGTTGGAACCGGAAGAGGCGCAGGCGGAGCTGCAGGCCGGTTTCGGGGCACTGGAAACCCCGAAGGGGAGACTGCCGCTTCGGGCCATGCGTGTGGAGGCGGAGGTGCACGGGCTGGTGGCTCGGGTCAAGCTGCGCCAGCAGTATCGCAATCCGCTGAAACAGCCACTGGAGGCCACGTACATTTTTCCGCTGCCGGATCGCGGGGCGGTCACCTCGTTCGTGATGGAGGTGGGCTCGCGGCGGCTGGAGGCCCAGCTGAAAGAACGCGCCCAGGCCCGCGAAGAATACGACCAGGCCATCCAGCAAGGCCACCGGGCGGCCATCGCCGAGGAGGACCGCCCCGAGGTTTTCTCCCTGCGGGTGGGCAACATCCCTCCGCAGGCGGAAACCACCGTGGAGCTGGTGCTGGTGGTGCCGCTGGAGGTGGTGGACGAAGAGGCCACGTTCCGCTTTCCGCTGGTGGTGGCCCCGCGCTACGTGCCGGGCATTCCGCTGGATGGTCCGGGGGTGGGAAGCGGCACCGCCCCGGATACCGACCAGGTGCCCGACGCCTCACGGGTCACTCCGCCGGTGCTGCTGCCGGGTTTTCCCAACCCGGTCCAGTTGCAGTTTGAAGTTCACCTGCACCCCAGCCGCTTGTACGCCCAGCACTGGCAGCGACGCCTGGCTTGCACGCTGCACAGCGTGGTGGTGGAGGAGGGGCCGCCGCTTCGGGTGCGCTTGCAGCCCGGGGAGCGGCTCAATCGGGACTTTCTGCTGCGGCTGCCGCTTGCGGCCCAGGAGCTTCGCAGCAGTTGGCAACTGGCCCCTGCAAGCAAAGAGGCTCCGGGGGTGTTTGCCGTAACGGTGGTTCCTCCGCGGCTGGAGCCGGGTCAGGAGAGTCCGCCTCGGGACGTGGTGTTTGTGCTGGATCGCTCGGGGAGCATGACGGGCTGGAAGATTGTGGCTGCCCGGCGTGCCCTGGGGCGGATGATCGACTCGCTCAACCCCCAGGACCGCTTCGCCGTGCTGGCTTTCGACCACGTGGTGGAAAGCTACGCCGAGCATGCCGGCAAAAAAGGCAATCGCGGCAAGGCAACCCCCGAGCTACTCTCGGCCACCAACCGCAACCGCTACCGGGCCGTGGAGTGGCTGGCCCGCCTGGAGGCCCACGGCGGCACCGAGATGGCCCCTGCGCTGGCCGCAGCCGCCAAGCTCTTGCGAAGCCAAGGCCGCAGCGAGGAGGAAACGCGCGAAGCCATCCTGGTGGTGGTGACCGACGGGCAAGTGGCCGGGGAGGACGCCGTGCTGCGGGCACTGGCTCCGGGCAGGGGCAAGCGCCCCGTGCGCGTGTTCGCCGTGGGGATCGACCAGGCGGTGAACCTGGGGCTGCTGCGCCGCCTGGCCCAGCAGGGACGCGGTTGGTGCGAGACCATCGAATCGGAAGACCGCCTGGACGAGGCGATGCAGCGCATCCATCGCACGCTGGCCGTGCCGGTGTTGCGAGGGTTGCGAGTTTGCTTCGAGGGCTGGGACGGGGAGCCCTCGGGCATGGTGCCCGAGCCGCTGCCGGAGGTGTTCGCCGGGCGGCCGACCCTGATCTGCGGTCGCTTACCTGCCGGGAGCAGCGGGATGCCACAACGCCTGCTGCTGCGGGGCCAGTTGCCCAACGGCACCCCCTGGCGGCAGGAGCTTCTTCCGGAAGCGGCTCCGGCCGAGGTACTGCTCCCCCTTTGGGGGCGGATGCACCTGCGGCAGTTGGAGGATCGCTATGCGGTCCGGGCCGCGGAGTCCGACCCGGAAGAGCTTGCCCACAGAATCGTGCAAACCTCGCTGGAAAGCCGCGTGCTGAGTCGTTTCACGGCCTACGTGGTGGTGGACCGCTCCCAGGTGGTCAACCCCGGCGGCGAAGTGGTCTCCATCACCCAGCCGGTGGAGATGCCCCAGGGATGGGATATGTTGAAAGCATCCGCAGCGCTGCCGAGTTTTGCCTTCATGTTGTCGGGTTTTGGAACTGCCATGGCGAGTGTGATTGCGGAGCCAAAACGCTGGTCGCTCTGGTCAAGGAAAAGCAAACCTAGCCGCCGCGACATTCGCCGGCGCCGGCGGAGTCCCTTGCCAGCAGAGCCCCACGCTGCCGAAGAACTTGTCCGGAAGCTTCGGGGTTTCCTCTCCCAGGTGGAAGCCGCTAGTGACGAAGAGGAGCTATGCCGGCTGTGGCAGGAGATTCTGGACGGCCTCAAGAGCCTGTTGAACAGGGTTCGGCGGAAAATTTCCGCCAAGATTCGCAAGCAATGCGAAAGACTTATCCGCCGGATCGAGCAACACGTCGCCCAGCTCCAGCAGGGAAAGCTGCCGCCGGAGGAAACCTCCCTGATTGTTGGGGTCGAGGATTGGCTCGACACGCTGGAAGACCAGGGCGGCGCAGCGTTTTGGAAATAATGGCCGCCGGGGTTTATGGCCGCCGGTTCCAGTAGATGCGCAGGTTGTGGGTCTGTCGGGCCACGGCCACGATGTCGTTACGCCCGTCGCCGTCCAGATCGGCCACCACCAGGTCTTCCACGGCCATCTGGCCCGGCTCCAAAAGCGTGCGCTGCCAGCGGCGGCCCAGCTCATCCTGCGGGTCGTAGATGCGCACGCCGCGCGGTGCGGCCCCGCCCTGGTGGTTGCGCACGCCGATGACCAGTTCCTGGGCCGGGTCGTCGTCCAGGTTGGCGCACCAGACGGCGTGGCCCCATTCCAGGCGATCATCCAGCACCAGGCGGTTCCACTTTTGTGGGGGCGAGCCGGGCTGCTGCCAATAGACCACCACCTGGTTGCCGTGCCAGGGCTCGATGGTGGCCAGGTAGAAGCGTCCGGGGCCCAGGCGCCCCAGCTTGATCTCGCTGGCCCCTTTCTTGCCCTTGGGATTCTCGAAGCCGCGACTGAGGGAAATTTGCTCGAAGCGCCACTGCCCGCCGTTGCGCAGCCAGGAGACGCCCTCGTAGCTGGCCACCAGCAGATCGATGCGGCGGTCGCGGTCCAGGTCCACGGGCCAGAAGTTGTGCGCCACGTGCAGCCGGTGGTTGATCACCCGCACCGGCCAGCGGTCCTTGGTGGGGTTTTTGGGAATCTGGTAGGCCAGCACCCGCAGCGGGCTGTCCTCGAAGTTGGCCCGGGCCGTGGCCCCCGGGCCGAAAAGCGGCACCACCACCAGCTCGGCCCGGCCGTCGCCGTCCAGGTCGGCCCAGTTGATCCGGTGCAGCGTGGGCTCCCGGCCGATGGGGTACACCTGCCAGCGGTGCTCCAGCCCGCGTGGGTCGCGGCGCAGCCACTGCAGGGTGCCCCCGGCCTGCGTGTTGCGAAACTGCCACCCGGCCCCCAGGGCAAAGTCCACCAGGCCGTCGCCGTCGATGTCGTAGGGGGCGATGCACACGTTGTCGGCCATCGTCTGGTCCTGGATAATCGTGTGCGGGCGCCAACTGGGATTCTCGTACCACAGCACCCGGCGGCGATCCACGACCACAATGTCCGGCTTGCCGTCGGCGTTGACGTCCACTACCCGCACGGCATAGCCCACGCCAAGGTCGTCGGCCAACTGTTGCGACTGCCAGTTCCACTTGCCCCCTTGGGCCAGGGCCACAGCAGGCAGCACCAGGAGCAGGGCAAGCAACATCCGCAGGGAGCATTTCATGGCGGGCACTCCTTGGGGGGAACAGTTTTGTGTGTGTGTGGTGTTTTCGGCTGGATCGTGGATTTTTGTTTTGCAGTGGTGGCAAAGCGATGGTTGTGTTTGCTCGGCGAGCTGCGTGCGTGAGCACGCGGTTGTCTTGCCGCTGGCGCTGGTTCTTGCAGCCGCGAGCCGTGGGCGTAAGCCCACGGAGAGCACGGCAATCATGCGCCGCTTTCTTATCCTCTCCAGGAGCTTACGCTCCCGGCTCGCCGTTGGTTGTTTGGCGTTTATTCTTGCTGTGGAGCGGAAGCTCCCCGTGGCTGCGGCCCTGCCGCCTCCGGGAGCTTACGCTCCCGGCTCACCGTTTGTTGAAGAATCGGCGTTTGTTTTCACTTCGGCGAGCCCCGGACTTCAGTCCGGGGAGAGCCAAGAAAAAACGCATGCCGATTTTCTCCGCCGACTGAAGCTGGCGGCTCGCCGGTTGCAAGAAGAAACGTTTTTTCTTTTCTTGCATCGGAGCGGAAGCTCCAGCGCACGGCGCAAGCCGATTCCGTCTCTCCCCCCCGCTGACGCGGAGGGCTCTTGGTTGTGCAAGTTGACGTTCGTTCTCACTTCGGTGCTGAAGCACCACCTCAAGACCCAAGACCCAGGACCCAAGACCTCTGGAGCGGAAGCTCCCCGTGGCTGTGGCCCATCATAACCACCCACACCTGCAAGCCGCAAACGCTCCAGAGTCGTTTTCGCGGCGGCCCGGGGCGGTTAGAATCCACAGGGGAAACGGTGTTTTTTCCTGCTGGAGTTTGCTCCCATGAGTTGCCAACTGCGCATGTTTCGCCTGCGGCAGCGCTTCCCGCGGCCCAGGCTGGAGGACGTACCGGGCCAGGTCCACCGCGAGCTGGAAAAGTTGCAACTGCACCGTCGGGTGCAGCCGGGTCAGCAAGTGGCCATTACCGCCGGCAGCCGCGGCATTGCCAACATCGTGCCCATCCTGCGGGCGGTGGTGGATCACTTGAAGGGGTTGCAACTTCGGCCGTTTATCGTGCCGGCGATGGGCTCCCACGGCGGCGGCACGGCCGATGGCCAGCGCGAGGTGCTGGCCACCTACGGCATCACCGAGGAAGCGATGGGCTGTCCCATCCGCGCCACGATGGAAACCGTGGTGCTGTGCCACACGCCCGAGGGAATCCCGGTCCACTTCGACCGCTATGCCCACGGGGCCGATCACGTGGTGGTGGTCGGACGCGTAAAGCCCCATACGGACTTCGTGGGCGAGATCGAAAGCGGGCTGATGAAGATGATGCTCATCGGCCTGGGCAAGCACG
>Ga0256839_1005545_pt1 | contig 11593 bp, 11 predicted proteins | sample 354166metaG_FD_185968 | JGI IMG/M metagenome (GOLD analysis project Ga0256839, IMG submission 185968) | Hydrothermal vent microbial communities from Mid Atlantic Ridge, Atlantic Ocean - 354-166 | ecosystem: Environmental > Aquatic > Marine > Hydrothermal vents | place: Atlantic Ocean: Mid...
GCTACTTTTTTAAGGTTTTTTTCTTGCATTAGGTTTCTTTCGATTATAGTGGTGCTATTATAGCATAACGTGGTATAAGCAGTAAGAGGTATTAGTGAACCATGTTAGTAGGAATAGGCAAAATAATAAAATCATTTTTAGACGTATCTTGCATTTGTTCTCTTATGGTATCTGTTTTGTAAATATAACCAGTCGCATTGTTTGCCTCTATTTCATAAAGTCCATTGGCAGTTGAAAGATTAATATAGTTGCTTATAGAGGATTGGGTAATAGTAGAGGTATATGTGATACCTTCATCTTCATATTGAGCAGTAATAGAGATAGAGTCATCTGGATTTGTATGTGTAGATGTGATAGTCAGTTTGTAGTCTTCTCCCTCTATATCTGGAAGGGTAAGTACTTCACCTACCTGTACTGTTGCTATATTTGAAGCAATATGTATAGCTCCAATAGGTGTGACATTTTTACGAGGTTGCGTATTGAGTTTTGCTTCTTCTAATGAGAGTGATTTATAAAGTATGGTCTCTTGTTGTTGGGAGGAGATAGTTTGTGTACTTAATGTGGATTTTATGGTAGATTTTTTGCTATTTATTTGCATGAGAGGTACATGGTGTGCTTTGATATGTTTCTTTTCTGTGTACGTGGAGTTAGTTGCTTGTGTAGGGTAGGAGTTTTTCCCTTTTAAACTCCAAATACCTAACCCTACAATAATAAAAAGAAGTAAAATTAAAAGGTATTTGTGCATCGTTTTAGTAAAGTCTTTCAATTTGTGGTGCGATAAGTTGCAGTATTTTAGTAGAGTGGGCTTCTCCATTTTGACCTATAGGTATACCACAAGGATAACCTGGCATACATTCATACTCAGGAGATGAAAATTTTGCAATTTGATTGTTGGTGTTGAAGTTATGTGCATATGCCATAACTGTAGCAAACTTACCATCTACACCATGACCTAAGCCATAGGAAAAAGGTGTAGGGTTGGGTCCATCTTGTCTATGAGAGTGTAAAAGTCCCATGTTGTGACCTATCTCATGGGCAGTTGTATCGGCTGGGCAGTTGATAGCTACTTGTGCATACATCGCATCTATAAAGTGTGAAGGCTGTGCATAAGATGCCGCACCATAAGCACTTCCACATAAGCCAAACTCTCCATTTGGGTTGACTTGGTAGAGTAGCACTGTGTCTGCTCTATATTCTTCTCTTAGGGCTCGAACAGAAGTATCATTAGGTAACTCCGTTAGAGCGGGGTAGGCTTGGGCATTAAAAGGAGCGATATGTTTGACATTAATTGTAATATCAACACCACTGTCCTTGTAAATGTTGTTGCTGACTGCAAAAAGATGGTAAATCCGTGCTGTTACATCACTGTATGATGCAGCAACTTGCTGGTCATAAAGTACAAGTACATCGACAGAAGCAGAAGTAGAAGCATAAGTATTTGTAGTACTACTATCTGAACTACCTCCACAACCTACAAGGAGTACTAATCCAAAAGATGAGATGATGAAACGGTGTATGATATGCATATATGTATCCCTTTATTGATTACTAATTATATAGTATAACTCAAATATGTTACTTTTTTGTTAACGCTTTTGCATCTTTTCTATATAGATGGACTGAGACGGAAAAGCAAAACTTGCATGGTTGTCTTCTATGATTTGCATAATTTTAAAATGTACATCTTCTCGTATAGTTAAGTATTTTTCCCAGTTTGATGTGGAGGTAAAGGTATAGATAAAAATAGTCAGTGCAGAGTCTCCAAAAGATTCAAAATTGACTAAGAGTGTCTCTTTTTTGGCGATATATTCATGTGAGTGAAGCATATATTTAATTTCTTCTACTATCTTGTGCATCTGTTGGCTTGATGTTTCATAGGTAAGACCTATACGCATCTTGATACGCCTAACCCCACGACGTGAAAAGTTTTCTATGGGATTGTTCGCCACGATTTGGTTGGGTACAGTGATGAGCGATTTACCAAATGAACGTATCTTGGTGGTACGCATACCTATATCTTCTACTATCCCTTCTACACCATTTACTTTTATCCACTCTCCTATACGTATGGATTTGTCAGCAAGGAGTGAAAACGATCCAAAAAGATTAGATGCTGCATCTTTAGCAGCGAGTGCAAAGGCAAGACCACCTATACCCAGTGAAGCTACAAGGGCTGTAACGTTTATGCCCCATACTTGAAGCATCGCACCAAGTCCAACTCCCATGATGAGTATTTTGAGTATGGTGAGCATAAAGTTACCCACTTCTTGTGATAAGTCAGAGCTAAAACGTCCTGCAAATTTGTGTGCCAAACTTCTAAGAGATTCTATCACTAAGAGGATTGCCCAGAAAATATCATAGACAATGAGCGTATTTAAAATATTTTTAATCACATGATTTTCTTTAAAGATGATAAGAAAAAAGAGATGTATCCCTACTAAAATAAAGGCAAAACGAATAGGAGCTTTTAGTGCAGAAATGATACGGTCATCATAGTAGTTATCAGTAAGTTTGGCCAGTTGTTGTAGCCCTTTCATGATGACAGTGGTAAAGAATTCTCGTAGTCCCAAAATAAGAAAAAAAACCAACACAGCAGCAATCCACTGTGCTAAAGGTACATCTAAAATACTTGTGGCAAAAAAGTTTCCATAAGAGGAGTTATAGATGGGTACCAGCAAGTCTTGTGCAAGATGGTTTAGATCCATATCTAAGCCATCAATGACATTAATCGTTTTACTACTGTTATTTTCAGACATCGACATATATAAGTATCCTCATGATGTATTCATGTAATTATAGTAAAATTTAGTTCAATAAAGGATAGATAATATGTTTAGGTTTATCTGTAGTATCATTTTTTTACTCTATATGCCTATCTCTGCAGAAGCTATCTCTGCAAACTATGATGTGAGCTATGGGGTATTGGGCAAAATAGGCACAGCAAAAGCCGTTTTGGAAAAAGAGCAGAAGTCTTACACTATTGACATCAAGCTTGCAACGACAGGACTTGCTAAGATGCTCAGTTCTGGACGTAAAGAACACCATATCTCACAAGGACATATGGAAAATGGCTTAATGGTGAGCGACTTCTATCAAGTCATTAAGTCGCATGGCGATACGGTGATGCGTAAAGAGTATCGGGTAGACCACAAAAGAAAAAAGGTCAAAAAACACTATAGAAAATTTAAAAAAGGTGTGCTAGTCCGTGAAGAAAAAACAGTGTTGGATTTTTATGCCAAAGATGACCTGCTTACACTCTATTTTAACCTAAACACTGCGATAACAGACAAAACAAAACCGCAGACCTATGGTTTTAAAGCAGTAGGAGCAGAGCGTCAAAAAGGAAAAGTAACAGTCATTATACCTACCCAAAATAAGAAGCCTAAGTACGAAGAACTCCTAGGTAAAGATGCCACATGGTACGCCACAGCTATCATACACCAGAAGATATTTTCAAGTAAAGAGGGCAGGTTGATGCTAGCTGTTGGGAAAGATGGCATCACCAACAAAGCTGTACTGAAGGATGTGATATTTTTTGGAGATATACGGGCAGTGAGGGTTAAGTGACACGATTATGCTACACTTCCATAAAAATGAGGCATTTATAGCGTGAAAAAAATGATAAAAAACATGGACAGAGGCATACTTTTTATGCTGCTTGCATCACTCTCTTTTGCACTTATGGGAGGTTTTGCTAAAGTAGTGAGCCAAACACTACCACCTGTAGAAGTTACTTTTTTTAGAAATATATTTGGTGTGGTACTTGTAGGGCTTGCTATATGGAAAGTACCTCTCAAGCAAACAGGTGGTAAACCTTGGTTACTTTTGTTTCGTGGTTCTATGGGATTTGCGGCACTTTTGGCGTACTTTTACATTATGGCACATATCCCACTTGGTGAAGCGGTCACCTATAACAAAACCTCACCTATTTTCGTGGCTATATTTGCCTATCTTTTTCTCAACGAAAAGCTACACAAAAGTGCCTTACTTGCCATAGTCATAGGCTTTGTGGGTATTGTACTGGTAGCACAACCAGAAGGGGGTAGTTTTGACAAGTATGACATACTAGGTATCTTCTCAGGTATAGGGGCAGCACTTGCCTACACATCTATACGCGAGCTTAGAAAGTACTATGATACCCGTGCTATCGTCATGTCTTTTATGGGAGTGGGAACTGTAGCCCCACTTTTTTTGATGCTCATCACTCCGTATGTTACAGTCTCAGAAGAGTTTGACTGGATGTTTGCTAAGTTTGTTATACCACAGGGCATAGAGTGGCTGTATGTGACAGCTGTGGGGCTTTTTGCTACGATGTCACAGCTCCTTATGACAAAAGCATACGAACTTACCAAAGCAGGCATCGTTGGTACCATAAGTTACAGTAACATTGTCTTTGCAGTCATGATAGGGGTAATGCTAGGTGACCCCATACCCGATATATGGACAACTTTGGGTATAATATTAGTCATAATGTCAGGGCTTATTGTGGCTCTTGCGAAAGAAAAAGCGTAAAGGATACACTATGGGAGCATTAAAAGAAGAATATTATCCACATTATACGTATGATGACTACAAGATATGGGAAGGAGAGTGGGAACTCATAGAGGGGATACCTTATGCTATGGCTCCTGCACCGATGATAAAGCACCAAGCCATTAGCAATAAAATTGCATGGCAATTACAAGATGTTTTAAAAGAGTGTAAAACATGTCAAGCACTTCTTCCCATAGACTGGAAAGTGAGTGATAGCACTATTGTCCAACCAGATAATCTTGTGATTTGCCACGAGCCAGAGTATGAGACACATATCATCAAATCCCCTAAAATGATTTTTGAAATACTTTCTAAATCTACTGCCCAAAAAGATTTACATCTTAAATATGATTTATATGAACAAGAAGGTGTGAGGTACTATATTATCGTCAATCCAGAAGACAATGTAGCAAAAGTGTATACACTCAATGATCAAGGTAAATATATGATCATAGCAGATGCACATAACGAGAGTGTAGATTTCGATTTGGAACATTGTCAATTTACATTTGATTTCTCAAAAATTTGGTAAGGTAGGAAGATGATACTTATAGCAGGACCTTGTGTACTAGAGAGCCGTGATGCCGTGATGCGTATCGCTGAGTCACTTAGTGTGTACCATGAAGACTGTACTAAAGCATTTTACTTTAAGGCAAGTTTTGACAAGGCAAACCGTACTTCTTTAGACTCTTTTAGAGGACCAGGACTGGATGAAGGACTCAAAATGCTTCAAGAGGTCAAAGAGCAGTTTGGATATCAAATCTTAACCGATGTGCATGACTATACACAGCCTGCTTCTGTGGCTGAGGTAGCAGATGTGCTTCAAATCCCTGCATTTTTATGTCGTCAGACAGATTTACTGGTAGCAGCGGCAAAGACTTCAGCTGTGGTAAACATAAAAAAAGGGCAGTTCTTAGCACCACAAGCGATGGAACACTCTGTAAAAAAAGTGCTTAAAACCAGAGGTTTTGAGGGTGATGCGACGTACGAAAATGCTCAAAAGTACAATGTCTGGCTCACAGAACGAGGCTCAAGCTTTGGTTATGGTAACCTTGTGGTAGACATGAGAGGACTCAAGCAGATGCGTGAGTTTGCCCCTGTTATCTTTGATGCAACACACTCTGTGCAGCAACCAGCAAGTGGCGGAGCTACTTCAGGTGGTGACTCAGACATGGTACCTTACCTGTCACGTGCGGCTGCTGCAGTGGGTGTAGATGGTTTCTTTTTTGAAACACATTTTGATCCCTCTGTTGCATTGAGTGATGGTCCAAATATGATAGAACTTAAGAAATTAGCGTCACTTATGAAACAACTTGAAGCGATACAAACAATTGTAGACTAATTGACAAGCAATCAACAAGCTATGTAAGCAAAAAAAGTTATAATAAAAACACTATAAACATGAAGGAACAACATGAAAACCGTAGAAGGTGATTTACAAGTAGACAAGAGTAAAAAAGTAGCGATTATCAATGCAAGATTTAACCACTTTATCACAGATAGACTCGTAGAAGGTGCAGTAGATGCCTATGCGAGACATGGTGGGGATGCAAAAGATTTAGACCTTATCTTGGTGCCTGGTGCATTTGAAGTACCTTTTGCACTCGACAAGGCTTTGGCTTCAGGTAAGTATGACGCAGTATGTTGTTTAGGTGCAGTTATCAGAGGTGCAACGCCTCACTTTGACTATGTTTCTGCGGAAGCGACTAAAGGTGTAGCATCAGTGACTATGAAACATGGTAAGCCTGCAACATTTGGTGTGCTTACCGTTGATAGCATAGAACAAGCCATAGAGCGAGCAGGAACAAAAGCTGGAAACAAAGGTGGCGAAGCCATGGTCGGACTCATCGAACTTATCAATCTTTACAGCGAATTAGAGAAATAGCACATGGCCACAAGACACCAAGCACGTACAGCAGTTGTAGGATTGTTGTATGCCTTTGATTTAGGCAATGAAAACATCGCTAAATTTTCAGATGAGATACTAGAAGAAGATAAAATACGTAACAAACAAAGAGAGTTTTCTCACAGCCTTTTTTCAGGCACTATAGAAAACTTAGAGATGTTAGACAAAGAGGTAAAAGCACATTTAACAGACTGGGATTATGACGGCATCGGTAAAATTGAAAAAGCCATTTTAAGACTAGGAGCTTATGAGATACTTGTAGCCAAGACTGATAAGGCTATCATCATTAACGAAGCGGTAGAACTTGCAAAAAAGCTTGCAGATGACAAAGCACCTAAGTTTATCAATGCCGTACTAGATGCTTTAGGTGATAAAAAGCCAGAAGTTGAAGAAGGGAAGTAAACGTGACTGCACCTAAAACAAAACGTATGAGCATAGATGAGGCGGTAGAGCTTATAGAAAAAGCTGACCTCAAAACATTAGGAAAAATGGCACTCGCTCGTAAAAAAGAGATGCACCCTAAAGGGGTGACTACTTTTGTTGTAGACAGAAACATAAACTACACCAATATCTGCTGGGTTGACTGTAAGTTTTGTGCTTTTTATACCCATGAAAAGAAAGAAGATGCCTACATCCTCTCTTTTGATGAAATAGACCAAAAGATAGACGAACTGTTAGCCATAGGCGGGACACAGATACTCTTTCAAGGTGGCGTACACCCTAAACTTGAGATAGAGTGGTACGAAGATTTAGTAGAGCATATCTCTAAAAAATACCCCCAAGTGACCATACATGGTTTTTCATCTATAGAGATAGACTACATCGCTAACCGTTCTAAAATCTCTATCTCAGAAGTCATTAGGCGGCTTAGAGATAAAGGGCTTTCTTCTATACCAGGGGCTGGAGCTGAGATACTAAGTGACAGGGTACGTGATATCATAGCTCCCAAGAAACACGACAAAGACCAGTGGCTTGAGGTACATAGACAAGCACACAAGCTGGGTGTAAAATCTACTGCTACCATGATGTACGGTACAGTAGAAACCGTACGTGAGATAGTTGAACACTGGGACTATGTACGAAGTCTACAAGATGAAACGGGTGGATTTAGAGCGTTCATTATGTGGTCTTACCAAAGTGACCATACACAGCTTAAGCGTGAACTGCCAACTATTACTAAGACAACGCCTAACCAATACCTACGTTACCTAGCAGTGGCACGTTTGTTTTTAGATAATGTAGTAAACATACAAAGCTCATGGGTGACACAAGGCTCATATGTAGGACAAATGGCACTACTTTTTGGAGCCAATGACCTAGGAAGCACGATGATGGAAGAAAATGTAGTCTCGGCTGCAGGGGCGGCAAACTCTATGAATCAAGATGAGATGATTGAGCTTATTCGTGATGTGGGTGAACATCCTGCTAAACGAAATACGGCTTATGATATTTTGGAAAGATTTTAACCCTTTTTGTTTGTTTAAATTTCCTTTTATTTGGATTGTGGTGTTGTTATTCTCCTTGCTTTTCTAGAAAAGCAAGTAAAAGTCGTCATCTCGCTCGAATCGCTCCGCTTATAAGGTCGTTCGAGATGACAAAGCACACTATCGTGTGATTAGTGAAGGAAGAGAAAGTGAAAAAACTATTTATTTTAGTATCAGTATTACAAGGATTATTAATGGCAGCAAGCCTGAACGAAATGACTATGAACGACACAAAAGTACCTGTGGTATATGAGGGTGGGGATTATGTGCCTATTGTCTCTATACAACTGGTATTTAAAAATGCAGGGCATTTGTCTAACACCATAGATGGACTAGCAGACATGTCAGCCAAACTTCTCAATGAAGGTACGGCTAAAGAGGGTAGCATTGGCTATGCTACAAAACTAGATGCAAAAGCCATAGACATACACGCAAGTGTAGGGCGTGAGAGTTTTGTGATAGAAGTCTCTTCCTTGAAATCAGAGTTCCCTTACGCAGTGGCACGTCTGGTAGAACTTTTAAAAGACCCTAACTATACCAACGAAGCTCTCACACAGATAAAACATCAAAAAATAGGATGGCTCAAGCAAAAAGAGAGTGACTTTAGCCATGTCGCTTCTAGTGCATTACGCAAGATGCTTTTTAAAGACACTGCATTAGCAAGACCGTATGATGGTACGGTAGAAAGCATAGAAAAGATGACACTTGAGGATATCAAAACATTTATAGGTACACATTTGGGGTACAACAATGTCATCGGAGTTATCGGTGGAGACATTTCACTACAAGATGCAGAGGGGTACTTGAAAGAGATTTTGAGTGTATTGCCAAGTGTGAGAGCTAAAGAGCTAAAACCAGTAGCGGTGTCAAACAAAAAGGAGACACAGCTACTTGACGAAGAGACAGAGCAAGCCTACATCTTTTTTGGAGCTCCTTTTAACTTCTCCTACAAAGAAAAAGACCAACACAAAGCCAAAATAGCAGAATACCTACTAGGTGGAGCAGGATTTGGAAGCCGTATGATGGAAGAGATACGTGTTAAACGTGGACTTACCTATGGTGTGTATGCCTCACTGAGACGTACTAAACCTGCATCATACATGAGTGGATACTTACAGACTAAACTCTCCACGCAAGACGAAGCAAAAGAGCTTATACAATCAGTGGTAGATGACTTTGTAAAAAATGGCATTACCCAAAAAGAACTAGACAGCACCAAAGAGTTTTTACTAGGGAGCGAGCCACTACGTATGGAGACACTCTCTCAAAGACTGGGACGTGCCTATAACGACTACTACTATGAACGTCCACTAAACTTTTCTAAAGAGCAATTAAAAAAGATAGAATCAGTCACCCTCAAAGAGATGAATGACTTCATCAAGGCACATAAAGAGTTGTCTGATATTTCGTTTGCGATAGTCACGAAAAAAGAGATATTGGAAGATAAAAAATAAAAGTATGTCAAATTGACATACTTTTCTCCTTTGGCAGAAAAATCCGTTATAATTATTTTGTACCCTTTTACGCTAGGGTAGTGTTTTTACTTTTGTTTTATTTAGGGTTTGGGCTTGGCATTTATATGTGGGTGGTAAAAATCTAAGGCAAAGGGTGCATTATGGAATTTATTCCAGCATTGACGCTTGTAGTATCTGTAGTAAAAGTCATATTTATGTGGCTAAATTATAGAGATTGCAAAAAAAGTAGAGATACTTTGAACCAAAAGAACACAGATTGAGAAATCTCACAAGGTGTAAGGAATTGAGACTTCCTTACACTTCTGTGTACGCTTTGCATAATTTTACACAAGTAAGCTTTAATACAAATAAATTTATGGAGCATAGTCATGGAAGAAGCAAAACAACTTTTTAAAAAACTCAAAATTCATACACTTTTAGACTTAGCTCTCATCATCCCCTCTTCTTATAACGATACCACCCTTACACTAAAACCTGAACTGGGCAAGGTAAATACCTTAGAAGCTAAAGTCATAGACTCTTCAGTCTATGCAGGTAAGTTACGTGTGAATTTTGAGCTGAAGCAGTCACATAGACGCATCTCTTCTACCTTTTTTAGAGTGACTCCTTATCATCATAAACTCTTTGAGGTAGGCTCTTCTCATGTCATACAAGGTAAGCTAGAGGAGTACAAAGGCTACTGGCAGATGTCACAGCCAAAGTCCATCAAACAAGTGGGAAAGATAACACCTAAATACAAAACTGTTTTAAAAGAGTCTGAGATTACTTCACTCATAGAAGCCTATATTTCAGAACAAAATCTTTTTAACGAAGGCTTAGACTCTAAAGAAGTAGCGACACTCATGCACATTCATTTTCCTAAGTCTATGGAAGAGGTGTATGACAATGGGTCTTTTAAAACAGAATTTGTAGGTGTACTTAAATTTGTAGAAGCGTATAATCATCTCAAAAAACTACGAGGAAAAAGGGCAGATTTTCCTGCACTACAAGCACTCACAGGTGACATCAAACCCTTTGTAGACAACTTACCCTTTACCCTTACAAAAGAACAGCAAGCAGTCATCACCCAGATACAAGAAGATGTAGCCAGAGAGGATAAAGCAGCCAAGCGTATGGTGGTAGGAGATGTAGGCTCTGGTAAGACGATGGTCATCCTAGCAAGCGTGATGATGGCACTTCCTCACAAAAGCATACTCATGGCTCCTACGTCACTTCTTGCCTTACAGCTCTATGAAGAAGCCGTCAAACATCTACCCAAATCTGTCAAGGTAGCTTTAGTCATGCAAGGCAAAAACCAAGGTGACTATGTAGAGGCAGACTTCATCATAGGGACACACGCATTACTCTATAAAGAAGATTTACCAGAAGCTTCATTGGTGATGGTAGACGAACAGCATCGTTTTGGTACCAAACAACGTGCCATGTTAGAAATGTTGGCTAGTGGTAAACCGAGGGAGTTAGGTGATAACGATGCTAAAAATATATCTATGCATTCCCACGTACAACCTAGGAACGAGGAAGCAGAACGCAAAGCCCATTTCATACAATTTTCAGCCACACCCATACCTAGAACTCAAGCCATGATGGACTCTGAGTTACTAGATGTCTCACTTATTACCACCACGCCATTTGAAAGAGAAGTATTTACACAAACCATAGGAAAACCTGACTTTCCAGACTTACTCACACACATTAAAGAGGAGATAGCCCAAGAGCATCAAGTACTCATCATCTACCCTTTGGTTGAAGAAAGCACTGAAGTACCCTATCAGTCCCTTGAAGAGAGTAGAGGGTTTTGGGAGAGTAAGTTTGACAATGTCTATCTCACCCATGGTAAAGACAAACAAAAAGAAGATGTCCTTTTAGCGTTTAGAGAAAAAGGAGACATCTTACTGGCTACCACAGTCGTAGAAGTAGGCATTTCTCTGCCAAGACTTACACTCATCGTCATAGTAGGTGCAGAACGCTTAGGACTAGCTACCTTGCATCAACTTAGAGGACGGGTAGGGCGTAATGGCTTAAAGTCTTGGTGTTACCTCTACTCTAACTTTAAGCCATCAGAACGCCTCACACAGTTTTGTCAGACCACTAACGGTTTTGACATTGCCAAGTTAGACTTGAAGTTTAGAGACTCTGGCGATATACTTGATGGCACTATACAAAGTGGGCAGAAGTTTAAATGGTTAGATATGGGG
>Ga0256839_1005546_pt1 | contig 11591 bp, 12 predicted proteins | sample 354166metaG_FD_185968 | JGI IMG/M metagenome (GOLD analysis project Ga0256839, IMG submission 185968) | Hydrothermal vent microbial communities from Mid Atlantic Ridge, Atlantic Ocean - 354-166 | ecosystem: Environmental > Aquatic > Marine > Hydrothermal vents | place: Atlantic Ocean: Mid...
TTGATTATGCCGATATCGACAATAAAAAGGAGTTAAACGAAGCTTTGCGTTCAGACCCCTACCTGAATGCCCTGCAGGTTAAATATGCCTATGCCGTAACCTGCCATAAATCCCAGGGCGGGCAGTGGCAGGCGGTGTTTATCGACCAGGGTTACCTCACCGATGAGCGGCTGAATGCCGAATTTATCCGTTGGCTATATACCGCCATTACCCGGGCCACCAAGGAGGTTTTTCTGCTTAATTTTCACCACCGGTTCTTTGCCCCCTGAGGCGGACACTGTTCCGGGATAAACAAAAAGGTATTATTTTTGTGCAGGGAATAACAGAATATTTATTGTATGAAGCGTTTAGTCACCTTGCTTATTGGTTTTTTTACCGTGTCGTATGCCATCGCCCAGGAGGCGCCAGCCCCTGCCGCAGGCCCGTATATTACTTTTGAAGAAACCAGCCACGATTTTGGCGATATTTACCAGGGCGACAAGGTAGAGTACACCTTTACGTTTGAGAACACCGGCACCGAGCCGCTGATCATTACCAATGTGCAAACCACCTGTGGTTGCACCGCTACCGACTGGCCCCGGGAACCCGTGTTGCCCGGCAAAACCGGCCGTATCAAGGTCACTTTCGACAGTACCGGTAAATACGGCCGGCAAAATAAAATTATCAGCATCGTTTCCAATGCCGTGTCACCGCTTAATCAGGTGAAGATCGTTACCAATGTGTTGCCTGGAAAGGACTAACCCGGTTTATCCACGAGAATCGTGAGAAATGATGTAAATTAACCGCCAAACGATTGTTTGTCAGTTAATTACATCAGGTCCTTAGACTCCGGTTAACCCCGGGGCGAAAAATTCTGATGAATTTTTGGGGCTAATTTACCGATTTGCTGATGCCCATAACCAGGGTTATCCAGCCGATCAGGAAAGCTACGCCCCCCAACGGGGTTACGGCCCCCCATTTACTTACCCCGCTCAGGCTCAAGATATAAAGTGACCCGGAAAACAGCAGGATGCCGGCCAGGAAACCGTAGCCCGACCAGGTGAAAAGCCGGTGGTCAAACTTTTGCATCAGCAAGCCCAGCACAATCAGGGCCAGGGCGTGGTAAAATTGGTACTTCACCCCGGTTTCAAAGGTCTCCAGGCGGTTGTTTGCCGCCAATATGGTTTGCAAGGCGTGGGCACCAAAAGCCCCGATAGCCACTGCGAGCCCACCCAGGATGCTGCCTGTCATTAAAAATAATTTAGCCATTTGTCATACATGTTCTGGCCCCGAAAATAGCCGTACCGATACGTACCATGGTACTGCCTTCTTCCAGGGCAATTTTATAATCATTGGTCATGCCCATTGATAGCTCTTGCAACTCAATAGCGGGCGGTAAGTCCATTTTACTTATTTTATCTTTTAAGCCGGCCAGGTGTTTGAACTCCTGCCGTATCAACTCCTTGTTCTCTGTAAAGGTAGCCATGCCCATCAGGCCCACCACCTTTACATGCGCCAGTTCCTGCCAGGGGGCGGTGGCCACCAATTCGGTAAGTTCTTCAGCGCTCAGGCCGAATTTGCTTTCTTCGCGGGCAATATGCACCTGCAACAGGCAGTTGATTACCCGGTTGTGCTTACGGCCTTCTTTGTCAATTACCTTGAGTAACCGCAGGCTGTCCACCGCATGGATCAGGTGTACAAAGGGGGCAATGTATTTTACCTTGTTGCGCTGCAAATGGCCAATAAAATGCCATTCGATATCCTTTGGCAGGGCTTCGTGCTTAGCTACCAGTTCCTGTACCTTATTTTCGCCAAACACCTTGTTGCCGGCCTTGTAGGCCTCCATGAGCAGTTCGTTGGGCTTGGTTTTGCTTACCGGGATAAGTTGGCAGTTATACGGGGCCAACTCCTGCCAGAAATGTTGTAGTTGTGCTGCAATCAAAGCGGTAATTTTTGGGCAAAGTTAGTCTTGTAAAACATTGCTGACAAAGGTTGACTTAAGAAGTAACCAAAATAAAAATAATACCAGGGCCCAACGTAAATAGATATAGTAAAAATCGGTGGTGTCTTTGTAGCGCGTTTCTTTGATTTCGGCTTTTTCGTAGTTGTCAATCAAGGCAAACACCTGCTCCAGGGCCTTATTATCCGATACCCGGAAGAATTCCCCATGGCCGATTTTGGCTATTTTCCTTAAAGTGGTTTCATCAAGCGTGTTTTCAATATAGTTTGGTCTGCCGAAAAAATCTTTACCAAACGGCACCCTGCCTTCTTTGCCTACGGCAATGGTATAAATTTTTATATTGTACGCATCGGCCAGTTCGGCAGCAGTTACCGGGTTGATGTTGCCGGCCGTATTGTCCCCGTCACTGAGCAGGATCAGCACTTTGGATTTGGCCGTTGATTCCCGCATCCGGTTGGTGGCTACGGCCAGGGCGCTGCCAATGGCGGTACCCCGGCTTTCTATCATGTTAAAATCAATATCCTGTAAATAGGCTTCTAACAGATCGTAATCTGTAGTAAGGGGGGAGAGGGAATACGCATCACCGGAAAAAATAACAATACCGATACGGTCCTGGAAGCGCCCCCTGATAAAATCGCTGGCCACTTTTTTGGCGGCCTCCAGCCGGTTGGGTTTGAAATCTTCAATTTGCATCGACTCGGAGATGTCAATTACCAGCATGATATCAATACCTTCGGTCCACTGTTCCACTTTCTCGTTGGTTTTTTGCGGCCGGGCCAAAGCTATGATAACCAGCGCCAGGACCAGGGCTATAATTATATTGGGCAGGTGGCGCAGCAGTACCGAAGGGCTCCATTTAATTTGTTCTTTGGGCAGGGCCAGGGCCAGCTTTTGCCCGAAAGCGCGTAAGATTATCCAGCGGAAGAAAAAAATGAGGGGAATAATAGCAAAAGCCAATAAAAACAACCGGTTATGCCACTGAAAACCGGCAAAGGTGGCCGGGGCAAACCAGTTTAGCGAGAGCCATGAATCTAAAATACCTTTATCCATGCTTGATCTCCTGTGTTTTTTCGTTAAACCTGTCGATGGCATAAAGCAACAACTCCTCAAAGGCATTGCGTACACCGTCATTTTGCTCGCCACCGTAAATATAACGGTCGGTGAGCTGCAATTGTTGGCCGAGTTTTTCATCCCCGGTAAGGGCAATTATTTCTTTGGTGGTAAGCTTGGCGAAAGGTTGCGCCAAAAGTTTCTCCAGGTAGTTTTTCCACAGGCTCAGGGTATGCTCAACGGCAACAGGTTCCCTGGCCAGGGCTTCATCGAAGGTTTTAATGAATCTCCGGTGCCGCCTTTGCAACCGGTAAACCTTGATATACCGGTTAATGCGCTGGCCGAACACTAAGTAGGTTACCAGTACAATAATGGCCAGCAGGATAGCGCCTACCGTAAAATAGGGATAATTAAAAGCCAACGGCACTTTTTGGTACGCGGTGTTCACGATTACCGCTGCCGAGTCAGGCAGGGTGGTGATTACCTGATCGAGGATCACGGAGTCGGGAGTGGTGTAGCGGGTGGTGCTGTCGTATTCGTTGATAATGAAAACCGGCAGGGTAAGGTATTGCACCGTGTCAATTTCAAAGGTGGAAAGATAGTAAACCACGCTATCCAGGCTCAGCAGGCTATCGGTAACCGTTGGGAAATACACCTTGCGGTCAAGTTCAAAGGGACTGAAATCATAGAGTGAGTCGGGGAAGACCACATCCAGGTCTTTGGGGTATCTGGCCCACAGGGCGTAGGGCAGTTCTTCGCCAATTTTCACACTGTCTTGCAGAAAGTATCCTTGCGGAACTATTTCCTGGGCCGCCACCTGGCCGGTGATGAGCATAAATACTATGATAAATTTAACCTTACCCACGTTTCAACGATTGGTTTCTTACTTTAAACATGCGGATTAACTTCGGTACATAATCTTCATCGGTAGTGATGTTAAGATAATTTATCTGATGCTTTTTACAGAACTTTTGCAGGGCTTCGGCATTGTCGATATAGGTTTTTTTGATACTGTTTTTGAAGAACGGGGAGGAGGTATTCACCCACTTACGGGTATTGTTCTCCTTATCGAAAACAGGTACGATGCCCAGGCTGGGTATTTTGGTTTCGCGTTTATCGGTAATGTGCAAGATCACCAGGTCGTGTTTGTTGGCCATGGCTTTAAGGTTTTTCAGGTAGTTATCATCGATAAAATCAGAAATAAAAATGATCACGCTCCGCCTTTTAATGGCATTGAGGGCGTAAATAATGGCCTTATTTAAGTTGGTTTTACGGGAAAGGGGCTGGTGGTCAAACAAGGCAGCAATTATTTCGTAGGCATGTTTATTGCCTTTGGCTGCCCGCACATATTTTTCTTTTGTATCCGTGTACGAAATCAGCCCTACCTGGCTTGATTCGCGCAGGGCCACCAGCGCTAACACCCCACATATTTCCTTGCCGATATCAATCTTCTGCCGGCCGGGCACCCCGATATGTTGCGAGGCGCTGACATCCACCAGAAAGAAAACCGATTGCTCTTTGGTCTCTTTGTATTTCTTAACGAAGGTGTGGTCGTACTTAGCCGTTGAGCGCCAGTCAATAGCCCTGATATCATCGCCATACTGGTACAGCCTGATGTCTTCAAACTCAATACCCGTACCCTTAAACACAGAGTAAAAATCACCCTGCATTTGCGAATTGATAGCTTTTCTGATCTGTATTTCGTACTTCCTTAGCTTCTTAACAAGCTCCCGCATAGCTGGCAAGGTTTATGCTCCTGTGCTGTAGAATACTTCACCGGAGTAACACGCAATTAATGTGCAATAATAGTATTTTTACAAAGTGAAAAAATTATTATTTGGCATTATTATTTTATTGGCCGGGTGCAAAGCCGATGCCCCTCCGGAGTGGGTGATGAGCGAAGAAGAGATGATCAACTACCTGATTGACCTGCACTTGTCGGAGGCGGCAGTGCAAAACCTGCGCCTGAAAAGCGATTCGGCCCGGGTGGTGTTTGCCGTGCGCGAGAAATATATCCTCAAAAAACATCAGCTTACCGATTCGGTTTTTCTCAAAAGTTATAGCTACTACCTCAAACACTCCGAAAAACTGGAGGAGATTTACGGGGCAGTGGTTGACAGCATCAGCCTCAGGCAGTCGCTGTTGAAAGAAGCAAAATGATTTATCCTGATACTATCGAGGCGAAGCTTGGTTTTGATGTCATCCGCCAGCGGTTGGCCGGCTATTGCAGCTCTGCGCTCGGCCGTAACGAAGTGGCGGCAGTTAAATTTCGTACCGAAGTTGATGAGATAAAAAGCTTACTGGCCCAGGTAGAGGATTTTAAGCAATTGCTCGATCTGGGGGAAGTGCCGCCTCTAGGTACGGTAACCGATATCAGCGAAAGTATCCGTAAAAGCAGTATCAAGGGCAATTGGTTATCGGGGGAAGAGCTTTATGCGGTTTACCGGAATATCGCCTCGGCCCTGGCCTTAGCCAGCTTTATCGACAAAGTGGCCGCAGCGTATGTTTCGCTGGCCACATTGCGGCCGGAGATTAAAGTACTTGGCGGCCTTGCAGAGCGGCTACAGCGGGCGGTGGCTGAAGAGGGTACTGTCCTGAGCTCTGCCAGCCCCGAATTAAAGAAGATACGCCAGCAAATTACCAGCGAGGAAAGCAAGTTGCGGCAAAGTATCAACCGTATTTTCCGGCAGGCCAAAGCCGATGGGCTGGTGCCGGAGGGGGCCTCTATCGGGGTGCGGGACGGGCGTTTGGTGATGCCGGTGATTGCCGCCAGCAAACGCCAGGTACAGGGTTTTGTGCATGATGAATCAGCCACCGGCAACACGGTTTTTATGGAACCGGCAGCCGTGCTGGAAGCCAATAATAAGATAAGGGAGCTGCATTTTGCCGAAGCCAGGGCTGTGCGGGCAGTCCTGACAAAACTTACCGGGCAGGTAGCAGGCTATGCCGGGGCGTTGCACGCGGCCTGTACTTTTCTGGGCAAGATGGACTTTCTGTGGGCCAAGGCCAGACTTGCCCGCGAGCTACAGGCCGCCAACCCGCAGATCAGCCGGGAGGGGATGAACCTGCAGGAGTTGCGGCATCCGTTGCTCGCAGGGCAGGGGGCATTGTCGCAGCGGCAAGTGGTGCCACATACCATAACTCTTGACCCGGCTACCCGGATTATGCTCATCTCCGGGCCCAATGCCGGGGGTAAAAGCGTAGCCCTGAAAAGTGTGGGCCTTAACCAGATGATGTTGCAGGCCGGTATCCTGCCTTGCAGCCATGCCGATGCTAACTACCGGGTTTTTCAGCATATCTTTATTGATATAGGGGATGAGCAGTCGATTGACAATGACCTTAGCACCTACAGTTCGCACCTGAAAAATATGGGGGTGATGCTGAAAAATGCCGATCCGGACTCGTTAATCCTGATTGATGAGTTTGGCTCCGGCACCGATCCGCAGTTTGGCGGGGCCATAGCCGAGGCCGTGCTGGCCGGGTTTAACCAGCAGGGTTGTTATGGAATAATTACCACCCACTTTGGTAATCTGAAACTTTATGCGGATAAAACGGCCGGTATTATCAATGCCGCTATGGTATTTGACCTGGAAAAACTCAGGCCACGCTACCAACTGCAGGCCGGGCATCCGGGAAGTTCCTTTTCGTTGGAGGTGGCCGCCAAGGCGGGCTTACCGGCCAGGGTAATAAAACTGGCCCGAGAGGGGGTAGGGGCCGACCAGGTGGAAATTGAAGCGTTGATCCACAGCCTGGAACAAGAGAAGCAAAAGCTGGCCGCCCGTAACCGTAAACTTGCCGCCCTCGAGAAAGAGTTATCGGCCCTGAAAAAAAGTTACCAACAGTTGCAGCAGGAACTCGATGCACGGCAAAAAGAAATTATCGAAGGCGCCAAAACCGAGGCGGCAGGAATCCTGGCCCGTACCAACAGGGAAATAGAAAAGACTATCCGCCATATCAAGGAGAACAAAGCCGAGAAAAAAGAAACCCGGAAAGTGCGGGCATCGTTGCAGAAATTCGCCCAGGAAGTAGCCCCTAAAAAGGGCAGGCGCCCATCTGAAGCTACCGTTGCGGCCGGGCCCATAAAAGCAGGCGACAGGGCCTTACTTATAGAAAACCAGGTGCCTGTGGAGGTGTTGGCGGTAAAAGGTAAAAAGGCCACGGTACTTATCGGGGAACTTAAGTCGGTGATTGCCCTGGATAAATTACAGCGGTTGGCCGGGGGGCAGGCGCCACCTCCCCGGCAGCCCAAAAAAACCGCTAGTGTGGCGGCCAGGGTAACCCGGGAGATGGCCAACTTTTCCCCGGTGCTTGACGTGCGGGGTACCCGTGCTGCCGAGGTTATCCCTTTATTGCAGAACTTCCTCGATAAGGCCGTGATGCTCAACCAGGGGGAGGTGAAAATTATTCACGGCCGGGGCAATGGGGTGTTGCGCAAGCTGGTGCGTGACGAGTTGCGGCAGTGGCCCCAGGTAGTGGATTTTGGTAGTGAACATGAAGAGCGTGGAGGTGACGGGGCTACCGTTGTGGTAATAAAATAATCGCTTATGCGAAAAGGGTATTTTTTGCTTATCGTAGTGCTGGCCTGGCTGGCCTACCGGGTATGGAGCCAGTACGACAGGGTGGATGAAAATACCAATTTGCCGGCAACCCATAGCCCACCGGTTACGCTGGCGGTAGTGGGGGCCAACCACCAAAAAGGCAACCTGGTAGGCATTCAGCCCTATATGGTACCGGCCGATTATGCTACCGAAGAAAGGTTTTATCAAAAGCTGAAAAAATATTTCGTATATGCTCAACATAACCACCTGCTAACGCCCACGACTGTAGTTGTTTTGCCCGAGCACATCGGCACCTGGCTGGTGGCTGCGGGGGAAAAACGACAGGTTTTTACTGCCAAAGAGGTAAACGGGGCTTTGCGGCTTGCGGCCACGGCCAACCTGTTTTCGTTTTTGCCGGCTTATGCCGGGGCCAGGGCGGCAGACCGCAGTAAAGCCGCTTTGTTTTTAATGAAGGCTGAGCAAATGGCAGCCATTTATAGCCGGGTGTTTAAACGCCTGGCGAAAGAATTTGAGGTTACGATAGCCGCGGGCTCGGTGTTTTTGCCCGGCCCGGAAGTGGCGGGGAATACCATCAAAGTAAAAGGGAATACGCTTTACAATGCTGCCTTCTTATTTCACCCTGATGGCCGGCTTGATTCCCAGGTAGTAATCAAGCAATTTCCGATCACCGAAGAATTACAGTTTTGTCGTCCGGGTACCGGGGCGCAGTTGCCCGTTTTTGCTACTCCTTTGGGTAAGCTGGCCGTGGTTGTTTGTGCCGACTCCTGGTACCCCGGGGTATATGACCGTCTGCATGCTGCCGGGGCAGAAATCATGGTGGTACCTTCATACGCTTCGCCTGACGGCCTGTGGGCCGGTAAGTGGCAGGGGTACAATGGCGCTCCCATGCCGGCCGATGTTGACCGGGCTGATGTGGGCAATATTACCGAGGAGGCCGCGTGGTTAAAGTACAGCATGGGAGGGCGGGCCGCAGGAACCCCGCTGACCCTGGGAATAAATGTTTTTTTGCGCGGTGACCTGTGGGACCTGGGCGATGACGGCCGTAGCATTGTTTATACCCGGGATACCGTTTACACAGCCCCACGGTATGACGGGCCACAGATAACCGTAGTGTGGGTACAATAAAAAAGGCTTATCGTTGCAGGATAAGCCTTTTCCGGTAGAAGACCAATTTTTTTATTGCGGCACCATATCAAATACCCAGTCCCCTTCAATACCTGTAAGGCGGCCTCCGGTGGCTGAATAGGTGAATTGCAGTTTCAACGAAGTGTCAGTAACCTGAATACTGATTTCCGTACCATCATCCCTTACCATCACATTTACGTTGGTACTGCCATCGGTATTTTTTCCGAAATCCCAACTGCCGCTGGCAGGCCATATATCCGGTGAAAAAGCATTGGCAGAAGAATAAGTTTTATTGCCCAGGGTTAGGGTAAACCCTGCCCAATCGGTAGCTACCGGTGTGCCTTCATAAGTTACAGCATCAGAACCGGTACCCAGTGCCCAGGTTTTAGATAACTTTTCTAATTGTATCTCTTCGTCAGATTTGGTGGGTTCTTCTTTCTTTTTACACCCGTTGAGAAGGGCTACGGCTAATAGTGTTACTAAAACTAGATTTAATTTTGTTTTCATATTGCAGTGTTTTTGTTGTTGTTTAATTCTAATAAACGCTTAAAGGTAACTAAAAATCTTTTTTATTTTTGGATCATCACTAATTTACATATCCTTTCATCACCCCCCGGTCAGAATTTCTGACAAATTTCACAATTTCATCACGCTCTTTCGAAGGTTTCAGCTCCAGTTCTATTAAATCTATGGCTTTGGAGTTGTTTAACCCACGAAGGTATAAATAACGGTAAATCTCTTGAATTTCCATAATTTTATCCGAAGAAAATCCTCTTCTGCGCAATCCGATAGAGTTAATGCCACTATAAGATAACGGTTCACGGGCCGCTTTGGTATAGGGGGGCACATCTTTTCTGATCAGGGACCCCCCCGAAACCATCACATGGGCGCCAATATGCACAAACTGGTGTACGGCCGAAGCCCCGCCAATAATGGCATATTCTGCTATGTTTACATGCCCGGCAACCTGTACCGTATTGGCCAGGATACAGTTATCGCCAATGGTGCAATCGTGGGCAATATGGGTATAGGCCATCAACAGGCAGTTTTTGCCGATGACGGTTTTTAGCTTGTCGGTGGTGCCACGGCTGATGGTCACACATTCCCTGATCACTGTGTTATCGCCAACGATTACTTCGGTTTCTTCACCATTATATTTTAAATCCTGGGGCACCCCGGAAATTACCGCCCCCGGGTAAATCTTACAGTTTTTCCCTATCCGGGCCCCTTCAAAAATGGTTACGTTAGAGCCTATCCAGGTGCCTTCGTCAATCACCACATTTTGGTGGATGGTACAAAAGGGTTCGATTACCACATTACGGGCAATCTTTGCCTGTGGGTGGATATATGCTAAGGGCTGGTTCATACGTCTCTTCTTACAATACTGGCGGTCATCGACCCCTCGCAAACCAGGGTGTTACCTACATAGGCCTTGCCATCCATTTTAGCTATGCCGCGTTTTATGGGTTGTGATAACTCACAGCGGATAATTAAGGTGTCACCCGGCAGTACCATTTTACGAAAGCGGAAATTATCTATGCCGAGGAAGTATGTCCAGTAGTTTTCCGGATCGGGGACGGTGTTGAGCACTAAAATACCCCCTATTTGCGCCATGGCCTCTACCTGCAACACTCCGGGCATTACCGGGTTGTCGGGGAAATGGCCCTGAAAGAAGAACTCGTTCATGGTGACGTTTTTGATGCCGGCAACGGTGGTATCATCAAGATGGATGATTTTGTCAATCAGCAGGAAAGGGTACCGGTGCGGCAGGATGGCGCTTATCTCGTTAATATCCAATACCGGGGCTTGCGATGGGTTATACTTGGGTATATTGGCTTTGCCTTTCAGCATCGATTTCTTCAACTTTTTGGCAAAAGCAATGTTAGCCGCATGGCCGGGCCGGGCGGCCAGGATTTGCGCTTTAATAGGCTTGCCTACCAGGGCCAGGTCGCCAATTACATCGAGCAGCTTATGCCGGGCCGGTTCGTTTTTATGCCGCAACTCCACATTGTTCAGGATACCTTCCGTTTTTACTTCAACCTTCGGCTTATTAAAAAGTTTAGCCAGGTCATCCAGTTCGTCTTCCGAAATCACCCGGTCAACCACAACAATGGCGTTGTTTAAATCACCGCCCTGGATGAGCTTGTTTTTATAGAGTGTTTCCAGTTCATGCAAAAAGCAGAAAGTGCGGCTCGAGGCTATCTCTGTTTCAAACTGATTGATATCGTTTAACGAAGCATGCTGGCTGCCCAAAACAGGCGAATTGTAATCAACCATCACGGTTATCCTGAAATCATCCAGCGGCAGGGCGGCCATTTCCACTTCCCGCGCGGGCTCACGGTAAAAGACGCTTTCGTCAACTACCAGAAAATCACGCAAGGCATTTTGTTCTTCGGTGCCGGCTTCTTTTAATTTTTTCAGAAACTGAATGGCGCTGCCGTCCATGATGGGGGGTTCGGGGCCATCCAGTTGAATGAGTACATTGTCGATCTGTAAGCCCACCAGGGCCGCCATTGTATGCTCTACGGTGTTTATTCTGGCGCCACCCTGTTCAATACTGGTGCCGCGTGATACGTCTACTACATTGTCCACATCGGCATCTACAATGGGCTGCCCCTCCATATCAACCCGTTGAAATTTAATACCGTGCCCGACAGGGGCCGGCAAAAAGGTCATATTGGCTTCAACGCCTGTATGTAACCCAACCCCGGATATGGTAATTGCTTTTTTAATGGTATGTTGCTTTGCCTGCATAGTAAAGGTTGAAAAGTGGTTGCAAAGTTAATTTTTTTTCTCAAGTTCGCTAAGGCGCCTGTAGATTTCCGGCAATTTCTTAAATACGGCATACGAACTCATATAGCCTTTAATATCGTAGGCCGGATATCCGAAAAGCGTTGCCCCTTCTTTTTTTACCGACT